>ERZ1106948.308-NODE-308-length-24813-cov-30.208943_pt1 | contig 24813 bp, 43 predicted proteins | sample MGYA00403673_ERZ1106948 | MGnify/ENA primary metagenome ERZ1106948 (study PRJEB35170, sample SAMEA104062409) | human gut metagenome | biome: human gut; feature: human-associated habitat; material: faeces | place: Denmark | collected 2012-05-07 ...
CACGATACGCGCCTGGTCCGGCTGCGCCACATCCGCGAAGATCGTGTCCACCATGGGCACGATGATTCTGTACTTCAGAGGATGGCGCGCATCCTCGATGATCGGCACGATGTTCGTGCGCGTCTTCGCCACGTTCAGCAGGTCGCGACCCGGGCGGTGGGAGAACTCCACGGCGTACACAGCGCCCTCCTACTCGTGAGCCAAAGCGAAAGGGCGTACGGAGCCGACAATATCGGACACGTGAGAGACGGTGGTTCCAGAAGCCGCGCCGAGGTACAGCACCTTGCTTCCAGGCTCCATGAAGATGTTGCGAATACCGCCCTACGCGTGACTCCCAGAAGGAGGCCCTACGAGAATGGCAGCGCCCAGCTTTGAACGGAACGGATTCCATTGTCTATATTCGATCTTCTCTCCGGTAGCACCCTAGTCGTCACGCGCGTCGAACAAAGCAAACAGGAGCGTCCACCGAAATCTTCTTCTCTCCGTAGACAGTACAGCCGGGAGCAAAGTTGCGCGTGCACAGCACGTCCTCCTTGGCCGAGCGCGCAATGTACACTCCCTTGAACCTACCGCTCACTCCCCAGCTCCAATGATCACTTATGCGGCTCCACGGTCACCTTCGAGCCTCCGCGAGCGCCTCCGCGACCTCCACGCGCACCTCCGCGACCACCGCGACCTCCACGCGCGCCACCACGGCCGCCACGCGCGCCACCACGCGCACCGCCTCTGCCACCGCGATCGCCGCCGCGACCACCGCCTCTGCCTCCGCGACCTCCGGAGAAGCCACCTCTTCCACGACCATTATCATCTAGAGCAAAAATCAGAACGGACCAGAAGGGGGACGCGATCTCATCACGGGACGCAATACGTACTGAAAGCCATTTTGAATGTGCTTGTGAAGACGCAATTCACAACGATATTGAGTGGAACCCAGAGAGAGCGGGCGTTTCAGCGCCGTTTCATTCAACTCGCCTCCGCAACGGAGCGCTGAACGGGGCTAATTTGGAGCGCAATCTCGATTTCAGATCTGTAGAAGTGGAGAGAGAGCAAATAAGACAAGTCTTTCCAGCGATGTCCATTCCTCTCAATGGAGACGCTGTGGTGCGCGCAGCAGAAGCAGGAGTGAGGAGATGACTCCTTTTGGGAGATTGGGTTGTGACACTGTTATCTTCCTCCCGCGTGAATTGTCCTTGGATTCTGTAACGCTCGTTGTGTAGAAAGGATTGCCGCTATGCAGAAGGAGTTGGATGCCATTCTCGATCACATCCACTATTGTCTGAAATCGACGGACGCATCGAATGCTCAGTATCTCATTCCCGCGTTCAAGCTGCTTCGGAATTGTTACATGAGCGATTCCGAGCTCCTCGTGACAGAGTCCACTCTGACTCTCTTTTCGGATACCATACAGTATATTATTCAAACCTCGAAGAACATGTCGTGCGACAAGCGCGTGCTGTCGGAGTGTTCCCTGGTTCTGTCGCAAACCATCTACTGCCTTCATAAGAAGAACCGGCTCTCTACGCTACTCGCGAACAGCAAAACGCTGGAAGAATTGGTTGCCTCGCTGATCAGCCTGCTCAGCAGTCAGCGGGAAAGCAATTCTGTTTGCACGACCATTCTCCTCGTGCTCGATAATCTGCACAGCGATAGTAAGTTCGGCTGTTCCCGCTCATTCTCAGTAATCCACTTCCCGAAGCCGATCTTGACGGGTCTCTGCCAGATTTGCTCCTACATCCTTTCACAGCCGGATCAGTACACCACGGATGTGCTCGCTCTCACCCTTTCTCTTGTCGCCGAGCTCCTCCAGTTGTGTTCGTTGTCCTTGGATGCGTTCACGTGTAGCCGACCACATGAAGTGGTTTTTGGAGAACGGGCTCGTTTTGAAACTGTCGTACATATTCCAGGACAGGGAGTGTTCCGTGATGATGTGTCGCTACTTCGTCGTGATTCTGAACCAAATTGCGGCCAACGGTGACGCGTCGCGCATTCGCATCACGCGTAGAGACCTACCACAACGAACTCATCCGCACGATCGGCTTCACGCCCGTCATGAACTGCATCAATTCGTTTATCCAGGAATCGCACTCCTACAGCGATTACTTCCACATCGTGGAATTGTGTTTCGTTTACTTGCTGCGCATCTTCGTCCAGGACACTGTCCACCGCATCGAGGAGAACCAAAAGGAAGTCACCGAGCTCCTCCGCTTCCTCTACGAGGCTCTCTTCCAGCCCTGCTTCATCCACTCGGTTCCGCTCGAATCGGAGTCAGCCGCCGAGCCGCTGCCCATCGCCCTGCAGGTGCACACGGACGAGATGGTGCTGATGGACTACGTGATGTCGCTCTTCTCGCTGCTGTGCTACAACTGTAAGCGAGATGGGCACCACTCAGTTCTAGCGAAGCACTCTCCCTTCATCCAGCCCTCGCTCGTCGCGCAGATCTGCGAGCGATTGGGCGCGGTGACCAACATCAACGTGACGCTGTTCCTGCATCAGCTCCTCGTTTTCTGTCTCGCCACGGATCGTCGGTGTGTGTCAGCTCGCTCACGTGTAGCCGCGCTCGTCGACACCTTCATGGAGGCGGGCAACCTGCAGGCGCTGATCGCCAATCTGCATCGGTACCCGTCGGAAAGTCTGCTCGTGGTGTTCGCGAAGATGATTCGCATGACGTGTGTGGGTGCGTCGAGTGAAGAAGTGGGTGCGTCAGAAGGAGGAGTGGATACGTCAGCTGAGGGCGTGGGAATGGCAACGGAAGGAAACATTTCCTGTACACCTACCGAACGAACGGAGGCACTGCTCAACACACTCAGCGACCTCGCGTTCCCGTCCATCCTCGTCTCGCTCATCACGCTCTCCAATTCCGACGACGACGCGCGTCTCTCTCCTGAAGTGTCACAGTACACCTCCTCCGCGGGCGTGTCGAGCACCGAGTCGCGCGCCGTTCTCCGCACCGTCCGCCTCTACGCGCTCGACCTCCTTCACTGCTTCTTCCTCCGTCGCTCTCTCGCACACCCATCATTCCTAGACGGTCACCACATCGTGCTGGACGACCCGACACTCATCGGCGGCCTCCTCGCCACCATCCGCCTCTTCCTCAACACGCGCAACCCGCAGGAGGAGAAGATCGTCGTGCTCTCGGCGACGCTGCTGCTTCGCATCGGCTCCTACCGTGGGCTGTCGCTGCGCCGTGTGAGCTCTAGAAGAGAACTTCTGTCTGATGGAGGACGAGCCGTCGTACGTTGGCACGATCTGCGACTTCTTAACCAAATCCAGAAAGAGGGCCCATTTCACTCGCCTCTTCTTCTCGCTGCTCGATCAGTACGCGCAGAGTGCGTCTCGTCGGCGCCGTTCACCCGTAGAAGGCAGTCTGCAGAAGCTCATCGCCGATCAGCGGTTCCTCGAAGTGCTGCGATTCACTTATCGCAGTCTCACGGAGAACGCGTCCTCCCTGAAGACGAAAACGGACCTGGATTTGAAGCTGGACGAGGTCACGGACGTTGCGCTGAATCTGTCGCTCGGCTTCTCGCGTCTCATCAACACCATCGCGAACCGTACGGGTGTGGCGGCGGCGTGAGGCGTAGGCATCAGCGACCCGGCGACGACCACGCTGCCTGTGATGGGCGAGCTGTTCCAGTTCATCAAAGCCACGCTGTCGACGGTGGTGTACGAGGAGGTGGTGAACAGCGTGATCGAGACGTGCGTCGCGCTGTGGAACCATGGTAGGGGAGAGGCGGGTGTTGGAGTGTAGGCACGACGAGCATTCGAGATAGCTTGAAGGATATCTCAAAGAACGTTCTCCCCACCGCTCTGTCGAAAGGAGCCCTGTCCGCGTCGTCCAGAACGCGCATCCAGTCAGCAATCGACCAGTTTGTGTTGTGTGTTTGTTTGATCATCACTTCTTTGTCAGAATGGTCGTCACTTCTTTGTCAGAATGGTCGTCACTTCCCGTCAGAACTGGCGTCGTTTGAGAAGCAGGAGTGTTGAGTAAGAAACAAGAACGATGTTCACGAATGGTACAAAGAATCCTGAAAGGGAAAACACAGGATTACGCTTGGGTGGGCTTCACTGCCGACTGGGGCTCGACGGGGTTCGATTTCACCGGGTTGGGGACCTCGGTGGACGGCTTGTTCTCTTCGGGAGAGGTCACAAGCTTCATTTCATGGAGGAAGGTCTGCGCCAGCATCACTAATCCCTTCGCAAACGCAACGAACACGCCAGTCGCGAACTATGCGTCACTGCACACACGAACCAACTACCTGAATTGCCTTCTTCACGTCCTCGTGCTCGTCCACCCACTTCTTCGCATCGTCCACACTCTTCTGACAGTCCTCCTTGAACTACACGTCACGCCATCACCACAACACCCACGTGAGGATCCTTCATGTACTCCCTCACATTGTTCACGCCCGTTTCCCATGAACGCTTGATGTCGTCCACGATGTTTCTCTCCGTCGTCGGCACCTCTTGCGCAATCGCTTCGTCCTCCAGCTTCGGCAGCTCGGGGAAGGTGGCTTGCGAGTCAGAAGGCACTTCAGACGATGCTTCAGTCGACGCAGCGGGAGGCATTGCGTACACAGACATGGAACCCTGCGCGTTGGGGTAACCCATCGGGGGCTGCTGCTCGCTGGGCGTGGGGATGGCGACGTTGGGGTAGATGGCGCGAAGAGCGCTGTACTCCTCGGTCACGTTCTGCAGCATCGAGGTCAGGGACTGCTTCTCTTCGGGAGAGAGGTTGGGAAGGCCCATTCTCTGCTCGATCACCCCCATGACATACACATAGCTAACGATGAGACAACACGAAGAGGAGATACGTGGAGAGGCAGTTGACGACGTTTCCATTAATGGAGTCCATTCTCGCCTTGTGCAACAGGTTCGCAATATCAGAGTTCATTTCGTATAAGTAGTAGTTCAAGTTGATCAGAATAAGAAATAATGAAAAAGGCCACGAGGGAACGAGCGAGCGCGAACTTGCTCCTGCAGAACACAATTCGAGTACCGAGTTCTTCGTTCCATCCCTTCTTTCCAACACGTGGAATCACTACAGAAAAGCGAGCTCGGATTGTTGCAACTGCAAACAGGTGAGAGAAGAGCATGGCTAGGATGATTCACACCGAGTCATATTTGGGTACTGAAAGCAAAGGGCTGTATTTACCACATCACCTACACCCATTTCCATGCTTGTTTATGCCCTTTGCATATGCGATGGTCTTTCCTCCTTTCTGCAAAGCATCTCTCTGTTCGGCTGAACGAAACATGACACAGCACTCCAAATAAGCAATCCCCACGCATCAACAACAAACACACAAAGAAGAATACGTATCCGCACTCACAATCTTGATGTCGTCGAAGGGCTTGCCACTCTCGTTCATCACGCGCGTGCGCTCGATGTCCTTCACCACGCTCTGACCCTTCAGCACCTTCCCGAAGATGGTGTGCTTCCCATTCAGCCACGGCGTGGGCACCGTCGTAATGAAGAACTGCGAGTTGTTCGTGCACCTGCCAGCGTTCGCCATCGCCAGCAGGAACGGCTTGTCGAACTCCACGCCCTTCACGATCTCGTCCTCGAACGGACGCTTCCACATGCTCTCGCCGCCGTAGCCCGTGCCCGTCGGGTCGCCGCCCTGGATCATGAAGCCCTTGATCACGCGGTGGAACGTCACGTTCTCGTAGTAGCCGTCGCGACACAGGTTCGAGAAGTTCTCCACACTACCCCTCACACCCCTTCTCCTCTCCTACGCCAGCGGCGCGATCTTCTCCCACAGCTCCAGCTCGATGTCGCCCATCGTCGTGTGCAGCACCACTCTCTTCGCGTAGAAGTGCTTCGGCGCCTCGCCCTCCTCCTTCAGAATGTCATCCTCCGCCACCTCCTTCTCGTTGATCACGTCGCGCGGCTCCGCAGCGTCCGAGTCCGGCTCGCGGCGCGTGAAAATGTAAAACCGACGCTTCTCGAAGGACGTGGCGAAGATCGAAGGGTCGCTCTCGCTGTCGCGACCTCCGTCGAATCGCTTCTTCTTCAACTCCTCCTTCATCTCCTCCGCCGACTTGATCGTCTCGTTCTTCTTCGCCTTCTTCAGGCTATTCTGCAACTACGCCTCATCCCACACACACGCCCTCACCTGCGACGACACCTTTGCGATCCCCTGGAACAAGCTCACGTTCATGAAACGCTCCGTGTTCTCCACCTCACCCATCGTGACCGCGTTCTCTCCCGTTTCGAGCTATCCGTCACGCGCCTCCCACGCACCCACGTCCATGATCTTGATTCCAATGAACGACCCGAACAGCACATACCGGTCCGTCTGGTCGAACACGCAGTTGATCGGCGAGTCCAGACCCTCGTTCTTCGCCTTCTCCTGGATCAGCAGCTCCGTCTTGAGCTTCTTGTTGAAGTGGAACACGTCCAGCGCCAGCTCGTTCTTCTCCAACTGCTCCTTGTACAGCTCCACCGACTCGTCGAACACACGGACCAACTTGCCTGTCGACACGCCGAACACATAGAACTACATGTCACGCGCAGTGTGCGTCGTACCTTCCAGTCCGCAGCAAACACGCCCATCCGCGCGCCACTCCGACTCATCGAGAGAGACAGCGGCGCCACGCCGTTCTTCTTGAACGTGATCAAGTCGGTGGTGACTTGGAAACGGTACTCGAGGTGTTGCTTGGGCACACTACCGTCCTGCGGCGTCCAGTAGTTGAACACGCCAGCCTTGTCGAGCGAGACGACGTAGTCCTTCGCCTCGTTGTAGACGATGCCGACGATGGGCGCTTTGTGGTATTTGAAGGTGTATTTGACTGTGGACTCGTCGATGTCGTACACGTTGATGTCGTGCGTCGTGCTGTTCGTCACCGCCAGAAGGGGACTAGGCGTCATTCTGGTTGGGTGGAGTTACGTCTGCATGTCCTTGTTGTACACCCACACGGCGGGACCGGGGACGTAGTCGAGCGTGATGATGCGAATCAGGTCGAACGCCTCCACGTCGAAGATCTTGATGGTCTTGTCTTCGGACACGGACGCCACGAACAGTCCGTTGAACGAGGACACCAGCGACGTCACGGATTCCTTGTGGGCGTAGAAGTGCTTCACGAACTCGATGCCCTACAGCTAAAAGAGGAGGAGTGTGGAATACGGTAGGGAACTTCTTCCAAATCTTCACGCTACCGTTGATACTCGCCGTGTAGAGGAAATCGGTTTTGGGCGTGACACAGGTCAGCAGCACGTGCGATGGGTGTGTGTAGGACTTCTCGTACATCGCAGCGCAGGGCAAATCGGCAAGCTCATAGGACTCCTTCTTTACGGGTTCTTTCGTTTCCACCTCCTCCTTCTTCATCGGCATTGGACCAATATCGTCGTCGCTGTCGTCTTCCTCCACTTCTTCCTGTTTGACTTCCTTTATTTCCTTCTGCACTTCCTACGGGATTACTCTATTCCATCGTGCATTCCGTACCTGCTTTTGGTTCTTGGCGATCTCGATTGCCACCGTCAGTCTCTTTATCTACGCTGTGAGTCTCTTCTTGTTTACGGCATACAACCTCGTTTGTCGTGCCCGAAGTGGGGAGGTTTCTCTTCCTACACTCGGAATCCAGCTGCTCCTTCTACAGGGATGAGAATGACGTTGTGATCAGTTACGGTAAGCTTGGACAAATCGATATCGGGACTCTCCATCGTGTCGGATTTGAACGAGTGACAACAAACAGGGACGAGGGAAAAGAAACCGAAAAGGATACAACTACGACTCCCAGTACACCGTCCCGTCGATGTCCTCAGGACCAAAGTCTCCATAGTCACAGCCATAATCGCATTGGTAATCGCTCGTCTGCTGCTTCGCCAGCGGGCACGTCTTCCTCGTGTGTCCTTCCTTGTGACACAGTCCACACTTCCTCGCTGTCCGCGTCGTCGGAGGCTTCGTCTTGTGCTGGGTCATTTCCTTTCTCTTTCCGCGCTGGTTTTGGGGACACGCGCTCATCATATGTCCCTTTTGTCCGCACTTGAAGCACATCACATCGCTCTCGTAGTTCCGCTTCGCCGTTCCCACCTCGTCCGCCCACACGAAGAACTTGCACTGTTGCTCGCGCGGCTTGGCGCACACGTAGAATTGTCTGCCCGCGTTCGGTCCGGGTTTTGTAGTGGTGCGCAGCGCACAGGGCTCGCCGCAGTCGCAGCGCGGGGCTTGTTGTTGAGGGGTGTTGAAGGGAGTTGTGTTGGGTTGCGGGGTGTTGAAGAGCGTGGGGTTTGGGTCGGGTGCAGAGGGACTCGGAATCCACTGGGTGAAGTTGCAGTGGTCGATGGGGCGCGGACAGCAGTAAAAACGCTTGCCGTTGTTGGGACCGATTTGGTTGACCTGCCGGATGATGCAGCGGTCTCCGTGGTGGCAGCGCGGGGCTTGTTGCTGAGGGGTGAAAGGTTGAGGAGGTTGAGCATTGAAGGGTTGAGGGGTGAATGAGGATTGTTGAGGAGGCTGGGGAGTGAAGGAAGGTTGAGGAGATGTGAAGGACGGTTGAGCATTGAAGGACGCCGACTGAGGAACAAAGGACGGCTGCTGCGGACGGAACATTGGCGACTGGATCACGGTGGGCATCTGTGAAGGGAACGACGGCTGCGGTTGCTGGACAAACGACGACTGCGTCGCCACCTGCCTTGGCGCGATGGCACGATAACGCCCCTGCGAGGTGATCGACGGACCGCTCAGCTTCGCTCCCTTCTTCTTCGCCTGCGACACGATGGGCGCCAGCCACGCCAGCTCTACGCCTCACTCTCCACACCACCGCCCACGCCCCGTCAGGTCTCTCTTCACCTCGCTCTCGAGCGCGTGCTTCTTCTCCTTCACGCCCACGTACGGCTGACTCAGCTCGCTCGCGGAGAAGGGCGCCACCGCCATGTCCATCGGGCGCAGGAACTGCACGCCGTACTGCACGAGCGAGATGTCGTGCCCGCACACGCACAGCTCGAAGGAGGTCGCGTCCGTCGTCACCTGGAGCGTCGGCACGGGCGTTCCCAGCATTTCTACTCTCAACACGGCAACGCACGTCCCACCCGAGCAGCGATCACACCCCTTCCCGCTCAGCTTCACGTTCCGAATCGCCTCCTTGAACAGCACGCCGCAGTGACACTTCTCGTTGCTGCACTTCACGCGGAACCCGCTCCGCTGCTGCTTCAACAGCAACACGCCCACTCTGCAGTGATAGCAACGCATCAACGGAATCTCCTGAAGCTCTGTACGTCACCCCTCGCACCCACTCCCACTCGCGTGTGAACAAACAGCGTTACACTTGAAGCAAGGGAGCGTCTCTCCCAAGCCCAGGTCCTCGATGTCGATCCCGTTCTTGCTGGACGGGTTGTTGTAGCAGTACGGACACACCACATACCCGTCGCCGTCGCTCTCCGCAGGCGTCACTTGCACCAGCTGGTAGTGGCAGATCGGGCAGTGCTCCTGCAGCGCCGCCAGCGAGCCCTTCATCGGCAGAGACAGCGAGAGACTGCACGACGTACATACCAAACATCGCGTCACGCTTGTCGTCTGTTTCTGCGCCTGCAACGCCATGTCACCTCCGCACTGCCCACACACGCAATAGTGGTCGTTCAGCACGGTTCCGATGGACGCCACGCGCAGCGACAGGGTCGTGGACGAGGTGAGGAAGCGCGTGAAGGTCTCTCGGAACTGCTCCTTCGCGCTCACGATCTACGCCTCATCCCGCGGGCATGTTCCCACGTTCATGAACACGGCGGACATCTCGCCGATGCAGCTGTCGATCACCTCCTGGAAGTGCGCCTTGCCCGAGCAGATGTCCGTGCACTCGCGCTCCATGTGCGCTCTCAGGTACGGCTTGTACAGCGGGTACTTCAACTCCATGTACCTTGGCGTCAGCACAGCTCCTCACGCTCACGTCTCCACCAGCGCCACTCCGATCTTCGTCGGCGTGAAGCGCCCCGCCTCGTTCTTCTCCGCGTAGTTCCTCTTCTGGATGGTGGCGATGTGCTCCGCGATGGTCGCGTCCGTGCCGATGCCCTCCTTGTCCATCAGCGCGATCAGCTCCGGCTCGGATAGCAGCTCCGGCGCCTGCGGTTAAGTCCTCGCACTGCTCCTACTGTCGTCTTGCCCTCCTCGAAGGACAGCGACGCGAGTGCGACCTTCTCGCCCACCCGGAGGGGCGGGAGCAGATTCTCCGTCAGCCGCTCGTACTTGAACACGTCCAGGTAGTTGCGCTCCTTTACGATGGTTCCCTTCGCGCGGAACACCTCGTTGCCGACGCTCACCTCCAGCTCTGCCCGTCACACCCCACACCGGCTCTCACCCGTCTCCGCCACCACCGCGTCCTTGCTGCAACACGCCAGGAAGTGTCGCGAGATGTACTCGTAGATCGCCAGCGCCTTGTTCGGGTTGATGTCTTTCCCCAGACGGCTCGCGCCCTCGCGGTCCAGCGCCTTGGTGGGGTGAATGGGCGGGTGCGCGTGGTCGTCGCCCTTCCCACTGCGCGGCGGCGCGAAGCCGTTCTCGTTCAGGAGACGCGTCGCGTAGTCGCTCCAGGGGTTGGAACACTGGGTCTGAATCAGCGAAGTGAAGTCGGTTCCCGCGGGGAAGATGGCGGTTTCGGTTCGAGGGTAGCTGATGTAGCCCTTCTGGTAGAGAATCTCGCAGATCTTCATCGCCTCCTCCGAACCGATCTTGAGAAACCGTGCGCACCGCTTTTGCAGTTCGACGGTGTTGAGCGGAAGCGGCTTGAACTTATTCCTGACTTTTTCGGTCATTCTAGAGGGGGAGGCGAAGATGACGGACATACTTGATGACAGTACCTTCCTTCTCGTCCGCAATGAGGCTGTACAGCGTGACGGCGACGAGCTGGTCGAACACGCGATTGCGCGCCCAGTTGAGTTTCACCACTCTTGGGGTGGGGGCGGTGGGATCCGGAGCGAGAATGCTGGCCTGGATGAACCAGAAGGGTTCGGGGACGAAGTTCTTCGGATGAGTCAATGCGTCGATGCCACTCACGATTCGCTGTAGATAGCGCTCTACGACGAAGCCGAGCGTGGGAAACTGGCAGGGACCATAGGATACGACAGAATCGACGCCCAGCACGTGATTGCGAATGAGGAGCGTCTGGAACCGGGTGAACGCACATCCGATTCGCAGATCGATTTCCTGTCGCGCATCCGCAGCCTTGGCTTGGTTCTCGTCGGGAGGCATCAGTGTGCGAATTGCCTGGAAGATGTCGTTCGGAATCAAGGCGGAGAAGTGCGCTCGTTCCTGTCAAGGGAAGCGGGGTAGTGGGGGAAAGGATATGGACAATCCGAATGCCGCTGTTCACCCTCTTCACGCAATCGATGACCTCGAAAGCGATATTCTCGCCCTCGCGATCGCAGTCGAGCCACAGACAGAGCGCCTGGCAGGAACGAGCTTCCTTTTGGATCTGCTCTAGAAGTGAAGAAACGAGTGCGGCAAAACGATAGATCTGCTTCATGTCGTCCTTCACCGTTTTGTAAACGGGCGCGGTGAAGAGGACGAATGGATCGACGTTGTTCCAGTTGCTACTGATTGAGAATGGATGAAAGGAATACGAATATTCTTGGGAGAAGTCTAGATTCATCATATGTCCCGCCATGGACGAAAACACCATTTGGTCGTCCTGGGAGAGCACCTGGCAATGAAACTCGAATATGGGGTTGAATTTGGACAGTCCCTGCTTCTATTCGTTAGGAGTTGGCACAGATGCGACGTAAGAGCAACGATTGTGAGATAGGATGTTCGATATTTCCTTCGCAACGGAAGGCTTTTCCGCGATGTTCAGGATGCGCATGCTAGTTGCTCATAATGGAGGATTATGAAAACTGGCGGGAAAGCCGTGATCGTTTCCTTGTGAAGGGATTGTGGGTTTGAGTTGATTGGGGAGGAGATTTGAAAGGAGGGATGGGTATAGGGTCTTCTGTGGGGGTTTAGTTTCTTGTTTGGTTGTTGGAAGTGGTGGAGTGATTGTGGATTGGTAGTAGGGGTGGCGAGAGGGGGTTAGGGTGATGAGGGTGGATTGAGGGAGAAGGGGAAAGGAAGGCGGAGAGGAGGGTGGAATTGAGAACGGATAATGTGAAGTAGAGTTTGGTGGGATATGGAGTTGAAAGGGTCAGCAAAGAGTGGAAATCCGTTAACGAATACGTGGAAACTGGAGAAAAACGGGTTCTTCACTATTCTGTTAACAAACTGTGTTCCTTTTGTGATACCGACGATGAGCAGTCATCTGGATAGTATATATAAGATAGAGAGACGACTCGGATCTGGGTAGGAGACGTTTTGGGTGGATTACGGTAAGTACTTACGGGGAAACGTTTGTGGCACTGGATACGACATCCAATGAACTAGTGGTGGTGAAGAAGGTGAAGCTAGGGAACGAGGAGAGGGATACTGAGAAGGAGTCTGAGTTGCTGAAAGAGTACCAGTCCACTTTCCTGGTGAGACACTGTGGTGTGCTGAAAAGAGGGGAGGAGTTATGGGTGTGCTGCTGGTGGATTAGGTAATGAAGTAGATTGTGATGGAGTACTGCCACTATGGGTCTGTAGGAGCGTATTTGAGGAGTGGAAATCGATTGAAGGAAGATGAGTTGCGTGAGGTGGTGAGTTGTTGTTTGCTGGGGTTGTCGTACCTGCACAAGAGAAATATGATTCACCAAGTGATGACTAGAATGAGGATTGAGGTGTAGGACATCAAACCGGGCAATATGCTGTTCTCTGATAGTGGCGTGGTGAAGTTGAGCGATTTCCTATTAGACATGAGAGTATCAGTGGGTGTCATCGATCCGAGAGTGATGCAGATCGCTTCGATGTTCATTCCTCCCGAGTGTTGGAAAGAGAAAAAGACATGCTTGAAGAACGACGTGTGGTCATTGGGAATCAGTGTAATTGAGATGGCAGAGGGCAAGAATCCGCTTGCTGACTGTTCATTAATGGAGGTGCGAGAGATTATGCTTTCTGACGAGCCGCTACGCTTCACACATTATGGCTGGTCGAGTGAATTGGTAGACTTCGTGAATAGGTGCGTGGTGAAGGACGTGAATGAGCGAGCATCAGTAGAGGAGTTGTTGAAGGTGAGAAATGATATGTGGGATGAGAGATAGCACCCGTTCGTGAGAGACGCTGTGGAGAGAATCGCGAGTGAGAACACATCACCAATCATTCATCATCTCGAGTGGAAGTACTCTCTGTACACTAACCCTGCCTTTACGGATGACTCGCGTTATCGTAGCTTCACGATGAAGTGTAATAGGAGTTGGGGTGCATTTCGCACTTTGGAAGGCATAACGAGAATGAATGGGGATGTGATTGTTGAGTTTAACGACAAAGAAAGAATTGTTAGGGCAGATGTGGATAAGAAGGAATTGTTGGAAGTGGAGGGCGTGGATTTGGGTGAAATGAAACACAACGAGATTGTGGATCTGAGCGTGGAGGGCGAGCGTTGGGAGGGAGATGTGTTGAATGGCGAGCCTTATGGCTGGGGCGTGTTGTACGACAAGGACAATCAGCGAGTATACGAGGGATTCCGAGTGGGTGCTTTGAATGTGTGTTATGGTCGCGAGTACTACGCCGATATATCGAGATTGGAGTACGAGGGTGAGTGGTGTGAGGGATTGCGTTGGGGAAGAGGCGTTCAAATGGATCGAAATGGTGTTGTTGTGTATGATGGAGAGTGGTTGAATGGTGTTCCGTTGGAGAAAAGAATTGAGGTCACATCTGCGGATGTGTTATTGCACAACCACATTGAAGCGTTATGTGTGAGTGATATGTGTTGTAATAAAGTGAGTTTGATGGAGTTGGATTTGAGTGTGTTTGTACATTTGAGAGAATTGAAGGTGGGGGATAACTGCTTTAAACATGTAAAGAAGGTGGTCATTTGTGGACTGAATGAATTGGAGAGTGTGGTGATTGGGAGTAAGAGCTTCACAAAGCTCAAGTTTGACTATGTTCCGAATGATGAAGAAGAAGAATGGATACCGTACCCGTTTTTGGATAAACCTCTAGTCTATATGAAGAACTGCCCCAAGTTGAGAGAGTTGAGGATTGGTTCATGGTCCTTCTTTGATTACAAAGTGATTGAGATTGAAAATGTGGATGCATTGGAAGTGATTGAGATGGGTGATGTGAATGAAAAGAGTTACAATTTCTCTTTTGCTTCATTGGAGTTGAAGAGTATTCTCATTCACGATGAGTGACGACTAGACATGTCTTCGCTCAAATCACTCATCTTTGGTTGTACTGCATTCGTTGATTGTTCTCGTGTTGTGTTTGAAAGTGTTTGATTGTGGTGTGAGTGACTGAATAGACTTGCCTGAACTGACTTCCATTCAAATGGGTGATAAGTCACTCCAGTTCAACGAGAAGAATAAAGCAACCACGTTGATTATGCGAAGTGATTCTCATTGAGTAAACTGATGGACTAGACTTGCCCAAACTCATATCATTCACTGTTGGAATAGACACATTCAAGAATCTTCGTCACATCACTCTCGAGAGTGATTCTCATCCATTACGAATGATGTTTAGACATGCCCAATCTCACCAATGTGGATCTTTCTTCATCGGCATTCTACTACAAGACTGACATCACAATCAGAGGAAGTACTCATTTCATCCCTCTCTCACCAATAGACATCGGAGCTCTTCAACACTACTTCAACTAATCCCCAAGACATATACAACATCTCCCCCTCTTTGTTCCTCACACAACCCCATATTCATCACCATTTGAGAGCCCCTCCCATTGCAACCACTGCCATACAAACCATCCCCACCTCACATGAATGGACTCCCAACCCCAAAACAACTCCTTTCCAACAAACACAAACTACACCCCAATCACCCCCACCTTCTTTGAAACATCGAACACTTCATACCCCTCCTTCGCGCCCTCCCTCAACCTCTTCTCCATCGCACTCACGCACTTCGTCGCCACCTCTTCCCCGCAGAACTCCGCCAGCCGACCCTTCAAACCGAACCGTTCATCGCTGGACAAGCATCGTTCCTTCATGCTCTCCTTCTCCATGAACAACACCACGCGCTCCGTCTCCTTCTCCTTCAACTCCAACTGCACCTCCGCTCCCTCCTCGTACACACAGCGCACCGCGAGGATTTCCGGAGACGGCAGCGACGGCACCATCTTCATCGCCATATCCGCGGGCAGCGCAATCAGCATCGTGGACGCCGCTGACGACGCCACCGCCTTCTCCAGGATGCTCACGCAGTACTGCACGTCATTGCTCTGCAGACACGTCTACTCCTCACACAGCACACAGTCCCCCACAAACGACTCGATCAGGTTCACGAAGCCCAGAAGACGCAGTGACTGCTGGAGCAGAAGGGCCGCGTGCTCGCCAGCCACGGGCGCGTCCGACAGCGAGGTGATCAGATGCTTCGCATGGAACGCCAACGCGATTCTCCTCTGAATGGAATACAGACCCGCTTCGCGCCACATCGCCAACAGATCGCTCTGCGCGTCCACCTCCTGCGTCCACGCTCCCAGCAGACGCTCCTTCTCGCGCTCGTCCGTCTCCACCAACAACTGCTTCACCACCGCCAGTCCTCTGCGCACGACGTCCGCCAGACGGGTGGTGTTCGTCGACGGGACGCACGGCGTGGGGGTTTGAGTGGGGATGGCGTACAAGTACTGTCTGAGCGTGGCCTCCGCCTGCTCCGCGGAGTCGCAGGAGCAGCCCTGCTTGTACAGCACCATGGTGACATCCGCGGACTAGGACTCACGCGTCATCACGACAACTCACCGTCAACGCCTCCACGTCCGTCTTCACCTCACGCCACTCTGACGGGTTCTGCGCGTTGTGCTGAATGCTCTCCAGCTCCTCGCCCAATCGATCGGCTTCGAGGAGAAGCGCTGAGGCAGACTGCGGGACGTAGCGCAGGAGAAGATCGCACGATGATTGCGAGGGCGGACTCACACCATCGTCTTCCAACTGCTTCAAATGCGACGCGTGGAAATATGCAGCAATGAATGATTCTTGGTGCGTGTTCTGTAACATCACATGTAATGCGTGCAATGAGGGAGACAACATGCACAAACTCCTGTAATCGAACTGGCACGAAACAGAGTGGAACGTGGATGCAATCCGCTCCTTCATTTGGGGAATGGGAATCAACTCCTCCTTATCGATGATCGTGGTGGTGAACGATCCATCCGTATCGAAGGACTGAAGCAGCCAGTAGTTCACGTTCTGATCTCGGTAGAATAGCAAGAACGGTGAATCGGGAAGGATGCGCATGTAGCAGCGCATCATCTGAATCTCAAAGGACTCTCTACATGTCATCAGAACACACGAAACACACTCATAGGACAAGGGAGCGAGGAACGACGTGTCGAGGACGGTTTTCTTTTCGTCAGAATACACATCCTACATGTGATGAGCTGCACAGAATAGAAACAGGGAAAGGCTGGTTTGTCGTGTTGATGTGACTGATTTTGGGAAACAGCGTGTCCTTCAGCAATCTGTTCATCTTCTAAGCATTATATTTCCATCGACACTTGAATTACATCCTTCGTGATCGTTTTGCCTTCGTCTGATGCAGTGATGTCCTGGATCAAGGGAACCTACGCTGAACCAGCACCTGTAATGACTACTCGTGCGATCATAAAGAGGGACTGACGATTTGTTTCGATCCAGTCAAAAGGCGACAGGACCGAGGGATCAATCAAAAAGAACACCATGTCGTTTAGGACTTCAAAGGTGCTTCCTTCCTGCACTCTCAGCAGCGTGTCTTTCAGAAGCCTGCGATTCAGAAGGAAACGAGAAGGAGACTACCCGTCTCGGCTTGCAACCGTTCCGAGAAGCTGTAGAAAGGGGTTGCTCATCGCGCTCAACCAATCAATTCTGAACAGTGGGCGGTATTCGTCCCTCCTAGCGAGTCCTCTCACCCTATTCTCCGAGGCCGCGCAATTGCCATCCTCACCGCTCTTTCATTCTGTTTTCGCCCTCCCTTCAAAAACGTGCTGGTTGGATAGACAGCATGTTGCGATTCGTTCCTGACGAGGAAAGAGAAAGTGGGACGCTCCTTCTTCCGAAATGTAATCCTTAGTTCATTCAGGAAATAACGAATGTGTGGCCACGGTGAACGATCTCGGAGGCTATTTGGAAGGGTATCGTGTGGACTATATCAGGATAGACGCAAAGGGTCCTGTTCTTCAGGGAGACGCGATCATCTACTTCCAGCACCCTCACTACTACGAGGTGATGAAGTGCGTATTCGAAAATGGAATGAAGAACGGAAAAGCGATCCTCCTTGATGAAAACAGCGTGCGCAAGTTTGAATGCACGTATGTGAACGACTCCATCGAGGGAAGCGCGAACGTGTACTCGAACGGCATCATCTCCTTTACGGGAGAGTTCAAACACAACACGATTAACGGATACGGATACGAGAAGCAAAACGGATCTGTGACATACGAGGGTTACTACAAGGACGGGAAACGCAACGGTCTTGGACAGGAGAAGGACATGTACGGTTCCCTCGTTTCGTATTGCGTGTACGAGGACGGCGTTCCACTCAACGCGCAAGTGAGAGCCATGGAGGATAATCGCTTCATCGCGTTCTTCTGTGACAAGACGAATACTCTAGAACGCATGGGTTACATCGATCCCGTGACGGGGAAGTTGAACGGAGTGGGAGCGCGGTTTCACGAGGATGGGTCCATATCCGAGATTTGCTCCTTTTCGGAGGGAAATCTGGATTTGATATCGATCACCTTCACCGGCGCGGAAATGACCCAGTTTGACAAGAACGGCGAAGTGATCTACATTGGCGAGTACGAGGCAGTGAGCGATTTGGAGTACAACCGTCACGGCTCCGGTACGGAGTACAAGGGGCGGAAGAACGTGCTGTTCACGGGGAAGTTCGAGCATAATCGGCGATGCGGACCGGGCCAGGAGTTCCACAACGGCGTGTGCGTGTACGACGGGAATTGGAAGGATGGCAAGCGGAATGGGTTTGGAACGAGCTACGACGATAGCGGCGTGCGCGTGTATTCGGGGAGCTGGGTCGACGACGTGCCCGAGTACCCTACGTTTAACGGCGAGTCCGTGCCCTATTTCGATATGTACCCTAATGGAGCGGGGTCCGTCCCGTACCCGCAGCCGAGTCCGCTGGGCTACCCGTTGGCGGCGCCGTATCCCGCGATGGGCGCGCAGGAGGGTGGTGTGCCGAGCGCGCCGCTGGGTTATCCTGTGCCGGGTGTGATGGACATGTACGGGTACTACCCGCCGCAGGAGCAGGGTGTGCAGAAGCCGTCTGTTGTTCAGAAGCCGTCTGTTGTTCAGCCGCCGATTGTTACGAAGCCCTCTCCGATTGTTCAGCCGCCCGTTGTTCAAGCGCCTGTTCAGAAGTCCTCTCCGATTGCTCAGCCTCCCATTACTCAGAAGCCCTCTGCGATTGTTCAGCTTCCAGTTGCTCAAGCGCCCGTTCAGCCTCCCATTATTCAGAAGTCATCTGCGATTGCGCAACCGCCTCCTTCGTTTGTTCCCATCGCTCAGGAGCCTCCAACCCAGCCTGCTATCGTTCAGCCTGCTATCGTTCAGCCTGCTGTTGTTCAGCCTGCTATCGTTCAGCCTGCTATCGTTCAGCCTGCTGTTGTTCAGCGTCCTGTCGCGCAGCCGCCAGCACAGCAAGCGGTTCAGTCTCCCGTCCAGCAACCCATACAACGACCTCCCATGGCTCAGCCTCCTGTTCAACAGCCTCTCACCCAACCCCCAATTATTCAACCTCCTGTCATCCAGAAGCCCCCAGTCGTTCAGAAGAAGGCTCCCACGAGGCCTGAAACGCCGTCTCATTCTGCGAAACCCCACGCCGTGTCATCGCCTTCGGTGAAGCCACAGCCTGAAGTGCAGCCACTTCCCGATCTCTCTTCCTTCTTCACACAGGAGCCTGCGCCAGCGTCTGTGGACGCCTCGTTCCCTCTGAACGACATCTACAGCGTGATCTACGCCAACCACGGGGCGTCGCAGTCCCAGTCCTCTCCTCCCACCGAGTCTCCTAAGCAATCTATGAAGGAGTCAGTGAAGGAGCCAGTGAAAGAACCAGTGAAGGAACCTCCAAACCAGCCCTCAAAAGAACCCTCGAAGGAACCCACTCCCAAGAAGGTGGAAAAGAAGACGGTGGAAAAGAAAGCAGTAGAAAAGAAGAAGGCAGAGAAGAAGACTGTACTCAAAGAGAAGCCAACTCCCTCCAAGAAGAAGCCCACAGTCAAGGAAGAGAAGCCGGCTCCCAAGAAGACTCCAAACAAGAAAGCCAAGCCAGCGACGCCGAAGAAGAAGGTGGAGGAATCGGACTCTGACGACAGTCTCGACTTTGACGATTTCTTCGAGGCATCGAGCGACTCTCCAACTGACTCTTCAACCGACTCTTCAACTGACGACCTGCTGGGCATTGACTCTGACCACGAGGAGCCGAAGCGAGACGACGCGGCCAAGCCGATAGAGACGCGCCCCAAGAAGCTGGAGACCAACTTCTTCGACGAGCTGGACATTGGCGATCCGGTCCCTTCACCAAAGAAGCCAACACCTCCAAAGCCAGCGCTTCCAAAGGCAACGCCTCCAAAGCCAGTTCCCTCCAAAACAGCTCCACCTCCTATTCCCTCTCAGCCCAAACCCACGCTCGACCGCGAGACGCACCCCGCCAAGAAGCGAACGAACACGCTGGCCTCGACGGACAGCGAGGCGAGCGACGACCCCTTCGCGTCCGCGTTCTCCTCCTCCTCCGGCAAGCCGCTGCCTCCTCTCCCGCCTCACTCGTCTGAACCGGAACCACGCAACAAGCCACTTCCGCCTCACTCGTCTGAACCGGAACCACGCAACAAGCCACTTCCGCCTGCGCCAGCGAAGCCGCCGCGACGGGGCTCGCTGTCCAACATCGCGCCACCCGTGGTTCCGCCGAAGCCAACTCGCAAGGGATCGAACGCTAGCGCTCCGCCGCTTCCGAACAAAGCTCCCTCCAACGTGCCGAAGAAGTACTACGGGTGCACGCCGTCTCTCATAACGGTGGACGCGATGGACCGCTACTTCCTGTACTTCATGAAGATCCGCACGCGCAACAACTTCCTCCTGCGCGACGAGGTCTCCGCCTTCTTCGCGCACATCAACCAGTCCAAAATCGTGCCGATTTCCGTCCCGCGATGATGTATAGACTCTCCAACACATCTTCAAGCTGGTGTTGCCGCCAACGCAGCAGCAGGTGTATCTCCGCGACTTCGCGCTCATCGCACACCTCGTGTACCTCCAGACTCAAGGCTTCCCCCTTCCCGATACACTGCCCGCCTCGCTCGCCGACAGTCGGATCTTCCGCTACGTTTCCGACGAGTCGTCGCCGCCGGCGTTCCAGTCGCAGCCGTGCTTCTGCGCGCTGCAGGACCGCGCCACGGGCAGGATGATCGCGGACTCGCTGGTGACGCCGCCGCAGGAGGCGGTGGAGGTGGACGCGAAGGAGAACAGGGCGTCGGACGTGGTGATTCGACGCATGGACGAGCTGTCCCGAATGCGGAGCCCGATTCGGGCGTATTTCGTCGGAGAGGACCTGAAGCGGCTGTCATTGTTCGAGTACTCGGCGCTCAACACGCTGCGCAAGATCGTGTGCGGCAACGGCATCGGGAAGGAGTGCACGGCGTTCAAGCTGTCGCGCCTGAGCCAGTTGGAGACGCTGATCGTCGGCGAGGACTCCTTCACCATCTGCGAGCGCAACGACGCGCACAACGCCTTCGCTCTCTACGACGAGATGAAAACGCACCCGCGCACTTTCTCGATCGTGGACTGTCCGCGTCTGGTCGCCGTCGTCATCGGCAACGGCTCCTTCGCGAGTTTCACCGACTGCGCGATCCAGCGCTGTCCCATGCTGCAGAACCTCCAGATCGGCACGCCGGACAAGTGCGACGACTACCGGAACCGCAGCTACGCCTTCTTCAACTGCCAGACGCTGGTGCTGAAGGACTTGCCGGGGCTGGAGGGCGTGCTGCTGGGCAACTACGCGTTCTACCACTGCAGTTCGGTTGTTTTCTATAGTGGGGGTGGCGGTGTGTCGTAAGCGAGTAGCTCTTCCGAAATTGACGCGGATCCACTTTGGCAGTTACGCGTGTTTCACGTCGCCGAGTCTGATTCTGGAGAAGTTGCCGGAACTGAGCGAGCTCGTGACGTATGATTTTGCACTGTTCGTGTGCAGCAGTGTGAAGGCGATCGGTGGAAGCGGAGGCGTTTGGTGACGATTAGACTTGATGAAGCTGGACAGTGTTGAGATTGGGCTGAACTCGTTCTACATGCTGGACAAGGTGGAGAAGAAGAGTAGGGAAGACGAAGGGAGGTTAGGCGTAGATGTGAACCTGAAGCTGCAGCTCGAGTTGCCAAAAATGGCAAAGTACAAAGAGAGGATTCATTACAAGTAGTGTTCACTCGTGTTTGTTGTCATACACGAATTGGACACATAACACCTCCAAGCCATCCACTCCTTCAACCACTCACTCCAATCCATTCTCCTCCACTTCCAAACCCCATTCCCAAAACCTGTCCTCTTTCGGTTCCCCTTTTCCACTTTCTGCGATCCAGCAATCGAAGATGTTATTGGGTGTGCGCCGCTCTCTTCGCGTTCTTCAGAAGGAATGCTTTCGCCGTGTGAGCCCGGCTGTCTGCCGCGGGGTGGCGAATGCGAAGGAACCGAATCCGAACCATCCCACTCCGCTATCCATCGAGAAATTGAAATACTTCGCCGAATCCCAGGACAACATGCCGGTGCGCCTGTCCCTGGCCCGTTTTATCTCCACCGAGCTCCCGATTCGCTTTGCGGTAGTGCGCTGTGTTCTCCGACGATGTGTAGGCAACGACCTCGGTGCTCAGTTCTCTCCCCTGCCAGCTGAGCGAAATGCCCGCCACGATCGATCTCATATCGCTGTACAATCGTTGTCAGGGAGAGATCACCAACATGAAGATCCCGAAGACCATCGTCGAGGACACGGAGTTCACGGCCAAGCTGGGACGCGTCCAGCGCGATCTGCAGCACGTGTACCCCCTGATGGCGTGCGGCGTGTGCCAGTTGAAGGAGAAGCGGTGTGAGCGCGTAATCGCGACGTGCGTTGCTGACGCGTAGGAGAAGAACCCGCTGACCGCCTTCGAGAACGAGATGATCAACGTGTCTCTCGACGATTTCGTGTCGCTGCACATCTCCATCATCATGCTGCTGGGACAGTACGTGAAGAGTCTGGCTCGTCCCGGTGGGTCGTTCTCTCTTCCGATTAGCGATAGGAGGCCGCATCCAGAACATCGACTTCTCGACCATCCAGAAGGCGATCGACCGCAGCACCAAGCTCACGGAGAAGTTCTACGGCCAGGCGCCCGAGGTGAAGATCTTCTTCGCGAAGAAGATGAGGTGATGTTGCGGCGATGCTGTGATGCGTAGACCGTTCGACTACATTCCGTCGCACATGCACCACATGATCTTCGAGCTGATGAAGAACTCGATGCGCGCGACGATGGAGCACATGATCCAGCTGAAGGAGAAGGAGCCGGAGCCCATCAGTGTGATCGTGTCGCACGGCGAGAACGACATCACGATCAAGGTGGGTGTTGGGTGCAGCGATGAGGAGTAGATATCGGATCTGGGCGGCGGCATTCCTCGCACGGAGATGTCGAAGGTGTGGGACTACACGTACACGTCGGCGGCGCCGCCTCCGTGGGTGAATCGGTACTTCCGCTACTACGACGAGACGGAGCACGACCTGTACCTGAACAGCCACATCAATGTCGACAAGTACGAGTTCATGGGTGAGGGCAAGGAGAACAAGTTCTACACGCACTCGGCGACGCATGCGATTCGCGCCAACAAGATTGATAGTGACAGCGGGCACATTGATGATCTGCTGTCGTACTCGCCGGTGATGAGAGACCACTACGCTGGACTGGGCTATGGCCTGCCTGTATCGCGCATCTATTCGAGGTATTTCGGCGGTGAATTGAAAGTGGGTGTGGCGATTGGGAGTGAGGCGTAGTTGTTCTCAATGGAAGGATATGGAACAGACGTGTACCTGTACTTGAGCAGTTTGAGCGACGAGCTGGAGCAATTCTGCACATCGGTGTAGAAGTCTGTTCTTTTGTACCCTAATTGAGCGCTGTTTGTTTCTGTCTGGAGTGTCGTTATGAGGGGTGTCTAAGTGAAAATGACCCCGTTTCAACTCCCAATCTCAAACAACAATGAACAATTATTGGGACCCCCAATGCCCAAAATCGTACCAAATTTCCACCCCTCGCTTTTCCACCGCCTTGGCGGGGAGTCGCGATTCCCAAAAGAAAGGATTAGATCTCATCGCTGGACGTTTTTCCCGATACATCTTACCTTTTCTTGTTTCTTGGCAGATATTGATTCGATTCTAATCGCCTTCGCTAGCCGCATTTTGGAATGCCCTTTGGAGAAGATACAAAGTACGTTTGAGTGATGCATGGTGCTGAGCGAATTGTTGCACGCCCGTCGGTTGTTTTCCGGAGCGTTCTTACACCCTGTCGTAGAGATACACTTCAGACAGCACATTCACTAAAGAAGAAGAGGCATATCGACGACATGGATGAGGAGGAAGTGATGAGCGAGACGCTCGACCACGACAATGAGGACACGGAGGAAACAGAGAGCACGGAGAATGAAATGGAAACGGAGGAAGAAAGCACAGAGGAGACGACGGAGGAGGAGGAAGAGGAGGAGAACATGAAACTGGAAGAGGACGATGACGAGAAGTCCTCCCGTCGAACAGGTAATCGATTTGCGCGTTTCTTCCTCTCATCTGTAGTGTCTGCAGCGAGTCGGAGACGTTCAAACCGCGCGCTGCGAGACCTGCCTGATGAGGATGAAACGGACGCGGCTTCCATCATGTTCCTTTTCATTGTCGTAATCATGAGATAGCGTAGCCATGGGAGACGATGTCGACGTGTCGCTGCACGTGGATTTTCTCCTGTATCGCCAGACGATGCCCATCGCTCGTTGGCTGCCCTCGCTGAAGAAGATGAACACACGATACATTCAAAACGGCAGTCGCATCCACAACGATCGCTGGCTGAACCTCGACGCAGCGGGTTCCTTCTTCCTTCTCCCCTAACGCGTAGCCCAGAACGAGAGCGTGCAGATGTACCTCGTGAAGTGGCGCAATCTCTCCTACCTCCACTGCTCCTGGGAAACCGAGGCGGATCTCCTCGCTCTGGAGGGAACGCGCATGAAGGCGAAGATTCTCGTAGCGTCCCGCCTCCGTTTTCACCCCTAGCGTTTTTTGAAGAACGAGCCGAGACTGCTCTTTGATCTGAGCGCGTACGGCGCCGATGTGTTCTTCAACCCCGAGTTCACGGAGGTGGATCGCATTCTGGACGTGCGCATCGTCCCGAAGGAGCCGATGGAGGAGATCGACGTGACGAACAACCCCGACATCGACGCGCTGCTGCCGTCGACGGAGCTGGGCGAGCACGGCAAGTTCATCAAGGAATTCCGCGTGAAGTGGAAGGGTCTGCAGTACAAGGACCTGTCGTGGGAGAGCTTCGACGACTTCCAGGACCGCGCCGCCATCGATCTGTACTACGACCACTTGTGGGCACGTGGAGGTGGAGTGATGGGTAGAAATCGGGACATTTCGGCGCAGGTGAACCCGCCCGACTGGCGCCCGTCGATCACGGCGTACCGGAAGCTGGTGGAGAGCACGGTGTACAAGAACAACAACGTGCTGCGCAGCTATCAGATCGAGGGCATCAACTGGATGCTGTGGAACTGGGTGAACCGTCGCAACTCCATGCTGGCGGACGAGATGGGTCTGGGCAAGACGGTGCAGAGCACCA
>ERZ1106948.311-NODE-311-length-24674-cov-34.285105_pt1 | contig 24674 bp, 21 predicted proteins | sample MGYA00403673_ERZ1106948 | MGnify/ENA primary metagenome ERZ1106948 (study PRJEB35170, sample SAMEA104062409) | human gut metagenome | biome: human gut; feature: human-associated habitat; material: faeces | place: Denmark | collected 2012-05-07 ...
CGGCAGTGTGGGGAAGATAGGTGGCGTTCTTGGGAGCCACGGCGAGGTGATCCTGCACGGTGAGGTTATTTTAGGCCAAAACAAACCTTCAGAGCGAGATCAGTGACTTCGACATCGGCGAAGGTCCTACAGCGAGTTAGTACACTGACAACGGGAAGGAAGACGCCATTCACGAAGAAACGGTGAACAAGGGACGTACCACTTTCCGAAAAGCTTGATTTCAGCGACAGCAGCCATGAAATGGAATGCGGGGTCAATAATAGGCAGAGAAATCAAATCGGAACCCCTTGATGGCGTCCTCGGGTCTACTCTCACTGCGTGGAATCAACACCCCCTCCATTGACTGGAGAACACATCGCGTTAACTGTGAAACAGTCGCATCACTGTGACTGTAAAACAAGCACATCACTGCGACCGTGAAATCAGCGCACGACCTCACCCACGAAACAATCGCATCACTGTGAAACAAACACACCACATTACTCCTCGTCAATCGTCTCCTCCTCCTGCTCCGGAGTCTCCTCCAGCATCTCGTTCATCCAGTGCACGCCGAAGGCGTTCTTCTTCATGAACTCCATCACCTCGGGCTGCTCCAGCAGATTCTCGCTCGACGACAGCACTCCGATGAATCTGCGCACCGCCTCCTCTCTCTGGTTCTTCGTCTTGAACAGCTTCAGTCTCTGCGACGTGAGGTGGAGGTTCTTCATGTCCTCCTTGTTGCACTTCTTCTTCAGCTCCTTGAACAGGTCACTACACATCACCCACTGCCCTCACGCCCACTCCAAGTCGTTGTAGCGGATGTACACGTACCACACCGCAGCCTGGTCGCCCGTGCTCGTCACCTCCACCTTGTACTGCGTCACCTCCTTCGTCGCGATGCCGTTCTCCTTGCAGCTCACGCGCTTCTTGCTCTCGTAGCGCAGACTCTTCAGACCCAGCTCCTCCAGCACGGGAACCGCGCGCTTCGTCTCCTCCGGCTCTTCCTCCTCGCCGCTCGCCTCCGCGTGAATCAGCGGCATCATGCGTCGCACCGCGTCGGCGATCTCGTCCATCGTCATCGACCGCACGCCCAGACAGTACGCCTCGATCTCGCTGCACAGCTTCTCCGACTCGATCAGCAGCGAGCACTGCTTCAGACGCAGCTCGCCGTCCACGTGCGACGTCAGCTGGTTCACCGCGCTGTCCATCGCGCGCACCAGCTGCTTCTGCGACTTGCCGCGCGTGGGAATCACCTCCAGCTCCTGACCGTTGCGCTTGTACTCCAGCGCGCCGAACGACGCCACGCCCAGCAGCTTGCCGCGCGGCGTGACCAGGATGAACTGGCGCGTCGTCAGGATCAGGCAGTTCGTTCCGTTGTCCACCGTGCAGTGGATCACGTAGCGCTCCTTCGGCTCCAGGTGGATGCCGGAGCCGCGGTTCGCCATCTGCAGCAGCGCAATGCCGTCCGACAGGTGCGCGTTGTACGACTCCAGCACGTTGTCCAGAGGGATGTAGCGAGGCGAGCGGATCGGGTCCAGCGTCTTCTCCTTGTGCGTCACGTCCTTCACGCCGTTCACCACGTGCGTCACCGAATCGATCGCGCCCGTCACCGTCTTCGCGCCCGCGCCGATCACGCCCTTGCCCAGACCCGTCACGGCGCCGATCACGCCCTTCTCCTTGAAGCCCTGGCTGGTCTCCGTGAACACGCCCGTCACGCCGCTCCACACGCCGTGCACCAGATTCGACTTGCCCGCCGCGCGGTCCGCCTGGTAGGAGTCGCTCATCGCCATCGCAGCCACGCCGTCGCCCACCGTGCTCGTGATCTTGCTCACCGAGTTCAGCAGGCCGAACGCCGTCTTCGACACCAGCTGCGTCGTGCCCTTGCCCAGACCGCCCACGAAGGCGCCGGGGCCCTTCATCAGTCCCTGCACGGGCTCCATGAAGAAGGCCTTCACGCCGTCCGCCACGTTGCCCACCAGCTCCGTGGGGTTGCCGATGACGTTGAAGGAGCCCACCAGCAGGTAGAACTTGTTCATCACCTCCAGAGCGTAGAACGTCGCCACCTTCTTCGCGAACGCCACCACGTCCGTGTAGTAGTTGGTGAGCAGCAGCGAGCGCAGGTTGATCGTCGCGTTGTCCAGGTTGCCCACCAGGTTCGTGATGGTGTTGAACACCGAGAACAGCGGCATCAGGCGAGGGTTCTGCGGCAGCAGCGAGGCCGACAGCGGCGCCGACGGGTCGTTGTGGTAGCTGAACTTGATGATGATGGGCTGCATGATGAAGTTGTCCGCCAGGATGTAGGACTTGCCCACGATGTCCGACACCGTGTTCGCCGACGTGAACAGCACGCTGCGCTCCAGCACCTCGCTGCCCTTCGCCTGCTGCACGTCCTCCACGTGGATCGACAGCTCGCTCACCACGCCGATCAGACCCACCAGCGTGCCCGAGTCGATGGCGCACATCATCGGCTGCATGCACACGCCCAGGTACTCCAGGAACAGGATCGACGGGTGCGACGGCATCGACAGCGACAGCTGGAAGAACGGCTTGTACGGCAGCTCGCCGTCGGGGTGCTCCTCGTCGTACTCGGGGTTCGGCTCGCCCGCCTCCGTCGACCCGAAGAACACGGGGTACTTCGAGCCGGGGACGCCGCTGTCGATCTGGCACTTCATCAGCGTGGCGCCCAGCGCGATCTTGCCGTCATCGCAGAGGATGAATTGGCACTTGAAGTCGTCCACGCACACGTACATGATCTCCTGCGGCTTCTGGTCCACGAGGCTGATGCCCACGCCGCCGAAGTTCACGTTCACGTTCACCGTCTCCTTGCCCTCCTTCTTCTCCTTGTTCTCGTCGCACTCCTCCAGCAGCGACGCGATGTTCACCTCCTCCTTCTTGCCCACCTGCAGGAACGACTTCTTTTTCTCCATCTGCTGCTTGAACAGGAACGTGTTGAACGCGTCCGCGTAGTCGAACACCACCTCGCGCTGCGCGCCGTTCATCGCCGCGCGCATGCGCAGCACCTTCTCCTTCTCGCTCTCGCCCTTGAACACCAGCATCTCGTCCTGCTCTTCCTTCGTCACGTCGAACGGCTCCGTCCACTCCGTCGCCAGCGCGTCGATCTGCACGCTCAGCTGGACCTTGTCCACCACCGTCGGGCAGTGGTACGCGATCGTCTCGCCCGCGCCCACGCGCGTCACCGGGCTCGTCTCCTTCGTTCCCAGGCGCAGCGCCAGCTCGTCCTTCGTGTGGTTCGAGATGAACAGACCCGGCGTGATCGTCACCACGTACGTGTTCGCGAACATCGACGGCGCCGGCACCACGTTCACGCCGAACACGCGCTTCTTCCCGTCGCTCGCCTCGTCCTTCTTCTCGGGGAGGCAGAAACGCGTGCTCGAGCCCAGCGCGTCGATCGTCACGCCGTCGTTGCACCACTTCGAGTGCGCCGTGCGCAGCAGCATCGCGCGGCTGCGGCTGTCCGGGTCCGAGAACGAGAACAGCACCGGCTGCACGCGCTCCTTCTTGTCGAACTTGAACGAGCTCAGCTTCACGATCGGACACTTCACCGCCGGGAGCACCACCGGGTCCGTGTTCTTCGCGCCCTTCTCCTGGATGAACACCTCCTCGCCCGTGCGGTTCAGCAGCCAGAAGTCGCAGTACACCTGGATGCTGATCGTGCCGTTCATGTCCGCGATCGCCTTGTAGCTCAGACGCACCTTGCGGCCCATCACGTCCCTGATCGCCACCGACTGGCGCTTCTCCAGCGACCACGGGATGATCGACTCCGCGGGCGTCGTGAAGTACGGGCAGCCGTCCGGCATGATCGACACGCGCACCGTCTCGTCCTCCTGCTCCTTCCCCACCAGCGCCACGTCGAAGCACTTGACCTCCTCGCCCTCCTCGATCGTCTCCTCGTCCAGCTGCTCCTCGCCCTGCCAGATGCAGTACTGCATCGGCATCGGCAGCAGGTTCATGATCATCATCACGGGCGCCAGCGTCACGCGGAAGGAGTCCACCGACTGCTTGTTGTAGATGTCGTACACCGTGTCCTTGTGGATCATCACGCGCATGAAGAAGGGCTCCTCCTCCGTGCCCACGTTCAGGTACGACGCCAGCGTCTCGTTCTGGATGTCCTCCACCTTCATCACGCCCTGGCCCTCGTGACCCTCGCAGCGAATCACGATCGAGGCGTCCTTGCACCACTTCAGCGGACACGCCTCGTGCATGCGGTGCTTCAGCGTGTACGCGCTCTTCTCCTCCTCGTTCTTGCCGTTCACGAACTCCACGCTCACCGTGTTCGACGACACGTTCTCCACCGACACCGGGGACACGATGTCGATCACCTTGCGGCCGTTCTTGATGCCGTTCACCAGCAGCGCGTCGTACACCGTGCCGTCCTTGTGCTGCAGCTGCACGAACACCGTGCGCTCGCGGTCCACCTCGCACGAAATCGGCTCGAAGCCGTCCACGCTCAGCATGACGCGGCGGTCGGGGATCTTGCGGTAGTTCTGCTTCAGGAAGAGGAGCGCCAGCGACGGGTGGGCGGGCATCGTGGACACCACGCCCTCCTTCGGCACCGTCACCCAGCGCTGCGCGTAGGACTGCTTGATCGTCTCCTTCAGCTTCTCCAGGTCGCGCGGCGTCTGCGCGTCCTTCTGGATCTCGTCGAAGCGCTCCACCAGGCGGTCGCGCATGTGGTCGTTGAACTGCTCGAGGTAGTACGTCATGTGCGCGTGCTTCAGCGTGGACACGATCGGGAAGATGTGGCCGCACGTGGCGTCGCTCGTCTCCATCGTGTTCGTGCTCAGCACGGCGCTGCTCTCCTCGCACAGCAGCGGCACCTGGGAGTAGAGGCGCAGGTGCGGGGCGCACGAGTGGTACTCCAGCCAGCGAGAGCGCGTTCTGTACGAGTCCACCACGTCGCACACGCCCGCGTACACCACGTGGTCCTGCGCCAGCTCCTCGGTGGCGTGGCTCTCCAGCATCATCATCATCTCGTTGATGCCGCCGTCCTTCTCGATGCGGTACGTCATGTCGAAGCCCGTCGAGTTCTGCACCATCACGAAGAAGCCGTCGGTCTGCTCCCGCTTGCCGCCCAGACAGTTCATGAAGTCGCTCAGCGTCTCCACCAGCGCGGAGAGCAGCGTGGCCGTGAGGTTCATCTGCAGCATGCGCGGCGCGTCGATCACCACCTGCATCGCGTCGCTGTCCTTCTCCTGGCTCGTCGCGTCCTGCGGCATGTACGGGTCCTTCTCGCTCTTGTTCTTGATCTGCTTCACGTGGATGTTCATCGACCACGACTCCATGAACGGCTCCCACAGCGCCTGGCTCGACTTGTAGTAGTCGCTCGAGAACGCGCACAGCACGTGGCAGTAGAGGTTGGCGCCCATGGCGGCGTCCACCTTCACCTGGTTGATGTTGAACTGCAGCACCGGCAGCTCGAACGCCTTCGCGTCGTTCACCAGAATGAACGCGATCTTCTCGAACACGACGTTGGCCTCGATGTACATCGCGGGCTCTGCGGGTTCCACAGATTCCTCCTTCTTCACCTCGACCACTTCTTCCTTGACCTCCTCATCCTCCTTCGTCATCTTGTCCTTCACTTCCTCCTTGACGTTGTCCTTCACCTTCTCCTTGACTTCCTCCGTCGCGGCAGGCAGCAGGTTGGTGATGGCGTTCAGCACCAGCTTGGCGTCCAGAATGCCCAGACGCATCACGATGTCCACCGCATGCACGCGAGCGCGCACCTTCTTCAGCTGCTCCGTCAGCGACACGTCCACGCGCAGCGTGAAGGGGTAGAGCGCGTCGCGCATGTCCGTCGGCAGCAGGCGCAGGTCCGCCGTCGAGCGCGCCGCGCGCGTGTTGTTCACGCTCATGCCCAACGCGATATCCAAGAAGGGCGACACGTGGGTGTTCAGCTCCACGCCGAAGCAGCACAGGAAGACCGGGCTAGCCGCGTCGCAGCAGTTCTCCACCACGTACATCGCCATGCGCTCCATGTGCATCTTCACGACGACGTTGGGAATGAGAGCCGCGGGCTTCTTCTCTTCCTCCTTTTCTTCCTTCTCCTTCTCCTCCTTGACTTCCTCGCTCTTCTCCTCCTTGACTTCCTCCTTCTCCTCCTTGACTTCCTCCTTGACTTCTTCCTCGCTCTCCAAACTCTTCGTCGCTTCCGTGAAGGCAGCGCCCACCTTTCCGCCCACGGCCGAGGCCCAGTCCAGCATCACGAAGATCCACGGCGACGGCAGCAGGGCAACCTGACCGATGAACAGCGACGTCTCCACGTCGAAGACGGGCTCGTTCACCTTGTGGTCGCTGTTCATGATCACTCCGTGCAGGTCGCCCAGCGTCTTCTGCTGCAGGGCGACGATCACGCTGAACGCCGGCTTGTTCTCCTCACCGATCTGCACCAGGTTGCGGAAGTGGGGAGCGATCGGCGACTCCGGGCGGCTGTCGCGAACCAGAATCGTCGACAGCGAGATGGACGCCGAGATGTCCATGTTGTGGTAGTACGCGCCGATGGTCAGCTCGTTCATCGAAATCGCCGCGAGACTGCCCTCCACCGTGCCCACCTTCTTGTACATCGCGCTCGACGACTGCAGACCCTCGTAGCCGTGGTTCTCGCGGAACAGCTCCACCGTGATACCGTCGAACAGCAGGTTCACGTGAATGCGGTCCGCGAAGGAGCCGTTGTGCTCCACGGGAGGCTTCTCCTCCTCCAGGACGACCGAGTCCGTGAGCTCCATCGGCGACAACGACGACAGCGAGGCGGAGCTGTCGTTGCGCGGCAGGAAGGAGAACTCCTCCTCCTCGTTCTCCTCGATGTCCTCCAGCTTGGCCTCCTCCAGCTTGGCCTCCTCCTTCGCCTCCTGGATCTGGCTGGACAGGCGGTGGCTGGCGCGCACCGCGATGTTGCTGCCGCGGTTGGGCTCCTCCTTCTTCGGCTCCTCCTTCTTCGGTGCGGGCTTCGCCTCCGCGGGCTTCATCACCAGCGCCTTCTCGTTGAGGTTCTCCGTCAGCAGGTGGATCAGCGTCAGCACCTGTCCCTCGGACAGCGCCAGCACGATGCGGCTCAGGTAGATGGCGGCCTCGATCTTCACGGCGGCGATCACCGTCAGCGACATGTCAATCGAGCCCATGATGCTCTGCGTCACGCCGCTCACCGTGCTGTAGAGCGTCACGCCCGACACGTTCAGCGCGATGCAGTTCAGCGTGTACACGACGCTGCCCTTGTTCACCTCCAGACCGTCCGGGTTCACCAGCTCGGGCGCGCTGTTGCGGATCGTGATGCGACCGAGACGGCACGCGAGCAGGTCCGCCGACGTGGACGAGCGAGGGATCTGCAGCAACGTGTTCGCGATCACCACGTCGATCTTCGGGATCTCCGTGGGCACGATGTCGTCGTGCGGGTTCGGGACGATGAAGCGGCGCTTCAGGTTGGCAGCGACGCCCTCCAGGTTCTGGATGATGTTCGCCACGTGGTCCTCGCCCTCCGCGTTCGTCACGATGTACTGCATACCGATGGTCTTCGCCGTCTCCACGATGTTCTCCATGATCTGCGTCTCCGCCCGCGGCTCGCTCGCAGCCTCCTCGATCTCCGGCAGGTTGCCCGAGGCCGTCAGCGCGTCGTCGTCGGCGGACAGCAGCTGGATGCCCTCCATCAGCGGACCGTTCATCACGTAGTTCAGCACCTCCTGGATGAAGCGCATGCGCACCGTCAGCACGGGCGCGCCGATGCTGCACTTCGCCTCCAGCGAGAAGCCGGGGTAGCGCGGCCAGCGGTCGTCGTTGTAGAGCGTCACGCCCGCGTCGAGGAAGTCGTTGCTCGCCGAGTCGTCGATCTCGCCGTGGCGGATCGCCACCACGCCGCGGTACAGGCCGCAGCCCTTCGTCAGGTCGTTCACGCACGCGTCGTGGATGTTGAAGTACGCGGACAGCTTCGCGGCGCAGATCGCCACCTCGCCCTTGATGCCGCTCACGCCCGCCGACATCACCAGTCCGTCCTCCTCGCTGTCCAGCATGATGGCGGCGCCCACCATGTGCAGCGTCACCACCACGCTCTTGCGCTCCCAGTCCGCGGGAATCGGCTTCGGCGGCGCCGTCACCATCGCGTCCGACATCTCCTTCAGCTGCTTCGTCGTCTCGTCCGCCTTCTCCGCAGCCTTCCTCAGCAGCTCCTTCACGCTCTTGGACGGCGCCACGAAGCGCAGCACCGAGTACACCAGCACGCGACTCAGCACCACGTTCACCTGACCCAGGTTCACGGCAACGCCGATGTCCTGCTTGCTCAGGGCGCTGAGCGGCGAGGAGGCGGGGATCAGCTTCACGCTCGCCTGCAGCAGCGGCGTGGGGATCACGTGCGTGGGACAGCCGCTCTCGTCGACGTCGCACACGCACATCATGTAGCGCTCGCGCTGCTGCAGCTCCGAGGCGACCTGGTCCACGATGTGCACGTCGCGGATCAGCAGCTCCACGCCGATGCTCGCCTTCGTCACGTTCGCCGACACGCCCATCTCGTTCATGCACAGCGCCATGATGTGCTCCACGTCGCGGTTCGGCACCATGTCGTTGTTCAGGCGCAGCTCGAAGGCGTTCAGCAGCACGCCCGCCTCCACGAGGTTGTCGCGCTGGTGCACCGCCACGTCCACGCGCTCGTTGTCCTTCTTGTTCCGCTGCTGGCAGCGCCACCACGCGTACCCCACCACGCCGCCGAGCGTCAGCAGCATCAGCAGCGCCTGGAAGAAGTGCTTGAACAGCAGCACGGGGAAAGCAAACAGGAACACGACCAAGCCGCAGAAGGGCACGTACGAGGTAAGCAGGTAGTTCGCCACCACGAGCACGAACGGAACCACGCCGAACGTGTAGTGAGGAACCACTTCCGCCGCCTCTGCCTCGGGCTTCGGAGTCGCTTGCTCAGCTTGCTCGGCCTGCACAGCCTGCTCAGTCTGCTCAGCCTGCTCGGCCGGCTTGTCCTCGACGGCGGGCGCGTCGCTCTTGGGCAGCGAGTTGAGGAAGTCGTTGGCGAAGCAGATGATGTTCTCGTACTGGCTCTTCTCGATCTCCAGGTCCACCTTCTCGATCACCACCTCCACGCGCAGCATCGGCAGCGGCGTCTTCGCATACTCCCAGTAGCACTCCGCCAGCTCGCGCGCACGCAGACCCATCACCACCTTGTAGTCCTCGTCCTCCTCCTTCAGCTGGTTGCGCAGGTGCTGCGCGTACTCCCGACGCGTCATGCTCAGGTCCTTGCGGTCCAGCTTCTGAAGGCGCGCCACCACCAGCGCGTCCACCGGATTGGACTCGTCCACCTTGCAGTCCTTCTTCATCAGCGCCATGCACTCCTCCTCGCTGCGCATGCGGTCCTCGATCTTGCGCAAGTCGCCGACGATCTGCACGTGCATGTGGAGGTCGTCCAGCAGACGGTCGTTCTTGTCGTACGCGATCGGACTCGCCTCCTTGCCGCCGAAGAAGCCGCGCATGCCCGCAATGCGCACCTCGGGAGAAGCCTCGGCAATCAGCACTTTATCATTGATACACCAGTAGAGAGAAAAGCCGTCCATACGGAAGCTCTTTCTAAGGTTGCTTTCAGAAACCTTCTCAGTGGGGTCGATGGTGTCCAGTTTCATCTCATCGATCGCAATACCCAGCGAGAACAGGGGAATGGGGGAAGCGGGATTTCCCTCCACGCGCACATGCAAACGGCGCATCGAAAACTCAAAGTTGTTCGTCAACACGGTCGCCAGATCAAAGGCACCAGATAGATCCATGATTCCGCCATCGTCCACAGCCTTGCTCTCCGTCGCAGCCTCCTCCTTCGGAGCTTCCTCCTTGGGAGTCTCCTTCACCTCCTCAATCACGGGAGTACTCTCCTTCACCTCCTCAACGACAGGAGTACTCTCCTTCTCCGACGCGTCGGCTGGAGGGAGCGGGGTCACAATGACGTAAACGTCGTCAATACTCACAGATATGGGTTCCTTGTTCAGGGTTCTCCAAGGGAACTAGCCGTCAAACCCACCCACAGGACGTACTCTGATCAACAGGCTCCCGACATAGACCTCTTTCACCAACAAAGGAAGATTCATGTCATTTAGAAAAGCCGTATTGATTCGCTAACGATAACACCACACTTCGACGGAACGTACCACGTTGTGCAAGGAAACCTCCCCTCGGAAGATAGATAGAGATAGATCTTGAGGGTTGATTTCCAGCAGGAACTTCGACAGGAACTTATTAGCCAAAGAAACGATCTGCGATTCTAGCATTCCCACAAGGGCTCGTGGATTAAATCGTGAGAAAGAGTCAAGGGTGTTTTGTAATAACCGCGGTTATCGCCGCCCCTTCGTACACCCCAATCCGTTCTAGAACAAACAGCAGTACATTAACTATTCACCAGTTTCGCGCGCGAGCTCTTCAGGAGGAAGGACCCCGTCTCGATTTCGCGTAGCAGCTGATCATTGGATTCTTCCACTCTTTCCACAAAACCCATGTCGTACTCGTTGATCGACGGCGACTCGCCCAGGTAGCTCGGAAGCAGAGACGAGCTCGACGACGCCGGCAGCAAACGCAACCGGCGGTACACCGCCAAGTACGGGCAGGTGCCGTAGCTGTAGATCTCCATCGCCACCTCCGCCCACGTGCGCGGATACACGATGTCGTCGTTGAACAGGTTCCACTGGTTCTCCGCGTTCTCCGGCGCCGTGTTGTTCCCGTCGTCCGAGTGGCGGCAGTACGCGACGTAGTGACCGCTGTCGAAGGAGCAGCCCACGTGCACCACGATGGCGTACAGCGCGTAGGACTCCTACGCGTGAGGGCAGCGCGCAATCCGCACAGACTGGACCGTCACGATCGGGTCGATCACGATGTTGGTGCAGTCCTTCACCATCGCGTAGTTCTTCTCGAAGAAGGTGCGGCAGATGGAGACGGGCAGGTACTCGGGGTACTCCACGATCCGGTCTCGCACGCACACGGGGGTGTGGCACACGTCGCACGTCTCCTCGCTCTCCTTGTCCTGGATGCCGAGCGACGCGGGCAGCATCGATGCGACGGAGAGCACGCGCACCACTACACGTCACCCACACGCCTCTCACGCACCCGGAGCGTACACCGCGTACGTCAGCGTGAAGCCCGAGTAGAGGATGCCGACGACCTCGTTCGTGTTCAGGCGGTTCTTCTGCGACTACGCCTCACACGCCGCCCTCTCTCCTACCCAGTACCGCGTGCCCGAGTAGAGGATGTGGATCTGCGGGTCCGACTGGTCCAGGTTGTAGTAGCAGCCGTTGAACGACGCGCACCCCGGCACGAACAGAATGGACTTGGACTCGCCTGTCGTGAAGGACTTCTCACCGCCCGCGGAAAGGATATTCGTCAGGTAGTACGCCTCCACCGCCGGCACCTTCGCGTCCGTCGTGTGGAAGTAGTGCGCCCTCTGGACGAAGCAGGACGGGTCCAGATCGGCGACCACCAGCTGCAGCATCTGGTCCCCGCACCTACGCCTCACGCTCCTTCCGCGCTCTCACATGAACGTGTAGTCCATCATGTGGCGATACGGCGCCGACGGCGTCTGCTCCGCAGACACCTACGCTATAGCCAGCCCGCCACTCCTACCAGCGTGAAGTGCTCTCCCTCGTACTCCAGCGAGGTCGGGACGCCCGTGTCGATGGTGCACACGTAGGAATACACGCGCATGTCGATCTCGTTGTAGATCGTGATGGCCGCCGGCGTCATGGACACCACGCCCTGGCGCGTCCGCTTCCCGCCGACCATCAGCTCGCAAATGCCCGTGCAGCACGGCAGCTTCTCCCGCTCGATCTCCACACGCGCAGCCAGCGAGTTCCCGATGTAGAAGGCGATCCGCTCCTTGTGGTCCTCATCGTCGATCAGCAGCGTCGGCTTCTGCTTAGAGACGGCGCCCATCACCTCTCCCGAGTACAGCGTGTAGCACCGCGTCGTCGGCGCCTCGCCGTTCGCCGCCGTGCACGTGACGTTGTTCGGACTGGTTAGCTGCGCGAGGAACGAGTAGGGCGTGTCCAGACGCATGGGAAGCTGCGCGGTGCGGTTGCCCGTCTTCGTGAAGGTGAGGATGTGCGAGTCCTCCGCCTCGAGGAGCGTGGAGAAGTCGACGCACTTGACCGACAGCTCGTACTCCACCTCCTCCACTGTGAACGTTCCCACCGTCACGATGAAGCCGTTGCTCGTCTCCGCGATGCGCGACATGGTGCTCGTCGCCTCGCGGACAATGACGTCCACCACCAGCATGTTGTCGTTCTCCCTCTCCTTCCCCTTCTCCGCGCCCGTGTAGCCGAAGCAGCCGACGTACAGCTTGGAGTAGAGGTACATCGACGAGAAGGAGTGGAACGACTTGAGGCTGGAGTACGCGCGCGGCGCCTTCTCTACGCGTGAGCACCACGCCCGTTCCCCACTCGAATCGCTCATCATCACGTCCGAGAAGGGCGTCTTGGACGGGTCGCGCTCGACCGCCATGAACACGCCCTTCTCGCGGTAGTCGAACACGTACAGGTAGGTGACGTTGGGCTTCGGCTTGGGCGTCTACGCGTCACGAGGCGATTCAACGCGCACGTAGGACTCGCACACCTCAAAGGAGATGTCCGTCACGGGACACAGCAAGGAGGTCAAGTTGATGTACGAGTACTGGAACACGCTCTCGCGCGCCTCCTTCGCGCCCTCCTCCACGCTCTCGCGCGTCTGTCCGCACGCGCAGCTCCGCGTCTTCCTCTGCTTGCCCTGGATCAGGCGGATCGGGTTCCGACGCGAGGGCTCCTCCTTCTTCAGCACCTGGTAGCAGTTGTCCACGCAATTCAGCAGGTAATCCAGAAACTCGCACATGTCCTACGACTCACGCCGCTCCCCCGTCCCCACGTGCTGGTACCCGATCTCGAAGCGCTTCGCCAGCGCCAGCATCACGTTGTTGAACTCCACCGAGCGAATCGACACCTGCAGACGCGTCATCATCATCACCAGCTCCCTCATGCAGACGAAATCGTCCGTGCTCTTGTCGCACGGCGACTTCGCGTAGTCCTGGTAGAAGGAGAGGATCGAGCGCTTCAGCGCGTCCGAGTGGAAGAGCAGCTGGAGCGTGCTGTTCTGGAAGCACGTGTTGTTGCTGTTCACCAGTCCGCTGCTGTTCTTCTCGAAGGCGGAGAGGCGGTTGTTCACGAAGCACGAGCGGATGCTGTCCTTGCGCTGCTTCACCCGCTTCACCGAGCAGTTCAGGTCGCGGAACACGCACACGCAGCTTCGCGCAGGCACGTCCGCGTGCAGCTCCATGTAGAACAGGAAGGACCGCGTGGGGTCGCGACCCACCACCGCGTAGTTGTGCAGCGTGCGGTCCAGGGCGAAGACGTCGCCCTCCACCGTGAACTCCTTGGGGTTGCTCAGCTCCGGGTCCTCGCTGCCATACGCGGCGTGCTGGCGGTACTTCACCTCGCACGGCGTGACGGAGAAGTGCTCGCTCGACGTCATGGTGCTCGCGTCCCGCAGAACCACGCTGCTCGCGCACGCTAGGATGGAGCTCTCCTGGTCGCTCGCCGCCTCGATGTGGTACGAGCGCACCGTGGCGTCCAGACCCATGAAGCCCGTCACGCCCATCACGCCCTGCGCAACCATCTCCGTCGGAAGCGTGAGGGCGGAGGACGCGTACAGTCGCATGCCGTTCAGCGCGAGCACGAGTCCCGACGCGTTCGACCGGATCTCCACGTCGTAGCCGGAGTCGCTGGAGAGCGTCGCGCAGGGCCACAGCGACAAGTAGTACTTCGTCGTGCTCGAGTCCTCGAAGGTCTCCTGCACCGTCCTCGTCAAGCCGTACTGCACGCAGATCGACCGCTCGGAGCGGCGGTACGCGATCACGAACGCCACCGGGAAGGGCAGCTGGAAGTCCACGCTGAGGTTGATGCCCTCCCCCGTCTTCATGCGGATGTACTTGGCGATGCGCTCGCCGATCACCGACATGTACAGGTGGCTCGGGAGGGCCTGGTTGGACAGCCACCAGATGCAGTAGGAGTCCGAGGAGACGTGCAGCGAGAAGCCGTAGCGCAGCGCGAAGGACTGCGGCTGCAGCGCCGTCTTCCAGTACAGAATGCCGGTGCGCGCGCCGTAGCCCAGACGGCACTTGTGCTCCTGCGTGTCCCAGCTCACGAAGAAGTCGAAGCAGCACACCGAGTTGTAGAAGCAGAACTCGTTGTACACGTGCACGTTCCGATTCCGCTGGATGCGCTGGTCCGGGAACATGAAGCTGCTCCACGGCGTCACCACCGCCTCCGCGTCCGTCACCAGCGCGAGCGCGCAGCGCAGACACCCCTTCGGAATCTGCTCCTTCTCGTCGTGCAGCCCGTTCTCCATCATCACGCGACCGCCCATCATCGTGAACAGCGTGCCCGTGTACGGAATCGAGATCCAGTTCTCCTTCGAGAAAAACGTGTAGTAGAAGATCCCGATCACGCCCAGGTGGCACGACGGCTCCGGCGTCGCGGGCATGTTCGTCAGGCGCACGGAGGCGATGTGCTCGGCGCTGTTCTCGATGGGCTGGACCACCTTGATCTTGAGGATGTTGGAGTTGATCTGCAGGATGATCTGCTGCGGCGAGTACACGCTGTAGTGGATGCAGCAGATCCACTCCGGGTTCACGGGAATGCGGCATCTCATCGCCTCCACGTCGATGCTGTTCCGGTCCACGCAGAGGAGCAGCGAGAACTTGGAGACCCGCTCCGAGTTCAGAACCACCTCCAGGTGCGGCGACTCGCCCCCCACGTACGACACGGTGAGGAGGTTGGAGGAGAAGATGATCACGGACGTGTGGACCAGCGGCAGCAGCAGAGACGCCATGATGGAGTTGAACGAGGAGAGCATCGGCGGGAACACGCCGTGCAGCGAGTAGTGGGGGCAGAGGTGGAAGAAGGCTTCGCGGTGCGACGTCAGGTCGCACTGCATGTAGTCGTCAATCGTCCGGGAGGGCAGCGCGTAGCGCACGTACACGTTGGGGGTCATCTAGTCCTCATCGGCGGCGAGAGGTCGTACGGGGTCTGCCGACTGCGTGATGTAGGAGTGGTTCAAGTAGCAGCCCGGGTACACGTAGCGCATGGAGATGAGTCCCTCGTTGCGCTACACGTAACGACTCTTCCACGCGCCTCACCACTGCGGCGGGGATCGCCGTGTTGCACGCGGTGCAGCGCGTCATGTTGTTGTTCTGCGCGCTGCAGTGTGGACACACCCAGTACAGCACCTGGCTCTTTGACTCAAACATGCACACCACCTCGTCCGACCGATCGCCCTCCCGCGGGAGGTGGATCACGCTGGAGAAGAAGTTCCCCACGGGGCGCACGTCCAGCCACTCGCCGCTCGACGGGCACTTCGAGAAGGACATGGGCAGGCTGTACTGCGCCTTCACGGCGATGATGTCGTCGTCCTCGCTCGCGTACTCGCCGTTCGGCGGGTTCTTCGCCACATCCGACTTGTTCCAGCACGCGATGAAGCGCGGTTTGAGCTTGCTGGCGATGGCCGTCTCGTTGAACGGCGTAAACGCCAGCTGGAAGTGGTGCAGCGCCTGGTACAGATGGAGATCGGGGTAGAGGTAGCAAAAACTCTGGTAGAAGGTGTAATACTCCGTCTGCAACGAGGCCTTGCCCAGCTCCCTGCACATAACCCCTTCGGAGAAGAGCCTACGCGATGTGGTAGAACAGCTCGATCAAGAGTGGCTGCAGCGTCACCAATACGCTCCGGTGGATGGGGTAGGAGAGGCAGAGCAGCGAGAGTGCCTGTGGTATCTCCTTCTGCGTCAAATACTCCGGAAGGAAACAGCTACACGTGATTCCTGGGCGACTGCGTTACAGATACTTCAAATACACGGGAAGAAAACGAGTTGTGAACAGATTGAAGAAGGTCACATTTCGGTAGTGTATCAGCTGGTTGAGCACGTTGATGAGCTCGGGAACGAAGTAGGGTGATTCGTACACATCGGATCTTGCGGTTAGCTGCTCGAAAAACACTACGATCATGACGCCTCTCCAGAATCGTCGCTTACAATGAACATCATCCGTGGCAGTGGCAACCAGGTTCCTTTCCTTTTGTTTCGCTTTCTCAGAGGCTTTCTTGTCTCCTGCCAGTTGGATGAGGGTTATGAAGTGCACCCATGTTTCTCCTTTCAACTTTACGTCCGAATTGGCTGGTTCTGACATAGTAATTCAGGAGAAGCGATTTGAGTGAGGAATTCGCGCTTGCAGGAAGAAAGATATCCCGAATAAAGCGTTCTCTCGGTGAAACTGCCTCTTTTGATTCGTTGTGGGTTCGTTTTCGTTTCAGTTGTGTTCGTTTCAGTTGTGTGTGTTGTTTCTTGTTCTTTGGGGGTGAGTAGTTCGTTCTTTGGGGGTGAGTTGGTGAGTGTTGTTGCGAGTGGAGCGAGAGGCTTTGTGAGTGAGCATTACAGTCGTTGTGGTTACGCGCCGACATTGTGAGAATGGGAAGTGAGGCAAGGAGAGAACGGAGAACGAAGAAAGGACACGAAATGAAAACAACGAAAACAACAATCATACACACCAAACAATTACAAAACACACAAAACCACCCATTCAATTCCCCACAATTATCGCCACCCACAAACACACCCATCCATTAATCCCAAATCATTAATCCCACCACTCCCACTAATCATCCACCATTACTCCTCCACCACTAATTCTCCCACCATTAATCCCCTCGAATTGACAACAAACACAATTAACCACTCCAAGCCTTCACAAACTCCTCGAAACCCGGATAATGCTCCTTCACCAACGCAACGAACGCCGCACGACGCTCGCTCTTCAGCAAACCGTACGCCTCGAAATACGCCTCGATGGGCGCGCACTTCACCTCGCTCCACTGCGACGTGAGGACGTCCAGCACGTCCGCCGACGCGTCCTCTCGGAGACACTGGCGCGCCAGAAGCACGCGGTCGTGGAACGACGTCAGGTCCGCGGACGCCTTCTCGACTCGCTTTCCCTCCAGATAGGCAGCGTCGAGCGGACGGTGGCACGCCTCGCGCAGATTCTGCAACGCCTCTTCGCACCGCTTCGCGTCTCCCTTCCTCGACGCCCACTCAAACACCGTCTTCATCGCCTCCTCGTCCTCCTTCGCGTACAGCATCAGCTCCATCACCGCCTCGTTTCCAGCGTCCAGAGAACCCTGCTTCGCGCACAGCACCAACCCGTCCGCGTCCTTGTCGTCCGTGAACTCCGCGCCCTTCTTGTGCACCGGCGCGGGCGTCAGCGCGTGCGTCTGCTTGTACGCCGCCTCGTCGAAGGGGTGGTCGTGCAGCGCGATCAGGCACTTCAGAGCGCCGATCGCCGCCCTGCGGTAGTAGCGGTCGCGGTACACCTGTGCCATGCTGTGCAAGAAGTCGTAGTACGTCGTGAGCACGCTCTTGCGCAGCACGTAGCCGTGGAAGTCGAACTGGTCCTGCACGAACGTCGTGAAGTGGCTCAGCACCGTGCTGTACAGCTTGTACGCGTGCGGCACGTCGCCGCGGCGGAAGTACGCGTCGGCGCACGGCACCTCGAACCAGCACGCCTGCAGCAGACTCAGCTCGATGCGGTTCGGCACGTCGCGACGCACCCAGTAACTCACCGTGCGGTCCGCCTCCTCGATCGCGCCGCAGCGCAGCAGACTCTTCGTCAGCCCCGTGTTCATGTAACGGTCCGCCAGGTCCAGCGCGCTTGCCCGGCGCATGGCCTCCGCGCTGCTCAGGAGCGCGCCCGCGTGACGCAGCACCTTCGCCTTGTACACGTACAGGTCGTAGCACGTGGGCGTGTGCGCGATCGCCTTCTCCAGGTACGCCAGCGCCTCCTGCGTGCGGTGCTCGAAGTCCGCCATCTGCGCGAGGAACAGACTCGCCCACACGAACGCCACGGGGTCCGACTCCTTCGCCTCCTCCACCTCCTTCATCGCCTCCGCCGCCACGCGCTTGACCACCGCGAACTTGTCCGGCTGCGCGCGACACAGCGGCTTCAGCGTGTTGAAGAAGGAGGGAACGCCCTTGCGCACGGCGCGACGCAGCTCCGACGCCACGCGCGCCTCGAAGTCCGCGCCCTCCAGCACGTAGAGCAGAATCTGGGGGACCACAAGCGAGCGCGGGAGCTCCCGCTGCAGCGCCAGGTAGCACGGCAGCAGCAGCGCGCGCTGCTCCTGCGAGCAGGCGCCCGTCGACGGCGTCTCGTTGCCCGTGAAGGCGTCGAAGCGGTCGAAGCACTGGAGGAGACAGCTAGGGATGATGCGCAATTAGTGCGCGTACCATTCGATGCCTCTGAAGTAGAGGACGTTGTCGCAGTTCTCGCTCAGCAGCTCTCGCCACAGCGCCTCGCTCTTCTTCAGCTGGTTGGAGTAGCCGTAATCGCGGGCGAGCGTCTCCTTCGCGCGGCTCTCGTCCAGAATGTCTCCCATCCCCTTCTCCAGAACGCGGATGGCGTTCTCCCAGTCCTTCTTCCTCGCGTAGCAATCCGACTCGATGAACAGCAGCTCCTGGCGGCAATAGGACGGCTTCGCGTCCAGCGTCTCCCGGAAGGTCGTGATGATGTCCACGCACAGGTCAAACTTGTTGTCCAAGTACGCGCCCATGATGAACCCCAGCCAGTAGTTGTTGTCCGAAGACCGCTCGTTCATGAGCTTCTGCTTCGAGACGCGGTAGCCCGCGTAGTCTCCCACCTGCACTTGCAGATCCGCCAAGTCGATCACGATCTGAAGGTTCTTGGGGTCCAGCGCGTGTGCGAACTGGAACGCCTTCTTTGCCTCGACGTACTTCCTACGCGTCAAACGGATGAGGAAGCCGCTGCTTCTGACCGCGCTGGAAAATGCCGTAGAGATGCCAGCACAGACTCGTGCGACGACCGAGCATCATTCCGCGCTTCAGACCCGCCTCCGCTTCCTCCGCGTTTTTATCGATATTGAATTTCATAATCGCCTTCATCGATAGGAGCTCTGCCCGTTACCCTCTCCACTCCGCCCCTACTTCCATTCTCGGGGAACTCCTTCAGCATGCCCTCCACCAGCTTCATTCCCTTCTGCCATTCCTGCTTCTCGAACGCTTTCTACACATGAAACGGAATGAACGCGCAACAACGACCACGCTCTGGAATTGGAGCTCCTTGTTCTCGGGCATGTACTGTGAATCGGTTTGCTTCTTCGCCGGCACTTTTGACATCGCAAAGAACGACTGGCAACAAACAAAAGAATCTAGTTCACTCGGACTCCGACTCCTCCTGCAGCTCAAAAGCCATCTCCACTGCGTCCTGGCTCGCGTGTATCGTCTCCTCGTGCGTCTCCCCGCTCTCGCAGCGAATGCAGCGCAACTTCACCTTCTCTCCCTCCTTCACGTTGTCAAACCGCGCGCACACGTGCTCCAGACACGACTTGTGGTACAGATGGCTACGCCTCACTCCCTCCTCGCTCCCTCACGAGCAATGAAACGCCACCACAGCAGGCGGCGGACAGGTGCGCGTCGCCTTGCGGATCTGGAAGAGCTCCTGCTGGCATATCGTGCACACCGCGTTCGGGTTGAGCCGGATGCCCGCCATCTTCTTCTTCACCCTACGCCTCACGCCCCGCGCGCGCGCCTACAGCCGCTCGTACAGCTCCGCCATGTCGCTTGTGAGGATGGTGTTGCAGCCCTGACGCAGCTCCAGCTCCAGCGAGTAGTTGCCCAGCACGTGGATCAGCTTCTCCTTCAGCTGCGGGATCTCCATGCCCTCGGGGATGCACTCGATCAGCGTCGTCGCGTTGATGTACTCGCCCGCGCGGTCCAGCAGCGCTACGCCTCACGCCACCCACCGTCACTCACCCCCCACGAACGCCGGCTTCACGATGGAGTACCGCACCAGGTCGTCCCACAGGTCGCGGTCCTTCCACTTCTGCACGAACTCCAGCGCCATGTCTACGTCGCCCAGGTCCTGCACGATCATCTGCAGCGCGCGCGACGTGTCGCCCAGCCGCGAGTACAGGTAGATCACCTCGCGCGTGTGCGGCACCGACGAGTGCAGACACAGGTTCAGCGCCGTCGGCACGTCGTACTCCTGGCTCGTCTCCAGGAAGAACAACAGGTCCGGCGAGTTGTACTGGATCAGCAGGTCCAGCTGCAGCGCGTGCAGCGACTTGAACTCCTCCGTGTTGTACTCCGACGTGTGCGTGCAGAACAGCTCGTGCAGGTACGCCTCCTGGAACTGCGGCTCGTGCTCCAGCTGTCGGATCACGTCGTGCGGCTACGCGTCACGTCCCACACCCACACCCACCGACACGCGCTCCATGTGGTTCACCAGCAGCGCCGCCGCCTGCTTGCTGCTCAGCCGGAACAGCACCAGCGCCTTGTCCGCCACCAGGTCGATCTTCTCGTACTTCTCCACCCACTCGAACACCGGCGCGTTCTCCACGTTCGCCAGCGACCCGTCCAGGTACGACAGGATCGCGCGGTCCACGTCGCCCGTCATCTCGTACAGCAGTGCCAGCGCCTCCTGCACCGACGTGTCGCGCGTCGTCTTCTTCATCTGCTCCAGCAGCGCCACCAGGTCCCGCGGGTCGTACAGGTCGTTGCTGTCGCCCGTCGGCCGCGGCCACGTGCGGACCAGCTCCAGGAAGCCCTTCACGTCGTTGTACAGCACGTAGTTCAGCACCAGCGTGTACACGGGCAGCGGCAGTCGCGGCTCGTTCAGCGGGATGTACGGCAACAGCATCTGCAGCTTCTGCACGCCGTTGAACCGCGCGATCCACCGCTCCCACATGCCCGCGTCCTTCCCGCAGTACACGGGACACAGCGCCGCCGCCTGCTGCAGGCTGTGCACGGAGAACAGGTAGTCTAGGTGCTGCTCCTTCAGCGCCTGGCGGTACTCCGCGCTGAACTCCTTGCTCCTCTCCGCCAGCGCGATGGCGCCCGCGAAGTCGTGGTGCTCGATCGCCCAGTCGATGTGGTCCTGCTCGCTGCGCGGAATCAGCCGCACGATCATGCGCGGCGCCAGCAGGTACACGGGCTGCGGCTGCGACGACGGCGACGTCACGTCCCACTCGAACTGGTAGTCCCCCGGCGTCAGGCCCTCGTACCCGCGGATCGGCAGGCACTCCTCGCTCTCGCTCTCGCCCGACTGCAGACTCACGATGTGGATCGACGGCGCCGCCACGCCGCCCTCCTCCTTGTTGTACGCCAGCAGCGTCACGTGGTTCTCGTCGTAGATCGACACGCCGTTGATCCAGAAGTCCAGGCGGAACGCCGCGCCCTGCTCGCCGTACCAGATGCGGTTACCCGTCGACGGGTCCTTGAAGCTGATCTGCAGCGACGTCAGCACGTTGCCCCACCCGATGATCAGTCGGCTGTTCCCGTACCAGCACCTACGCGTCACAGACCACACCTGCGCTCACAGCTTCGGTTTGATCTCGTTCGTGGACGGCACGTCATCCGGCTTCGGCACGTACGTCACGCTCGACTCCTGCTCCACGTTGTACACCTTCGTGCCGTACTCGTTGCACCACGCCACGAACGGGTACGCGAAGGCGATGGTGGAGATGGGGCCCTCGTTCTCGTGGATCACCACATCCTGGTAGGAGAACCAGCTCTTCTTGTTCAGAATCAGCTGCCCCTTCAGTCCGCCGCAGACGAACACCTTGTCCTTGGAGGAGGGGTCCAGGCGAAGCGCCTACACATGAGGGAGAGAACGAGGGAGCAACGCGAATGGCCGTTGTGTACTTGTGTAGAATGCGGCTGTTCTCCGAGAGGATCTGCACGTAGACAAAGCCGTCCTCTCCCGCCGTCGCAATTGTATCTCCCGACTTATCTATCGAAATGGCGTTCACTCGCCCCACGTGGGACTGGAACACCTTGAATAGTTTTGTTTTCCCGTTGAACAGAAGGATCTTCCCCGAATTCGTTCCCACCGCGATGTATCTTTCATGAATTCCGATGGACGTGAACTCCTCCGTTTCGGCTTGCTAGTGCGATGAAATAGGGGAAAACGGATTACTGCTTCGACGTCGTCTTGAAGACGAGCGTAGTTTAAATAGGGCTCTGACGAATCCGATGACTGGGAGTCGTTATCCGACATGCTGATATGCGTTGAGGTGGAAAGAGTGTCTGTTTCGGCGAGAGTGTGTTTTGGAGAATAACCGCGGGGAGGGTGGAGGCGGGGCGTTCTTGGGGTTTTGAGGGTGTGGAGAGGATGATTGGTTGTTTCCTTTGACAGGAGCAAGTGTGTAGTAGTGATATGAGATGGGGTTTGTTGGAACCAAACAAATCACCCTCACTATTTCCTTTAACTTGACACTTATTAATGAATTCGAACGTTACCAAGAGAAGACGTGGCTGTCGTGGACAACTGAAATGGTCGATATCTGTTTTCCACTATGTGGAGAGAACTGGGCTACGGTAGTAACGAGTACCAGAACGAGACGACACGCTTTCAGATGAATTCATGGAACAGGGATGCTGATTAGAGGCAATGGGAATTGTTACGCCAACGCTACGTATCGCACTTTCCTGCGGATGCGTTCCGGTCTCTTGAGGGCATCCACAACAAAGTGAAGTATATCATCAAAACGGAAGCGGTATTATATCTCGATCAGTGTTATGAGGAGGGAAGGGCAGTTGAAAGAAAGCGAAGGGAACCGTTGGGCAAGGCCGATCGCTACTACGCGAAATGCTACAGGCGTATTATCATCCGGGGGTGGTATGCACTTATGAATAAATCTGTAGCCTGGAACGAAAATCTGGCTGTCGTCCTTGATCGACACGCCGAACTGGATGAACCCGGTCGTCTTCGTCACTTCATTCGCAACGACCGCGACGACGGAAACGAACGTAAGCCTCGAATAAAGAGTCATCATTAGCTGCACCTCCTGCGAACCCAGTTGCTGTTCAGGAGGTAATGGGTGGACTTGAGGACTCCCAGCTGGCGATGAACCTCCTCCAACGCGGGGATGACCTGCTTGCGGTTCCCGCTCCTTCTGACGACGATCTGGACGACGCAGACACGGCTCCCCTTTTGAGTGACTTGAAGTCTTGAGAGCGAGGCTTTTGTGCGTCGACGCAACCAGCGCCGCGACAAGAGATATATCGGTTGCATGATGGACGCCGATAAGGAATGGATGACGTATGAGCGGGAAGTGGAGGCGCGCAGCAACCAGCTGTCTCAACGGCTGGTCCAGCTTCTCGAAGGCGTGCTTGCCGAAGCGCACATGTATAGTCAGATACATGCAGCGGAGGCAGAGCGCAACGAAAGAAGGCTGCAAATAAGATTTCGGTTGCGACTTGAGAATACGCTTCAATCCACCATGGAATGAAGGCAGTTCATAGGGCATTCGATCCAGAATGTAAAAGAAATAGGATGAAGGTTATAGAATCAGAGAATGACGGAAGATGACTGAATTCTAGCAAACGGATGGTGTTGGGATGACAATCTGAGTAGAATTGAGGAATCTCTGGAGGGCATCTCGGAAAGATGACTGTTATGGAGAGATCAGGTGCCTACGGTAATGAAGGCAGATCCACTGAGAATCCGATTGAAACACCGTCAAGTAGCTTAGAGGAGTGCAGTAGAAATCATAGAGTTGAGATTCAAGAGCCTTCTGGCACGATTACTGTGATGAGGAATAGAGTCTGCAAACTATCGAATAGTTAATATGAATGGCACGGCAATAGTGGCAATTCACTGAAAACCTACATATGCATTCTCGTGGAAGAAAAGAATGGTGATATGCACATTAGTTTGTCTGCTGCTGTGAAGGTGTTGGTACACTCAAATGAAACGAAAGGTCGTGTAGAATGGGGGATTCTTTCACACATGTGGTGGAATACGGGAGGCTTTGAGAAGTGGGTTCAATACTTTGGTGTGATGATAACTCTATATGATAGAGGAAATACTCCGTTGCTCAAATCAAAGAATAGACGGCATTGATTGAATCACTCGTATCTTGTGTAATGCAACAGAAAAAGACTGAACGCGTGACTGGCACGTTATGATACGTAAAGAAACAAAGAATTGGCAAACATGATCGCGATGACCCTAAAGCGTGGCATTCATTACAGTTTCTTTTCTATAATATGGAAGTGGAGTTTAAAGTGAAACCCATCACAAGAGTGGCATCAACTCCTTTTAGGTGATTATCTTGTTGGAATACATCACAAATACTATGGCTATACCAACTGATATTATGAAAGAGATACAAAGACAGGATTAAGCTATTTCAGTCATCACGCCCCCTCTTAGAGAACAAATGGGATGTGACTAACTGTGTATGGATTTCTTTACTTACACTTGCTAAATATGTAACAAATAGTCATTTCCTTCATTCTGATTGGATATCTTCAGCTAGAAGTGGCGACTGTCATTATTTCCTTCCCTTCCTCTCTTTGCAGCACATAAATTACTCAGATAACACTCAATTGAGCTCTAAGAGTGGATGAGTATGTGAGGCAATGAGAACGGGGAATCCATAAAAGCTTCTCGGTGATCAGTTGAAGAAGCGCTGAAGAGCGCCGATGTCTATTCGTGAGAGAGGGATGAACTGAGTACTTCCTCTGATTGTGACGTCATCAATGTACCAGAATGCCCATGGAAGAGACACATTGGTGAGACTGGGCATGTCTAAACATCATTCATAGTGGATGAGAATCACTCTCAAGAGTGATGTGATGAGGATTCCAGAATGTGGAACTACAACGATCAAATTCGCTTGTCGTG
>ERZ1106948.312-NODE-312-length-24392-cov-39.599622_pt1 | contig 24392 bp, 45 predicted proteins | sample MGYA00403673_ERZ1106948 | MGnify/ENA primary metagenome ERZ1106948 (study PRJEB35170, sample SAMEA104062409) | human gut metagenome | biome: human gut; feature: human-associated habitat; material: faeces | place: Denmark | collected 2012-05-07 ...
TTGCTGCTCGTCGTACCGGTCGTATTCGTGGTCGTGTGGAGCCTTAAGAGGGTTGAAGTCGATCGAATGGGTATGTCATTGGGGTGTTTGTTTGAAGTGTTTCTTGTGAGTGGAAGAGATCAGTTTGGAATGGGCTTATTGCATACTGCTCGTGTTGGAGAGATGATTCCTTGAATGAAGCCGTTCACCCCAAAAGGGGATTTCTCACAACTACCTCACACTATCAACCCCTCTAAACACACAATTCTAACAAACACACACAACTAAAGAAAGACTGTCAATATAATAGTACAAATGCGATACACGTTAGAATACCAATCACCACCAAAAAGACCACAATGATCGGAGTCAGGCGAGGATCATTCCCCGAACTCTTCCCTTTATCCACCTTGACGTTCTACGACTAAGCCACTCACCATATTGCATACCTGCATGCTCGGATTACGCTCAAGAACAAAGGACAACTGGGTATCTCCGCTCTGGAACAAGCCTCTCCATTCATTCCCTTCCTGCCGCACGGAGTATAGTACGGAGTTGCTCGAAACCAGCACCGATTCATCCTCCTGAATAGCAAACAGGATATGAACACTCGGTACAGGTATTCCCCTTCTGAATGGCATTTCCACACTCTTCACCCGTATCCTCTGTCTGCAAAACACCAAAACAGAGACGGCGGTTGTGGCATTCTGGCTTGCATACACAACGATACGACTCTCTCCCATTTCGTTCCTCATCGAATTTGTAAGAAGATCCTCCATCGTTTGTCGTCCGTACTCCTCTCTTTCAGACACGGAGTCTTCCTTCACGAACGGTATTTCAAACGAGTTGTGGTCGCGCGAATAATCTGTCCTCCCCACGTCTCTTCGACGAAACCTATCGGTGACACGATGAAAACGAACGAGCACCTGGCCAAACTAACAAGCTCACCATCGTGTGTATGCTGGACTACATCATCGCTTGCGATAGGACTACAGGCAAAGCGAAAGACGCCCGTTTTCAGCACGCTACTCTCAATATTGCAGCAAAACGACGATCCTGACTGCTCCTTGACGTCGGAGGCGTAGGGATAATCCCCTGAAAACGAGAAGCCGTGAGAACACACTATTCGTCAAACACGAGCGGAGGAGAAACAGAGACACAAGAGTAATAGAAGATGCATGCGACTGCTTCTGTCTATACTCCGAAGGAAGGGAGATTTACAGATGAACGAATTCTGGGCCATTCCAATTGGGTCGACCCAATTCTTGTCGGATGAAAGAAACAGCCAGAGGCGTAATAGTTACAGAAAAACAATCATAGGTAGTACTCCGGAGCGCGCTGAGCCACTTCAGGATCACCGTGTCTGGGAGCCGAAGTGAATTGCAAACTACACGTCACGCTCTCCCCCAACTGCCACAATTTGTACTTCATATTCTCTCCAACTTCGAGAATAGCAGCCTGGTTTCCGCATCTGTAGCAGTAATTCGGGGCAGAGAAGATCGTGACCACATTCTGGTTGTGGCACCAGTGATAGCCCTAACCGTTACGCCGCGCGGAAAGTCAAACGTCCATGACGAGCTGGTGCGCCCTGGTGATCAGACTCAGATCGTTCTCTTTGTTGAACTGGCTACTGATATCGCATCCGAATGTGTAGCCAGCACCACGCGCAGAAACGCCCCAACCCGTACGTTCGTCTGGGTCGGACCACAGCAAATCGCACATGCTTCCTTCGTGCGGGTTAAGAATAACACACTGCAACACTCATCAGGATATTCGATTGATTTCCATTACACGGTTCAGTTCGCGGATTTGGTTGAGAGTCGAAATGGAAGGCGATAAACCTCCATGAAGAGCGAAGATTTCATCTTCAACGAGCGCCGTAATCGGCATGTAGTCAAACAGATCTGTGAGGTACTTCCAGACCGTGGCATCACCGTACTTCCGGATGCACTCATCGTAGAACCCGTACCTATTCCTCAGCACAAAACGGAAGCAATCTACACACGGGTGATTTGTCTGCTTTCGTGGTTTCCACGGAGGATGTACAAACGGTCAGGATACCGAATTTTGAGCAGTAGAAGAAGCGTCGCCGTTTCAATCTAGAGCTAAGCGCGAAGAACGGCCAAAACGGAATGGAAACCTCGGTCCACATAGTCGCCCATAAAGAGATAGTTGGTATCGGGAATGTGACCACCAATTTTGAATAGCTCAATAAGGTCGTGGAATTGGCCGTGGACATCGCCGCATATCGTAACGGGACAGGGAACTGGCTGAATGTTCGACTCGTTCACGAATATTTCGCGTGCCTAGTCACTCACAAATCCGCCGTGCATTATACCTTGTCGCAAATCGTTTTCATGTCCGACTCTGGGAGCAGTTTGCATTCCGAGACACAGTCGATCCACTCGTCCACTTTCTCGATTGATACACTCACCCTGTCATTCATCCTTTGTCCTGTGTATCCTAAAAGGAAAGAATAACCGTGGAATTCGTAAACGTGGGGTCCCCATTCATTGAATCCATTATCTCGATTTGAAAACCAGTCCGACAATGGAAAAGGGGGGAAAGAGAAAGGGGAAGACGACAAAGAAGAAGAAGGAGGCGGAGGACGGACTTGTGCCTTCCCTGAGCGAACTCAAGAGGGATAAGCACCGCTCGTGCGAGTCTGTAGGCTATTCCGTTTGCAGTGATGTGCAGAAACGACGACAGCAGGAGAACAGCGCCTTTGAGGTGATTCGCAATTGTCTCGAGCACTCAAAGAAGTACAAGCACGTATCGTCAGTGAAGCTGGATCGCCTGCATTTGCTCTCCGGGGCTTCGAGTTCCCGCTGCTCTTGGTCCTTTCATCCCTAGTGTATATTCAGGAGAACAGCGCTGCTCTCAATATCATGGTGGGCGTACTGTGCAACGCATTGGCGTGTTCTCCGGAAATGCAGCAGAAGGTGGCGGATTTGGGGAAGAATAACGAAGTGCTGACGCAGAGCGTCCTCATGGAGCAGTTCGGCGTTCCGCCGACGGTGGATGAACTCTTGGAGTACTGCTGTTCTTTGGGTTCAACTCTAGCTATATTTACCATTCGCAGCCCGCGGAGTCGATCGTGCATTATCCGGCACCCTTGATCTCGTCTTTTGATGTTTAATGTTTCCATTTTCTTACTGAGTGTGGTTTGTTGTTCATGCGTACACCCCCTTCTCCTTCTGCATGTCCACGGATTTGAACTCCATTCGCAGTTTCCTCGCATGGCATCACAACGTATGCAAGAATACCCAAGCATCACCCGCAAAGAGTTCGGAAAAGGCGGATGAAGAAGGGCTGACCACTATACGCTTTTGGATGCTCATCAAAGCAGTATTTGTGTGTTGATAGCAGGTCTTAACTTTTCCCCGTGGGTCCCTCTTTCCCTATGCCTCCCTTTCCGAAGTACAGCAAGAGTATTGGGAAAGCGCTCGCGAATGCTGCGAACAAAATTAGCAACGACGAAGATTCCTATGCGCTGCTAGATTCGTTGAGCCAGTATATCCACTGTCAGCGTTTCAGTAGCGATTATTCGTGCCATTGATGGAACTAGCTTATGAAAGGAGTCAGGACGAAATGATTATGCGCACTGCGCTTCTGAAATTGTGGTCACGACTGCTGCTCATGCTGAAGTCTGTATAGGCGCTTGCTTCGTGTTTTACGTCGTAGGCATCCTTTGCAAAGCAGTCCATCATCTATCAGTACGTTGCCAGTATTGTCGTGCGATCGGAGTTCTTGCTCGTCGCTTTCAGAATGAACCCGTCATGTGTAGGAGAACTGCGGATATCGAGACAGCAACACTCCCCTCGACCCGGTGATAAATGACCAGCTGGTCCAGTACATCTTTCTGCTGAAGCTGTCTCTCCTCTACACTCCACGAGCGATCGTTGCGAATACCGCTTCTTCGCGCAGTTTTGTGTTCGCTGTCCCCCTTTGGCGTCATTCCTTACGCGTAGACGATTTCTTCCTCCATCATCCGTATTCCCGAATACCGCGTGTGTTTTCTGACACAGCTCCAGGGTCTGGTGACGAACACGACGATCGATATTGACGCGGGAGTGGAGTCCGTGCCATTTTGCTCAATCGGCGCTTCTTTCATTGACAAGTACCTGGATCCGCAGCTTCTGAACAACGCGAACGCGGATACCGTCGTGACTCCGGTGAACGACGGAAGAGGGTTTCCGAATGGCATTCAGGAGATCGCGAAAGAGCCCCGTTCACAGAGTACGGAACATGTCCACATATCCAATTTGCATTCCGAGCAGAGCGATAGCCTGTATTCGCTCGAGGAGGGAAACCCCACTGGCGGTATTGACATGTCGCGTAGTTATGCGCGTTCAGTGGTTATGGATAGACATGGCTTCAAACATTCCGCCGCCGTACATCATCAAGAACGAGCAGATCGTGTTCCACGAGGACGGGGATCGTTCCGGGTACATGAAACCGTTCACGCCGGAGAACTTCTGCTACGATGATCACAACTTCGACAATGTGATGATTGACGACGACCACTTCGAGAACCCGTACTCCACGTCGAACATCCAGGATATCTTGCGCAACCACCGCTACACGCTGAACCCCGACGAGCAGGACGGAATGCATCATGTCGGTGACAACATCCTTCCTCCTCTGAAGCTGGCGAACATGAACACTCTCGTGGACCTGATGTACGAGCGCTGCATCGAGTCGAAGGAGGAGTACCTGCTGTGCGAGAAATACAAGGCAACCCACCCCTCCGTGTTTGGGTGGGAAAAGTTGAGTCAGGACGCCGTGGAGATGGAAACGACCATCGACGGAGAAAAGTTCCTGTGCAACGAGGAGGAGGAAAAAGAGGGGGTCCCCCAGAAGAACGAGAACAAGGAGATCATCGGTGACTTGTACTTGGACACGCAGGTGATCTCAATGTAACTCCCTTCTTCCCGCCCTGTTGTGTAGATTCGGTCGCTCCAAGAGCATTCTCGCGCAGTTCATCGCGTATTACATCAACTTCATTCGTTCCCTCCACAACCCCAACGACGGTACAGATTTCCCGCCAACCTCACAGCTAGTGATCTGTTGGCACGCGATTCCCGGCTTCTTCCTCTTCGAGCGCCTGTTCCTGATCCACTTCCAGGACTTCTTCATCAGCAAGCTGTCCAGCGGCATTCTGCGAATCAATCTGGCGATGGACAACGTGATGAAGGACGCGATCGCGTACGCGCTGTGGTGGGAGCGAGGGAGGGAAATTACGGGTAGCGACAACTGCGTGGTGAATGGAAGACTACTGAACGCGTCGGAGTCGAGCGTGTGTGTGAAGTGTAGTGTGATGAGCATTCTGTTCGACAAGTGCAACACCAGCGTGTTTCTCGACATCAGCAAGAGTTCGGGTTTTGACTGGAGTTGAGCGTAGGTCTGATGGTGCTGCACAACCTCCTCAAAGCCATCCGGCAGTACAACCGCGTGCTCAATTACCACTCCTACTCCTACGACTTCTATTCCAAGATCTACAATGTTTCCACGGTTTCTCCTTTTCATGGGTAGTCGCAAGAGATCCAACTTCTCTTCTATCTCCAACAGGGCAATCGCTCCTCCTCCTCCTCGATCACGCCCACGAACAGCAGGCTGATCACGCCGCCGTCGCCTCTGCCGACGATCCACACAACATCGCCTGCTCCTGACGAGTTCGATTTGTCGAAGTTCGACGCGATGTCACACTCGCACCACTACTACAACAACAATCTGAGCATTATCTACACGCAGCACAACGCGTTGGATATGCTATATGAGACATCGATCGACACGACGATTCGGAAGAAGGAGAGCGTGCTGAGGACGAAGATTCCGTCGCTGTGGAAGGCGAAGAGTGATGACGAGGTTGTGTTTGAGGAGAACACAGAGGTGGTTGCGAGCTCTGAAGTGGTTGAAAAGAGTGAGATGGTTGAGAAGAACTCTGAAGTGGTTAAGGAGAACGCTGAAACGATTAAGGAGAACTCTGAAGTGATTGCGAAGAACAACCCGAACACGACTCCCCTTGGAGGGAAAAAGAACGAGAAAGGACCCTGCGCCAAAGACTCCCCGTGCAACCTGAACTACTTTATGCTTCGCCACGTGGAGGGATTCACGCTCCTCCAAGGCGTGTACTATCTTATCGAAAACAGTACTTTTCCCTCCATGTCGTCACCGCTAGATATCATCTCGTCCCGCGGGGAGGGTCTTGCCTTCTTCAGCATCCTTCAGGACCGTCGTATCATCGAACCGATCCATTACGACCGTCAGTTTAAAGTCACCATCTACCGAATCATTCCCCTTAACGAACTCAGGTTATTCGCGTACCCCGAGATCAGTCAATACAACCACATGGAGTTCGAGGAGAAGAACAATTACGTTTATTTTCTGTACGTGTTGAAGGGCTTGATTCGCATGCCCCATCTGCAGATCCTCGAGAAGGTGATCACCTTCGTGTACTTCAACGAGGACTTCTTCAACGGAAAGCATCGTCTCATGGTAGGTCTCTGGAGGGCGTTTCATCGCTAGCTGTACAAAACGATCATTTTCCCGAATTTCGTCCTATTTTTCACGCACTGGAATCCCAACATTCGCCACATTTTCCACCGTCTGCTGATCTACAAGCTGTGTCGCACGCGCCTGAGCTACCTGCCTCGTTACACGGCGCGTAGCACCTGAAGGGTTGTGTGAAGGATAGTTGAGATCGGGCACGTGCTGTACTCACGGATCTTTAAGAACAAGAAGCTGATGAGAAGGAACCCGGAGGAGGTGGAGAAGGCGAGACAGCGTGTGGAGAGCGGGCGTTACAGCATCTTCGATGTGGACGAGGAATGTGGGAGTGTGTGTGGTGTGTGAGGGATAGCACAGAAGCTGATTTGGGAGAGTTACAACTACGAACACTATAAGAAGTCACAGAGCAGGTGGAGCAAGAAGAGCAGGGAGCAGAAGGTGTGCGTGTCGTTGAAATTGAGCGAGCTGCGAGAGACTCAGGTGATGGAGATGCATTGCGATGATGTGTAGAACATCGATGTGAAACTGGCGGAGATGGTGAAGGCGAGACTGCACATGCTGATGAACCTGGACCTGAAGGGGAATGCGAACGAGATCAATGGATCGCGATGCATTCCGGAGAACCAATTCGTTTTCTGTGTTCGCATAGCATAACTCATAGAGATACTACTGGATTAGTTTTGTGGAGTACATCACCCTCCTGAGCGATTACGAAAGGAGGGAGGGTCGGACGAAGCCAGCGCCGCTGGGCGAGAACAATGTGTACAATAATGGAGTTGGAAATGTAGAGAGCACTTCCATTCCATGGACTACCGTAAACGAAATGGAATCGCGTGTTACTGATGACAATCAGGATATTGAATTCTTCTTGGCGTATAAGCAATGAATTTGACTCGGTTTGTTCCCACACTATTCTTCCATGAGTCAGCCCTGGCTGCAGGAGAATGTCGTCTATGATCCGTACGAAGAGCCCGATTACCCCCAGCCCCAAGAACCGGCAGTGGATCGACCCCAGTACCGGACTCCCATTATGCGATCACTCTCTTAGATATCGCAGTCCCGAGATTGACAGAAGCGTGCGTGTATACACGGTAGCGCAAGAATCACGGTTTGAGACAGAATGGGAGGTTGAAAGCGTAGATACTTGATGATTCGCAATCTTCCAGTGACTGATGTGATTCCTGACCTCATCAAGCAGTTGGCGCTGTATGGTGCCATAGAGGAGTACGATATTGTGACGGATCTGCCTTCGGCGCCGTTTACACAGACAGTGCGCGTGAAATTCCAGTTGGTTTCTGCCGCTCGACAAGCGAAGAACAAGATGAACAAGACCTCCTTCTTTGGACAGGATTTGTGGATCCAGTATGCTCCTGAATACGAGGATGTTCAGGACGTGGAGTGGAAACTGAGAGGGAGGAAGATCGCGGTAATGAAGCGTTTGGAGGAGTTGGTTGTGGAGAGACGCGAGATCGATATCCATGATTCAAAGAAGAAGGGCAAGATCCCGCTTCGTCTCCTCTCCACAGCGGGATTGTTGGGCGAAGAAGAGGCGATGCCAGCAAACGACTATTTGGAGGTCCAGCATCCATTGAGACGAGAGTTTGTTGCAGCGAGTCCTTCACAGCAAGAATCTATTTCAGCGAATCCTTCAAGTCAAGCGTTCGCTACAGTCAACCCTCCAAAGCAGGAACTCAGTACAGTCAACCCTCCAAAGCAGGAACTCACTGCAACCAATCCACTCATCGAAGGCACGAATCGAGAGTAATGATTGTGTGTGGGATTGAAATCAAGACCTCTGCGTCGAAGGAAGCGAGGGAACGCGCTTGTGAGTGTAGCACGAGAAGGAGAGCGAGAGGACGAGAAGGTGGAACGCTGTGACGATGAGTGAACAGTAGGAACCCATTGCGATGAAGGTGAAGGAGAAGTTGGATAGCATCGAAGAGAGCGCGGAACGCGTGGTTCGAACTCCTCCTCCAAAGAAGAGGAAGCGAATCTGTGGTGTTTGTTGGAAACAGAAGAGAGTACACAGTCAATACTTGGCTTCAAACTTCTCACGCCGCTCGCGCTTCAGCTCTTCTACGCATGACTCCTTCCACGATAGTCGCACTCGTCAGCTTTCTCTTCAGTTCCAGCAACTCCTCGATCGTCTCCTTATGTCCGTCGTTCGTTCCCTCCACTTCCTTCCGCACTAGTTGTCATTGCACTCCATTTCTCACGTACTGTACGTCTCTGCGGGAAGCTTCGGAACAAGTGTTGGAATGTCCTACGCCTGACAGAGAGCGATCACGGATACGAATCCTTCCGGTTTGTATAGCGCGGAGTCATCCACCAAATACTTCTTCAGCTTCTCTTCTTCGGTTCTATGCCATGACAAGCAACGCGCTGACACAACGGTGATGATGGATCCGTTTCTGCCGGGACCTACTCGTTACTCCAATGCAATCCGAGATGTGCCTTGTCCTTATTCTCGTCCAATTCGTCGTCTTCTCGGATTTCGAGTGGCTTCACCAACTCTTCCGTTTTCATTCCACTCTTCACTTCACTCCGCAACTAGATACATGAAGCGACACAAACGGACGTGCCTTTTGCTCCAACTTGATTTGTTCCACATCAACACTGATGCCACTATCCGTATCTTTATCTACTCGTAACGATCTCTTCACACAGCAAACCCGCTTCGACTTTGCGCAGTGATCCGTGATGTCTCTTTGCTTTGAACATGACCTCCTCGTTTGCTTTTCCGAATATCAATTCCACAAGAGAAGGCGGAGAAGATCGCTGAGAGAAAGAGAGAGTGGGAGTCGGCAAAACGCGGCAATTCCCGTTTTTGCGAGTACACCCTTTTTCTCTCTTGTCACCGTAACTCATCGTAAAGGACCATAATGAGCACCTTCGATATCAACAAGGCAATGAAAGCACCCACTAGCGCTGTGGCGAAGAATAAAGTAGCGGGAGGCAAACGCGGTGCTGACGGCATAGATGGGATCTGAACGATACACTCAAATGTTTAACGATATCCAGGAGGTGTTGGACGTACGGAGTCGGAACAACGTCTTATGGGCGTAGATTACGACGTTCAGCTCGAGCCTTGTGATGATGCTTGGCGCATCGAGCAACAATTTCATCGTAAACCACCGATTCACCCTCGACGGCGAGAAGCCGCGTTACAGCTTCTTTTGCCAGTACAAGAAGGACAATGTCCGTCCTATTCCCGTGGTCTCACTGTGTAGCTGCAGCTGAACGCCTCCTGGATTATCCAGCCGGGTTTGAAAGCCTTCCTCAAGTATTCCCCCACCGAGAACTTTACACAGGAACTGAGCGCTATCGTACTCGCTGATGCGTTCCATGACGGTTAGATTCTCAGACAGGAGAACAGCAGCTTCTGGAGCTGTGTCGTTGGTCGTTCGGTGTACCGGGACAAGGACAGCTGCACGGAGTTGGTGGTATGCGCCGTTCTCCTTTTCTTCACCGTAGTTCGATAATCAGAGTGGTATCGCGATGTACTACAACCAGGGCATTACAAACAAGGTTTCTGTCGGAAGTGGGTATTTGCGCGTTGCAGTCACTTCCAGTTGAGGGATACTACGACTATCTCAGCAACAAGAACATCCACGTGGGCGTGAGCGGCTGCTACAAGGACAACCTCCGCAAGGTGATCGCCACCTTCACTTCGAACTACACTCTCTACGCCTTCTATCTCCGCGTGCGTTGCATGATCATCGGCTGATGGCGTAGATGGTGAACAACAACGTGTCGCTGGCTGCGGGATGCAATGCGGCGAACCTGAACAAGCCCTCCGAGATACGCGCGAGCTGCGTTGCGGGCTGCAGCTTCAAGTTGCCGAAGACGAAGGCTGAGATTCAGTGAGAGAGGAAACAATACATGACTGGTAGAACCACGATCGATATGACGGGAACGGCGAAGACGGTGCTGCGTGAGAAGCTGACGTCGAATGCGAAGATTGCCTTTAGTGGAGAGTTCAATCCCTTCTTCGACCAGTACAAGTTTGGGTGGGTCCGATTCTGCGTTCCTCACACCTAGTATTTCATTTACTTACGGTATTCCTGTGGACAAGCATCTGGGATTCACCCCGCTGTCTGGCTCACAGAACTAAGAGGCAGAGGTGTTTTACTATGATTTCCTTTATTAGCTACTGTTGTTTCGCTCGAACAAACAGGCAGTGAGTAATACCGACAGAACCTCATAATGGTAACAAATTTAGATGCCTCCGCACTCCATCTGAATAATGCTATTTCCACGAATCACCTACGCGTGATCATCTCCGTAATCACAAAGAAATACCACTTTGCCCATTTCGTGCTTTTCATTTTCGTCAATGACCTCAAAAGCCTCCTCTAGCACGACGTTCATAAGTTGGTCGTAGCCACGGAGAACTCCCTCCACTCTTCTGTTTCCGTTGAGCTTCAGCGATATGGTTTTGCCAACATATGCGTTCAAGTTCACGTTGATCTCTCTACCCATTTCGGCTGTCTGAGATGGAGTCTATTTTGAGCAATTCAACAGAGACGATTATCTCCGAATAACCGCAATTGGCTGAAATGGGGCGGAATTCTGGAATTGGGTGAATTGAAAGGGTTGCAGGTCATTTGGGGGCAGAGTTGTGAAGGGGGGTGTTAGGAAGGAGGATGTGAGGAAGGAGAGCACCAGAATAGAATCAATCACAAGGAAGGAGAACACTCGAAAAGACAATCACAAGGAAGGACATCACTCGAAAAGACAATCCCACAAACACAATCAAAAGTAAAAGAACTCTAAACCCTCAAACTTGTGCTTTCCAGGGATCTCCACCTCGTCCATCAGAATCGTTCCATTCAGATCAAAAACAGTAATGTACGAGTTCTGCGTCTGCGCCTCCTCATTCTCCTCGCTCTTCAGCGCAACGACAATCTGATCCCTCGAGTTGGGGAGAAACTTGAAATCGGAAAAACCCCTCGTGGGCGTGATCGGCGTGATGCGCTTCATTTCGATGTGCTTAAAGTCCTCGGAAGCCAACAACACCAGATTCGACCCTCTCCGCTCGTCCTCCTCCTCGTCATACGGCTCGCTGCTCACACGACGCGGCAGAATCACCCACTTCTTCTGATACGGCGACCACGCGATGGCTTCGTGAATGAGATAGCCGGGATACGAGCACCCCACCGCCTTCCGTATCCGGTTGTAGTTCTCGGTCCAATCGATGTGCTCCACGCGACCGTCTCTGTCGATCGTGCTGATCCACATGTTGTTCGTGTGGGCGATGGTGTTGTCCGCGCGCACGAACTCCTTCCCGAAACTGCCGGCGTACATCTTGCCGTCCTTCACGGTTGCCCACTCGGTCTTCTGTCCCTTGTCCGTGTCTCCATTTCCCTCCATGAGAATGAACCGAGGAATCGCCTTGTTTCCCTTCACCAGCTCAAAGACAATGCCAGTGCGATCGTCGAACGAATAGAGGCGGTTGTTGAACTCGAGCAGAGCGCTCAATTCCATTCCACGACCCGCCTCGCTGAACTTCGTAAACACCTCCTGGTCTTCGAGCCAGTGCACCGAAAAGTGTCCGTCTTCCTTCCTTCGTAGTTCGGCTTTCTTCAACACCGTTTTCCACTTCCCCTTCTTGTCGTCCTTCACACGACTTGCCTTGTCCAAATCCGCCACAATCATTAGTTTGAACGTATTCTCCTGAGACGGCGAAGTCGACGACGGCAGGGCTTTCATATCTATCACACTGATCGCGCGGGAAATAACCAGATAGAGCAGCACGACCAAACAGACCAGAAGACCACAAAGGTACAGGCCGTGCGAATACCGCTTCCAGCGCATAATGCCGGCAGGGCGTCTGTACTTCGAGTCGTCTTCATCGTCGGTTGCGATTCCATATCCATATTCCATGTCCTTGTTCAGGGAGTACGATCGAGGCGTCATGATCCCGCGAGGTGAACACTTGTAAGAGGGGAAATACGACGTACTGAAAGGCGCTTATCAGAGCAAAAGACGATCGATGATGATCAATTCTGTGGATCCGTATCCGAGCAAGCGATGGAGCGGAACAGCATTCCCACATCGAACGGAAGCAGTTGCAGAGATCGATGAGGAGGATACAGTCGTAACGATCACTGAAACGGATTTGGCAAAACCGCGCGCTACTCCACAGATACTCTATACGATGTTAACATATTCAAATGAAGGGGAAGTCATCCAGTATTAGGCTGTCCTGCCCGAAACGGCTTTTAGGCTTCTCTTCTTCTTTCCAGAAATACTTTTGAAACGGTTTGAGGAATGAGTGAATCGGACGAGGAAAGTAGGGCGTGGGGTAAACGATGGTTCGGATGGCTTACCCGCTGTTTTAGCAATCGCGTCAGATAAAGGAGAAACAACGGTGCCTGAAGACGCTACCGAACTGTATGACGATATCGAGGATTACTTTATCCTGTTAACGGATAAGAAGTGCTTTGTGGGAACAGGGTGTTAGGCGTAGAGTCAAGAATCGTACGGACGCTCTCAAGACAATTCGGAACTGTCTGCAGCGTTTTTATCGCTACGACGCCTTCATGAAACAGTAGTCGCGAGTGGCTGGGAATAACAAGTAGTTACGATAGTTTATCCACCGACCTGATGGGGATGATCAAGAAGGAGAAGCCGTTGGACTACTCCCTTCTTGCCTGTCAGATCATTGCTCTCGTCCAGATTACCTTGTGTCTGGACACGTCGAGCGTGTTTGAGATCACATACCCGACGCTTATGCAGAGAATCAAGGGAACAAAGAATCAAGCGTTGCTGAGGGAGATGCTGCACTGCGTCAGTCTCATGGGCTTTGTCTGCGACATCCCGGACGAGGAGACTCAAGAGATCTTGTCCACGCTCACCCGCTTCATTTCGGAGTCATCCGATCACGGAGTGGTGGAAATGGCAATCCGCATGTGGACCTTCCTGTCCTCGATCCAGCCGAAGAGCCGCATCCTCTCGGAGTCGCTTTCAGAGTGGGTTGTGTGGGATCGGAATCACATCTAGCTTTGTTCAATCTGTTTCAAACCATTTGTCCGACAACAACATGGACGTGCGCATCGCGGCGGCAAAGTGTCTGGCGTTCATATACGAGCTTGTGCTTTCCGTAGTTCCTCTACCCTCTCGTGAGCATTAGACACCCTCTTTTGAGGCGGATGCTTCGATCCAGCAAATCCCGGACGCCCTGTCATCGTGCCTCGCGGAGTATGACCGCTACTGGAAGGGCTCGAAGGACAAGGACAAGAAGATGATTTTGCGTGAGGTGACGCGATCATGCGCATCGGACGGTCACCCCGAGCTTCACCTGTCTTTTAAGCTTAGCGGTGTGAGCGAGATTGAAATGAACATGACCCACTGGTCGGAGATCACCGAGTACGAAGTGTTGAGTGATGTGCTGGGCCACGGATTCTTGTTCCACATTTCCGTATGCGTTGAGGCAGAGTGTTAGGAGTAGAATAACCCCCTCATGAAGCAGATCTTCGGCCGGTGTCTGGAGGTGGTTGCTGTGAATCGCAAAGAGAAACGCAGCATCCAGGCGCAGGCGAGCGAGGAGAAGCGTAGTGGAGGAGAGGGGTGCTTAGGAATAGGTTCTGCGATTAAGGACAAGAGGGAGAAGCACATGCGCGAGCTGAGGGCGTATGAGGATATGTGTATTGATGATGCGTTGTTGTGTGTTTCTTTTGCGAAGTTCTTCTTTTAGTTGTTGAGTAGTGATATTGAAGAGGAATGGTTTTGCTATCGAAGACTGGCCTTGCTGAAGAGGATTCACTCCATCTTTCACTCACTGCACAGGAATCGCTATCATGGACGACTGCAACGAGACGAATTATGCCGAAGAGGTTGCAAACAGTATGGCATTCTTGTACAAGAGAGATCTCACGACGACATCTGGAGGCAACATTTCAATGAAGGACGAGGACGGCACTATATGGATGACTCCGAGTGTATGGATTATTCATGAATACTGATTTCGACAGGGTGTTGACAAATCCAACGTAAAACCGGAACAAGTGTGCCCGATCCTTCCCACAGGAGAAAACAAAGGTTCCTACAAACCGACGAGTGAATGGAAGATGCACTTTGACATGTACTCGAGACTCTCCTCTCTCTTACACTAGATACAAGGAAAGGGAACAAGTGAAGGCGATTGTCCACACCCACACGCCAAGTCTTCTCACATGTGCACTGTCCCACCAACTTCCCTATCTCAGTGCGTTCCCTACTGTTCATGCTTATTTGGGTGATATCACTATGGTCCCCTACTGTGTATGTGGTAGTACAGCGCTCGTTCTTCCTCTTCATTTCGTTGACGGTTAGGCGGATGCATGCGCAAAGGCAGTGAGAGAGAATCCGAAGTCGGAGTGCTTCCTCCTTCTGAATCACGGCGTTCTGGTTATTGGGTCTGACATACGCGAAGCACTGAGCCGTCTCGAACTGCTCGATCGAATGGCAACGATCTACCTGCTGTCCAAGCAGCACATGGAGTATCAGCCCCTCTCCGGCGATAGCTCCTACGGACTTCGTGTGAGCGATCCCATCTCCGTCGACGATGACTATTCGGCCATTTACGATGAGTTGACGCAGTTCTCACAACGAGCCTATCTTCACGTTGTTCTCTTCCTGTTTCCTGACTCTTAGCGTCTTGTGACAGTGGAACACTTATTTTCCGAAGTCGATCCCCTGGAGCGCTCTCTTCTTCACTTCACGTCCCTCTTTTCCCACCCACTCTTTTCTGATCTCCCTGCACTGAGCATCCGCAAGAACACGACATATGCTCAGCTGAAGCATCACTTTGCGATGTAGTTGCTTGTCCAGTTGGTTAGGGATAGCTATGCTGCGAATGCGAATGTGAAGTGCATCTTCGAGTGTTTGCCACTCTGTACTACCACACTGCTTCTGCAGAAGAAGAACATTGAGACAGAGTCTTTGCTTTTGAATTGGGCTGATGGAATAGGATCATGCCCGAATCGCTGATTGTCATCGGGAAGATTGCGTTCATCCCAAAGGAGAGTGTGTCACCGGATCAACTTGCTAAGCAGATTGGAAATGGAGCCACAGTGCTCCTCATCGAGGGCTACGGAGTGATGGTGGTCGGCGAATCCGCTATGCAGGTGCGTTTCAGTTCGCTGCATTCATTCTAGGCGTTTGATCGACTGGAGGTGTTGGAGGCGACATGCAAGGCGATCTACTACTGTAACGAAACGCAACGCAGCATTGTGGGCTTGTCGAACGAAGAGGTTGCGGAGGTGAAGAGCGTGTTCGGGAGTATACTGATTCCGAAGTCGTAGTTGTACTCTGGTTCTCTTTGTTTTTAAAACCGTGGTTCGGTTTTGGAAGGGGTGAACCCTTTTCTCTCGAGACTGATAATCACCCGTGATTCGCGAAAACGGCTAGAACAGGTAGAAATAAACGATATGAAGGCGTTCCAAGGACTTCAACTCGCATGGTGTCGATTGTGTGTTGACCATGAGACTCTTTTAAAATGCTCTCCTCATCCTCTCCGATACTGTTCCAAACGAGCTGCCCTCAACACCGTTCCACTCACTCGTGCGCCCGAAATCGACGTGTTTTCGTGTCATGAGGGAGTTTCATTTGACTTCATGTCTTCCGTGAAGTCTTTCGTTCATGAATAGTATCAGGGCCTGATAATGCTAAAAGATGTCTATGAATTTCAAGTTATTGTGAAAGGAGCGATAAACATACGCGATGTGACCACGCTGGGGAAGCATGACACGTACGCGTACATCCAGTATGAGCACTACTCTTACAAACTGTCTACATATCATTCATATAGCACAAGTCCGAGTACAGGGTAATGGCTCGCTCTTACGTACTAGCGTGGAATGCGGAGTTTTCGTTTCACGGGAACAGCGACTCGTTCAAGGTCACCCTGTACGACGAGGGAAAGTTTAAATCGAAGCTGATTGGCGAGGCTGTGATTGACCTGCGTGTGCTGACGAATGAGACGAACTGTACCCTCGATTGTCGCTCTCTCACTTGCAGCTATCCGAGCCAATTTGACCAATCCCTGTCTTCAGAATTGCAACTGCGGGGAGCTGATTCTGAGCGTTACGTTTGCGAAAAAGAAGAAGAGCAAGAACCAGTGCTCCATCGAGTCTTCCGCTTGCTGTGCTTTGCCCTATTCCGCTTCGTCGTGCATTAATGTGTGTCCTCCGTGCTGCGTGCACATGTGCACCTGCAAGTCCTTTCCTTCACGTCCTGCACTCCTCGAAACCCGTAATGCGTGCCGCCTTTCGGCGCCACCCCGGAAGAGTGCTGCTCTAAGAGATTGCCCGCAGCTGTTGTCAAGTAGTGGGATCCACAAGTCTTCCTCGCACAACTCGCTAAGCAGTGGCCTTTGTCCCATCCGTTGATCGCTAGGTATTGGGGATTCTCCCCGTTTCACTCACCAAGGGAAGAGTAAGAAGCAATCCTTTCCGGCGCGTTGTCCTCTGGGGAAGCCCATTCTTAGAACACCTACCATGTACCCTATCATCCCGAAGAAAAGCAACTACGGCTGTTTCGTTCCACACACCAATTCGCCCCGATTTCTGGAATCTATGCCAACCGCGCTATAGAAAAACACGATCGACATGTCTCTGTCCTTAGACGGTGAAAGAACGAGCGGAAACGACATTCGAACGCAGAACAGTAGGGTTGCGTCGACCGTTGCATAATTCCACAGCGACGGCGTGCATGGCGGTGGCGAATATCGTGAAGAGTTCTTTGGGTCCGGTGGGGTTAGATAAGATGCTAGTAGGGTGGTTGAGACAGTTGTTCCCGATTTAGGTTGACAAAGTGGGAGATGTGACGATTACAAATGACGGAGCGACGATTCTGCAAAAGCTCGAGGTGGAGCACCCCGCCGCGAAGGTGTTGGTGCAGCTGGCCGATCTTCAAGACAAGGAAGTGGGCGACGGAACGACCAGTGTCGTGATTTTCGCTGCGGAGCTTCTGAAGGTGCAAATTCGTTGTGTTGGGTGAGGAATAGAACGGTCTGGACTTGATTCACTTATCTGTGCACCCCACCATCATCATGAGCGGTTACCGTCTCGCGCTGAAGGAGTGTGTGCGGTACATTCGCGAGAACCTCCTCGTTTCGAGTGATTTGATCGATGACGAGGTGCTGTTTAACGTGGCGAGGGTTGCTTATGCTTGAATCTCATAACGCACAGACCACGCTCAGCTCGAAGATCCTCGGAGCGGAGACGGAGCTCTTCTCGAAGATGGCGGTGGACGCGGTGAAGGGCGTGAAGAAGGATATAGGGTTGTTCTCCCCGCACTCTCTAACGCACAGAAACGGCAAGTACAAATACCCGATCGAGAACATCGGCATCATCAAAGCCCACGGGCAGAGCGCGCTGCAGAGCGAGCTGGTGAACGGCATCGTGCTGACGGGCAGTCGCGCGGCGCAGGGCATGCCGACGCACATCGACGACGCGAAGGTGATCGTGGTGGACTTCCCTCTTCAGCGCTACAAGACGCAGATGGGCGTGGAGGTGAAGACGTCGGACCCCGACGAGCTGGAGCGCATCAAGGCGGAGGAGCTGGAGATCACGCGCCAGCGCGTGCAGCACATCCTGGCGACGGGCGCGAACGTGGTGGTGTGTGGTCACGCCATCGACGATCTGTGCCTGAAGTACCTGGTGGAGGCGGGCTGCATCGGCATCCGTCGCGTGGGCAACGACGACATGATCCGCATCGCGAAGGCGACGGGCGCGACCATCGTGGTGGTGGGTGCTGGCGCGTGCGCTGAGGCGTAGAACATGAGCGACATCGACGGCAACGAGTCCATCGATCCCGCCGTGGTGGGTCACTGCGCGCAGGTGGAGGAGCGCCGTCTGGGCGACTGTCGGGTTGGCGCAGGCGTTTCATTCATAGATGACTTCTTGTTCTTCGAGGGCCTGTCGACGCGGGACGACGTGTCGCTGTCGGTGGTGCTGCGCGGCGCGAACGACATGATGCTTCAGGAGATGGAGCGCTCCTTCCACGACGCGCTCTGCGTGGAGCAGCGCGTGATGGAGAGCAAGTCGCTGGTGGTGGGCGGCGGCGCGGTGGAGACGGCGTTATATCTGCACCTGCAGGAGTACGCGCTCTCGCTCGCCACCAACGAACAGCTGGCGGTGGAGGCGTTCGGCAAGGCGCTGCTGGTCATCCCGAAGACGCTGGCGGTGAACGCGGCGAAGGACGCGACGGAGCTGATCGCACAGCTGATCGCCCACCACGCGAACAAGGACGGGCGTTTCACGGGACTGGACTTGAGCAAGGGCGAGGTGGCGGACAACTTCGCGCGCGGCGTGCTGGAGCCGACGGTGAACAAGGTGAAGTGCTTGAAGTTCGCAACGGAGGCGGCGATCACGATTCTGAGAATCGACGATATGATCAAGATCAATCCTCCTGTGAGTGTGGGTGTTGGGTGTGATGCGTAGCCAGAGCCGGACGCGGGCAACTCCACGCCTCGTATCATGTAACTGGGTATTGTGGTGTTTGTTGCATTCGATTGTTCTTGGAACCGGATGGAGGGACGGGGCGTCATTTCGAGGGACCGGATGGCTGTGGGAGCGAAGGTGGAGCACCTTCCGTGTGAGATTCAGTACAATGGGAGTGCTCCGGTTTCCAGCTATTTCGTGGTGAACGACGACAACAGGGTGAAGGAGGCAATGCTGCGAGGACGGTTGTTGAAGGGGGAGCGCGTTCCGCTACCAGAGGGTGTTCACGGTATTTGTGTGTTGGTGGTGTTATGTGAAGGGATGATGATTGTGAAAGGAAAGGATGGAGAGGTGTATTCGGTGGGTGCTTCGTTTCAGGAGATGACCGAGTGGCACACGGACATGGAGCCGAAGGAGGCGGAGGAGTCGGGTGTGAGAAGAGGATTCGAGGTGATGCGAATTCTGAAGGAGGTGGGGCTTTTCGTCGGATGTGACGTGTAGTGCAATCGTGTGGAGTGAGGTGGTCGTGGAAACAGCGGAAAAGGACACTAAATGGACGGGTAACCCTCGGTTTTGCGTAGCTATCTCTTGCCTCAGTCTTTGTTTCACACGGGAAGGGAGGTGGTCCTTCGCGATGAAGGAGGGGATCAGGAGCGAGCCGTGGGTGGAGGGATTGCTCTCCATTGCGGAATCGATCCACTGGAAGAGCTCTTCGTACAGCGTCATCAGCGCGCTCTCCGCGTTCTTGGAGCGGTACCCATAGGGAGGCTACACGTCATCTCTGGTGTTGAGCCTCACGTTGGACAGAATCACGAGAGGTTGTTTCGTGTCCACGGTGTGCTTGAACTGGCTGAACGGGAGTTGGGTGAAGGTGAAGGGGGACGTGGAGGGGGTTCCCAGGAGTCGCTGTGTGTTGTGGACGGCGCCCTTGATCGCGTGTCCGTCACTGTCGCTTCCTTGGAGGGGGAAGGAGGCGAACGGGTGCCAGGGTGAGTGAGAGTGGGTGTGTTTGTGGGGGAGGTTTCTCTTCATCATGTCAGGAGTGTCTTGTGAAAGGGTTCTCTTCATTACATCAGAATCGTCTTGTGAGAGGTTTCTCTTCATCATACCGGAATCGCCTTGTGAAAGACTTCTCGCCACCACATCAGAATAATCCTCAAGCAAACGCCGCCGCTGCCTCGCAGGATCATCTCCATGTGTGAAGGAGTACCACTCTTGGAGAAGCGTTCCTGTGCCACAGAACGGGTCCAGCACGCGATACGAGACGTGCTCGGGGAGAGAACGAAGCGACGCGTAAGCCACAGCGGCAGCGAGGGTTTCGCGCAACGGTGCCTTGCTCACGTAGTCACGATACCCGCGCTTGTAGAACCCGCCCACAACACAACTGACGGTGCAGACGTCGTGGGAGAAGAAGAAGTGAAGCGGGAGGGCTTGGCTAGAGTGGGCGTCCATCCCTCGGATCACACGCGTGTTCAGGATGCGCTCCTCGATGGCCTTCGTGTGGTAGAGCGCCGACTTGTGGGATGACTGATTGTGACACTTCTTCGTTTCAAAGATACGATGTGCAGCTCGGGTCGTCTGGACGAGTAGGCGGACTCGATGGCACCCAAATGGAGATGATTCACTCCATTCTCCAACTCGTACCACTTGGAAGCGTGGAACCGCGCCAATCGAAGTCGCACGGATTCTAGTGATCACCAAACAATTCCAATCGCACCCACGAGTCTGGACTTGGTGGCGATGGTGCAACACTCCTCCTTCGTCACTACAATGATCATGCCATGCGGTGAACAACACACACGCCACTTCAATTCCTCCCTTTATCACCACCAACCCCTTGTCTCTGGATATCGTTCTCCCTAGAAGAGTGGATATCTCATCACACAGCAACCTCTCCAGACCCGGTGTGACGACCAACAAGTACCGATTCATGGAGAGAATGAACCCAGTCAAATCGGCGAAATAACCGCGATCGCGCCTCCCCTTCACTCTCTCAGGATTGCCTTCTTTGACACACATTCGCTTCGCATGGAACCTGGGGAAGGTGAGGAATGGATGGGGAGGAGTTGACGGGATAGTGTTGGATTTGCCCCAAGTCCCGGCGCTAAGGGAGGACAGCATGGAGGACGATGTCTATTTGAAGAACAAGCACAGGGAGATAAAGAAGTGGTACAATGAACAGGCTGATCTCCAAGCGAAGTGGGAATGGTGCGAAATGATGACTCGTAGGTATGGGAGATTCCCGCTCTTCTGGCAGGACGTGAAGGAGTGGGAGCCGTGGAAAGCCGTGGAGAGCGCCTATTCCAAGCAGGAAACGGAGGCGAGCAAAGCGAAGGAAGTGGAGGAGCGGAAGAGTCGGTGGGCAGATGCGTCATCGCGCTTGAAGCGTTCGCGCTGGGACCAGGAGCGTCGCTACATTCAGCCGGGTATTGTGTTTGGTTAGGGGATGAGACGCAGGGTTGAACGTGGCGATTCTGTCTGGAGTGATCAGTTTGGAGCAAGTGCAGGAGATCCAGCTGCGCGTGCGTGTGCGCGAACTCACGGAGCGGATGAGCCGCGTGGAGGAGGAGGCGGAGCGCATATCGAAGGATCCCAACCGATCTCCCTCGCCGCCTCCCGTGTACGACGCCTCGGGCAGTCGCACGAACACGAGAGCGATGCGGATGCGGCGCGCGATCGACATGGAACGAAGTGAGTTGATTGAGGAGATCTTGAAGCTGAACCCGTCGCTTCGTGTGCGTGCGATTCTCACACTTCATTCCCTAGACGCTTCACCACTGCAAGTACCAGCGTAAGGTGTACATTCCCCAGGACGAGCACCCCAACTACAACTTCGTGGGACAGATCCTGGGTCCCCGCGGCAAGTCGCACCGCCAGCTGGAGGCGAGCACCCACACGAAGATCATCATCCGCGGGAAGGGCTCGAACCGCGAGGGCAAGGAGTCCATCGACGGGATCGGTCGCGACGAGCCGTTACACGTGATCATTACGGGCGATCGCGAGGAGGACGTGCTGGCGGCGGAGGCGGTGATCCGTGACATCTGCACGGCGAAGGACGACAAGGTGAACACGTTCAAGCAGGCGCAGATGCGAGAGTTGGCGATCATCAACGGACAGTTGGTGGAGGGCGCGATCTGTTCGGTGTGCGGTGAGCGCGGGCACAACCAGTACGAATGTCCACATCGACCGAGTGGGTGTGTGTGGTGTGAGTGAGGGATAGAGCGGTTCACGCCGGCGAACGTGGTGTGTGCGATCTGCGGCGAGACGAGCCACCTCACGCGGGACTGTCCGCAGCGGCACGACAAGAAGAAGATGGAGGAGAGTCGTCAGCGCGATCACGCGTATCTGGAGTTCATGGACGAGTTGGAGGGAAGGAAGCGGGTTGAGGAGAAGGCGGTGAAGGGGAGTGAGAGGAGGCGGCCCGGGGCGGGGGATGACATGGAGATTGATGAGGAGGGTGTGGGTGTGAATGTGAATCAGGGTTATGTGGGGAGTGTGAATGTGAATCAGGGTTATGTGGGGAATATGAATCAAAGCATTGCAATGAGTGGGAATGGGAATCCACAACCCATCATTCGACCTGGAATGATCGGATACGCGCAACAGCCGTTGAACATGAACTTGCAACAACAGAGCTTGCGTAGGAGGAGATGGCGTGAAGTGAGGCGTAGAACAAATGATGTACTTTATGATCCAGTCTGGAATGATCCCACCACCACCGAACAATGGCAAATAGTCGTGTTTGTTGTCAGACCCTTCGTCCTGTTCTTGCAAGTGAAGTCATGGAGAAGAAGAAGGTGAAGAGGAAGACGAGGAGCTTGCTTGACAAGCTGGATAGTCAATTTGCGAGTGTTTGTGGGTTTGAGTGTGTGATGTTGATGGTGTAGTGGTGGTAAAGAAGAAGGAGAATGGGAATAGAGAATTACCTCTCCCAGAAGTAAAAACGGTGAGTGTGCAACCAACACGACAGATATCTACACCAGTGAAGAGAGAAGAGGTGGTGGTGAACAAATCGGAGAGCGTGAAGGAGTCTGTGGAGACAGACACAATTCCTCCACAGGAAATCCATCCCTCGATTCGGAATGTGAACGTGCGAGGTAGAGTGGGTAGTTTCAAAACGGAATCCGTGTTCAGTGGGATTCCCTCCTCTCTTCAGCGTCCTGTGTATAAACAGATTGTATGGGTTGTGGGAATGGCGTTACGAGTAGCCAAACCACACATTCCGAGAGTACCTGATGAGTATCACTGAAACGGGTCCTCGTTCTGTGGCGAAGGTATGTTCTTATTCAGTGGATTAAGGTGTAGGTAGTGGACGAGATCGACACGCTGTGCAACGGAGTGATCATTTCGGTGCGAGAAACGCGAAGTCGCTATACCTCGCAGGTGCGTCAACACGCCTCCAAGCGAGCGAGAGGCAAGCGCGAGTGGCTCAAGGCGGAGGAGCGGAAAGAGTTGTTGGCTTCCAGTTTGACGACAGAGATGAAGTGTGAATTGATTGCCCTCTCCACTGTAGATTTGAGGATTACCTGTATCTGAATGACGCATGGAAGGAGTACTACCGCGAGAGCATGAAGGAGAGGGGAGAGTGAGTGTGAGGAGTGATGATGACGTGAAGGAGGCGAATTGAGTTGGGAATGTTGCTGCGAGAAGGATGCATTCTCCGCGGTTTGGAGTGGATGGAAGGCGTTATGGATAGTCGTTTCGTCGAAGATTCCGTTTGATGTTGGAATGGAGGGCATTGTGTTGTTGGAGTTGGAGAACGTCTTTGTGCTGTTGCTACGAGATAACCGGGTGAGGAAGGTGGTGAAGAAGGGGCACGTGTTTGCGATTGTGGGACTGGAGGGTGAGTGCTTGTGGGGAGAGTGATGTATAGAGAAGCTGATTCTGTACGGAGACTGGCTGCAGTATGCCAACCCGTATTCCTTTCCGAACACCATCAGCGTTTCAAAGAGCAAATACAGCGATTGTCGTGTTTGTTATCGCAAGAGGGTTATAGGATACAATTCATTAGAAACGAGAGCGCTGATTCCACTCCCTCCACTTCCAACAACGCGTTGAAGGAGGTGATGATATCGTCGTGGAGTTCACGGTACACGCCTTGACTGTCTACTCATGACTGAATGAAGAGAGGACGCACCAGCACACTCCACACGGAAATCGGGATGGAGATGCGATACAACCACTCCATCCTCTGAGAAATCGATAGTCCAGGAGAGCAGCAGTTTGGGCTTGTCGCTGTTGATCAACAAGAGGGAGCACGACTACGAGGGACTGAGGAGACCATCACTGCACACGTACACGAAGCTGGAATACTCCCCATACGGAATGATCACGTTTGCACTCCACTTCTCTTTCAGCCAACGAAACACACTTCGACGATACTCCATTTCATTCCCATAGGATCGCAATCCGATCAGTAAGAGTGTGGGTTCACGAGTCTCTTCAATCTACGTTGTGTGGGACGAATGAACCCTA
>ERZ1106948.314-NODE-314-length-24363-cov-35.279414_pt1 | contig 24363 bp, 22 predicted proteins | sample MGYA00403673_ERZ1106948 | MGnify/ENA primary metagenome ERZ1106948 (study PRJEB35170, sample SAMEA104062409) | human gut metagenome | biome: human gut; feature: human-associated habitat; material: faeces | place: Denmark | collected 2012-05-07 ...
CGTCCTCGTCTTCCTCTACCTCTTCCACCTCCTCGTCCTCCTCCTCTTCGTCGTCGTCGAAATCGTCAATATCTTTGTCACGAGGCATTCCTTTCTAGAAGATGTTAGAATCAGCGACACCGGACTCAAATCGCATGCATATCGCATCCCCTGCGCACGCTCCGATAGATCCTCTACATGAAAACACTGCCTACTTCGGTTGAATCTAAGTATGAGCAGAGAATGGTTATAAGTGCATTAGGGATATTTGCGGCAAGATGTCCCAAATGCACATTCTGAATGAAGTGCGCTTCCCAACACCGCTCCTTTGCGTGGAATCGTTTCGTTGGGCTTTGGCTTGCGCTCTGCACTGGGTTGGAAGCGTCACGATTCTCTTCATCACCAATCCCTTTCGTAACAAGAAACACGCCAAAAGAGGAAAAGGAAACTAAAAACCCTGACGGCTCACACAGCCCGCCTTCAGAAAAGAATCGACGCACTTCATTCCTCGCAAGTCGTCGCGTTCCACCACCAAGTGCAACAGTCTGTTCAACCACGCAACATATTCCTCACATATGTGCGGATTCACCAGACAATCCGAATGACAAGGCAAGGACGGCAGCGCCATGTCATCCAACCTCTCTCTACCCAGAGTCCGATACAACGCTCTACTTTTCGTTTCAGTCTCAAACCACCTACTCAAAATCGGAGTACCGACGATGCACGGTCCAACTCTTACTCTCCGTCGATTCCACACGAACGAAGAACACTTCACCTGATCCCGATAGTGGGTGGTGGTGTCCAATCACCATCGCCGAAGCAACGGAGAGTACCTTCAGTCGAGGATCCATCTCTCCAGCCCGATAGTCCGGTTCATCGCACATCGCAAGGGAATCGTCCTCAGCTTCTGCCTTCTCGCCGTAGTGAACAGCCACGCGACGAATCAGACTCGAGGCGTCGAATTGCGCGTCCGCCTTGCATCCCTCGATAATCAGCAGCACCCACGAGGCGAGGGTCGAGGACTGCATCACGACAGTGTACGGCGTGCCGCGGTACCGAATGCTCATCACGTTGTACTCCGTCGTGACGGACTCGACGCCCTCGTAGTCCATACTCCACACCACCGATCCGTCAGCACACAACAGAACCGCCCTCTCCTGCGCCAGCACGAAGGCGTTGTTCTGGCAGTCCGGCACGTGGACCAGGTACCTGTCGTCGAAGTCCGCCGACGCCAACAACTCCTTCCCTTGCGACAGGTACGCGCAGAATGGCGTCAACACACGGTCCGGGTAGATGTACCGCGAGGGACGCACGCGCTGGACCCTCGACGAGGACTGCGCCACGTCCTTCAGCGAATCGATCACGCGCGACGTGTCGTCGAACAATCCCGTTACGGGCTTCGCCACAAAGCCAAACAGCCCTCTCCCGGTCCCTCGCAATGCGCCCAGGAAGCCACTCTCCAACGCTCCCTCGATGGGGTCCATCAGCAGTCCCAGCACGCCCTCCTTCACGCCGTACATGATGCCGTTCTTCCCCGCAGCACGGTTCGTCACGAAGGAGTCGTTCATCGTGAGGAGGGACAGGCTGTCGCCGATGGAGCTCGTGATTCTCCCCACCGAGTTCAACACGCCGTACGAGGCGTTCTGCAGAAGAGACAGCGCCCCGCGTCCCACGCCGCTCACAAACCCGTCCGGACCCTCCACGATGCCTCGGAACGGCTCCACGAAGAAGTCGCGCACTCCCGAGCCCACGCTCTGAATCAAGCCGACCGGGTTGCCCAGGACGGATATCGAGCCCACCACGCGATACAGCTGGAGAAGCGCCTGCTTCAGGTAGTGCGACGACAACGAGCGAGCGAACTCGGACTTGCCCATGAAGAGATTGGACGCAAGGAAGGAGTCCAGCGTGATCTGCGCGCTGTCCACGTTGCTGACGAAACTGCCCAGCGAATCCACCAGCGCTTCGATGGGCGTGAACAGCGACACGCCGGGGAGAATCGACTCCACGAAGGAGTGGCTCGGACTCACGCGCGTGGTGAGCGTCACCAGCAGAGGGTGGACGCACATCGTCTCCACGAAGAGCGGAGAGGCGCTCCGGACCGAGGGGAGCTGAATCGACTGGAAGAATAGCGGGTGCTCGTGCAGCGTCTGACTCGATGCGCCGGTCTCCTCGAACAGCTGCAGGGGAAGGAGTCGCACGAAGTGGACGAGCTCCAGAACGAGCGAGGAGTCGATGCGCACCTCCATTTCCTATTCATTGAGACGAGTAGATGCGCCTACCTGACAACGCACGTTGCAGTACTCGATACAAAGCACGGAGGGCGAGGCGCGACCAACCACCGCCATCTGGAACCAGTCGGGCCCGGAAGTATTCACGCAGTGGAGCAGCACCGGCATCGGCGTGCTCCGCAGCTGGTTGTCGATCTGGACCGCGTGAATCTACGCATGAAGGAGCGCTCAAGGACGAACGCTTGCCTGGAGAGAGCAGCGCCCCTGCTCGAAGAAGCCGAGCGAGCAGGCGACGGCGTCCACCGTGAGGAGAAGGACTTCTTCCGCCTCGCTCACCACGGACACTTGAACGCCCCGCAACGCCACGTCCACACTCCACTTCACCACCTCCTCCTCCACCTTGTACTCGTTCCACACGACACCCACGCTCATGCACCAGCCCTTGGCGGTCTGCTCGCTCCAGTCCGACTCCTCGCGCTGCAGCGGGAACGACTCGCGAGCCAGCAGAACGTCCTCCTCGTGCTCACGCTCCTCGTACAGCTCCACCACCACTCGGTCCTCCCCCACGGTGCAGCCCCGCGGGAAGAACAGCTGCTGCTCGAACACCAGTCGCTGGAGGTCGCAGCGCGGAGGAGGCACGAACTGCAGGTACTTCTCCGTGAAGTCGTTCTCCATCAGCCGGGCAAACGCAGCCAGCGACGAGGGCACCTTGCCGCGGTTCACGGAGAACAGCACGTGTCCCACGCGCAGCCCCGAATGCTCCGCCAGCGAGTTGTGCAGCAACCGACTCACGACCAGCGCGCCGTCCGCCTCCTTCAGCTCGAATCCCGTGTTCATCGCGCGACACTTCACGACCACCGATTCTCGTTCCCACAGCGACACGTCGCTCTCTAACGTGGCGTACGGCGAGCGCAGCTGCGTTTCCCCGATGCGGAGGACCGCGTACACGGACGAGGAAACCGTGTGGAGGGGAATCGAGCGGACGTCGTGCAGCCACACGCACACGTTCATGAGACGCTCGCTCTCCGCCGATGACACGCTCGGTGTGGCGTCGTCACCCGTCGGACTGCGAAGAGAACAGTAGCTCTCCACGCGCGGCAGCGACGAGGACGTGGCTCTCTTCGTGTGGAAGCACAGGTCCTCCCGCTTCAGCACGCTCGCCATGTCCTCCACCGCTCGCTGCACCTCGCCCTTCTGCCGCTCCAAACACGCAATCTCGTACGCAGGCAGAACCGCCGTCTTCCCGCGCGTGTGGAAGAGACGCACGAGAAGAGAACACACAAGCACGCCCTCTGACGTCCGGCAGGGAACAATCACGTCACGAATCACGCTCTCGTCTTCCGACACATCCCCACGCAACTCGCCACAGGCAACCACACGCTTCTCGTCTTGTGAGAGCGTCAGCGTGAATCGAGCCACTGCGCGAGCATCCATCACGAGCACGCGATCGTAGAAGTGCAGAGAGGATGAAGGGGTTGAGCATGTGATGCGTTCCAGTGATGAAGGAGAGTCAGTGGTGATTGATTTGGAGGGAGAGTCAGTGGTGATTGATTTGGAGGGAGAGGCATCAGCGTCCAATTCAGAAGGAGGATCATTCGTGATTGATTGCGAAGAAGAACAACCAATGACAACACCCAATTCCGAAGCACACTCACCACCAAACAACTCAACGTCATAAGCATACAGCACGTGTAGCACGCACACACGCTCCGATGTACTCGCACACATAGCCTCTTCCTGCCGCTTCGCCGCCTGGATGTCCTCCATCGCGTTCATGCAGCAAATCAACTGCACGCGATGCCGCCTGTACTCGCCGCTGTCCTCCTTCCTCGCCGTCTCAAACACCAGCTCTCGCACCGTGCCCTGTCTCTCCATCGTGACCGAAATCGTCTCCATGTCGGTTGTGAGCGAGGTCTTCCCGCTCGGCGCGTCCAAGTTCACGCGCAGACACGGAGAGAGCGCGTCCGCGTCAATCTCCTCGCCGACCTGGCGTACACAAATCTCCACGTCGGACGCGGACTCGACGAGGGGAAGCGCCCACGGCTGAGACTGCCAGGGCGAGAGCGTGAGCGAGGTGCTCCACGACGAACCGACCTGGTGCACTGTGATGACGCACGACGCGGTGTGATTGGAGAGGCGGAAGGGAAGGAGCGAGGCGTCGCAGGGCTGGACGAAGATGAACTGCTCGCCGTGCGAGGACGTCGTGCTCACGTGGAGGAACGACAGTTCCTCCTCCTTCTCCGCACCCATTGAGCTCCACGTCTCTTGCTGGAGAGGCAGAACTCGCTCACACACCTCCAGTGCATCAGCAGGCTGGTTGAACGCCGCGGGGAAGAAGGGAAGGATACAACCCGCACAGTGTGGCGAGAACACTGGAGACCACGTGCTCTTCCTGTGCATTTGAAGCACCTGCAATCGCTGCGGCGCCGTCGCACAACTCCAGTGGAAGGGAGAGGTCTCTCCCGAAGGAAGAATCATGCTCTCGTGCGTCGCCTCTTGTCTCACCTTCAACACAGAGTCCGTTTGGTTGACCAGCACGAAGGAGGGGGTGATGGACACGACCAGCGTTCTGGCGAAGGCGCCCGGAGCGCGGGAAACGGAAACGCTGTAGCAATACGCGCGGTGCGTCGCACTCTCCTCCATCTCGCACAGGGTGGACAGTCCGATGGAGTTGAGTGGGAGTGGCTCCGACCAGCCACGCTGTCCCTCCAGCGACAGCTGCATGCACGCCGCGTTCGATTTGGTCTTCACGCTGAACAGAACAGGGCGGGTCAGCGCGGCGTCAGGCGAGGCAGAGAAGTGGAGGGGAGTGGCTACGGCCTCGTAATGGTACTCGGGGGCCTCGGCGTCGCGTATGCTAGAAAATGAGTAGAGGAAGAAGCAGCAACAGGAGAGTATCGCCCGTCTTGTTGATGATCCAGTAGTCACTGAACAGCTGGATGAGCCACGCGTTGTTCGGGATGCAGCTAAACACGTAGCTCAGCGCCAGGTGCGAGTCCGTCTCCGCGTTGAAGAGAACGCATGTGCCCGTTGACGAGGAGCGCGTCAGCTAGGAGTGAGAACGCCACCGGACTGTAACGAAAATGGAGTGCTCGTAGTCCGAGAACTCAAAGTCGCTCCTCACCACGCGAACGCTGATGCGCAAGCCTTCTTCCCTTCGGAACTTGAGGGAGGAGACGGTTCGCTTCTCTCCGGACTTCAGCGCGCAGCACGCGAACACGCGCCCCTCCGCGTTGATGATGCGGTACTCCACGGCCTCGGGCAGGAGGTTCGTGATGCTCAACACGTCACTGAAGAAGAGCTTGTAGCACAGCACCTGCTGCGACGGCTGGTGCATCACAGGCACAGAAACCACCTCCTCGTGGACCATCACGTAGAAGGGCTGCGCTGCCGTGCCAATGTTCAGCAGTCCACTCCCGAGCTTCTCGCGCACGTACTGCAGCGGGATCACCTTCCTCTCCACTCCCTCCACGAGCACGCTTCCCTCGCGCATCACACGCAATCCAGCCCACAGCGCCTCTTGGGGTGGCAAGAGCTCCTCCGATTCCTCACCATCGTTCAGCATAAACCCGCAGTGGAGAGCGCTGCTGGTGTGGTTGATGACTTGAAGAGGAGCGGAGAGCGTCACGACCTTCCGTCCTCGCTCCACAGACGTCTCCACAAGAACCATGGCTTGTTCCTCCTTGTGCCGGACTCGGACGGCTCGCGTCCTTGCGGAATCGATGGGAATCGTGAACGGCGAACAGTCCGTCAGGCGCACCACAATCACGCGCTCCTTGATTCGTCGATAGGGCTGGTTGTAGTACTGGAGAGTGATGGAGGGGTGCGCGGGCAAGGGAGTGATGGTAATCTGGTTGGAGGAGGGAAGAGGATACTCCGGGTCCTTCGTGGGGGACAGAAGAGGGATGGATTGAACCCTCCTCTCGTTGAGCTCCTCGATCCAGTGCTTCCAAACCGGTCTCTCTTCTTTTCTGTCCACGCACACCAAAATGCGCTTCCCGTTCATCGATGCACTCTCGTTCTCGAAGCGTAAGACGCTGAAGAGCATCCCTCGCTTCTCTTCCACTGCGTCGAAAGTGTTGCCAAAGAGAGAGCACCTCTTGGTATCTCGCTTGAACGGAATGGATGGATAGAGGCGAATGAAGGGAGAGATGGTGTGGAGTTCGAGCCACATGACGCTTCCTTGTTGGGAAGGGGTGTCTATGTGGTTGTCTTTCTGTGTAGTTTCTTTCTCTTCGCGCTTTTCTTCCCTCTTCCCCTCTCCACTCTTCTGCTCAGTCTCTTTCTCTTCTTTCTTCTCTCCACTCTTCTGCTCCGTCTTTTCACTATCACTCTTCTGCTCCGTCTCCCCCTCTCCTCTCTTCTGCTCACTCTCTTCACGATCACTCTCCTCCTCCCCCTCACACACATACACATGCACCAGATCACAAAACAACGCCTCATCCAAGCGCTCCGCTTCCATCACACGATGATGCTCCTCCACCAACTCGCGAATCCCAGCATCACTCTCAATCCCATACGACCCGTCCAAACCCGTGCAATTCCGGATCCCAATGCAATACGTGTCCTCCTTATTCACAGTTACCGTCTTGAACTGAGAAAAGTCATGAACCGCCGCCAGCACGCCCTCCAAACACGGATTCGTCACGTTCAGCTCCATGCGCTCATCCGCCTTCACCACCAACTGGATACACGCGTTCGACGCCAACGGCTTGCCCTCTGTTCCCGCGGTTAGGCGTTGCATCTACACATCACTCTCTCCTCTCTCTCCTACGATGCGCTCTCGCGGCTCTCGCTTCATCACCGCGGAAACCGACCACTCTTCCAGAAGGGGCTCCCACAACGTCCTGCACGGCACGTAGGAGTCTGCGGCGAGTGTGCAGTCACACTGCACCTTCATGGCGTCGCTGTACACCTCCACCTTGGCGAAGAACTGCTCCATCCTCGCCGCCACCACAGGAGTTTCATTGCTCTTCGCGTCGTTCACCACCACCACTTGCAGACTGCTCATGCTCCCGTACACGGTCACGCTCCACGAGAACAGTTCCTCGTTCATGCACGAAGGGGTCGAATCTCTCTCCGAACGAAGAGACGACGGCACGAGCGCGGTCAACGCGTCCAGCATCAGACGCACGTCCTTGATCCCCAGCCGCGCCAGCACGTCGGAACACGAAACGGTGCCTCGCACTCCCTTGAAACCGTCCGTGAGATGAACGTTGGCACTCAAATCGAAAGGACGGATCAAGTCGCGATCCCCGGGCTCGGGAAGCGCCATGACCGACGGATCCCCGCGACACACCCGAACACCGAGAACGTTCAACGTACTGTCCGCGCAGCCATCCGAGGCGAGGGACAGCGAACAGTCGACGGCGAAGGAGAGGAGCAGAGCCGGCGAGCGATCAATGGTCACGTCGTGGAGGAAGAAGAAGAACGGGTTCTCCACGCGAACGTCGATGGTCACGGGGGAGTCCGTCACCATGTGTGAGCCCGGAAGCGAACGCTGTCTCTCCTTCGGCGCTGCGGACAGTCCCGCGTCCTGCAACTCGGCGTGCAGGCGCGTCCACAAGCACTGCGCCGTGTCGATCGCGGAGAAGATGAACGGCGTGGGCATCACCACAAGCGAGCCGATGCACGCGGAAACCGCAGTAACGTGACGACCGTCCTCGCGCTTGGCGACGTTCAGGATGACAGCAATGGCTGGCTTGGCTGTGCCTCCAAAGGTGAGTACGGAACGATACGAGGGGTGGATGGAGGTGTCCTTGCGCGTGTCTCGAATCGAGAAGGACGACAGGGAGAAGGAGGAGGAGATGTGGTCCTCCTCCATGCGCAGCACCGCGTGAACGTCCTTCATGTCCGCGACGGCAAACGAAAGCTATGTGTCACTCCTTAATTCCTCACCTACAGCCTGCGATCCCACGCTTTGGTACATATCGTCTCCAGAGGCTGTGTACGCGTAGCCGCCGTCAGACAGCAGATACTCCAGACAGATGCCGTCGAACATCACGGAGCACGCCACCGTCCTTCCTACGGACTGCAGGGACGACCTCCGCTTTTGAGGCTTGTCTCTGCGCGACGAGGCTCTGCACACATCGCCAGAACTGCACACGGCTCGCTCGCTCAAGTTCCCACGAACCATCTGCGCGAAGAAGTCGATCTGTCTCTCGTTCAGCGCGATGGAGAGCTTTGATATGTGCGCCGCAAGCTCCAGGCACTGGGAAACGGCGAACTGCATCCGACACGACACGTTGCCTATCACGTACTGCTTGTGCGTCGTGGCAGTGAACGCGTGCATGTTGGACAGGTGGAGCTGGACCGTGTTCAGCGCGGTCGGTGCGCCCGGCTCCTGGTTCCACACGTCCAGCTGACCCAGCTCAAACGCAACATAGTCCTCGTCGGTGCTGGAGCGAGGCACGCGAATCTCGCAGTTGGTCACATGGAGACGAAGGAGAGGCAGCTGCCTGTTCTCCTCCTTCTCCAAAAACTCCTTCCCGTATTGCAACGCTGACGAGTACATCCCCTTGAACAGAGACGGCGAGTGGGTCACTTGCTCGCTGAGACGCCTCTTCTTCGCCTCGATCGCCTGCTTCAGAAGCAGAATCGTCTCGTGCATCGGTCCCGCGAAGAAGTAGCTCATCACCTCGTCCACGATGCGGTACCGCAGCACCAGCACTGGCGCGTGGATCATCAGCTCGACGCCCACGCGGTAGTGCGGGTAGGACGGACTGCTCTCGCGCGTGTTCACCGTCACGCTCATGTCGACGAACGCATCCTCGCTCGTGCGGTCGATGCAGAGAATGGACGGGTACAGTCCCCTTCCCTCGGAAACGTCGTCGATCGCGACGTCCACCAGCGAGCAGCGCAACTGGACGCGATCCGGGAAGACAGCCACGGAGAGACCCACATTCTGCACGCGTGAGTAGTAGAGAGGGCGCACAGCGTCGTCCTGCAGCAGCACGGAGACGGAGTGGAGCGACAGCGCAACGCTCATCTTCTGTCGCAGCCAGTCGGTGACGGGCCTCTTGTGGCGGTGAACCAGCCACTTGATCTGGTTGTGAATCGCCTTCAGCGTGTACGTGTTCACGTTGAATGACGCGCCTCTTCCCGAAGACGCGTACACCGGCTTATCCGACGGAATCAGGAACTGCGCCAGGCGGAGCAGCGTGGGTCGAAACGCCACCACTACACGTCAGATCCAGCCAAGTCCACTCACCACTCAACGCGCCGAACTGGACTTGGACGTCACGGTCGCTCTTGGACTGCGGGTAGTCCAGCGACAGCTCCTTCACGCGATGGAAGTCCACGGTCATCAGAGCGTGCTGCTCCTCCACGCCTCGCCCTTGCTCGTCGATGGGCTTCGAGAGCACCAAGTACTGCGTTTCCGACGCGAGGAGGCTGCGCGCATGATCGATCACGCAGAACTCCTTCAGCGACGCGTGAACGGAGAAGTCCAGCGACCGCTTCTGCAACTCGAATTCCACTTCGCCGATCACGAATTCGACCATTCCATGACTGGCTGGAAGCGCATTCTCCCTCACGCACTCCTCCTGGAGACGGATGCGACACCCGCTCAGCACCGCTCGTAGCTCCAGAATGCGGTTGTGCTGCAGGACGAAGAGCTCTTCCTCGGAGTAGGGAATCTGCTTCTCCTCGATCGGCATCGCCTTCATCTTCTCCTTTTCGCTCTCGTCCATCTCTGTGAACACGCTGTCCATAAACTGCGACGCCGCTTGTGACAGCCCCGAGAGCGTGTCCTTTTTTCCCTCCAGCAGCTGCAGCGTCGCCTCGGTAAAGCCCTGGAGCCACTGCAGGATCGAGTTGTACTGCGTCTGGTTCAGCTCGATCAGCACGGTTGGCATTGCGAGGTCCACGCGCACCGTGGGCAGCTCCAGCTCTGAGGGCGTGATGCTTCTGCCGATTATGGCTTCAATGCTGAAGCTCTGAATGATGCTCAGGTCGTCGTTCGACTCGTGGTTCGTCGTCAGCACCGCCGTGATGTTCCTCAAGCCCATTGTGAGCGTGTCGTATGCCTCTTGTGTCGATGTGTAGTTGCTCTTGTGCGTTAACGCGCCACTCTTCTCTTCTGTTAACGCGCCACTCTTCTCTTCTGTTAACGCACCACTCTCCCCTTGAACCACCACACCCCCCTGCGGACTACTGTGAATCACCACATCACCCAGACGAAGCACAAGCACTTGGCACTGCTCTTCCGTAACCCTCTCCGGAATGATCACGTGGACGGCTCCCAACTCCACGTTCAGCTCCATCACCCTGTGCTTCGATAGCTCCCGACTGATGTCAAACCGTCGCTTCTTCTCGCCTCGCTCACGGAACAGCGGGTACTCCTTCTGCTTGAACGCGTACACGTTCAGTGACGTCAGCTCGGGAACGATGAAGTCCACAATCTCCATAATGCACTTCGTGTTCCCCACCACACACAACGGCAGCGAACGGCCCTGCAGGAACACGTCCGCCTTTCCGTCCAATGCAGGTGCCTGAAGCTCCAGCTGCAAGAAGGGAACGCTTCCTCTGCCCACCATCTCCTGAAGAAGGAACGAGGCACGCTGCGAAGTGGACGCGGCTTGCTGCGGGTAGAGGATGCGTCGCCACTTCCCTCCCTTGTCCACTTCGTCCTGAAGGATGATCTCGTTCATGCAGCACCACACCTGCTGCGCCTGTTTCCGCTTCAGGTACTGCACTTCCAGTCCACGCAGCTTGCACGCCACCAGCTTCTTGTCGTTCTGCGTCAAGCACAAACCCAGCTTGTGCAGGTGGAACTTGATGCTCACTTGCCTGTCCAGCGCCTGTCCCTCTTCCCAAAGCGAGGGCTCTTCGGGGTTGATGTCGAACTCCGCGAGCAGCTCCTGGCGTCGCGCCTCGCTCCACGCCGCCTCCTCCGTACTGCGGAGCGAGCTCTCCAGACTCTTGCGCCCCTTCCGCGACAGCACCTTCTTTTTCTTCTTCTTCTCCTCCATCTCGTTCAGCGCCACTCGCCGAAACAACAGGATGTTCTCCAGAGACAGCTTATCCTCCAGTCTGCGCAGCCTCATCAGCACGGCCGGATCGTCCTTCTTCGGGTACAACTCGATGTACTCCTCGCGCTGGCGCTTGAACTGCAGGTAGTGCTTCCACCCGCTGTGGCGACGGTGCCGCTGGTTGTTGTAGACCACGGAGCGGATCGCAAAGCGCCACCACTCTCTTCCCGTCGTGCACCCGTCCTTCGGCATGAAACGACGGTACTTCGCCTTCAGCGTCTGCACGCTCAGCGAGGAGGTCAGCTCGAGGGCGTCTCGGTACTGCTGCTTGTCCAGTCGCACAGAGAAATCCCTCATATCGGCGTCCACCTCCACCATGGGCAGCACCGTGTTCAGCTGGTTCCACACGGACAAGAAGAAGGCTTGGCTGAGGTCGCGAGAAGCCGAATCGAGCGGGGAAACGGAGTGGGAGGCCAGATACGCAGAGTAAAGACTCCACGCAGACTCCTGCGTCTTCTTGCCGTCTTTCAACACGGATGTGAGCGCGCGCGAGAAGAGAGAAGAGAGCTGAGGCGTGGCGGAACACCAGGGAAGGGATGATACGGTGTTCTGTATCGCCGTGGAGAGAAGGGGTTTGCGCAGGTCGGATTTGCGGAAATCGATGTGGAGCTGGAGAGACAGCGAAATCGGAGCCAGAACGAAGTGATGAGGAAGGTAGCACTGCAATGCCTCGGGAATCGACCTCGATACAAACGGCACCTCCATGCACTCTCGCATGCGAAGGAAGGAAGAGGCGTCCGCCTGCGTCTTCTCGCAGTAATCCCAATACACCCCCAAACCCTCCAATTTCACCTTCTTGTCGATGACTTTGGCTATCGAGTCTCCTTTGGAAGCAGAAGAAGCGTCCGATGGCGAATACAAGTGCAGCTTCTCGAGAATGATGCCCGCACAAAAGGGCCTGTCCTTGCACGAACTGTGATCTTCGTATCGGATGTGGATGCGATCGATGCGCAATTGGAAGTTGTCGATGATCTTCGCCAGCAATCGAGCCGTGGTGGACGCGCTCTCCTTGCCGTTGCGTTCGTCCTCAATTCTCTGTTGACTTTCCTCGATCGCCTACGGAATCAGCCCAGCCGCTCTCTCCAACCTTCAACTGCGCACGCTTGTTCTCCCTCTCTCGGTTTCCCTTCTTGTGCTCGTCGAAGTGCAATTCCGATTTTGGGCACGCGATCACGTATACCTCGTCCACTAGCACCTTGGTCGGCTTCTTCCCCAAATTCTTCCACGGAATCTATCCCGTGATTTCGATGCGTTGTGCACTACCTTCAGTGATAGTTTCCCCACGTATCCGCTCTTCACTTGAATCGGCAGATTCAGGAAATCGAAAGCATCCACCTTCACTTGCTACGCGTCATCACGAGGATCGCTTCGTTACCAAGTTCTTAAAATCCACATCGCCCTTCCAAAGTGATATCTTCAGGTCATTCTTCGACAGACCCTCCAGATAATCACCCAGGTACGTGGATAGTAAGTTACTTACCAGATCTTCGAACATGGGGATGAATTCTGAAACACAGAAAAATACCCCCGAAAAGTGGACTCTTGTGTTTTGCAAGAAACAGAGCAACCCTTCCTGTTCTGAATGAATTCTTTGAAGTCGTTCGCATCCTGCACGGTCAAGGAATCGATACTGTCAAAGGCATCCAGAGAGAGCGTGATTCCCTTCCTGTTGAGTATCTTCACGTCTACGAGTAACGCACATTCCGTCGCACCACTTGAAATCGAAAGCGAGGAAAAGTGGACGCAGTTCTCCCCTTTTCCCTTCCACGTCTTCAGCCGAGGAAGATCTACGCGTCACAATTCACGCGCGTTACCACCCTTCAGCGTCAACTTGGATTCCAGTAACAAGTCGTGATACGAGTAGAAGCAACTCTTCTTCATGTCAATCCGCTGCAGTGAAGGAAGATCTACAGTTACACGCTCGAAACAAGCTCACTTTCCAACACACCGTTAATGATGCGACACAGGCTATGACTGCCAATGCAAATGTCCCTTAGCTTCTCGTTGTCTATGCGTGATTTCACTCCCCCATCCCCACTCTTCACGGAGAACCTGTCCAGGCACGGGAAGCATTCACTCCCAATATCGATGCTCGTCAGAGAGTCGCAGTCTACGGTTTAACTCCTCCCTCGCTCCTACCCTCGATGACGAAAATGGAGTACTTCCAGCACGCGCGCTCGTGTGTGACGAACGACTTCAGCTTGGGGCAGTGCGTGATCCTCAACTCCTTCGTCGAGATGACGCTCTTGCTCGTGTCGAACGACTGCAGGTCGTTGCTCAAGTAGATCACGTCGTCCTGCAGGTAGCACAGCGAGTTCTCGCCGATCTCCACGCGCTCCAGCTCCGGCATGTCGCACAGCACCATGTTCGACAGCCAGCACAGGCTGAAGCTCCCGATGGAGATGGACTTCAACTGCCTGTTCAGCGCGAAGTCGATGTTGCTGACGCGGTTGAAGCACCCGTCGCCCACCACGAGCCTCCTCGACGCCATCACGTCCAGCTCCGTGTCCGCGGAATTGCTGTGGGGGTCCTCCGTGAGGTACGGGGAACTCTGGAGCGCGATTTCGTACAGCCGGCACGGATCGCCCTTCAGAAGAGAGACGTTGGAGAAGGCGCTGTCCTGAAGGATGATCTGAAGAGGGCGGTTTGGGGTCCCCACTTCTACACCTCACGACAAGAAGGAGAGTCAACTCGACACGGTCAGTGTGCTGAAATAGACGAGATTCTGTCCGATGCCGGTGATTTCCTCAACCGCGGGGATCTCTACGTGTGAAGAGAAGACGCCACGGTCACCCTCCAGCACCAGCTCGTTCTCCTCGCGCATCAGGTCGCAGCCCTGGAGCGCGTTGTTGTGCATGTGGAACGACACCAAGCTCGCGAGTCCGGAGAGCGTGACCTTCTCCACCTCCGCGAACGCGCTGTTGCCGCAGTCGAGCGTGTAGAGGTCTGCGCAGTCTATTCGTGACGGCGAGGCGGCAGACAAACCCGCGATGGTGAGCGCGGAGGAGTACTGGAAGGCGTTCTCTCCGAAGAAGACGTCTTGGAGCGCGGGACAGTCTAGGCGTGAGGAGGAGCGAGGAGAAGGACGGAGGATCTCGCAGGACTTGTAGGTCATGAAGGAACTGGGGCCGACGGAGAGCGAGCGGAGCGAGGGGCAGTTGGTGAGGATGAGGCGGGCCTCGAGGGCGTTCATTTCCTCCTTGTAGGTGAGGATGTCTCGCTCGTGGTGTCCCTCGAAGTCGTCGTACTCCTCGTCGTATTCCTCGTCGTAGCTGTCGTAGCCGTCGTCGTCGTATATGTCGTCGTAACCGTCGTCGTAACCGTCGTCGTCGTATATGTCGTCGTAACCGTCGTCGTCGTAGCCGTCATTATCATAACCGTCATTATCATAACCATCATCATCATAGCCATCATCATCATTACCACCACCACCCTCGCGAGCATTCTCATAGCCATCAAAGTAATGGTCTTCACTCTCCTCCTCCTCGTCATGAACAAAGCAAAAGCACCTCCTCCCCACAACCACATCCTTCAAGCACTGCAACCCATCACACTTCAGCAGCGTACAGTGAATCAGACTGCGGTCGCCGATCTCGATTCGCACCAGCTGAGGGTACGCGCTGCAATCCACCTCCTTCACCTCGTTGTAGCACCCCTTCCCGATCTTCAGCTCCACCAAACTCGACGAGAACGGCAACGCCACCAGCGCGCTGTTGCTGCCCTGTTCGTTCGACAGGTACCGACTCTGCTGGCGCACAAGCATCGCCATCTCGCCCGCATTCGCCTCGCTCAGCGACACCACGTTGCGGAAGGAGCTCGGCTGTGCCTCGATCGCCTCCACAGAGTCGCAGCGCACGTTCCTCAGCCGAACGGTGGAAATGCTATTGAACACGTCGTGGTCCAGGCGAACGCTCTTCAGCTGGGGCAGATCTACGATGATACGGACACAGCACCGCTACCGCACAACTCGAGACTGTTCGTGCTGATGGTGTCCATGTTCCCGGCAAACACGCTGTCGCAAAACGCGACTTGCTGCAGCGACGGCAAGCCTGTGAGTAAGTGGAGCACACTTCACGCACTCCGAAGCGCGACGGTCGTGACGCACTCGAACGAACCCGGGGCGATGTCGACCCGAGTCAGCGAGGGCAGGTCTACTCGTCACCACGCCAGTCTGTCGCCACCCTGCAGAACGAACTTCTCGCTGTAGGGGAAGTTGTCCATCCCGATCTGCAACGTCTTCAGCGCGGGGCAGTCGCTCAACGTGAACTTCGCGTAGTACCCCATGGAACGCGAACCGACGGTGATGGACTGCAGGACGGGGCAGCCCATGATGCGGAGTTCGCGGTTCTTGGCGGACTCGATCTCCTCCACGTCCATTCGCTCCGCGTTCGGGTCTCCCTCAAACGCGTAAGAGATGGGCTCGCCGAGAGCCACGCTCTCCAGCCGGGGCAAGTCCTGGAACTCCATGTACCGCGACATCACGAAACACTTGTTCTGCGCCTTGAAGGAACGAAGTCGCTTAAACGGAGACCACGAGCACGCCATGTCGAATGTGCACCCATCATCCAGCACGACTTCTTCCAACTCGCTCGTGAAGAAGGAGGGAATAAAGGAAGTCGTCATGTGCGCCACAGCCTCTGGTTCCTTGCCATTCACGAGCACGCCCTCACGCACCATATTCCCGTTTCGGTCGTGGAGAACGCCCTCTCCCATGAACCGTCCGCCCGCGTGCATGCCCTCGTAGTAGGGAACGGCCAGCCCCTCGTGAAAGAACGTGCCAAACGCAACATTCTCGTCGTTAACGCGGAATCCGCGATACACCAGCACATTGTTTCTGTCGTAAACCTCGCCCCAGCCACAAATCGCGCCTGTCTGCGAATCCACCTCGCCTTCCCACCGATCGCCGTCCGCAGAAATGTCGACAAGAAAGTTGACACTCTTGACCCTTTTGATGGAACGGACCACACCATCCGCGACAACGAACCAAGCGAGAAGCGCGTGCGTTCGTGTGTTCACTACGAACACGTCGCCGTCGATACGGCCGTCCTTCCAGGGGACCTGGCAAATCACGTCGCTCTTCACGACAAGCACCGAACTGCCGTCACGCTCCAGCTTCTCGTTGACTCCAAAGTACAGTCGGCCCCCGTTTAGCGAAAAAGAGCACCCCTCCTTCAACTGCATCAGCGCCGCAACGCCAGGATCGATCAGCTTCATCACCTTCGACTTGGCGTCCGATTCCGCGTCGTTGCTCGTTGTATCCCTCCTCATCGACGGCATGGAAAAAAGAATACTCCGAAGCGGGGAATCGAACCCCGGTCGTCCGCGTGACAGGCGGAAATACTAAACCACTATACTACTTCGGAACTGTTTCAAAACTGAAACTCACCCGCTTTCACGCTGATTCCCATCTCCTCCACAATCCCTCTTCCTCTTCCAATGCAATCCTTGACGGGTTCTAAACAAAAGATACACGATTTGGGAGAACGCTGGAATGAGGGGGTATGACAGCGAGGGAGTCAATCCATCAGAATGAATAGACACAGAGCAGCAAAATGAAACCGAAAGAATCGCCCCTCAACATGACAAGATAGAATAACTACCCAACGTGGTATTTTCTGTATCTAAGAAAGAATAGAGGCCGAAAACAGATTTCGATATGAATCTCCAGGAAAACAGATATCCTGAGTATCCCGTCTTCGGAAAGGGTTTCCGAGAGTGGCGTGAGTGATACGTAGAAAACTCAATGCGTGTGGAGTATCACGGTACTCCGCAGCTTCGTCCGCTTCGCGGAAACGGTTACCGGGGCAGTCTCAAGAAGCTCTTCATCGGTCATATTCCCAGGGCGTTTGGCGAGGCGGACGTGTACAATTTCCTTTCCCAGTATGCGCCCATTCGCGAGCTGACCATGATCAAGGATTCAAAGACGAACGAGCCCAGAGGTATCTGCGTTGGCTTTCCATGATTCCTAGGTTGCGCATTCGCGTATGTGGATACCGATGAGATTGCGCTGTCGCTGATCGGCCAGCTGAACAATCGAGTTCGACTGGAAGGAGTGAGAACTGCGTCGTAGCATGACGAGTAGCACAACCAGCTGCTCAATGTCTCGTACGCGCAGACAGGGCGTCAGAATTCCTTCAATGGGAACAAGCGACTGAACTCGGCGTCTCAGAAGGGTGGCTACACGGCGAAGAGCCGCTTCCCCACGATGCCGTTCCATCCCTCCCAGTCCGTCGTCATGTCCTCCTCCTCTGCCCCGTTTCAGCCCTCATCCTATTATGGCGATGTCCCGTACAGCGACAACTACAGATTCTGCATTCCCGCTGCGCAGAACTCCCCCGTGTATTACAGCAATCCTCCTGTGGGCACCGAAGCCGTTTTTCCGACCAACGGCGGGATCGAATCCTTCTGTGAAGTCCACTTACAGCCTCTCGGTGACCACTTTTTCTCTCCATCACGTGTAGCGCCCACCGCGGAAGGAGCCGTCTCCGCGTTTCCCCAGCCTTCAAGTGTGGTGATCCCGACGGCGGAGGAGCACGCGGAGCCACGTCCCGCCACGGCGTGCAACAGCGCGGAGTACTCCGCAGCCGCAGGCGCCAGCAAGCCGACTTCGTCGCCCGTGCACTCGCTGGAGAACGACTCGAACCTGAACCCAGCTCTGTTCCCGCGCGCCTCCCCCGACCCGCTCGCCGCGCACTTCGCCGTGTCGACGCAACCGCATGTGATATCGGCGCCGCAGCATGCTGTGTCGACGCAGCCCCAACACGCCATCTCGCCGAGCATGCAACCCCAACATGCCATCTCGCCGAGCATGCAGCCCCAACATGCCATCTCGCCGAGCATTCAACCACGCGTGATCTCAGCGCCGCAGCACAATGTGTCTCCACATCTGCAACCGCACGCCATCTCCCCTCACCTGCAACCCACACTCCAACGCAGCATCTCGCCGCACAGCTACGCGCAACTACCGCGCGCGGGCGGAAAGGAGGGCACTGCGGGCGCGGCGCTGACGCCTCACCTGCCCGACGCCGCTGCGAAGGACTCCTACGATCTCTCACAGTACAGCACTCTGCTGCCGCACGACCCCTTGGATGTGGATCGCAAGAGTGAGTGTGTGCGCGGCGGGTTAGGCGTAGGTGCTGTGCCGATGGCGGAGGGCGCGTACTTCTCGGGGTCGTACGGTCTTGGAGGCAACGACGACGCGCTCAAGAGGTACGCGAAGGTGCACAACGCCCCCAACCTGGGGTACAACTACTCATTTGACTCTGTGCCATCAAACCGTGGCTTTGGAATTCCGTCCGGTTTCGGACTCGCCCCAAAGCGCAGTTCAGACAACCCTGGTTCACACAAGGAAGGTAGCGGTGGCGTGCGGCGTTGATCGTAGGTCCAGAGGGTGCGAATCTGTTCATTTACCACTTGCCAGTGAGCGTCACGGACTCGGATCTGAAGACGCTGTTCACTCCTTTTGGTGAAGTGATTTCAGCAAAGGTGTTCATTGACAAACAAACTGGCAGGAGCAAGGGATTCGGTTTTGTGAGCTACAATGAACCTTCCAACGCGCAGGATGCGATTGGGAAGATGAATGGTTTTAAGATCGACAACAAGATCCTGAAAGTGGGCGTGGCGATGTGAGGTGACGCATAGGTGGAACTTAAGACGCCGAAGCGATAGAAAGGGGGCAGTCATGCTCCTCTTTGTTGTGGTGTGCTTTTGTTAGGATTGTTCTATTCCTTGGTGTATTGTGATTTGTGCGTGTTGGTTCGAAGAAACGAGTGCTGGTTCGAAGAAACGATTGCCGCTGGGTGCGTACGAACAGGAGAATGGATACACTGAGAAGTGCATTATAAGTGCTGTATTGTACTCGATCTTGTGCAAAAGGCATCGAAATCGTGTCAAATGCGGAACGCCACCAAAATGAAACAGAATAAGAGAGGAAAGGTCACAATCAAAAGGAAGAAGTTCATTCTTGATGAGACTAGATAACACGTAGTGCATTCCGTGTATTACTCAAAAAGGCGATGTCAGACCCCTCTTCTTCATTCACCTTTGTTATGCAGCGTAACTCGACAGTAATGAATGGTCTGTTTGATTATGACACGTCTGGAATTGTGGAAGTATGCCAGAATGGAGTTGTAGTAACAGCGGACAAGAAGAATCGGCGTTTGCTGAGAGCAGATGGTACAGACTTACATCGTATTGAGAGTCACAAGATCCTTGATATGAGTGATGAAGGAGATCGCTGGGAGGGTGATGTACTAATGGATAAACCATGTGGCTGGGGTATATTGTATGACAAAGAAGGGAGAGTGGCCTATGAAGGATTTCGAATAGGTAAGGAGAACATATGCTGGGGTTGTAAGTACTACGCTGACATCGAGAAGATTGAATATGAGGGTCAGTGGCACAGTGGAATGCGATGGGGACCTGGTGTTCAGTATGATCGCAATGGCGCTGTTATGTATGATGGAGAGTGGGTGAATGATCGACCTATTGAGAAGAGGGCTGTAATTACTCCCGAGAACGAACTGCTTCATAGCCATATTGAAGAGCTGATCGTGAGTGATGAGTGTTGTAATGACAAGGAATGGGGAGTGTTGGCAGTGAGAGGATTTGTACACTTGACGCAGCTGGAAGTGGGCAACAACTGCTTCAAGAATGTGGAAGCCGTGGACTTGATTGGGTTACCTAAACTAGAAGGAGTTACGATTGGAAACATGAGTTTCACACGGGTAAGGAATGAAGATGATACGTACTCCTCCTCTCTTTATGCGGATCGGAAGGATCCAAAAGGCCGGTTTCGTTTGAAGAAGTGTCCGAAGCTGAGGGAACTGAGGGTGGGTTGCTTTTCTTTCTATTACTTCAATGCGATTAAGATCGGGGACGTGGATGCTTTGGAGGTGATTGAGATTGGCAATTTGAATGAAGCGAGTTCCAATTTCAGTTTTGCTTCCTTGGAGTTGAAGAGTATTCAAGGAGGGAAGGCGTAATGAGTAGACTTGCCTTCGCTCAAGTCACTCGTCTTTGGTGCAGAAGCGTTTTCACTGTGCAATCAAGTTGCTCTTAAGGGTGACTCCTTCGCCGCTCCCTCAGGGAATAGACTTGCCCAAATTGGAGTCCATCCAAATCGGCGACGGCGCATTTGATTTCACATTCGATAGTGCGCCAACTTCACTGACTATGTGCAGTAATACTGCCCGTTATAATTGACTGACTAGACCTGCCCAGTCTCGTCTCTTTTACTACAAAGAGTGACCACGCGTTTTGGAATCTTCAGCATGTCTGTCTTATGGGTTTGTCTCGTTCTCATGAAATGAGCTGTAGACATGCCCAATCTCACCCACGTGGATCTTCCTGGAGCATTTGCGAGCTATGACACATGGGTCGCCGAAAGTGAGTGGTTTGGGAATGAGCTGACAAGCAGACGTTGGTGCTCTCGCGAATCACCCCGACGCGCCCACCGTCAACCCGAATGCCACAATACACAACATGGAGGAGTGGGACGCGATGAAAACAACAATCACGGAACTGATCGTGGCGGACGGCTGCGGCAACTACGAGAACGTGAATATGTTGGAGTTGCGTGGTTTGAGTGAATTGAAACGGGTCGAGGTCGGCAAACACTGTTTTAAGTATGTGAATGAGCTGAGATTGTCCCGACTGCCCAAAGTGGAGACTGTGCTGATTGGAGACTGTTGCTTCTGTGAGTATAACTGGATGGGCGTTACATCGAATCATTCGTTTGCGCTCTGTGACTGTCCACTCTTGCGAGAGTTTAGGCTGGGCGCCTGGTCCTTCTCAGATACCGGAAGAGGCGCTGTGGATAAGGATTCAACAATGATCACGGTTAACAGGGTCAAGGATGTGAGTGACCCCTTCAAGGACGCATCACGGGTCAAGGAGAGTTCAGCCGTTCACGCTGCGTGATAAGTAGAATGGGTTGCGTTGTATGACTTGATGGATTGCAGTACTGACAACCATCTCCTGTTTGAGAGTAGTTTCTCCTCACTTAGTTCATAAATAGACCTTCCTCAGTTGGAATCAATTGCTTTGGGAGAAGGCTCATTCCACTTTGAAAGCGACGAGTCGACTACGGAACTATACATGAGCAGTGCTTCTGTGATAACGCAGTGATTGCATAGACCTGCCCAAACTCAAGTCATTCACACGCTACTCCGGTACACTCTATGATCTCAACTGGTTCCGAGTTTCGAGTGACGGCTCAATAATGGAGTTGATGGATAGAAGTGCCTCTTCTTGGTGTGAATACGCGACGGACATTCCTCAAGGAAAAGGAGGAAGAAGAGGTAGTTTGTTTTCCTGTCCATTCACCTTTAGTACGATTAGTCTCCTATTCTGTTTTGCCCTTTTGCCCCCAATCACCCTCCTCACTCCTCTTTGTTCCCATCACACCTTTTGCACAAGCGTTCTCCCCCCATCTTTTGGTTCCCATTTGAATCCACTCCTCTACATGGACCCATCCAACCGTCGTGTGGTGCAGGGTAACTCCTCCCCAACACACTGCTCACTCACTAGAAACCCCCAATGTGGCTTCGCAGGAAGGCACGCCCTCAGTGCGCCAATCCCCCTATCCTGCATCTCCGTCATCCCAAATCGGAAGCAGCTATGGAAGATCGGAATTGGAGGATGTTCTGCCGAATTCGCTGTAGACACACCCAATTCGAATTCTCATCGTTAGAGTCGCAACACCGAGAGTGGGTGCATCGCATACCGAATCGCCAGCCTCTGAAGTGACCGTTTCGTCTCGTTCGTGAGGAGTAGAGTTCCTTCAACTCCCAGTCCCAAGTATTCAATGTGCAAATCGGCACGAACATCGATGTGACGGAAGTGATGTCCATCTATCGTCAGTTCCTGTTCGACTTCAAATCGGACGACGAAGCGAACGAGACGTCTCCCTACATACAGAAGATCACACAGCTCATCGCGGACGGCGACTCCTGCTTGAATCTGGATTGTGGCGATTTGCGCGCCTTCCCCACCACGGCGACTCTCTATTCTCAGCTGGTCAACTTCCCCACGAAGGTGATCCCCATTCTGGACAGCGTTCTCATCGACGTCGCCAGAGAGCTGAATCCCGATGAGTCTTCCCTCCCACCGCACCTGCACGTTCTCCACAATCTAATCTCTTCACAGAATAGACGCGCGTGTACAACCTCGAGAAGAAGGTGGCAATGCGCGATCTCTCCACCGACACCATCGACCAGCTGGTCAGCATCGAGGGCATGATCACCCGCGTGAGCGAGCTCATCCCCGACCTGCGCATCGCCGTCTTCCGCTGCTCGCAGTGCCACCACATCGAGGAGGTGCGTCGCGACGGCTACCGCGTGGAGAACCCCGAGCGCTGTCGCAACTGCAACACGCCGGGCTCGATGGTGATCGACCACAACAGCGGGTACTTCGTGGACAAGCAGCTAGTGAAGATGCAGGAGGTGCCGGACCAGGTGCCCGAGGGCGAGACGCCCCAGTGCGTGACGCTGTACGCGCACGAGGAGCTGTTCGATGCGGTGAAGCCGGGCGACAAGGTGGAGGTGACGGGCATCTACAAGGCGGTGCCGGTGAAGGTGAATCGCAACATGAGCACCGTGCGCGACGTGTTCCGAACCTTCGTGGACGTGATCCACTACCGCAAGCAGGTGGAGGGACGGTACGTGGTGGAGGGCGAGGAGCGCGACGAGGTGGGTGGTGATGCATACGCCTCACGAGCAGGGTCACGCGGTGGAGGAGGAGGTGCGCAAGGAGAACGAGAAGCTGGAGGAGCTGTCGCGGGACCCCGCCATTTACGAGAAGCTCACCGCCTCCGTCGCGCCGTCCATCTGGTGTGTATGTCGTCGCGCCGTGACGCATAGGGGAATGGAGGACGTGAAGAAGGGTCTGTTGTGCATGTTGTTCGGCGGGACGACGCACGCGGAGAGCGACGACCACAGCCACCTCCGCTCCGACATCAACATCCTGCTCTGCGGCGACCCCGGCACCTCCAAGTCGCAGTTGTTATCCTGCGTGCACCAGATCGCGCCGCGCGGCATCTACACCTCGGGCAAGGGCTCGTCGGCGGTGGGTCTGACGGCGTATGTGAGCAAGGTGCGAGTGAGGAGAGACGGTGAGCGTTAGGACCACGAAAGCGGCGATTTGGTTCTGGAGAGCGGCGCGCTGGTGCTGAGCGACAAGGGCATCTGCTGTATCGACGAGTTCGACAAGATGAACGACGTGACGCGTGCAGTGCTGCACGAGGTCGAAAGTGTGGGGTGCCCCTCACGCGTAGGTGATGGAGCAGCAGACCATCTCGGTCGCGAAGGCGGGCATCATCTGCACGCTCAACGCGCGCACGTCCATCCTCGCGGCAGCGAACCCCGTGAACTCGCGCTACGACCCGTCGCTGTCGGTGATGGAGAACCTGCAGCTGCCGCCCACGCTGTTGTCGCGCTTCGACCTGATCTACCTGATTCTGGACAAGCCGACGAAGGAGTCGGACCTGGAGCTGGCGACGCACCTGGTCTCACTGTACACGGAGCACCCCGAGGAGGTGGTGCGTCCCGCGCCCATCGACAAGAAGACGCTGACAGTGGGGGTGTGGAGAGGGCGTGAGGCGTAGCGGTACATCTCGTACGCGAGGAAGAACGTGCACCCCGTGATTGGCGACGAGGCGGCGGCGCAGTTGCGCGAGGAGTACTTGCGCATGCGCTCGCAGGGCGCGAAGGCGGCGGTGGGCAACGTGGTGACGGCGACGCCGCGGCAGCTGGAGAGCATGATTCGGCTGAGCGAGGCGCTGGCGAAGATGCGACTGGCGAGCGAGGTGACGGTGGAGGACGTGAAGGAGGCGGCGCGATTGATCAACGTGGCGACGCAGCGGGTAGTAGTGGAGGGAGGGATTAAGGGTAGGCGGCGACGGATCCGAGGACGGGTATTATCAACATGTCGAACATATAGTGGTGTTGAGCGCGAAGCGCCATCGTTGTCGAGCATTACCACCTCAAACAAAACCATGTACTTTTGTGACCCTGTTTACAACAAACACACTATGGAACTCAAGATCAAAGCTACACCACCGATTCTCATCCTTAGAAGATACCAATCTTGTTGGCAACGTCCATAGCCTCGTTCTCACCGGACAG
>ERZ1106948.317-NODE-317-length-24313-cov-33.462404_pt1 | contig 24313 bp, 41 predicted proteins | sample MGYA00403673_ERZ1106948 | MGnify/ENA primary metagenome ERZ1106948 (study PRJEB35170, sample SAMEA104062409) | human gut metagenome | biome: human gut; feature: human-associated habitat; material: faeces | place: Denmark | collected 2012-05-07 ...
TCGTCAAAAGCATCAAAGAAGGGATCTCTAAACACAAAGCTCATAATTCACGAATCAAAGAAATAAAGAAATAATGAACTTCACTTAAAAGGAAAGAAGGTCGCTTCCAGATTGTTCTGGAACCCTGTTCTATGGAAGGAATTCCATGGAAAACGCTGCAATCGAATAACGACAAGCGTAACAACGCTGTATCTGCACCGAGTATACAACAATCCACTTTGATCAAAGAAACACGTAAGTGCGCATTCTTCTTCGCACCTCTCTTCAAAATCTGGTACAGTCCCAAATCCGTAGCGTCAGCCACTCTCTTGCTCGCACTCTCAAAGCGCGCTTTCCACTCCTTCAGTTCGTGATAGGTGCACACCATCTCCTCATACACCAACTTCACACGGCTCGTAAAGCGAATCTTCTTCAATGCCTTGTCATGAAGAGGCATGTACGACGCAGCCAGCTCCATCAACTCCTTGCATCCTCCGACCATCTCTCCCTTCATTCTCGCCCACCATCTCGTGTTCTTCGTGATCATGTCCTCTCGCTCGAAACGCCCGTCCTTCTCCCAGCAGTAAATCCCTCTCTCCTCACACTGCTTCTTGAACGCGACAACAGCCTCGTCCTCGCTTGTCGGCACCCACGCACTCGCCTTCAGCGCGTCGCACGCCATCATGAGCAACTCCGCCTCCGAACACAATCGGTGCAGGCTCGCCATCTCCTGCTCGCGCTGACGAATGCCCTCCAGCTCCTTCAGCACCGGCTCGCGCATCGCGTCGATCGCCGGACTCGCCTCGGTCTGCGGAACGGTCACAGACGCGTAGGAAGCAATCTCGACGGAGTACACGCAGTTGGTCGGGTGGCGCAGCTGGCGCTTCAGCTCCTCCGTCACCAGAGAGTCGTCGACGAACTCGGCGAGGAGACGCTCGTCCAGCGCGATGCGCCCGTTGTGCACGAGGTGCGAGAAGAGCGTGGCGCCGGCGGCGAAGCACTCGTCCATGTTCATCGTCATCGTGAGCGGCGCGCGAGGCGCGTGGAAGAAGACGCCCATCTTCTCCTGCACGATCGCCTGCAGCTTCAGCACGCGCATGTTCCCGCCGATGGGCACGATGGCGTGCACCGCGCCGTCCGTGTTCGTCTGGATAAACTACCCGTCATTCCCTCCCGTTTCCCCCACCCGAATCATCTTGTCCAGCGCCTGCTCGAAGCGCGCGTTCACCGCCGCGCAACGCTTGTCGAAGTCCTCGATCGTCACCTCCTTGCAGTCGAAGTTGTCGTCCTCCAGCATGTCGTACACGTCGATCAGCACGGACTTGGCATCTATCCCTCACACATGACATGCACACGCACTCGGAGCGTTCAGCGTGACCAGGTGCTTCTCGAAGGCGTCGAGGGCGCGCAGGTACACCTTGCGACTCTCGATCACCTCATCGACGTTGTCTCCGATCGTCGCCTTCATCATTTCCTCCAGGTAGTAACGACCGGACACAGTCTGCGTGCTGTCCAGGTACTCGATGACGCATTGATTCTGATCGTGATGAGAGCGATGCACCGCTACGTGAACAAACTTCACAACTGCAAACGAAGTGTGCGAAAAACCGCTGTCGATGAAGACCACGCGCGTTTCCGTTTCAAACGCATTACCCCGACTGTTGTAGTAGCCGTACTCCAGGACAGCGGAGAGGATGCTGCGCAGGAACAGCACGTTGGTGTAGTGGTTCCAGTCGAGCGTGTTCCGAAGAATCTGGAGCTCCCTCTTCCCGAAGAAGTCGGGATACTACGCATCACAAGCACGCGCTGCAGGTACGCAAACAGTGTACAAGTGGCCCGAGGAGCTTTCCCTCGCAGCGATCTCATGTCGGTCGTAGTACATCTCGTCGTTTGACTTCAGAATGCAGTAGAACAGGTACTCGAAGTAGAAGGACGAGGGGATGAACACGGAAAGAGGTCTCTTGGGCTCACCTCCGGCAGCAAGGTCGAAAAACGAGATGTTCCCATCGAATCCCACCGCGCAGGGACAGAAGCGATTCAGGAGAGAGAGTATTTCTTCCGACGGAGAAGGGTAGAATTCAAAACATCCTCCGACGGAGCTCATGGGGAACGAAGCATACTAGGCGAGTGAAGAGCGGATCCCACATCAAACCTTCGACTGAGCGTGATTGTTCACGAACACCTCCCTGTTGGAAAAACTGATACGCGTCCTGCGCGTCAATCCATGCCATATCCATTCTACTTTGAGTTCGTCATCCGGTCATCCGTCGTGCAGCGAGAGGCAGCGCCATCTGCATTCCCGATCAACTGATCCCGTCTCCACTGTTCAAACACGGTGTACTTTGATCCCAGGTCGATACCGTACTCTTCCATCCTTTCTTTGCAGTGTAATGGACTATACGCCAAAACGGTTATTCCCCTCTTTTCGCGGGGAGTGGGGATTTGTCAAAGGATGATTAACAACTCTGCGCTGTTCCTCGCTCTGTGCCTCGCTCTCGCGTCCACTCAAGTAATCGTGGAGAATGTCGCAAATCGAAGTCGAGTCGTCGAGTTTGGCTGATGCGTAGTTTTCGCGAAACCACTGGAGTCCATCACGCTTGACGTGTTCATGAACGAAGAATACATGTGGTTGTGGATAGGGTCGCTCATGATCAGCATATACATGGAGGATTTGGAGGAGAGCACCAACTACTCGGTCAAGCTGTCCTATCCCGGTGTCATCCCCGTCCAATACGACGTCTTTCTGGAAAGAGACGATACGGGCCCCGTTCTCCATCGCTCTGTGCATAAGCGAAGGATCCAAGACACGGATCTCCTCTCCTTTCGCACGGACGAGCGAAGCCGGATTGTGAAGAGTGTGGTGGAGGAAGACGGATCATCCCATATTGTATGAATTGCTCTGTGTGTAATGAAGGTAGGAGTATTACCTTCCGATCCTTCACATCATCCCAAAACACCTGGCGGAGGCCGTCGCTCCCGAAAGAACGAGGGACCGGTTTGTAACCATTGTCGTAGAACCGGTGGTCATGGGCATGACCCCGACGGTGCAAAAGGAGATTCGTGAGTGTTGTGTGTCTTTCTTAGGGATAGTTGTGCTGGGAGGACTGGGCATCCTTGTACTATACGGAGTCACGTTCTATTTCCAGAACCCTGCTTTCAAACGCTGGGTGCACAAGGTGATCGGGCTGGATGACGAGAAAACAGATTAGTTGTAAAGACACCTAGTTTTGTTTCTTTGCATTCAAAAGAGCGTCGGAGAGGAAGCGTCTCTGCTCCTTCACGCGACTGGCGTGGCGTTTCTTCTGAAGGGAGTGGAGATACGCCCAGACCACGAACAGGAAAATCAGACCGTAGATCATCTACGAGTGAGGCAGAACGACGAGAAGAACGTTGCGCTGCGTACCGCTGCACTCCTCGTAATCATCTTCAAAGAAGTCGTACAGCTGCGTCCTATGACTTCACACGCAACGCAATAAAGCACTTCTCGTACAGGGCGTTGCACTTTCTGTACTGAAGATAGGCGAACACGCCCAGCACCAATGCAGCAAGAACCACCACATACTTCAGCCACGTCTGGTCGATGGCCGTCTTGCGCGTCTTCTCCTTCAGCACGGCGGGCTTCAGCATGTGGCGCCAGATGAGAACGTGCTGATTGCCCACCGTGCAGTACAGCTGCTGGTCGCCGGCCTCGTCCAGCGCGTAGTTGAGCTTGTACGGGGAGACGATCACGTGGAAGAGCGGACCGCAGCCAATCGTGATCTGCTTCTACCCGTCACCCCCCTTTCGATTTCCCACGCGCAACTCGAAGGAAGACAGCTGCTTGTTGTGTTCCGAAACGAAGCCAATCGACTAGGATGAACCGAGAGCAACAACGGTACCTTGCAAACATATTCGTAAATGACAGTATCCATCGAGTTGGATACCGCACGCACTGGCACGCTACGGTGAAATCACGCAGAAACCGCTCACCTCCAATCCTTCTCATCGAAGGTCGTATCCTCCTTCATGACCTCCGTAATGGGCATCGACGAGGGTCTGAAGATGATGATTTCCTCGTTGGAGAGCCCATCCTTCACCACACAGCAATACCCCTTATACTGCGTCGTGAAGGTGGCCCACTCTTGCACGTCTCAAGGATATGTAACGCAGCGCCTTATCCATCTCCTTTCCCTGAAGAACGCACCAGCCTCCACCATACTGGAAATCAGATAGACGCATTGCACTCCCTACCAGTTCGTTCATGTTGGAGCGAATGCGCTTGGTCAAATCGCCGGTCGCCTTCATTTGCGAAAAGCAGGAAAACATGTAGCTCACGTAGTCGTTAAGCTCCTCGTCGTCGGACAGCAGAACGAAGCGGAAGCGGCTCTCGGGTTTCTTGGACATGGAAAGGGAAGAATGGCTGCAACAAACAGAGCTAAACGATATTGTACTGCTGACTAAGCAGCTGCTGCACCCGCTGAAAAGCGAGAGACACGTTGCCTTCCACCACCAGCGTTTCGTTCTCTGTGCGAATGGTGACCTCTCTGTTCTGGATTTCGATGCGGTCTCGCTGCATCATCGCGTCCATCCCGTTATCTCGCAACACGTCGTAGATGCTGCGCATTCCGAGATTGTCCATCCGCAGCGCAATCGGCGGGATCAGCGACACTACTCCTCACACGCTCGTCACAACCCCACGATGCTTCTTCGCGGACGTCAACACCAGCTCCTTCTTCTCCTCCTTCGCCATCTCGCGCTCGTCCACCTCCGCCACCGCACGACTACGCCTCACGCTCTCCACACACTCCTACCACACCTCGTAGTCGCCGATCATCTCGCGCTTCAGCCCACTCACCATCGCCTCGTCCAGTCGCATGATCGTCACCGTGTGGTCGCTCGTGATCTCGATGCTCTCTCCGTCGCCCGCGCCCTTCACGTCGTACCGACGGTCCTCCGCCAGGCGCTGCATCAGGAAGCCGCGCTGCTGCGCACCCCCGTGCCAGCAGATGATGTGGTTCGGGCTGATCTCGCGGATGGCGCCGTGCAGCGTTGAGTAGTCGGCCAGTCCGTTGAAGTCGATGTAGTCGTGACGACACTTGACCTCCAGCGTCTCCGTGGCTGTGGTGTACTTGCAGTACTCCACCGTCTCGTCCTCCTATGTGTCACGTCCGCGCGGCGTCGCAACCTCGTCGAACAGATCGTCGTCGTCGTTCTCGTCCTCGTCCTCCTTCTTCAGGTTCAGCACGGGAATGTACTCGTTGGGGATCACGCCGAACTCGTCCCACTTCACGTTGTCGTTCACCTCCTCGAACAGCACGTGCTGCGCGCGCGGCACCACCTCGTCCACCAGGTCGTCGAACGAGTCCTCCTCCTCCGTCTCCGCCGCCTGGTTGGACAGCTTCGCCTCCTTCTTCTCTACCCATCACGCCCGCTCCACGCGCCAACGCTCCTTCAGCTTTTCGCGCTGCTGGTCCAGCTCGCGCAGCTTCTGGTCCAGTTCGTCGCCCATCAGGCGGATGCGCATGCGATTCTACGCTCACACTCGCGCTCCAGCACTCACCACGAACACGTGCTCGGTCTGCTTGGGATTGTTGAAGATCGACGCGGCGAGCGTGTTGGGCGGGGGCGTCGTCACGAACAGCACCAGGTTCTCGCTCTTGTCGCACCACGCCTTCAGCAGCAGCTGCGCGTACGACGTCTCCAGTCCGCTCGTCGACGCCAGCACCACCTTGGGACTCTGGTTGGCGAGGACGTTCTCGATGCCCGGGACGCATGTCACGAACTGGAGATCGAAAGGACCCTTCTCCTCGTCGGGTCCCTGTTGCTGCAGCCGCTCGTTCAGACTGGACGAGATGCCGCGAATGTGCGTGATGTACGCGGCGTTGTGTCTAGCGGTCAGCGGCGACAGCAATCCTCACTTCGTCAGGAAGTACACCTTGAAGCTGTCGAGCCGACTCTCCTCCCAAATGCGCTCCAGCATCAGGATGATCTCCAGACAGCGGCCCGTCGACTCGATGGGGATCAGCACGTTGCCCTTCTTGTCGCGCAGCGTGTCCGTGATGAGGTAACTGAAACGACCGTACTGCGCGCGCTCCTTCTGGCGGTAATCGATGCGCTGCTCCGACATGTGGCCACATGCGTCCGTGATCAGGATGCTCGTATTGCCGGACGTCTTGTAGGACGCTCCGCGGAGGTGGTTGTCCGAAAGCGGGTTGATGTTCATGGAGTAGATGATGTTGTCCGTTTCCGTCTGAATGTCCCATATGGATCCACCGGCACTGTGGCCCGCTTCGCGTCTAGCACATGATTGGTTTCTCAAACCCTCTACGCATTCACATACACGGTGGATCCCTCTTTTGACGTGATGGACTCGCGCTGATTGTACACCACCTGACGGAAGGAATCCCTCACACGCGCAACGTCGTCCTTCCCGTAGATGCACGTCTCTTCGCCCTCGAGACGATTCTCGTACCCGTCCTCCATTGAAAACAGGGCGATCTTGGCGCTACACTCAACAGTTTGCAAAAGGCGTTACGCGTCGGCATTAATGAAAATGGGGGCGTTGCACTTCCACTTTGAATATACGTACGGCAGGCCGCCGATGTGACTGAAATCGGGGTGGGATATGAGGACGGCGTTGAGCTTCTCTGCGTAGGGCTGAATGGGTTCCAGCATCTTTTCGTCCAAACGGTCGTCCCACCCGCAGTCAAGTAGAATGTGCACCTAAATCTCAAATCCGGGAAGCACTGCCAAACGCTATCTACTTGGAGGATCGAGCAAACCGGGCCCTCGTTGTTCGCACCGTAGAGTGGCGTAAAACGATATTTGGAAGGCATGGTTGGCAGAGTGTGGCGAGAACAGACCGCTCCAGAAAACGGACCGTTTTCGGCGTTCCTTCACGAACAATGGTAATTATGTTAGCAACGAATTATATCGAGTGCAGCCGTCTCATAGAAAGAAGCGGATGGCAGTCTATGGATTTGTCAAAGTGAATGATCCACGAAGAATCCCGATTTCTGTGCGTATTCGTGGATGAGATGGAGAGTCCTTTCCTGTGAAATGGGGAATTGCGAGGAGGAAGCAGCAGCGAATCGTTTCGAGAAGAACTGTGAAGACCACGTCAAGCGGGGGTTTGATTGATGGTTTCGTCTCTTCATATTCTTCTCTGCGACCTACTCCCTTGTATGAATTCAAAAGCACAGCCATATACCAAAAATGAAGCAGCACAACCCAACGAAAAGGGAACGAGGAAGCATCGTCCCCTTGCTTGGTGGAGTTGATGACTAGGAAGTCGTTCTATGGGCAGTGTTGACGTCCCAGCCCAAAACGCCGCGCGCAGCCAACCGACCGATCCGCTGGAGGGGGACGATCCGTCAAAGGTGTATCCGGCCTATCGCAAAGGACCCTACACTCCCAGTGAAAGCGCGCACAGTGGCTATGGTAGAAGCGGTCATTACCGTTTCCCGTAGAGAGTCGAAAGCAGTCGCTGAACATGGGCTCCGAAGAGGCGATCGAGTCGAGCGACTCCGCGCCAAACGCCGTCTATCCACAAACCCAGAACGCCGTTCTATTCGTGTCGCACCTTCCCATATCCTCCACCCGCAATCGTGAGTGCTTAACAGCACGCCTGCAACCTGTTCCCCAACCAACTGTTCAACATCTTCTCGTGTTTCGGCGAGGTGCTGCGCGTGAAGATCATGTGACGCTCGTTGTTCCTCCTCACCGTCAGGAGCAGCGACCACTCCAAAGCGCTCATCCAGTTCGCGCACACGGCGCAAGCCACGAAGGCGCTGGTCATGAACGGCGTCCAGTTCCGCGGACAGACGATGCACGTGCGGTTCTCCACGACCAACTACGTGGACCCCGTCAGCGACAACACCTGTCCCTCCATTCGCGACCTCACTGAAGACTACTACGGGAAGATCGTCCACCGGTTCAACTCCTCGGAATATGCGCAGATCCCGTGGCACATGCCCTCGCGCAAGCTCCACGTCGTAGGGTACACGCGTTCTGCCTCTTTCACACGCAGATTCGACAACACAAATCCCAACATCAAAGAAATACTCACCCAACTCTTCGGCAACGTGGGGACGGTCGAAAGCGTCTGCGTGCTGAAGAACGTGCGATTTCCCATTGCGATTCACACTAGATGGCGTGGATCGAAATGGACACGGTCGAAAGCGCGACGAACGCGATTGCCACCATTCACAACTCGAATCTGTACACATTGGTAGCCACTCTTCTCTCCGCTCACGTCCTAGCCGGGGAAGCTACTACGCGTGTCATACGCCACTTATGGAAACAAATGGTGTCTTTGTTGCAAGAAGCGCGTGAGAACAAACACGCAGCACCCAATAATATACAGTACTATGCGCTGACCTGAACTCCGTCGAGAGGCTTGACCTTCGACAGCTTCCTCTCCTTCCTCTCCTCCGAATACTCCTGCTCTGCGTACGGTCTCCACAGCTCCGGAGAAAACGCCGTCGTAAGGGCTATCTTGGCAAACTACACGTCACGCGCCCTCCCCTGCCCTACGAGGAACAGGAACACAACGGACAGCGTGAAGAACGCTTGCAGGTAGAAGACGGGCGACCGGATGATGATCGGGAGAGAATCGTACAGTTCGTCCTGAACGACCCACAGGATGGCCATAATCACAGCGAACTAGAGCTCACAACCGCTTCCAGCACCGTACGAAAAAGAACAGCGCGAGAGCGAAGAACACCACGTAATTCATGTTCCACCGCGGCACCATCATCCCGGACATTACAATAATGCTAAAAATGATGTTCGTCCATATGCAGAAGCCCATCGACCACAGCTCCAGCGGATAGCCTACGCATCAGGACATCATCGCGCTCCCACCTCCGGCGATGGTCTGGGCATGCGACATGATCGTCAGAGGGACGTAGGAGCAGAAGAGCGCGTTCACGAACGCGCCGACCAGGTAGCTCCACATCCGTCGTCCCGAGAACATCTTCTCTTCTACGCCTCACACACAGCACGCACGCCTCACGCCCGCTCAGCTTGTAGATCTCGGGGTGGGAGAGCAGCGTGCGCTTGGACAGGTCCTGGTAGAAGAAGCCGAAGGAGGCGAAGGTGGGGCAGGTGAAGAGATAGAGCGTGGACAGCTGGAAGGAGGAGTAGATGGTCTGTCCCGAGAACAGGTTGTAGAAGCTGAAGATGAACTACGCGTCACGCCGCGCCAGAGCGCCGACTAAAGGGATGTTGAACGTGATGTTCTCGTAGAAGGCCGTGTACACGCTGTAGCTGTTCCCGCGGTAGTTGTTGCGCCCGTGCACGAACAGCAGCTTGATGAGGTGGTGGAAGCGGCGAATGATGTAGTCCGCGTTGTTCACCGCCGCGTTGCCCTCCTTGCCCTTCACGCCCACGCCCACGCTGCTCTCGCGGATCATCGGCACGTCGTTCGCGCCGTCGCCGATCGCCAGGCAGCACAGGCCCTCGTTCTTCATCAGCAGGATCACGCGGCTCTTCTGCTTCGGACTCATGCGGCTGCAGATCACCGTCGCCGCGTGCCGGATCGCGAACGCCAGCTGCTCCTGCGCCGACCGGATCAGCAGGTCCACCGACAGCCCGTCCAGGATCAGAAGGTACGGCTGGGGCGAGGGGGGCGCCGTGGGACAGCAGGAGGGGCGGCGCGAGTAGCAGCCCATCAGCCGGCGCAGCCAGCCGCCGTTCTTCTTCTCGTACTCCACGCGCTTCAGGTGCTCGCGGTAGCCCGCGTGGGTCATGACGTTCTCCAGGTGCAGCAGCACCGTCTCCTTCGCGCCCGTCAGGTCGAAGGCGCGCATGTCGTCCGTGTACAGTCCGCAGTTGCGCGCGATGATCACCGCCGTCTCCTTCTTGTCGCCCGTCGCCATCGCCACCGTGATGCCGCCCTCGCGCAGGAACTGGATGTCCTCGCGGATGTGGTCCTGAAGCTCGTCCTCCACCGACGTCGCGCCCAGAATGCTCATGTTGTGCTCGATGCCCACGAACGCGCGCTCGATGCTCTACGCGTCAGCCATATGAGGCGTGCTCACCTCCTCGCGGTTCTTCATCGCCTTCTCCGCCTTCAGCAGCTCCTTCAGCCACACCTCGTACTCCGCGTCCGTCACGTAGCGCCCTCCCACGAGCAGCAGGCGATAGCCCGCCTCGCTCTGCGTCTGGTCCTCACCCGCCCTCTCCACAACTCACCTTGGTGAACGACGCGATGCGCGTCAGCATGCCGTGGCGCTCGATCTCCACCTCGTCCAGCGTGCCTTCTCGCGTGTACATCAGCGACTCCATCAGCGCGCTCCCCTTCGACACGCTACGATGAATCCCACAAGCCGCCCCCACTTTTGGAACACGTCGTCATCACACGACAGCGACAGGATCTTCGAGTCCGCTCCCTTCGCGTAGAGACAGATCTTGTTGTTCCACAGGTCCCGTACCAGCACCGTCATGCGCTGACGACTGCTCGAGAACGCGAGTTCGTGCAGGATCTCGAACTTGTGAATGCCACGGTTCTCTTCCGACATTGCATCGCTGCCCAGAGACGGGTAGCCCTCCTGGATCACGATGAACTTCTTGGTGCGCAGCAGCATCTTCCAGCCCAACTTCATCGCGCCGGTAACGATCGCCTCCTCGTCGGCAGACTCGGAGCGCAGCACGATGCGGCCGTCCTGCTCCACGGGCTTGATCTAGCGGTGAGGGAGGAGCGAGAGCGCTACGCTGTTGCAGAGGAAGAGCGCGCGGAGGAAGTTGGTGATGTACTCGCCCTCCAGCTTGGAGCACTCCCTCCCTTCGTTGCACTGCATCAGTAATGCCTTCACCTGTTCTGTGTTGTTCTCCTTCTCATTTAACGGCGCCTTCACCTGCTCCATGCCCTCCTCATTCTTCTTCAGCTCCGCCTCGCTCGAGTCGACGTGCTCGAACACGCTGGCTTCGTACACGTAGCCGCCCATGCTGAACCCGCAGCACTTCATGTTGTTCTTCGTCAGCGTGCCCGTCTTGTCGGACAGGATGAACTCCACGTTGCCCAGCTCCTCGTTCAGCGACGACGTCGACACCTTCATGCCGCCCTCGTTCTCCACGTACATGTCCAGGTCGCGCTACACTCAACACCACTCACCACCACTCACTTCCATGAACATGGCCTGCACGGTGCGCGAGAACTCGAAGACGACGTAGAGGGACATGGGCACGAAGTACGAGAAGAGGATGAAGAAGGTCAGGAACCCGTAGATCCAGTCGTGAATCGGAGCGATCTCGGTGATGAGGCCCCACTCGAAGATGGTGCGGTCGTACAGGCGCGCCATGCTCGCGCAGATCAGCGTGAGCGCCAGCTGCAGGAAGAGCACCTTGGGCACGAAGGAGTTCAGGCTCGTCTCGATGCCGCTGAACTTGAACTTGGGCGTGTTCATGTTCAGCGAGAGCTTCGTCAGACGCCCCGTGTACACCACCATGCCCGCCACCCAGTTGCTGTTGCGAAGAATGCTCCCGCGGAGGAGGAGGTTGTGCGAGTCCACCGCCTCTTCTTGGCAGGGCGAGGAGAGGGAGGTGTAGGTGTGTGAAGTCTCGAGAGAGTGAGAAGTATCAAGAGAATGAGAAGCCTCAAGAGAAGTAACATCGCGTTCCGTTTCAGGAGAAGGCACCGCGTTGTGAATGGACAACACGCCCTGAAACACGGAGAGCTCCTTGTTGGGGATCTGGCACGTCAGCGTACCGATCAGTGTGCCCAGCGCCGACGGCGAGTCCACCCTCTTCGTCATCTCGACAGCCTGCTTCTCCTTCAGGTTCGTCTCGCCGTCCAGACTGCTCGTGTCCACGTAGCACGTGCCGTCGCTGTCGCTGCACGCCAGCACCAGCATGTCCGCGGGGATGCTTCCCTGGTCCTTGATGACGATCACGTCGCCCGCCACCAGCTCGCACGATGGCACCTCCTCCACGCTGCCTACGGATGAGGGGAAGAGCGCAGCACAACCGTCACGCGTCACGCGCTGGTAGATCACGTGGTTGGTGATCTCATCCGCCTTGTGCCGCAGATAGTCCTCGTACGCCTCCTTCAGCGCCGTCACCAGCAGGATGAAGATCAGCGGAGCCAGCGTCGACCAGATGTTGAACGGACTGACGCCGGGAATGAGCTGAACGAGAGTGACGAGGAGGAACACGAAGTTCGCGACGCGGCTGAATTGCTCGAAGAGGTTGATAAAGAGAAAGTTGAACACCGTGTACTTGGACGTGATGTACACGTTGCGAGGGAAGCGGTACTGGTTCTGCTCGTGACGGTTGAGAAAAATGTTCATCAGCATGAGGGACTGCATGCGCGCCTCGTCCGACTGCTGCTTCTTGAACCGCTGCGTCAGCTTGCTGTTGAAGTCGCGGCGACTCGCGTGGATGTTAATGTAGCTGCGGTTCGGTTCGATCGCGTCCTCCTTCTCCACGTTATCGGAAGTCGCTTTGCTCTTTTCTGGCTGCATCGCGTCCGGAACGGGCTCTCCTGCGGAAGAAGAACCGTCCGTACTCGCTGCTTTGGAGTGATTACCACTCTTATCCTGACCCAAAGGGACCAGCGACAGCACCCGACGATGAGACGTCAGACTCTTCACCTCATTCAAGACGATTTCGCTAGAAAGCGGTCGTCTCGGTTTCTTCGGTGCGGATTCCCCTTCTACGGGTGTGTCTTCCACGTCGGTATTATCCCTTCGGTTACTCTGCGTCCTATACGAGGAAATCGTAGCCAGAAAGGGTTTTGGCTCGCTCTCGCTTTCAGATGTGATGGGTGACTCCTCGGGATCAGAGCATGACTCGCTTGCCGTGCTACCGTCACTAAACAATTCTGATCTTGCTAAGGTCTTGCCTTCCATCCTACAAGCGTGACCAAACGCAAATTCGCGCACAATCGAGGGGATTCTCAGTAAGAATGGGTCGAATCGTGTCTCCAAATTAGGGAAAAACACTTGACGTGTTGCATTCGTTTCCCCGGGAGAATGGAGGAAGAACCGCGGTGAATAGGATTGCAAATTGGTTTCGTTTTTTGACCACGACACAATTACTCTAAAAGGTTGCGGAATGGAGGAGAAGAAGGTCTTCGATTACACAAAGGCGCAGTGGATGACGCTCATCGTTTGTTACTGTATCTACTTCGTGTTCGGCGGGATTGAGTCCTCGCAGGGAGTCTACTATTCCGTCATGAAGAAGGAGCTTGCCATTCCGTACAACGTGCAGGGTTTCCTGGTTTCCATGACCTCCTGGTCCTTCATTCTCACTTCTCCCATTATCGGTTATGGCATGTCTTTTATCGATGTGAAGCCCATCGTTATTGCCGGTTTTGTTAGCTATTTGTGTGCGTACTCCTCCCTGCTCGCCCTGCGACAGCTCTGGTGCGTTTTCATCTCGCTCTTTGTCGAGGGCATGGGCGGCGTGCTTCTCGACGTGGGTATCAACACGCTCTCGACCGTCATCTTCACCAGTCATCGTGGAGTGATGATGAACTACCTCCACTTCTTCTACGGTCTGGGGAGCGTTCTCGGTCCCCTGTACTCCAGCTGGTTCATGGGTATGATGCACTTCGGTTACCGTGGCGCCTTCGTCGGTCTCCTCATCTTCTGCGTCATCGGCTTCGTCATGGCGGTGTTCTCCAGACTCTCGCTCAAGCAGAATGCAGTGCTGGACGATTCCAAGGATGTGGAGGAGTCGCTCACCGTTGCAGAGGTGCCGAAAGAAGAGTCGAGCGTTGTGATTCCGGCAGAGGAGTCGCTTACGGTCGCAGAGGTGCCGAAGGAAGATCCGAACGCTGTTCTGGTCCCGGCCAAGAAGGAGTCGCTCACCGTCTGGAAATCCTTTATCACTCCGATGGTGTGGCTGCTGGGACTGAACATGGGTGCTGTCTGCGCCATCGAGTCCATCACTGTGAACTGGGCTCCGCTGTACCTGCAGTACCTCTACCACATCGACCCCACGTCCGGAGGCGCGCGCTTCATCTCTCTCTTTTACGTGTTCTACACGGCAGCTCGACTGGTGACGGGGTTCGTCGTGGACTACTTCGGCGACGAACTGAGCATGATTCTGTTCAATCTCCTCCTGATTGTCTGGTACGGGATTGCCTTCGCTCTCGGAAGAAACGGTGTCTGGCTGTTAACCTTCTCCGGTTTCTTCATCTCCCCCCTCTACCCCACCGCGCTGTCCACGGCGATGCACGTCTTCGGCAGCGAGGCGAAGAACACGGTGAGCACGATCCTCTGTCTGTCGTATGTCGTTAGTCTCGTCATTCAGGTGATTATCGGCTACGTGAACGAGTTCATCAACCCCGCGTGGGGCTATCCCATTCTCAGCGTGATCGCCAGCTCCGTGATCATCTTGTGCATGTCCGTTGCACGTCTGTGGTTGAAAAGACATTCCAAGTAGGCTGCATTGGTGGTGTGTGAATCACATCTTTTGGGTTTGTGAACAATCCTGTTGTGTTTGTTTGAGATGGGTGTGCTTTTGTGATGGAGTTCTCATTGGAGTCTTGGAAGGTGGCCTTCTTTCATTATTCACTTCTTTGAAGGTGCCACTATTCACATCTTTGAAGACATCACTATTCACTTCTCAGAAGACAACTCACTCCTTTGCAAACACAAACACCCCATAATACACATCACGAACCCTCCTTCTTCACAGACTCCACCGCCTTCGGCAACGCCTCGATCTCCTTCTTCTCCGTCGCCGCGCTCACCAACGCTCCCCACTTCCTACACCTCACTCCCTCTCCCTTCTCCCACGCCTCGTCCACCGCGTGCAGCGTCGGCGACAGCGACGTTCGCAGCGACATCAGCGCCTGCAAGCCCGCCGCGCCCTCCGGATCCTCTCCCGTCAGCAGCGGCGACTTGCTCATCTCCGACAGCTCCTTCCTACACCTCAACCGCCTCGCCCACACTCCACTTCGTCGGCAACTGCGCCTGCAACTACCCATCACACACCCCTCCATTCCTTACCGCGAGCGGCAGCGGAGAAGAGCGCGCCGACTGGCTCCGAGGCATCTACGCTCGTCAACAGGTCTGAATCGCTACGAAGCTCTCCTTCGGCGTGGAGGATCCGCGTAGGCGATGCCCGCCCACCTCGTAGTCGCCGCGGCTGCCCGACTCGCTCGCCGTCGAACGACTCGCCGTCTCGAAGGAGCGTTTCATCGACACGCCACGCGTCTTCACGCCTCCCTCCTTCTCCCAGCCAACACCGCCTCCAATCAGTCCAATGCCCGCACCGGGCGTGTAGTGCGTGCTGGTGAGCAGAGACGACGACTGCATCGTGTTGTCCGCGTACATGTTGTTCTGGTACGGCTTCATGTGCGGTTTCATCGACTCATTCGCAGTGAAACTGCCGCTTGGCGGGAAGATCGCGCTGTTCTGAATGCCCCCGCTCTGCGCCGTTCCCGCGGCATTCCCCGTGTGCGGATAGCGGTGCTTCTTCGCGGGCATCGGCAAGAAGTTGAACACGTGTTTCTCGTAGGCGAGCAGGTACTTGGTGTACATCTTCTTCAGGCGGAACGACGCCGAGGTCTCCGTCGGGGAGAAGTTGTCCAGCCCACGATAGATCTTCGCCCACGTGCCTTCCTTGCTCACCACCGACTCGCACCCGCCATACGCCGTCACCTCGCGGAAGAGGCGATAGAGATCCACCTCCTTGCGGCCCAGCGTGGGCGGACGGTACGACATGATCTGATTGGAGGCGAGGAAAGACTTCAGCTTGTTCACGAAGTGCGTGCAATCCTGCTCGTAGTTGGGACCCTTCCTCTACACATGACTCCGACTCGGCGACCCCACAGCGAGGTTGATGCTGTAGTTCACGTCCACGTTCTCCTCGATCAGACACGAGTTGTACTTGTTGTCGTCCCAGATGTTCATCGAGCACTCGAAGTGCGGCAACAGACTCACGTCCAGCGTCCTACGCCTCACGCCTCCACCACGTCGCTACGACGGCACTGCGCGGTGCTTGCCGCACTTGCAACACACGATGTACTGCGCGGACAGCGTGCCCGGCGCCAACTGCTTGCTGTCCACAGAACCCTTGGAGGTGGTGGAGGCGTTGCTGGGGGTGAAGGGCGACTGGGGCGAGGAGAGCACCTGCGGCGGCATGGAGTAGTTGGGGAGCGTCAGCATGATCGGCTTCACCTCGTCCAGCACGGGTGTCAGCGACTTTGAAATTGTGGGTATTTGGGGGGACTTCACGACGTCCACTCGGTTCTCTTCCGTCTACGCGATGACGAGGCTTGAACGCGTGTACGTAGCCCGATGACCGAGAACCGCGGGAATGACCCTTCTTCTGCGCGGGGGGCTCTGTGTGTTTCTACGTGTTCAATGCAACGAAACGGCTACTTCGGTCGACAGCGGGTTCTTCGTCTTCGCGTTCAGCGAGAAGAGCACGTCCAGGTGGGGGACCGGAATGCCCGTGAGACTGTGCCGGAACAGGTCCCACGCCGTGCGGTACCGCTAGAATGGAGGGAAGGTGACTTCCGTACCGAGCAGATGCTGATTTGGCAGCCCTCCGTCTTGCAGCTCATGCTGTGGAGGAGAATGAGAGGACGCATCAGCAAGCACTTGGGACAATTCGCATCCGTGCAATTCGACGTATGGTAACTAGCCGTGAGCCGAAACATGCACACATTACACGTCTCGTTTGATCGTTAGGCACAGCGGAAAGGAGCACTCTCCCTCCAGCTTGTGGCACTGACTGATGTGATTCAGCTGCTCCAGGCATTGCGAGAGGACGGAGCTGCTATCTGCAACGAGAGACAGGAGCTTCGTGAAGGCCTGGTTTGATGACTGTGTTGCGCTATCTGGAAGCATAATGATTGGAGGAACGCCCTTCGTAGAGGAAGCCACTTCTGAAATCACACGACAAACCGAAAAACAAACCTGACGTCTTTTCAACGCTAAAGGAGCTGGAAAAGTTCTTCATCCCGTCGCCAACCGGCTTGTCTGGGTACGGCAGTTGCATAAAAAACGGCGAATACACAGTCGACCCACCTCCAGCAATCATCGAAGAACCCAGCTCGTTGTCTGTGAAGTCAAAACTGCCGCGCGACTGCATCTGGTCTCCCAGTGTCGGGGAATAAAACTGCTGCGGGGACGTTATGGTGTCCGGCTGATTCGGGTCAAGACCCTGCTTGTCAATTCCTTTCGCTCCTTCCGATGGTTTTGAGTCCATAACTACACAAAATGGGGAAAACTACGGAGGAGGGTTAATACTCCATCTTTCAAAAGGGAAAAATCAGCGCCGCACGTACTGGTATTCAAGAGCGATCTTTCACAATTGCGAACAGTCACTCACAGTTGTGTGCGTTTGGCACTTTCTTTGAAAGGCTCCCAAAAACGTGCGGCTGTTGGGAAGGAGAAGGAGGAAAACCGCGGTTCTTCTTGCAATGGCTTCTGGGGAGAGATCCTCTGTTTGGGGAGTGGGGGGAGGTCGTAGAGTGGATAGGAAGGGGGTTGGCGGATTTGTGTTTGCAATTGTCATTCCGTTGCAGTGGGAGGTGAAAAAGGGTGGCTGCGTTGCTCGTTGATAGGGTTCTTGAAGATTCAAATGAGAAAGTAAAGGGTGGTGATTTCGCAAGAAGGTGCTGGATTTGATGAATTCCTCTCTTCTCACGACTACAACAAACACTTGTAATTCATGGCGGATAAACGAAGCATCATCGTGCCGTGAGCAGGGATCTTCTTCCCGACGAATTTCCCCTCAAACACGCCTAGATCCTCGTGGAGATACAAGTCGCGAATCGAGTACGCACTCGCAGAACCAATCATCTGGAAGGACAGCTCAATGTCTCTCACCTCGTCACCCCGGTTCATCAGCGCAACAGCCACATCCCCATTCGCCAAGGGACGCGACCACACCACTCCGTTCTCCTCGTAAGGCGTTCTGCGCGTGGCCACCTTGCCCAGCGGATCCTGATCAATCAAGATGATTTCCTTGTTCGTGAGGATCTTCCTTGCCCACTCCGGCAGCTCACGGAGGTCGTTCGACATGAACAGAGGGGATCCCAGCATACTCCAAATGGCGAACTGCGTCTTGGATTCCTCTTCGTTCATCTCCGTGCCCTTCATGCCCACCACGATCATGTCCGCGTCGTTCCAGTGCCCCGGACCCGCGTACTGCGCCCAGCGCGTTTCGTTGCCCCACTTGTCCATGATGCGACGGATGTTCGGCCACGTGGAGCGCACGTCCCACCAGTTCCTCCACATGTTGCAGTGAGGCGGGAGGAGGGAGTAGTCCATCGCCTGGTCGTAGCAGGGCCACGAGCACGCGTACAGCATCTGACGACCCGTGGCGTTCAGGAAGTGCGTCATGGCTGGGTACGCGTCACTCTGGTCCAGCACCTCCGAGTTGCAGCCATCCATCTTCAGCATGTCCACCTCCCACTCGGCAAACGTCTTCGCGTCCGTCAGCAAGTGACCCTCCGAACCCATAAACCTAAGCGTGATAGGAATTAATCAAAGGTACCCTTCACACGTGTACTTTCCGTAGTCGTTGTAGATTCCCAGCTTCAGTCCCTTGCTGTGAGCATAGTCCGCGATGTACTTGATGCCGTGAGGGAATCGCTCGGGATCCGGATAGAGTCGGCCCTTGGCATCTCGGTCGTGCGTCATCCAGCAGTCGTCAATGCTGACGTACTACTCATTTCACACAATGGGCGATTCCCTACCTCGTATCCAAGCTCACGCCACCCGTCCTCCGCCATACGATCGATCATCTCAATAAAGAGCTGCTCGTTCACACAGGCGTTGGGATGAGCCTTGCAGTCCGTTTCACAGCGGAATCTATGTGTGAGGGTGGATAAGATGATTGGAATACTGCTCCCATTCCATCCAACCCTACGAATGAGACACCCATGTCAGAATCGCACCATGGGAGGAGTACGAGCCAGTCCGTTATCCAAAGCAAAGACAGCAGTACAGATAAGGAAGATAAGCAGTGATTTCATTCTTTTGATGGACGAGAGTTGAAATGACGTGAGTATGAAATCCTTGTGATGTGTGGGGTGGGGGTTTGCGTTTGTTTTGATGGCTGTGCTTGATGAATGGAGCGCTGTTGATACAGATATTGGATGTGTTCGATCAAAGAAGGGTTGCGATGGCAGAGATAAGACAATCTGATTAAGAAAAACTATCATGATAGAGATAAGACAATTCAAGAACTACGACGACAGAGAGCGACTCTCTGCGTATTCGTTGATCCACATAACGGCGGTATCGATAACACCAAATGAATAGCCCGAGGCCGTCGTAGATAGGTCAAACGGCGTCAGGGCGTCCACAATCACCAAATGCGCGGGAATCGAAAAAGCAAGTTCGCTACGCTTCATTCCAAATGCTCGTCAGTACGTGTGCAGTAGAATAAAGGATACAATTCCGATCAAGTCGTCCGTCGACATCGCCAGCGCTAATCGCTCACTCTCCTTCTCCACCACTCACTCTTCAGTTCCTCCCTCTTCACCTGGTTCTTCTTGACGATCTCCGTGTTCACGATGTACCGGATGTCCGACAGAAGACGGTTCCAGCAAGCCAGAATCGACAGAGGCAGGATGGTTTCGGGGTGGTTCTCGAAGGTGAAGTACGCGTTGTTCAGCGTGGCGACGGCAGAAGCGTACTAGGGTGATGAGGGGCTGAACGCAGACTACGTTGCAGCGAAACACCTCCGGAACGCGAATCTCCTCCATCGTCACGCTCTGCAGCTGCTTCCGCGCCTTGTTGAATCGCTGAATGGAGGGCGCGCAGTTCTCGTACACGCTCGCGATCAGAAAGGGGGAGATGAGCTGCATGGCGTAGTTGTGGATGGACTAGGCGTGAGGCGACGAGAGAAGGAGGACATAGAGAACGAGCTTCTGGGACGTGGAGACGGACTCCTGACAACTGCAAATCAGGGAGGCGATGCGGCGACACTTCGCCAGAATACTGCGACCAATCGTGTGAAGCGACTCCTCGTACTGCTTCTGGTCGTGGGGTTCTGTTTCTGAATGTGGAGAGGGGAGGATGCTCGGCGTCAGCTGTGTCCCGAGTTGGTTGTCGTCCTCATCCAGCACGTTCTTCATCGAGTCCAGGACTGGAGTGAGGAAACCATACACGGATAGGTATTGAATCATTCTAGGGGTGAGAGGAGTGAGAAGGAAGTACCGCGTCGCTTGATAATCGGTGAGACACTCCTCGATGAAGGGATAGTCCATTCCTTTGTTCTATGTTGTTAGAGAGTCGTGGTAGTCATGTACGAAGGGAGAAGAGACAATGAAGACGGGAATGGAGAGAATCGGGGTATCCACTGAATATCTCGAGAGCGATAGCAATGCTTTTGCGTCGTCAATAGATAGATTGAAGGATTTCACAATCATTAGCCCTTTTCGGGGAGAGAAGCCGTATTCGGTGTGGATCTCTGTACCGATTAGCGTAATACCCTGCTTCTTTTCATTTTCAAAATGAATCGAGTCCAACTGCTTCATCAAATGGGTGTCTACAGAGTGAGGAGGAGATTCACGATTTGACGGATGTCCTTTGACGTTACGCGATTTGTGAGGGAGATATTGATAGGAACGAAGAGACAGTAGCCTTCCAGAAATCGCTTCATCACCCTCCTTCGTTTCCGTTTGCGGATGAACTGGATGAACTTGTATTCACGCAACTCATCGATTTCGGGAGAAAGCGGTTGGTGCATACGCGATTGTGAGTTGGTGGGTGAGTGAAGTGTGTTGATGGAGTGGGGTGACATGGTGAGAGGGGAGTGGCGTATTGGGTTGGAGTTGATGAGTATTGATGGTTGAGTCTTTCTGCTTGGTTGTACTGTTGGAGATGATTGGATTGTTATTGCGGTGGTGATGGAGTGTGGTTTTGGTGAGGAGAGTTGATTGTGGATGAGGAGGTGATTGGATGGGTGTAATCTTGATTAGTGTGGTTTGGCTGATGAGAATTTGATGAGTTGTGGAGGAGAAAGGGGAGAATGGCAGTTTAGTGGGTTTAACTCTTAGGGAATGGTGGGACATATGCTGTGAAGATGTTATAACTATAATGGAACCACAGAAGGTTTTGAGTATCTTGATGATCGTGGATCAACCCGGAATTGGCGTAATTCATTCACATATCTATTCACTTGAATCGGCCATCTTGACTACATGCATTCATCTCCCTCTACTCTCAAGGATTGATTGTTAGATAAGTGCCATCTTTTAGTTAGTTCAAATTGGGTCACTATTTCTTTTCGCCGATTTGAATTCAATGTCTGCGAATCCTCCAAATCAAGAGCAGGTGGATAGAAAGGAAGAGGAAGTGTAGGAGTGGCAGGATGAGGTGATGAATAGTGTATCCGTGCAAATCCAGAGTGATAGTGTTGTTGTGACGAAGGCAGAAGAATGGCATGCCTTATCGAGTGGTGTGAAGTCCATCACCGTGAATGCATGTGACGATTATCAGAATGAAGTGTTGGATTTGTCTCGCTTCAGTGCGTTGGAGGAGTTGACGATTGGCAATGAGTGTTTCAACTATGTGAGCAAAGTGAGTGTGGTGGGACTGAAGAAGCTGAAGAGTGTGGCGATTGGCGCGAAGAGCTTCCAGAACGAGAGCAACGACAGTGAGTTGATTGTGAGTGACTGTCCTGAACTGACATCACTAATCATTGGGAATGAATCGTTCAAGGGGTTCAAAGAGATGACATTGAGTGAATTGGATGGATTGGAGACGATAACGATTGGCGACGAGTGCTTCAAGGATTGTGATTTGGTGTTGAAGGATTTGGAGAGTGTGGAGAGTGTGGCGATCGGCGTGAACAGCTTCGAGAAGAGTCGTCACAGTGTGGTGGAGAGTGAGGTTTCAGTATTGTAATCATGCTTAGACTGCCCGAAGTTGACGAGGCTGATTCTTGGGTCAGGCGCATTACGAGGCGTGAAGAGTGATCATTGTGACGTGGTGTTGAAGAGTTGTCATTCTGAAATGGTGATTATGACTAGACTTGCCTCAACTCTTCAAGTTGGAGAAAGGAGAGGGCTGTTTTGAGAATGGAAAGATGGTGATAGAGAGTGAGTTGGGATGTAAGAAGAATGAGTGCTAGATTGTCCTCAATTGAAGGAGAAGACGAATGCCGTGTCTGCAAAAGAGAGTTGCTTCATGAAGAATCTGAAGTGGATTGTGATTGGATGCGTGGTTGGGATTGTGGTGATTGTTGGGGTTGTGCTGCTGATTGTGAATGCAACGTCTATTATTCCAAAGTCATACAAAGAGTGTTGGAGTAATGAAACGGTGTGGAACGACATCGAATCCCTTGTTATCCCCGACAGAGTGTGCAATGAAGAGAGTGTTACTGCTCTTGATTTGAGCAAGTATCCAAAACTGAAGAGTGTGACGATTGGTGATGAATCATTCATGAAAGTGAAAAAAGTGAAGATGGTTAGATTGAATGAATTGCAGAATGTGGAAATTGGATTGAATAGTTTCACGAATAACACAGATTGGTATGGTAATGATCCAAATCGTCATTTCTATTTGAAGAACTGTCCCAAGTTGGAGTCGCTGAGGATTGGTAGTTATTCCTTCTTTGACTACTCTGTGATTGAGATTGAGAATGTGGATGCGTTGGAAGTGATTGAAATGGGTGATATGAATAAGTATAGTTTCAGTTTCTATTATGCTTCATTGGAGTTGAAGAGTGTTCTCATTCACAGTGAGTGATGACTAGACATGCCTTCTCTCAAATCACTCATCTTTGGTGATTATGCATTCTGTGATTGTTCTCGTGTTGTGTTTGAGAGTGATTTCTCATCATGAATGTGAATGATTGAATAGACTTGCCTGAATTGTTTTCGATTCAAATGGGTTATCATGCATTCTTCTTCAAAGCAAGTGATGTCGAGAATAACACTGTGATAATGCGAAGTCTAGAAATGAGTGTAGAATGATATGATAGACCTGCCTAAACTCACAACACTCACAAGCGAAAAGAAGCCAGATGATGATGACAGTTCCTTTAGAAATGTAATGTGTATCACGTTGGAGGGTATTATTCTTCCCATTGGAATGAACTGTAGATATGCCTAATCTGATGAAAGTGACTCTCTCAAAGAACGCATTCATTTGTAAGCGAAACCCGTCGCTGAAGAGTACTCCATTCTATCTATATGTAACGAATAGACATTGGAGCTCTTCAAAAGTGTTTCACTAAGTGGACTAGTTCCAATAAGAAGGATTGGGAAGGAATACTGCCACTTCTCGTTGAAGTGATTGAAGTGAGGGATTATTGCTGTCAGAATGACTATGTGAAAGAGTTGGATTTGAGTGGTTATGTGAAGCTGAGAGAACTAATGGTGGGTAACGATTGTTTCTATAGTGTTGAAAGACTACAAATCATTGGATTGAATGATTTGGAGAGTGTTGTGATTGGTTCCAATAGTTTTGTGAAGAAGGGATACGATACAAAGAATGGACGAGATGACAACCGTCATTTCTGTTTGAAGAATTGTCCCAAGTTGAAGTCATTGAAGATGGGTCGATTCTCCTTCTCTGATTATGCTGTGTGTGAGATAGCGAATCTGGATTCGTTGGAAATGATTGAAATCGGTAAACTAAATGAATGGAGTGGTTGTTTCTATTGGGCTTCGTTGGAGTTGAAGAGTATTCTCATTCAGAATGAGTGATGACTAGACATGCCTTCTCTCAAATCGCTCATCTTTGGTATATGTGTATTCTGTTATTGTGTTCGTGCTGTGTTTGAGAGTGATTGATTGAGATGTGAGTGATTGACTAGACTTGCCTGAATTGATTTCCATTCAAATGGGTGAAGATGCATTCTTCTTCAAAGCAAGTGATGCGGAGAATAACACTGTGATAATGCGAAGTGCATAAGTGAGTGTTGATTGATATGATAGACCTGCCCAAACTCACAACACTCACAAGCGAAAAGAAGCCTGCTGATGATGACAGTTCCTTTAGAAATGTCATGTATATCACTTTGGAGGGTAGAGTTATTCAAACAGAAGTGAGTATTAGACATGCCCAATTTGACCAAAGTGATTCTCACTAAGAATGCATTCCTTTGTAAGCGAAAACCAATAACAAAGAGTTCTCCTTACTGTATGTTAGTAATGAATAGACATTGGTGCTCTGCAGAGCTACTTCAAATAACACCAACCCGGTGATGATAGCAAACACAAGCATATGCTAGCATCAATATGATACTTCTATTTGTTGAACCAAATGTGTATCCTAAAGCGATTCCATGAAACACGACCATCACTTATCAAACAGCTCATTTCTTCACAATATACTTCCTCAACTTCTCTCCAACCCAAACAACCACATTCATTCTCCCAACAAACACCCCAAACCCTAAATCCACTAATCATCGTCCTCGTCGTCATCCG
>ERZ1106948.318-NODE-318-length-24271-cov-9.377189_pt1 | contig 24271 bp, 41 predicted proteins | sample MGYA00403673_ERZ1106948 | MGnify/ENA primary metagenome ERZ1106948 (study PRJEB35170, sample SAMEA104062409) | human gut metagenome | biome: human gut; feature: human-associated habitat; material: faeces | place: Denmark | collected 2012-05-07 ...
CATCACTCTTTAGGCACACACGGCAACGTTGTTAAAAGGGAAGCTCCCCGTCATCACTCTTTAGGCACACACGGCAACGTTGTTAAAAGGGAAGCTCCCCGTCATCCTCGATCTCGCTGAAACCGCCCTGCGGTTCGCTCTGCGCCGTTTCCCCGCCGTCCCGCTTGGAATCGCCATAGTACACGCTGTCTGCCACAATCTCGGCGCTGCGGCGTTTATTGCCGTCCTTGTCCGTCCAGTCACGGATCTGCAAGCGGCCCTCCACAACGGCCATGCGGCCCTTAGAGAAATACTTGCTCACAAATTCTGCGGTGTTGCGCCAGGCCACGATGTCGATGAAGTCCGTTTCCTTTTCGCCGGACTGGGACTTGAAGTCCCGGTCAACAGCCAGGGAGAAGGACGCCACCGCCGTGCCGCTGTTGGTGCGGCGCAATTCAGGGTCACGGGTCATCCGCCCCATCACAATAATTCTGTTCAGCATGAAATAGCTCCCTTTCTGTAAATCATGTCCTCCCGGTTCCAATCCGGGTAAAATGCTTTCATGTACGCCACCAGCCGCACGTAGATGCGCTCGCGGTCTCTTAATGGCCCCTCGTCAAACAGGCGATGGCAGCGGGGGCAGAGGGTTGCAATGTTCTGCTCAATTCCTCTGCCGCCCTGCGAACGCCGTACCACATGGGCCACCGGCGCACCTGCGGGAGACCCGCAGATCACGCACTGGTGATTGTCCCGCGCCCATACAACAACCTTCACGGATTGCGGAATGGACGTGGCCTTTGTCATTTTGTGCATCCCCATTCCTCCATCATCCCTGCCAGCTTGTCCGGAGGCAGGGTCTCAATACCTTGCTCCCTGCAATCTTGTACGATCAGGTCGATCAACCGTGACATTTGCCGGGTGTTGTAGGTGCTGGAACCGTAGTACAAAACCACCCTGACGCAGCCGGGGAGCTTGCTTGGCATGGTATCTGTCTGCCAGCCAAGCCCGTTATGCTCCCAGCCGCTCCGCAGCTTGTCCGCTGCTTCCGCTGTCACGCACACCGTTTCATGATTGCCGCCGATCTCCCGAATGTATCTCCGGTAAATATCCGTCTTGGGAATCCGCAGCTTTTCAGCCAGCCGGTCAACCAGAACCCAGAAGTACGCATTCGCGTCGAGGCTCCGCTTCTCCCGGTGTTCTTTGATCTCCACATCGTAGACCTTGCCGGGTTTCAGGCTGTCCAGTGTCCGTCGTGCGTCCTTGGTCTGGATGCAGAGCCAGTCCCCAGCACTGTCCATAGACCAGCGGAATGTATCAGCCTGCATGATCCTGCTCCTTCTTCGCCAACTTCATGCAGTCGCCGCACAGCTGAGCGCCGAACATCTTCCGGCTGTAAGTCACCATATCCTCCACTTCCCACGGCTTCCCGTCCCGCTTCTTCACGGGATAGATGGGCTTCTGACACCGTTCACAGATACACTCCTGCTGGGTCTTGGCCTTGTATTCCAGTTCCTCCGTGGAGATTTTGTCCGGGTCCTCTCCGGTGGGCAAAGCGAAGGTCCGCAGCCACATATACTTGAACGCATAGGACATGGCCTTACCGGAACCCTTGTCCTGTGTGTCTGCGCCATCCCCGCAGGAGGCAATCTCAATGGATTCCTCCGGGTTCTCCACGTTGACCATCCGGTACACCACATCCACATGGGTAATGTTGCCGGTGCGGTTGGTGGCCTGAGAGATTGGGAACACCACAAGGTTGTATTTCAGCAGCTCCGCCCGCATGATGGAGGTGACCTTTTCCTCTGACAGTGCCTTATAGCTGGTAGAACCGAAGGACACGTGGTCATCCTTGGCCAAGTACTGCACATCCGTCATGATGGCGGCGATTTTCTCATAGATATTCATCACTTCACCCCCACGCTATAACCATCCACCAGCTCCGCGCCGGGGACGGCTTCTGTTTTCAGGATCTTGGCAAGCTCCGCCTTGCTGATGGTCGGCTCCGCATACTGGATGCAGTCCTCATGTGCGTGGTCCTGCAGCCATGCCAAAACGGCGTCAGGATCAGCCACATTCACGCTGGTAGTCTTGCGGAAGTTCACCGCGCAGCGAGGGGATTCAAATTTCTGCCCCTGCAAGGCATACGCCAGATAGTCCTTGAGGCGCTGGGCCTTGTTCTCCGCCGACTTCTGCCGTTCGGCAAAGGCGAGCTTCTCAGCCTTGTAGGCAGCGGCATCCGCCACCAGATTCTTGTAATACAGCGCGATGTTCTCAATCTTCTGATCCCGCGCCATGCTCAGCCGGTCGAAGGCGTCAAAGTCGCTGACCTCGCCGGTCTCCGGGTCTACCAGGGCCGTAATGGCCGCGTCAATTTCGTAAAGGTTCATCCTTTCCTCCTATATCTCGCAAACCGAACGGTCTCTCCGTAGCGGTTCTTCTGTGTGACCGTTTCCACGTCCAGCGCCACGCCGTCCCGCCGCAAGTCAGAGACCCGCGCCGTGAAATTGGCGATGCCGCACTCGCTCATGGCCTCGGCCCGTGTGATACTGCCGTGTTCATCCAGATACTTCAAGATCCGCTCACACTGGTTCATATCAGTCCTCCGGGATGTCGATGATCGCGATCCCCATGGCCTGCGCCACGGCTTCCGGATCGCTGTCAACCTCATCCTTGAGCCAATCCTTTGCGCACTCCGGGCAGTAGCACTCGCCGTTGATCAAAAACCCCGGAGCCACATCGTCAAACGCATTGGGGTTCATGACGATGGAACATCTCGCGCACACTGGATAAATTTTCATTTCCACGCATCCCCCCTCTTCCACGCCTTCGTGGCGTTGGATTGCTGGGCGTAACCCGCTGTGATCGCGCCGCAGGTGGCACATCGTACATAGTGCTTAAACGGCGCGTCCGTGGACTGCACACGCTCACCGCTGTCCATCCCGCACACCGGGCAAAGATCCAGCGGATGGCGCTCATGCCGGTTCGCTCTGTTCATCGCGCGCTCACCACCATGTACGCAATGGTGAGCAGCAGCAGGGTCAGAAAACTCATAAAGCCAATCCATGCGGAGGCATCCGCCTTCCGCTGCTCTCTGGTGCGCCGTTCATGCTTTCTCATGCGGATTCCCTCCTTCGATCAGGTCAACGATCTTGAATACCCAAGTGGCCGCATACGCCACGCCCAGGATCATAAAAAACAGGTTCCAGCTCATTGCTTGATGTCCCCCTCTTTGGTGTAAACACCGTCAAACTCAAGGCCATGCTCCCTCGACCAGATCTTGCCGAACTCCGTCATGATCTTCACCGGGTCAGGCGGAGACACCCAGATCACCCGGTATTCGATTTTTCGTTTCTTCGCCATTGCCTTTTCCTTTCCCCTGTGCTAAAATAGCCACAGGACACATATCTGAACCTAAGATTTGTTCCGCCGCCCTGCCCGGTCTGCTACACCGGGCGGGGCATTTTTTATTCCCCATCGCTGGATTCGAACAGTTCGTCCACCGTCACGCCGTACATCCTCGCCAGCTTCTTGTGGTACTTCCGTGACGGTCGCCAGTCTCCCAGTTCCCAATGCGTCACACAGGACAAGTCCACATTCAGTTTCTTTGCTACCTGTGCACGGGTCAGGTTGGAACGTTCTCGAAGTTCCTTCAATGCCAAGTCATGTGCCCTCCTTTCGGTGTGAGAAATCATTGACTGCGGCAGAAATATGTGGTATGGTAGGCATGGGAGTTAAACTACGCGCCAAATGGCGTACTCTGTTGCAGAGGGGTATTCCATTTAGCAAACGAGTTCGCTTCCAACCGCCCCGAAGCTTGTTGCAGAGACTTCTGGGCGGTTTTTTATCTCTGCCGCAGTCAATACCCGCCGAAACCTCATGAATGTGAGAAATCACGCTTGACACGACCCGGAAAGCGTATTACAATGAAATCGCCAAAAGACATTGCAAAAGCCGCTTTTATGGGGGCTGGTTTTCGTGTACCCTTTTCCGGTGGGCTTAGGTATATGATACATCACATTCAAGCCGTTTGCAATATCTAATTTGCACAAAATTTGGGGGCTAAATATGGATATAACGCTTAAGAGAATGTTGACTTTAATCCCCAAAAAAGAAAACGGAAACTTTAAGCACGGAGCATTGTCTCAATTTGCACGTTCGATAGGATTTAAGGACGGTCACATTGTTTCTGATTGGATTGCCGGGAATTCGGAATCATACAAGAATTACATCTACCAAGTCTCGGCACTATACCACGTATCCGTTGAATGGCTCCAGGGCAAAACGGAAGATAAGAGCATAAAAGAAACCCCCGCCACAGAGGGCGAGGGCTTGAGCGCAGCGCGGCAAAAACTATATGACGCTATTGCGAATTTGACCGATGAACAATGCACCAAACTTTTAGGTGTCGTGGAATGGGCAAAGGAAAACAAGTGACGTATGGAAAAGACCGCTTATAAAATTTTGAAAAAGCTATATAATTCTGAATCAATAAGTATAGACGAAATAAACCAGCTGACTAAAAAAGACGATTCCAAACCGATTGAACCTAACCAGCCCAACAAGTATGTTACTTATCTCAAAATGGATGAGATGGTAACGATATTTGATGAGGGTGGAACCGCAGACGGTGCGGGAGGAAGCGTTGATGCAACAGAATTTGTTCGCATCACTTTAGCCGGTCGGGATTATATCGAGAAACAGTGGAAAGAGCTTTTTATGTTCTGGATTCCTTACGCTATTACGACTGCCATTGCTGTAGCAGCGCTTCTCGGATAGATTCAACCTTTTCTGCTGTTAGCTCGCTCGGTTCATACTCTTTGCAAGGATTATCTTTCCCGCATCCAAGGATATAATATCCATTCCTAATGGTGTACCGTCCTACAACATACTTGCATCCAGCGCAAGCAAGGCTTTTGCACTGTGGGAGAGCAGCCTTATCAATAATGGCAGAGCGGCGCGTCTTCTCTTGCTCTGCCGCAAGTTGTTCTTTGAGTTTGCGGTTTTCTTCCCGCAGATCATTTAATTCTCTTCTTGCAATAAACATTCCAACCTCCATAAAACATATTCCACCTGACTGTCAGTAAGTGATAGCACCTCAGATTTTAGGCGCTCTCTAATAAGAATAGCATGGTTTTCTTCTTCGCATAACATTTTGTGTCCCTCCAAATAATTATAGTAACGGGGCTATATGTCGATTATTGCACTTTGTGCAGTCGAAAATATAAGAAAATGGAGAGTTGAAATGAAAAAGTTTTTGCTTATTGCGCTGTCTTCGGTTCTTGCCCTCGGCATGTTAACCGCCTGCGGGGAAACGAATCAGGCCGAGCCAGAAAACGAGCCGGTAACTCCACCCGATCTCGTTGGAGAGTGGAAGCAGACAAACAGCAATGCAGATGACGCATGGCAGGCCGCTACCATTGCCGGAGATGCCATTGAGGTGTATTGGGTATCTGATAACGGAGAAACCAAAGCCCTCTATTGGGCCGGTTCTTTCGATGCCCCTACCACGGCGGATGAGCCGTACACCTGGGAATCGGAAAATGATAAAGATCAGACCGATATGGCAATTCTCGCCAGCGGCGATGACACGAAGACGTTTACCTATCAGGACGGCGTAATCAGTTACGAAGTGTCTGCCATGGGAGTTACGCAGACCGTAAAACTTGAGAAGCAATAAGTAACTAAAGGCCCCGCCGCCCTCTGCAACAAACGGCGGGGCCTTTTTGCAGCCAGCGGGGAGCGACCGCCGCTGCTTGATTTGACCTTATCACGCTTTACCTTACTACTTCAATACCAAGACTTTGCAACATGACAGCATTCGACAGGCCCACTTTTGGCAAACTTATTGCTCAAAAACCGAAGAAATTAAGGTGATGTAAATGAACATCCAAGAAGTGTGCAGAATCCGTAAAGAAGAATTGAAACTGACCTATCAGGACATTTCCGATATTTCCGGCGTTCCGTTGTCCACTGTTCAGAACTATTTTTCTAAATTGTCGAAAGCTCCATCTTTTTATACCGTTGTTGCAATCTGTAAAGCTCTTGGCATTTCGATCGATAAGACGTGTGAAATCATAGAACACTTAACGCCGACTGAGGAAACCTTACAAGCGCGGAATGATGAGTTGGAACGCCATGTTGACGCGAAAGCGGACATGATTGAGATCATGCGGCGCGGTGTCCGTATCCGCAACAACGTGATTGCTATAATGTTTGTCATTATCGTTCTGCTGGCTGTATGGTGCTTGTACATTGATTGGAGGGGGATTTGATGAGAGCGGCACTATATATCCGCGTATCTACGGAAGAACAGGCACGGAACGGCCTGTCATTGGGGGATCAGCGGGAATCCTTGTTGGCGTATGCCGCAGACAACGGTATGGAGGTTGTCGGCGTATACGAGGATGCTGGAATATCCGCAAGAAAACCATACAAGCGGCGACCAGCACTTCTGCGTTTATTGGCAGATTGCAAAGATGGGAAGATCGACACGATTCTATTTGTCAAGCTGGACCGTTGGTTCCGCAGTGTAGCTGGATACTACGCCGTGCAGGAAGAATTAGACCGCTGCCACGTCACATGGCAGGCCACGCGGGAAGATTACGAAACTCGCACGGCATCCGGGCGGCTAAAGGTGAATATCATGCTGTCGGTAGCGCAGGACGAAGCTGACCGCACCAGCGAGCGAATCAAGGCCATTAACGAAGGCAAGCGATTGAAGGGCCAGCCTACCAGCCGGACGGCCTGCGCCGCCCGGGCCGGGGCCATGGATGACAACAGCGCCCGGATCTCTCGGTTTGTTTTTTCCATGGGTTTTCCAGACTTGCAGAGCGCGTTCCCGCGTGGATGTTGCCATCTTCTGGCCCTCCTTTCAGATGTTTAGCTCGTCCAGCCGGAGCGTTTCTCCCGCACGTCGATGTGGGTAAAGCCCTTCTTGGCGTATACACCCACGCCGCCCCAGTCCGGCATGAGCTGCCGCGCGTAGGCCGCCACCGCTGCCGGGGTCTGGCCACGCACGGAAATGTCAGCCGCCGTGCCGTAGCAGTGCTGGCTGTGGGCCGCGCCGCCCACCTTGGCATTGTACTGCGGCGTTCGGTAGGCGCTGTGAATGACCACCGGAGCGCAAAAATGGGAGCGAATGGTTTCCAGCACCATCACCAGCCGGGGAGCCACCAAAACAGCGTCAGATCCGTCTCCACACGCAAACTCCCGCACCTTGAAATGGGCGGAGAGCTGCTTGCCCCCGGAGGCGGCTTTGCTGTAAGCGTTGATCTCAACCATGGTTATCCTCCCAGATCTGATACAGCGCCCGGACCATGTCGGCGCGGGTCACCGTGTCACCGGCGTTGGCGTCCGTCAGCAGGCCGTGAGCCTTGCCCCATACGAGGGCTTGATCTTCCGACTTAATCGCCGACCGCTCCCAAAACAGAAGCAGCGTAGGCACCTTCCGGGTGCTGGTCACCTTCCCGCCGGGGAAAATTCCCTGCGTGGAGCCGCCGCCGTCCAGCATGAGGGCATCCACCACGCCCAGCCCCAGCAGCTTGTTCTGGAGCTGCTCACGGGTCAGGCTGGTCTTGTCGCACCACAGCACCACCTTGCCGTTTGCCAGCCAGCCCACCGCCGTCCGGGCGGCAGACCGGGCCACGTCCGGCGTCAGCTCCCGGTACAGCTTGGAGCCGCCCTTGAGGATCGGGACGCCGGAGAGGAAGGATCCTCCCCGGTCCGTCAGCATCTTCGGCAGGCCGTCACTGCCGATAGACACGCCCCAGTCCTGGTATTTGTCCCGGCTGATGACCTTGCCGTCGATCACCGTCCAGCCCACCGGCTGAAATTTCCTGTTGAACAGGTAGCCGTTGATAATATGGGTGCAGCCGGTCTTGGACTTGATCTGCGCCGGGGTCAGCTTGCCGGTGTTGTGGTAGATCTGCGCTCTCGCGCAGTCAAACGTATCAACCATGGCGCACACGGGAAGCCTTGATGAAGTAACCGTCCTCGTCATAAGTCACCTCATAGGTGGCTCCGACGATCCGCTGGATCTGGACGGTTCCCGCCAGATCCTCCCGGCGACGGGTATCCAGCATCTGAGGGAGCGCCTCCGGCTCGGTCTCGGCGGGGATAAAGCCCTCCCGCATTTCGTCCTCAGTCCAGTTGGCCACGCCGCCGTCAGGATTCAGGTGGAAGTTGGCACCCGCCGCTTTCAGTTCGGCGTTGATGGCCTCGATGGTCTTACCGGTGGCCTTGCCCTCGTTGATGATGTTCTCGTAGATCTTTTCCATGGTATGTACCCCTTTCAAATTTTCGGTTGATTTTCAACCGGTTTCAACTGTTCTTGTCCTCGTTGACCCGCTGGGTGCCGAAATAAAAGCCGATGACCACAGTAAAGATGGTCAGGAACTCGCTGCCGCTGATGCTCTCCCGCAGAGCCAGCACCGCGAAGATCACCGTCAGGGTGATGGTCACGAGGCTTTTCACCGCAAGCAGATTGCCCAACCGTTTCTTGATGTTCTCCATGTTTTTCTCCTTTCACTCTTTCCGGATTGGGAGTTCCCCAACCTCGGACATGATGATTTTCAGGTGCCCGTTGCCGCCAAGGGATTTGTACGCCTGGTGCATCTCGTCCAGCGTTTCCCGGTCCGACAGGCTGACGCTGCCGTCGGAGATGTACTTCTGGCCCAGATAGCGCACCCGGTCGATCAGCAGCACTTTCAGCGCGTCTACGATGGCGTCCCGCTTGTCATCCTTGGTCCACTTCCGCTGGAGGATCGCGAGAATGATGGCGGTCACGCCGGAGCCGGTGGCTGCAGTTAATCCGATCTGTAGAATTTCCATTCTACACCCCCTTAAAAAGTTGCAGTTTTTAGGGTAGTTCCGACTTGCTTTCGTGCAAGTCAAAAGTCCGACTTTGGTTCGTGCAGGTTAAAATTCCGGCCATTGTCGCTCACAAATGGGGCAAACCCACCGCCCCTCCGGCACAACGGCTCCGCAAATCACGCAATAGTCCACGGTCAGTCGGTGGTCTTGGTGTATTTCAATACAACAATGGCTCCGTCATTGTTTGCATCGAATGTTGTGTGGATTATAATGTTCGAACCATCGACTGTGATCCCAACTTGTTCTGTAAATTTTCCGGACAGGCACATCGTTGGGATAGGCCGATGGTTGAGCGTATCATGCCCATACACCATAAAGCACACGTCCAGGTTTGCGATTCCGTGGTTCACAGCTTTCGCGGAATTGTTGGGCACAACACCGAAGTTAACAGCCTTCACATACACCGGCTTGCCGAGATACCGCTCCGTGGTGCGGTACTCAGTGCCAAGCGTCATGGGCGGGTTGATCCATTCGACTGGCCGCCACACCCCATTATCCTTTAACATTCGCCACAATCCGTTGGTAGTGCCTCTCGGGTCGGGCGAAAGGCCGATCAGTGATGCGCTCGTCCCCAATATTTTTGATAGAACGGCAACGATATTCCCGGCCCCAGAATATTGGCCCGTTGAAACTGGGCCACGTGTATAAATAAGTTGCGATGTTCCGTCGGGCATATCGGCAAGCAACATATCAAGCTTGCCACAGTATGTTTCATAGGTGTCTTTGGCATCGGATGCAAGCACAACTTTCATCGCTTCACCCCACCCAAACCCGCCGGGGACGGAGTTGATATTTTCCCGCGCCTGCGCCTTCTGTGCATCGCTGAGCGTCTGCGGCGTGTAGAGCACCGCACCCTGTACGGTGTCCGCGCCGATGTTCGTCCGGGCCTGCGCCTTCTGCTCGTCTGTGAGGTTCTGGGGCGCGTCGTAGCGGACGAAGTTGCTGGAGCCGCCCACAGGGCCTTCCGGGCCTTGCTTCCCCTCCGGCCCCTGCTTTCCTTCGGGGCCTTGGATGCCCTGCTTGCCCTGCGGGCCTTGCAGGTTGCCGTTGGGTACCCACTTGCCGTGGACGGAATCCCAGATGTAGATGTTGTACGGAGGCGCAGTGCCCACGCCATACACGTCACCGGCCTTGGGATTGGGGACGGCTGCCTTGAGGGCGTCCAGCGTATCAAAGTAACCCAAAATGACGAAGCTGGAACCGGCCTCGCCGGGATCGCCCTTGTCGCCCTTTTTACCGGGAGGGCCGATGGGGCCTTTAATGGAGGACGTCAGCGTGGTCAACGTAAAGGCATACACCCAGTTGGCCGTGCCCTTGAGGTACACCTTGCCATAGTCCGCAGAGGCCGTGCTGTCCGGCAGAATCAAAACGAACTGGCCGCGCTGGACGTCCGTGCCGGTGAAGTCCTGGTTCATCTCGGTTACGCTCTTGTACTCCTTGGTGATGCCGATAGGCACACCGGCGGAGGCCAGCCGCGCGTCGATCTCCTCGCCGGAGTAGGCGGATGTGTAATAGTCTTGCAGCTTGGCGAAAATTTCTTCCAAGACTGCGATTCTCTGTTCAAGCGTCATTGGAATCACCTCACACGATGAAAAGTTTGTTCAGACGGTCGAAAAACAATCCGCCGCCACGCTGGACCAACGGCCCGGCTTTTGCTTGCCCGAATTTGCGGTAGTACAAAATAACACAGCCGTCCGCGCTTGGGCCGCCTGGGCCGCCTAAACCGCCGGACCCGGGTGTGCCGGGGGTAATGGTGCCGTTTCCGTTCTTCACGGCAATGCCGCCGGATCCGGCGCCGCCGCCTCCGTAGCCGCCACGTCCGCCCCTGCCGTACCGCTTCGGCTTGGAGGGGATAAGCGTGGCCGTCATGCCGTCCGCACCGGGGCCGCCGGTCACATCAACGGTTGTCTCGCCCGGCAGGCCGCGTCCGGAGGATCCGGCTTTTCCGTTGGCTCCCGCCGCCGGGCCGCCGCCCAGACCGGAGCTGTACCAGCCGAAACTGCGCGGGGTGCTTGTTGATGCGATTCTGGTCATGCTGATTTTCCCATCGCTGCCAGCCACAGGGCCGGGTGTAAAAGCGTTCCCGTCCTCGTCATAAGCAATCGTGCCATTGACATATTGCTGGACGCTGTCATCTGTGTACTCACTCACAGCCGGATCACGTCCGGCACCGTCTCCGCCAGGGAGGCCGTCCTCGCCGACGCCGCCGAACTGCTCGCCGGTGATGGGATCCGTGAAGCCAAAATCGGGAGCAGACGCGCTCGCCGTAGTCATGCCGTGGAACACCGTATCCGTGCCGTCTGTACCGGGGAGGTCGTCCGGGCTGAATTCGGCGCCCTTGCCGCTTTTTCCGCAAGCATAAGCAAGGCTTTTCACCTGGGACACATCGAGATCGCCCTCGACGATCCTGCCGCCCATGCCGCCCTTGCCGCCGGGACCGCCCTTGCCACCCAGCGCCAACGCGTAGCCGTCTACCCAATCCTCAAAAACCGGGTTTGTCCACGAGAACTTAGGCCCCGATTGGGTATCTTCGCCCTTTTCGCCGCAGCGCCCGCCCTGTCCGGCGGAGATCATCACATAATGGATCGTTGTGGTGCCTTCCGGGATCTGGAACTCGCCGGAGCCGGTGAGGACTACCCGCTCGTCCAGATACTCCGCAGATTCCGGCTGCGCCGGCTTAAATCCCACCAGTGCCTCCATGCTGCTTTTAAGCGTCGCGCTCATGGTGGTGTCAAGAGACTGGATGCAAGCGGAAACCATTTTTTTGTCATACGGATGATATACGCTTACAACGTGGCCCGGTTTCTCGTGCCCGCTTACAATGTCATTGGTGATAGTTTCGCGGCATCGGTAATAGTCCGCAAGACGCTTCGCCACGGCGTAGGAATTCACCAGAGATACCAGCGTGGCGTCTGTAACTGATTTGATGTTTTCCACAGCGCCAGCCGTCACAGGCTGCGTGATTAAGCGGGTGTTGTGAATATACGCCTTGCCAGTCAGTGCGCCAGCGCCAGCGGAGATCTTGGCGTAGTTCGCGCCGCTTTCCAAGATTGTGAAGCCAGTCGCAGAGAAGGAGTGCATCGGCTCGGAGAATGTGATGATATCGCCATTCTGCGCCGTGCCGGAGAATAGCTCTTTTACCTCCGTTCCCGCAACGTATTGATGCTCCGTTACCGTCACAGCAGAGATGGGGTCGCTATACCCAACCTTTCCACCGCTCAAATACATTCTGTTGCCTTGAATCACAGACGCCGTTCCGTCCCACAGGGAATCAATGTGCAAAACGCCGTTTAGGTCGGTTGTCAAATATGCGCCAATTGCAAAAAGCACTTGCGCCAGGTTGTCCCTTGCGCTTTTGCCTTGCCCGTTTGTTTTCGGCTGGCAATACGGGAGCCAGCCGTATAGTTTAACGTTTGCAAAAACGCTCTTGACCACAACCGGAACCGCACCGCAAATATCGGGAATTACCTCAGAAACGGTTTGTCCTGTATAAATGCCGCCTTTATGCGGGATCGTTGCCAATAAACCGACCGCAGACCACGCTACAATTTTATATGCGGTTGCGCCTGTTCGCTCAATCGACCGTAAATAGTAAGTCTGCATTGATGCGTTAGAATCGTTTTCCCAGAAACGAATAGCGTCATTCTTCTGAAATGACATAATCGAAGGATCGTCGCATCGCACAACAACTGTCAGTGTATCGGCAGAAATACTTTCACAGCTTAATGACTGCTCTCGTGTGGGCGCAGCTTTTTCTGTTCGGGAAGAATCAAACATCCAATTTTTGTAGGTGATCTTCATATCATTTCTCCGTAAACGCAAGCACCATGCCCGTCCAATATTCTGCAGCGTTCGTTCCGGTTCCTCTGTCAACGCCCTCTGGAGGATCGCACGTCATGTTTGCCGTGCGATATCCTCCGCTTTGAGTGTCGAAAAAATATACGCTCAGATTTCCACTGTACAGTTGCTCGAGTAACGTGTTCAGCTGTGTTTCCGTTAGAGGCATACACGTACAGGTAATAACTGCCTTGATTGCAAGCACGTCCTCCGTGAAGCTGCCGTCCAGCATGTATCCCTCGTTTGGCCCCTTAATTTTCTTGTGTCCCACCTTGTAGCCGACCGGCGTAAAGTAGGATGTAAAATCAATTCCATTGATTTTGATCGTTTTACTCATGCGCCGCTCCTTAATGCCTCCACTGCGTTGTACGGCACCATTTTTCGCGCCAATACCGCGCCGTCAAGTTCGGTTGTCAAATTGATTACAATACTTCCCACACCGCCGGTCGCCAATGCACCAACACCGGATGCAATAGAGTTGCCGATCGCCGCGACGCCGGAGGCTCCAAAATCGACTGATGCCGTTCCAAAGTCCATGCCAGATGCAATGCTACGCTTGATATTGCCGTATTCGTTATCCCAGCCCTCACCCAAGCCAAGCGCCATGTTCTCACCGATCCCGGCGAAGACGCGGGACGGGGAGTTAATCCCAAGAAAGCCCTTTACTCCATCCACAATACCGTCGAAGAAACCCTTTACCATGCCTGTTAGCCAATTGCCCATTCTCTTGATACCTTCCCAAATTCCTTTGACAAGGGCTATCCCGATTTCGATGGCGGCTTCTCCGATATAGCCTATGGACTGGATAAACGCGGATGCAAGATTTTTGATAATCTTAGGCGCTGCATCCAAAAGCTTTGGCAGATTATCAATTAGGCCCTCTGCAAGCGCAACAATAAACATCGCGCTTGCTTCAATAAGGGCAGCAAGCGTATCTGGCTGAGTCAATATTTCTGCAATCTGTACCACGCAATCAACCAACTGCGGTGCGATTTCCGGCATGGCCGAAGCAATACCTTGCACCAAAGCAATCAGCATTTGCACGCCTGCGTCTAACAATTGCGGTATAACAGACAAAATTGCTCCCGTAATTTCAGGGGCCATATCCGCAAGTGCCGTAACAATTCCGGGAGCTGCGTCTACAACTCCCTGCACTAAAGCAGTGGCAGCACTCACAAGCGACGGCAAAACAGAGCTAACAAGCGACGGTAATTGCTCGGAAATAACCGGAGCAAGCCGTGTAATTAAATCTCCAAACCCGGTAAAAATCTTTTCAATACGCGGGATAATGTTTTCTGCTGCCTTACTGACAGAATAGGTGAAGTTTTCAATCAGCTGGTCAAGGTCTGCGTTATCGTCTGCAATCCCGGTTACAAGGTTTGACCAGGCGGATTTCATCATGTTAACGCTGCCTTCGATAGTGCTTGCCGCTTCCTCCGCCGTTGTCCCGGTGATCCCCATTTGATCTTGGATCACATGGATTGCTTCAATCATCTTGTCGAAAGAAACGCTATTGACTGTGTCCGCTGTGACCTCGACGGTATCGCCCAACACCCCTGAATCGTTGATAAGCCGCGCCATTTCTGTCGCCGTGCCACCATAACCGAGTTTGAGGTTGTCCAGCATGGTATAGTTTTGCTTTGCGAAACCTTGATAGGCGTTCTGGATCATTTCCATACTTGTGCCCATCTTGTTCGCGTTATCCGCCATGTCAATGACAGCCTGGTTTGCTACCTCCGCCGCCTTTTCTGTGTCACCGCCAAGCCCCTGCAACAGCGACGCCGAAAATGACGTAACTGTGTCCATATACTCATTAGCGGAAAGCCCTGCGGTTTCATACGCACGGTTCGCATATTCTATGACTTTATCGGCAGAGTTTTTGAACAGTGTCTCTACGCCTCCGACAAGCTGCTCGTATTCCGCGTATCCGTCAATGGATTTTTTTGTCAATATGGAGATGCCGGTTGCAGCTGCCGTTAAAGCAGCCGCACCAGCCTTCGCCGCCGTTGCAAGCCCGCCTTTCAGTTTGCTTGCCAACGCATCCGCTTTTTGTCCTGTCTCGGAAAACCCACTGTCCACGCCGCTGTCATCCACAGTGACCTTGATAAACAGGTTCATTAAATTCATGCTTTCACCACCAATCCGCACCGCGCGACCACATCGGCGGTGATCTCTTCACATGTCCTGTTGTCCTGCTTCTTCGGCTCAATAATGTCCGCGTATCGCGCCTTGATGTAGTTCCCGCCCACGTATCGCGCCGTGTTTTCGGCCACAATGCGCAGCGCGTCAGTCACATAGATGCGGTATGCCTCGGTTTTTTCTCTCTCTTTGACCCGCGCCACACAGTACCGCAGGAAAGGCTTTACTTGTTTTTGCCCTCGATATTCTCCTGCGCAGAGCCAGAGGATTTTCCGCTCTGCGCTGAGATAAAAAGTTCTCCAAACGCCTCATCCGTCAGAAGTTCTGTTGCGTCCCGCATCAGTTTTGCGAGATTCAGCGTCCCCTTGTAGGCTTCTGCACTCACGCCTTCGATAGCAGAAAGGATATCGATGATATCCCCCTTATGCTGCTTGAGCAGTGCAGGGAGCGCTTTACGCGCCCGCTGCATTGCAAACTCCTTCGCCGTCATTCCCTCTGGGATCTTTTCGCGCCGAAACATGGCGGAAGCCTTCTCGTCCTCTGCGATGTTGGCAATGGGGTCAATGATATCTGCGATAACATCAAACACCCGCTCGCCATGAATGTCGGAAAGTTTCATATTAGCCCTCCGCCGTACCGGCCTTAATGTAGATCTCAAAGGGGACCGTGTCCTGTGTCACCATGGAGTAGTGGGCGGTATACTCAAATGCAAACTGCCCCTTTGCCTTGTCGCTGGTCTGCAGCTGGAAGCCGCCGGTGGACAGTGCATTCATCAGGTGGATGGCGATGAAGCCGCCATTTTTATCGCCGTTCTTGTCGGAATAGTCGCCCACCAGCCAGATGTCGGCAAAGTCAGCGGCCACCAGATCGTTCCGAGGCGTGACCTTTCCATCGCTGGTACCCACATCGGCAGCACCGCAAAGGCTCTTTGCGATCTTGGTGTCTGCGTTGATAAACGTACCCGTCATCTTCGCCTCCCAGGAATCCAGCCGTTTCAGCTCCTTCATGTTCTTGGGGCAGTTGTCAATGCCCTCGCCAAAGTCCGAATAGGTCGGCGTTGCGGTAAAATTCACGCCGCCGGTAGTCGCGCCGATCTGTCCCGCCTTTCCGATGGTTCCGGTGGCCGGGGTGAAATCGGTGGTCAGAATACCGGCGTTGATCTGCAATTTCTGAAATGCGTCGGAAGGGATTTTTGTAAATTTCATATCGTCGTCCTTTCATCAGTTTTGCGACAGGTATTCCACAGTGATGTTGAGATACCGCCGCTTGATGTTTTTATCGCTTTCGTCCGCGATGTTCTGGCACCACGGGGAGCCGCGCTTGATCCACATTGCCCCGTCGTCGTACGGCACCATGCAGCCGCCCATGCCGATGGCGTCAGAGATTTCCTGTGCCTTGGCGTTGGGAATTGCCTCGCTTTCCGTGTAATACCAGAGGTTTACCGTCAGAGCGATTCCCCCGCTCTCCCATGACCCGGTAATCAGTTCATAGGTCAGCCACGGGAACGTCGCGTCCTCCGGCACATTGGATGTTGGAAATGCCGGGAGGAATTGAGAAAACCACGCATGGAGCGCCTTATCCTTCGTCATTTTGGCAGCTCCTTTCGCTCCGCAGTGAAGAATTTAAGCGCCCGAATTGCCGGTCCGGCAGATTTCGGAGCCGCCTTTTCCTCCGGGTTTGACGTCACCCGATAAGTCAGCCCCGTTTCCCCATCCCGGAAATAATCGTTGTACTCAATGGGCACATTCCGGTTGACCAGCGCGGAATACACCGATGTCACGCCCTCCTGTTCCGCCCTCCGGGCCTCCATGGATGTGTCAAGCGCCTGATAGTTAAGAAACTCATCGCCGTCAACCCATTCCGTGATGTAGCCGCCAGCGCCGTCGCCCGTGCGTTTCTTTTTAATCAGCACGCACTTTTTACCAAACGCATCCAACAGCATTACGGCTCCACCCCCTTGAGTTTCCGCCAGTCATTCAATCGGCCCTTAAAAGCATCCTGCCAGCCCGTCACGGCGCTTGCGTCGGACTTCCCACTGCTCGCCTTGGTGTAACTGTACCCCCCGAAACTCTCGCTCGCGTAGGGGCTTAAAACGGCTTCACCGTTCTTTTCTTCCCACGCGGCAATGTCGATGGAAAGCGTCACAACCGCCTTCGGAACCGCCAGCGCCCACACCGTACCGGTAAATGTTTCATCCGTCAGGTCAACCGCCGGATACAGGTGCAGGCCATCGTTGAACACGGAGCCGCAGATGCGGAAATATTGATTGGTTTGGAGAAAGGGCAGCGCAATGCTGCCATTCTCCACGGTGAACGTGCCCTCGTGAATGTCCACAAGGAACCAGTTGTTCAAGTGCCGTAAGACCTGTTCAAGCATTGCGTTGCCCCCCTATTTAGCCCGCACCGGCCGCCGAAACGGTAGCCACGGCAATGCCGTCCAGATATTCAGCCCACAACTTCATGCCCATGATGGCGTACATATCGCCGGTAGCGCGGCTGTAATCGCCGTCGACGTGAACGCCGATCAGGTTGGTCTCGCCCTTCACGGTGTAGTTCAGGCCCAGCTTGGCAAAGTCGCTGTCGCCGGGGTCCACATAGTACAGGTCGATGTTCTCCACGGGCAGAGAAATCACCCTCTTGGAGGCGATGTACTTCTCAGGCAGCAGGAACAGAGTGCGGTAGCCCATAAAGTTCTCCACGTAGTTAATGCCGAACATGGTCTGCACGGTGATCTCCTTGTCACCAAGGTAATCGTAAGCGTCGATGATGTTGGCAAAACCCACAACCTCGGTCACGTCCTTATCCATACCGGCAAACTTGTCCAGCACCTTGCCCTTAGCCATAGCCAGAGCGCGCTGCCACGTCTTCTCGGTCACCTTCAAAGCGCCGGTACCGAGGAAGTTGTAGAAGTCGGTCAAAACCTTGTTTTGCAGGGCAACGAGGAAAGCCTCGTCGGTCTTCTCCACGGCAGCGTCAGCGCCGTACTTCGCCACGCTCTCGATCGTCACGCTCTTGGCATACTTGTAAATGTTGATATCGCCATAGGTAACAGGCGCCACCTTCATCTTGGTGAAGGGGATCTCTTCACCCTCAGCCACAGTGCCGCCCATGAGATCGCCGTCCACGCTGGCCTTGTAGGAAACCAGCTTCGTGCCGGGGGCCTTGCGGATGGGACGCATAATGCCCATGAGATTCCGCAGTGCGTCCCAGTTATCAGCGAAGCGGGACACGAAATCCACCTCACGGGCGGAAGTGGTAAACTGGGCAGAAGTTGTTACGTTAGTTTTCGCAGCCATAAATAGCTCCTTTCAAAAAATCAGTTATTTTCGCTTGCCATCAGATCGGCAAGTGCTTTCTGGCGCTCCGCCGTAGACATTACATACCGGCCCTTATCGTCCTTCTTGTAAATGTCCTCGCGGGTCTTCGCGCCGCCGGTGTTCGCCGGGGGATTGGCGGGATTCGCGCCCTTTGTCTGCGTGGTGGAGACCAGCCCCTTGTAGGTGCCGTCTACGAGCGCATCAAGGGCCTTGGTGTCCTTGATCTTCTCGCCGTCCAGCTCCAATGCGGCCATTTCCTCGCCGCAGCCGCGCATGGCAAGGTCAAGATTCGCGCCGGTGATGTTTTTGCTCTCAAAGTAAGCCCGGACGGCCTTTTCCTTCGCCGCCTTGCTCTCCTTTGCCGTGATGTCGGTCTTAAAGGCTTCAAAGGCCGAGTGTTCCTTCTCGTACTTCTCTTTGTAACCGCCATCGCCTGCTGCCTTGAGATCGTCCAATTCCTTCTGGACGCTGGGCAGCTTCTCCGCGTCCGCCTTGTACTTCGTGAGATCGTCCTTGAGGGGGTCGACCACGCCCAGATGCAGCGCAACCAAGCGATTCTCGATCTCTTCGGTGCAAGCCTCGCCGAGAATATTTCTGATTTCCGCTCTCGTAAATTTCGCCATGTTATTCGTTCTCCTTTTCCTTGGCCCCAATTCTTCGGGGGCGAACGTTGTATAAAAACCGCTGTACCTTGCGGGTTTTACCTAAAACAAAAGAGCCAACCACCGAGAAATTCTCAGTAGTTGGCTCATCGTGCCTTTCCGCGCGCTCAATTGCGCTGCGGTCTTATTTATTTTTTATCTCTTCCATCTTGACGATCTGCGCTTTGATGCTCCCGTCCTTCATCTGCTTGAGCTGCACTCTTGCGCCGGTCGCAAGTACGGCCTCCACCGCCTTAATAAAGTCCTTATCCATTTTTCAGCTCGCTTTCCAGAATGTCCCGATACTGCCCCGCATGGTCGGCGGCAGCTGGTTTCAAAAAAGGCTGTGCCTTGTTGCCGCGCGTGTAATGCCAGTTGCCTTTCGCGTCCTGGTACACCCACGGTGTAGGCCGTCCGCCGCCGCCCTCGGCGTAAATGCCTGTGCCAAGCTCGACGTAAGCGGCATACTCATTGTTCGTGCCGATGATTGCCGCCGGTTCCTGCTCGTCTACCACATGGGTAATGCTGTTGCGCAGATTGCCGGTGTCTACGGGGCACAGCTTTTTTGCGTATCCCTCTGCCACCAGCCCAATCTTTTCAAGGCCCCGCAGCAGTGCCGCCTTGATTTCAGCGGAAACCTCCGCACTGTGGTCTTGGATCTCAATGTTCATCGCTTAACGCCCCATCTTAATCAAATGTTCGCCGTAAGTCATAAAATTCATGTTGTCTATGTCCAAAAGCCTTTGTTTTTCTTCTTCCGAAATATCGGGTTTAGAAACAAGCAGCCCCTCATTGTTTTTTTCTGTCGTCTTGGATAAGAAATCCATATCCCCCGATGTAAGAAGCATACTTCATTTTCCTTTCAAGATACTCGCGACTTCCTTTGCAATTTCGCTTGGGTTTTCGGCTAAAAAATACTGGGCAATGCTCTCAGCCACAAATTCCTTTGAATTTCTAAGCCCGTAATAGCTAAATCCCGCTGCCTTTGCCTTTTTTTCAAGTGGCAGAGCTTTTATCGTCCATGCTGTATTATCACCTAATATATCAGAATAAGCTTTTCTATACAACACATCAATTTGATTCTTTTTTGTGGCATCGTTATCAAGGATCATGTGTTGAACAGCATGTCCCAGTTCATGGTACACAGTATGAAACGCGTTGCCTGTGCTCCATGCGCCATGTTCAAATTCTCTGATTGCATCTGCTGTCATTTTCTTAATTGCGCCCTTTTGTTTTACAACAGAATTCAAAAAAACAGTACGCAAAGAATTTGAATATGCCGCATAAGAATCGGTTTTTTTCGTGTAAAGAAGTACGTTATCCAAATATCCGGCTTCGGTTAAACTCCCGAACGCATCATTCATTCTTGCGATTGCCTTGTTTAACTCATTTGCAACATCAAGATTCATCCCAAGCTGATACGCCGTTGTTTGCCCAAGGCCAAGCGCCTCTTTTGCATATTTAACAGCTTCATCAATATTGGTAGCAGGCGTAAATTTTTGGATGTAGTCGAATCCGGTAGATTTTGCTTTGCCCGTTTTCCACCCAGCCCATTCCGCATAGGTCATATTAGAAACAACCTCTGTTTCGCCCGTAGATGCGTTTCTGGCGCGCCGTTGAGCGGTAGAGGTATCCACACCGCCCACGTCCGCAATCACCGTACAGCGGCAGTTATACACGAGGTAGCCGGGTGCAGACGTGTCACCGGGGAACATGATCTCGTTCCCATCGACTTTAAACGGCTTGCCAACGTCCACCGTCTGGCCGTCCAGCATGGCATGAGCGTGTCGCGTTCTGCCGTCCAGCGTCGCAAGCCACTGTTTCTTGAGCTTGACGCCCATCTTTTCCGCTGCCGCATAGCTGTCCATGCGTCCGGCGTTCTGCGCTCCGGTCACGGCGGTTCTGGCGGTGCGGATGGCGGAATCCCGGCTCATGGTGGTGATCCGCTTTTGCAAGTCATCCGCCATGCGCTTGATGCTCTTACCCTGCAAGATGGAGCTGGTGACGCTCTTGGTAATTTGCTTTTTGCCATACTCGAGGTCGATACCGCGCTTTAGGGCGCGTTTCGGCGGGTAATACGGCATTAAGTCCGGCTGCTGCTCTACCATGAGCCGCTTGACCGTCTGCTCGTCCCACAGGTCAAAGCCGACGTTGCCCGCGACCTGTTCGATGGTATAGGCCGAATAGTTGCGGTTAAGGCAGTAAATACCAGGCGTAGCATCGTTGGTATAGGACACCGCCACAGCGTTTGCATCGGTCATGCGGTGCGCCACCTTGTCACGCATTGCCTGATAGCGTTCCCCACGCCCGATCTGGTTGAGCCGCCATTGCTTATAGTCGGCCTCCGTCCATTCCTTACCGTTCTGCACGGTGCCGATCAGCGCTTTCATTTCCTCGTCGCGCTTTTTGAATTGCTCAAAATATGCATCAATGGTAGCTTGCAGTTCTTCCCCCGCCTCGCGGTATAGTTTTGCAATACGCCGTTCCAGCTTTGCAAGCTCCTTGTCTGTCAGTTGATGCCCAAGATCACTGGTCACCATCGCCGCTCACCCCTGGCGCGTTTGGATCTTCAAAGCTCCGGGCAATCTCTTCTGCTGCCTTCCGCTTTGCCATGTCCTCGTACTGGTCAATGTCACCGTTGATGGTCAGCAGCTTCTTTGTGATGTACTCGTCATCGTAATACGCCGCGCCCAGAAGAATGTTCTGCGTTTCCTCGCTCTTGTTGATAATCTGATTGCGCGTATAGCTCGGCTGATCCTCAATGCCTGCCAAACGCAGGATTTCAACAATAAACCGCGTTACCTCGGATTCAAACTTGTCCGTCTTCAAATCCAACGGCACATAGCTGGCCTTGATCGCGGTCGCCGTCTGGTTCCCTGCGGATACCGCCGCAGCGTCAAAGCACTGGAAATCTTCGTACAGCTTTTTCTTGAGCATATCAATGGTGCTGCTGGTGCCCTCATAGGGAGCCTCGATAGTTTTACTCTCCACCTTTGCGCCATCATCGCCATTCGCGTGGGCGACATGGGTGGTTTTCAACCGTTCAATAAACTTTGCATCGTCCAGATCCGTCATGCCCTCGCAATTGGAAATCACCCAATAGATCAGATTGCCCTCGTCCACGTTGTTTACCATATTGGAGGACGCCAAATCCAGCGCGTCAATGGTATTGCGCTTGCCGACGATCTCGGAGAGACACCGCTTGTTGTTTTTCAGCGGCACGATGGGGAAACTCGGATAATTCCCGCCGTCATAGATTTCGGTTTCGCCGACCTCCGCCTTGCGCTCGATCAGCTTATAACTGCGCTTCGGCTGCATGACGGCCGTATCCTCGCCGCTGGGCTGGAAATACTCGGTAAAGCCGTCAATCTCATACAGCGTCGCTCTCAACGGCTTATCCTGTGCCACCTGCCAGAACCGGATACCGGCTTTCATTGCACCGTCTTCCTCATCGTAGAGGGGGACAAACTCAAGCAGGGAGAACACCCGCAAATGCGTCAGATCCCAGAAGCCGAAAGACACGCCTGCGATTTTCGCCTCACGCGCCGCATCCATGACTTCCTGGTCAAAGTCCGGGCATAGCTTGTTTGGTGTTTCCTTCTCCGCGAAGGTCACGCCGTTGCCCAGAAGATACGATACCTCCTGATCCACCGCCAGACCGAAGAATCGGCTGGCCAGCTTGTGGTTTGCCGTCCACATATCCGCGTGGGCGCGGCCCTGCATATCATAGATGATCTTTTCATAGCGGTTGATTGTCGGATTCAGCCCGTTGTAATATTCCTCAGCATCCGCCGCCGTCTTATATGCGTGGGATTCACGGTGCTCGTTGATCGCGCTGCGGATAAACTCCATCCGCACCTTTTCGTCCTCGCCCACCGCCACAAGGTCATTATATGTCTTAATCTCCGCTCACCCCTTGTCTCAGAATGGAAACATAATCAGAGCTGTCGCGTTTGTTCCACAACCGCTTTACGATGCTGGCCGCGCTGTCCGGCGCGTCATCATGCTCCACGTTCTCGTTGTAATCGCAAATCTGGTCGATATACGCATCATCCGTCCCGGCCACAAAAACCACATTGCGCCATTCCGCCTTGAGATAGCTTGTGATTTTAAGGGATTTGTTCATGCTTTCGTGATAGGTAACGGCCCGTTCCCCCTTCGCGCGCAACGCCTTTGCCAGATAGCCCTTGTCGGCGTTGGTCTCGCAGTAAATCACCCCAGCATTGAAAGACTTCCGAAGCCGGATGATCTCATCCATGCAATCGTCCACATGCTTGTGCCAAAGCCGCCCATAGAGGTAATATGTCGTTCCCTTCTTCCGGGCGACCGTAAACGCCGTGTAGTCATCGCCGCCGTATGCCGCGTCGATATGGCAAATGCCCTGCTCTGCAAGGCAAGGCTCCGCGCCCATTTGCGGCGTGTCAAAGATCACATCATCACTGGCAATGTGCCGCAGCTCGTAGTTTGCTGCAAACAGGGATGACGTCATAGACGATTTAATGGTTTGCAACTCATCCCCGGAGATCAACCCAGTTGAATAGCAATCGTACTTTTCGATATTCGGCATCATGGAAAACGCGTCTTCCTTGTGCCAGGGCGTTCCGGTGTTAAAAATGCGCCCGCCACGATTGCGGATATTCTGTAACTCCTGATAGATCGTTTTTGTATGGTCTCGCTCTGCGCGGGAAATGCGATCCTGCACGTTTACAATATCGTCCGTAAATATGCGGTCAAAATGCTTGCCGGTCAAGGACCCGTTCACGCCGCACGCCACAAGCTGGCTCGTGCCCTTGTTGTCCGCTGCCAGATTCGTGGAAATCTCCGTCGCGGATACCGTTGTCAGGATCAGCGGTTTTCCGTGGATCTTCTCGCACAGTGCCTCCATGTATGGCGATAGCAGCAGATTTCGCACCTGCCGCACAACCTCTTTCACGTCCGCATCCGTTTTTCGCATAAACAGCGTTTTGAGATTCGGCAGAAGGACGATGATCTCCGCCAGCGCAATCGAAACGCACGTTGTTTTGTAGCTGCCACGATGCGCCTGCAAGGTTTTGTCCTCACTACCGCGCACCATATCCTGTATCCATGCGTTGTGCAGCGCGCCCAGCTTATCAAACCCAACGGCATGACCGAACGCAATGGGATTATGTATCAGCAGTTCCGCCGCTTGTATCCGCGTCATTCTGCATCACCATCTTCTCCAACTCGTCCAATGCAATGCCCTTCGCGTCCGTCACCGCCACGTCCACGCTGTCACGCTGCCCCAAAAATTGTTTACCGAGGAAGATCGCCATTGTAGCGTTCTTTTCAGCCAATCGCCATTGGCTCCGACGCAGTGAAATTTTCCCCGCGCCGCGCTTTTGTTTGAATACCTCGGAGAAACTGGCATGATAGGTGCGTTTACACCAACCATCCAGTGTTTTATCAGTTACATCAAACCAACCGCAGATTTCCTCAAGCGTGCATTGCAGGCCGCAGAGGTTCTCGA
>ERZ1106948.319-NODE-319-length-24242-cov-43.881507_pt1 | contig 24242 bp, 28 predicted proteins | sample MGYA00403673_ERZ1106948 | MGnify/ENA primary metagenome ERZ1106948 (study PRJEB35170, sample SAMEA104062409) | human gut metagenome | biome: human gut; feature: human-associated habitat; material: faeces | place: Denmark | collected 2012-05-07 ...
TGGTGAAGAAGGAGGAGGAGGGCGTGAAGGTGGAGGAGCCCGTCGCCCCTCTCGCCGGCAACGGAGGTCGTCTCTAAGTTTGAGTGAGCTCCAAGCGAGTCTTCTGAGCGAATCTCTGAGCGAAGCACAACAATCGGAGTCTGTTTGTTTCGAGAGACGCATTTGCAGGAAACAAAACAGAGGGACAGGTCGTCGTAAGAATCCAGAATGTCTTGGATCCTGAACAAGGAGTGGATCGACGTGCGAACATCTTGCTCCAACGATAGGAGCTTCATCAACGGGATGTACTGATAGAGCTACACATCACCCAAACGCTCAATACGCACCTTCTTATCATTCCTGTCCGAATACCAAGAATCGATCGGAATGCCGTTATCCACGTTGAATGCAAAGGCATACGGGGAATTATCGAGGAGAATGGTCTTCGACTACACGTCACTCACAGCAGCCTGAATCACAAGATCACGGTTCAGAGAGCGCAGGTCTTTGATATACATGCCATTGTTTACTAAAACGCAGTCGTCGCGAGAGAGACAGTGCTGAATCAACTTCTTATCGCTATTGAACAAATCACAGATCAGCTGGGCGTAGGGCTGAATACCCGCCGTAAAGACGATGAGCTCGTAGTACTTGCTCATTGTCTCGAGGAAGTGGAACACGTAGGGGCGGAAGCAAAGATAGACGTCGTACACTTCCTCATCACAGATCTACGATCAACAGCAGGAATGGCGCAAACCTGAAACGTGATATCAAACTTCTCTGGCTTCTCGAGGTAGCAGTGCACGAGGGTTTCATCCAAATCCAAAACCAAGGTATGAGATGGCAGGGTGCTTGACTTTGGAGGGAGGAGGTTCAGATGCAGCTGAGACTTCGGAATGGATTCGTACGGAGGAACCATGTGCATAAGAAGATAGCTAGGGATGAAAGCAGCCACGCATCACGACGGGTCCACGTAGTTGGGATCGTACACTTCCTCCTCCTCACTGCCATCCAGTGGCTCTTCCAGAACCGATTTGCTCAGGAGCTCCTCTTCAATCGACACGGTTCCCTCATGCACCTCGGAAAGGCGTCTCAGCGTGGAAGATGTGGAGTGAAGGAACGGGAATGCACCAAGTCGCAGGATATTCTCTCTTGATGCTCTGACGATACACGTCGGACTCGCGAGCGATGGAGCTTTGACGACGAATGCTCTCCCTCTCCCCTATAAGAGTCAGCTACTGCCCGCGCCACCCACTCTCTGACAGTCTTGGAGAAGGCTCTACGATTGAGTCGTGACGCTCGTTTGCAGAGGAATTCTCGGCGATAGAAAGACGAACGTGCTTTCCTTCATCATTCACCTTCTCAGGCTCTATGGGGGCGATGACTACGCGTTACGAGGCACACCACAATGCGTTACTATAGGACGTTTTCTTCTTCAGAGTGGTTGTAAAGATGACGCTTCCAGACATTGTGCTTCTTTGCCACTTCGATCTGCGTGTTATTCAAAACGACGTCGCATACGCGGTGCTCGTTGAAGAAAACCCGTTGTTTGCCCTTGGAATTCTATTCTCGCAAAAAACGGGGCGATTTTGCGTGATCACGAAGGAGAAGGGGAATGTCTAAAGATTCTGTGGTTTCCTTCTTTCCATATGTTACCGATGCGAGGGACGGAAGTTGACAGTGAATCGCGCATTTCCGTCAATTCCTTGTTCACGACCATTAAAGAGATTGTAGAAGGGAGAGAATGGTTTAAAGCGTGATTTCCCTCGGAATCGCAGAGACGCACGACGCGGACTCCAAGGAGATAGAATCCACATTTGTATAGGCGATTTCATTCTTTCACTCTACCGTTCTTCATCCGGATTCCGCCGTGCAACATGACTCTTAATCAGAAACTGACTATTCTCTTCTGAAAACTAGTATGGGTATTTTAGATCAAGCAAAGGGACTTGTTGCGTGAGCTATTTGCGGAATCGGATCCTAATCGTGTAGTAAGAAGACGGAGCTCGAAAAGACCTTGGACCAGGCGCTTTCGAACGAGAACTGGGGTGCCTCCGGAACCATGCTCGCTGATATTGCTCAGGCGTCTTACAACGAGTATGGGACTGCTCTTCCTCGACTGACGCACAGGAACGACTACAAGGTGATCACCGACGCGATTTGGAAGACCCTCGCCGTTCAGCCCAAGTACTGGAAGCAGATCTTCAAGGTTGTCGCTTTCGCGGTGTTTCACGACGTAGGCTCTGAACCTGATCGATCACCTGATTCGCAATGGTTCTCCTAGAATCATCGACGACACGCGCGACAGAATCGAGAAGCTGCGCGCTCTGCAGGACTTCTCCTTCAAGGAGCAGCAGTACGAGCGTGGCAACGGAAGTGAGTGCGGTTGCGGGTCGTCACACCCTAGTTCGCGAGAAGGCGTCTCTGATCATTGAGCTCCTCGACGACGATTCCCGTCTGCGTTTCGAGCGCAAGAAGGCCAAGGAGCTGAAGCAGAAGCTGGCTTCTCGCCAGAACGCCGTGGGCGGAGGCGCTCCCGCTTCCGCGGGTCCGCAGACGCGTCAGGCGCGTCCTGTGCGCCCGATGGCGCGTGGTCGCTACGACGACGACGAGGACGAGAGACCTCGCCGCAGACGCTTCGAGGACGACGATGACGACGAGCGTCCGAGAAACAGACGCCGCGCGGATGTGAGCGACGACGAGGACGACTACAGACCGAAGAAGAAGCCGGTGAAGAAGGCGTCTCGCTACGACGATGACGACGAGGAGGAGGAGAGACCGAAGAAGAAGGTGGTGAAGAAGGCGAAGAAGGTGGCGGACGACGAGGACTTCGACGAGGAAGAGGAGGAGAAGCCCAAGAAGAAGGTGGTGAAGAAGGCTGTGAAGAAGCCGGTGAAGAAGGTGGAGGAGGAGGAAGAGGAGGAGGAAGAGGAGGAGAGACCGAAGAAGAAGGCTCCCGCGAAGAAGGCGCCTGCCAAGAAGGCTGCGAAGAAGGTGGAGGAGGAGGAAGAGGACTTCGGCGAGGAGGCCGAGGAGCCTCAGGAGCAGTCGCCCGTCGCGGACCTGATGGACATGTTCAGCGTGCCCACGAACGCGCCTGCCGACAACAGCGCTGCCGCCGCTCCCGCCGCCGGCTACGGCTACGGCGATCCCTACGGTGGAATGGTGGACCTGAGCTCGCTGTCGTACGGCGGCGCTCAGCAGCAGCAGCCTCAGCAGCAACAGCAGGCGTACGGATATGGTGCCCAGGGCTATGGCTACGGCGGCTACGGCTATGGAAATCAGCAGGGTTTCAGCGGATATGGTTACTAAGCTGTTTGCTGGTGGACTCTTGTATTGCATAAAGCGTTCTTTTGGTTGTGTTTCTTAGAATACTATATCCTTTGCCATTCTTTCTTCCTATGGGAGTGCTATTCTCGAAGTCAACCGTGTTTTCGCTTCCCCCGTACAACTACCACGAGCGAGTGGTATGATTCCGTACTGAGCGTGAGACCGTAGTATCCCTTCCCCATCGCGAAGCCCGTCGATGGAGACTATAAGAACGGTGCTTACCGCAACGTCGAGTCGATGGACCGGTTGTGGACGGAACCAATTCCGGAGCAACCGTGGGTGAACACCAGTTTGTACGTCCGTCCTATTTCCATAACTCTTAGGGAAGTGCTCAAGTATTCTTCGACCGAACACTGGGACCGTGACTCTTTGGGAGAGCGAGTGAAGCTGCCCGACGGCAAGCTGGGCGAGTACGAGTACATCAAGTACAAGGATTTGTATCCCATGGTGGTCCAGCTGGGCCGCAGTTTGCGTAAACAGTTCCCCTTCTTGCAGAGACAGGGACACATTGGTTTCTACGGCCGCAATTGCCGCAGTATTCAGCTGTACGCCCTTGCCATGCAGTCTCAAGACCAAACCACCGTCCCTGTCTACGACACGCTCGGCACGAAGGCCGTGAAGTACATTGTGAACCATTGTGAGATGGCTGTGATCGCCGTGACGGAAGAGAAGCTTCCCTCCCTGCAGGAGATCATGCGTACTCGGTGCTCATTCCGCGTAATTGGCTAGAGGGAGAGAACTCGATCCGCGGCGTGGTGCTTCTGAATGTGTCGCCCTCCAGTACTGTTCTGAAGGCGTTCAAAGAAGCCATTCCTGAATCTGTTAAAGTGATTCATTTTGAGGACGTACTCGCTGCGAATTTCCTCCACTCTAGATCAATTGTGTTCCGTACGAGGATCCCGTGGTCGAGCGGGAGGACGACTGGAGACCGTCTCGTGACTCAATCCAATACATTCTCTACACGAGCGGGACAACGGGCCAGCCCAAGGGCGTGATGATTAAGCATGCGTCAATGCTCACTATCTCTTGTTCTTTTATCCACAACATTGTTCCCCCTCCTCCCCTCTCTCACACCTAGTTGAAGAACGGCTGGATCGTCACCAACGAAGACGGCGTGTTCTCCTACCTGCCCCTCGCCCACGGTTACGAGTGCGCCGTGGAAATGGCGTTGCTAATCCGAGGCGCGCGCATCAGCTACTACAGCGGGTCGCTCAAGAACCTCATCGACGACCTGCAGGTGGCCAAGCCGACGCTGTTCATCGCGGTGCCGCGCGTGCTGCAGCGCATCCAACAGACCATCATGAACCACTTCGCCAGTCAGTCCTGGCTCAAGCGCAAGATCATTCAGTGGTGTTTGTGGCATCAGACGCTCGCCTTCCGCAAGGGGCGTCGCGTCGCCCTGTACGACAAACTGGTCTTCAACAGGATCCGCGCCATCTTCGGCGGGAAGCTTCGCTGCTTTGCCTCGGGCGCGGCGCCGCTGTCGGGCGAGTTGAGCGAGTTCCTCCAAGTGAGTTGTGCGGTCCCCATTCTGGAGGGCTACGGCCTGACGGAGACGGGCGCGGCGTGCTCGCTGACGCTGAACAACGGACACACGGTGTACTACACGGTGGGCGCGCCGCTGTACGGACACGAGATCCGTCTGCAGTCACTGCCCGAGATGGGCTACACGACCGACGATCTACCGCATCCCCGCGGGGAGATCCTGGTGCGCGGTCCGTCGATGTTCGCGGGGTACTACAAGAACCCCGAGCTGACGCGCGAGGCGGTGGACGCGGACGGCTGGTTCCACACGGGCGACATCGGTCAGTTCAACACGGACGGCAGCCTGTCGGTAATCGACCGGAAGAAGAGCATGCTGAAGCTGTCGCAGGGCGAGTACGTGGCGACGGAGGCGGTGGAGGCGGTGTTTTCGGAGTGCAGCTGGGTGTCGCAGATCTTCATTTACGGCAACTCGTACGAGAACTGTCTGGTGGCGGTGGCGGCGCCGAACCCGGACACGGTGATTCCGCTGATTCAGTCGTTTGGCATCGAGGTGAAAAAGGTGGGGGAAGAGGGGTGGAAGGAATCGCTGGCGAAGGCGTGTCTGGACAAGCGCGTGGTGACGAAGGTGATGGAGGAGCTGAACACGTACGGACGACGCATGGGTTTGAACGGGTTCGAGCTGATTAAGGGATTGTTCCTGAATGGGCATGTGGGGCCGATGAACCAGATCTTTACTGTGGAGAACGGAATGATGACTCCGACGTTTAAGCTGAAGCGTGTTGCGTGCCAGAAGCAGTACGAGAAGGAGATTGCTGCCATGTACGATGAAATCCACAAGCAGCAGTGGCGTGTTTGTTGAACAAGGAATAGCACGCATTCGTAAGATACATAAAGGAAGGATAGCGGGACTCGACGACGACTCGGTCCTCATGCTCAAAGTGTCGGCGTGTGCAGTGCTCAAAGGCGCTCTCGCCACATCGGAAGTGGAGGTGTGGTGAATTCGACAGTTGGACAGAGGTGCACCAGTAGAACGAGAAATCACCCGCTTCAAACAACTCCAGGCAAGGCGTATTGACCGTGGTGAACTGATCCACCCAGTAGTAGTTGTAGCTGTCCTCGTCCAGACTTCCAATACGGAGCGTTCTGAGCTGGGGAAGATCTACGCGATTACGAGGGAAGGGAGTTCAAACCACAAAGTGCGAGTCGAGAAAACGAGGAGAAGGAGCCTGCACCGATGCTGACACTGCACAAGAGAGGACACGATCGAATGGATAGAATCGCGCTTCGTTCTCGAATCTGCTGCGAACACTGGGGCATATAGGGGTACAGATCGGGTCCGAGACAAAAGGCGTTGTCGCTGACAGTGATGGTCTCCAAACGCGAAAGGTCGGCAATGTCCACATTCACACAGTCAGCCAGAGTTATGCTACAAAGGTTGAGGTGGCGGAGTTGCGAGAATACGGAGAAGTCGATGGAAGGGATGCTGCCACTGTTTTGAAGGAAGGAAAAGTGGGTAGTGAGCGTCGACGGCGATTCCTCTTCCGCTTGCTGAGCCCCATCTCCACGATCCGCCAAATCAGGGTCATAGTAGGCCTGGTTTGCAACATACACTGTGCGGTGAGAAAAGGAACCGTTTCGGTCATATTCTACGGCAACGCCGTATCGCTTTCCATGAATACAAGCACACTCGCTTCTCTTCCTCCCGTTTTGATCATACTCCACTCCGTAGCCACACATGTCACGCTCTGCCACAGTTCCCTGAAACACAAGAACGCCATCCTCATCAAAGTACTTCACTTCACCGTAGGGACAGAGGTCGTCCGAGTCCAATGCGCGGCAAAGCATTCCCTCCCATCGTCGGCCATCATCACAGTCCAGAATCCCTCTTTGCACATCTTCTCTTTCGATCACTGTAAATCCGCCTTCTTCGTCAAAGCGAAGGGTTTGGAGAAGAGGAGCATCGCCCAGGCGAAGGACGTATCCAACGCTCGTTCTCTTGCCGTCCTTGTACTGCAACAGCAAGGCGTATTCCTCCCCGTTATGAGTCACCACTTCCAGCACATCTCCCTCGAGCTGTGCTCTCCCATTCAACAGGCCGAACACCTGTCTGTCCCTCCGTTCTTGCACAACATCCGCGAGTTCCATTCCGCTCGATATGAGTAAACAAAGGGGAACGATGAAACCCCCTCCTTTCTCTCATGTTTCTCATGAGAACCCGATGGATTTTGTTGCTCTGCATCAGTATTGCCATTGGTTTTTGTGACGCGCTTGACGGCACTGCGGAATCGAGTGGGCAAAGGATACTGCATGCAGAGGAGACTAGAGAATCTAACTCGTTTCGTTCGAACGAGCAGCCACTGCCGGTGCGAGGGGACGAATCGGCATCTGGCTCTGCGAAGAACTGGGAAAACGACCCCAGTGTGATCGTTCAGTTCCCCTACAAGAGCATTTGGTACTACACCGACGAGTTCCAGCACGACGACAAGTGGATAACGGAGGACCCTGTGGAGTGGGATCGCGAGCGCTTCTTTCCTGACATCCAGCAGTATGCTCGGTATTTCAGGAAGTCCATTGCGTTGAGCAATGCAAACGACCTGTCTGTGCTGTCGCTCGGAATCAAGACGCGCTCTTCGTTTTCCGTGTATATCAATGGTGGTAGCATTTTTAGTCTGGGAATACCGTCGTTTGGGGTATCTCCCGTTTTTCAGTCGCCATTCACTTTTGCCACCCCTCAGGAGATAACGCTCATCTTTCACACCAGCAGTTATCCCAAGGGTTTCAGTGACGTAAATGAGATCGCTGTGGTCGTTTATCGTCATCGCGACATGGTCATGGATTCCGAGTACTTTGATGCCAAACTGGGCGCCTCGAGCAAGATCCCCGTTCCGACGACTATCGATGCGAACGGGGCGTTCTCGACGAACTACCCCTCATCGACATCACGCTGCGTGTACGATTCCACGGAGGACCGGGCGTGGAGCGTCACGAACGCGACGGAGACCGTCTGGACGCAGTGGCACTGGTTCTTCGGCGTTCGCTATCCACTGAACGGGTATCGTTTTTCTTCGTCGGCGAAGGCGACTCCGTCGTCGTGGACGCTGCTGGGCAGTACCGACGGGGTGGAGTGGGTGGTGCTGGACAAGCAGCAGAACCACACGTGGGGGTCGAGCACGCAGTTCGAGGGCGCGTTTGCCAACACGCAAGCGTACTCCTTCGTGAAGCTGGAAGTGACGCCGCACGGAGGAGCCGTCACACTGTCCCGCCTTCAGTTCTTCGTCATCGCAGAGAGCGCGCCGCCGCCTCTGCTGTACCCTTCTTCCTCGCTGCTCCTTCTCCCGAGGTGTGACGTAGTCTCCGCCTCGCCGCTCTACACGCCCTTCCAGCGCTACAGCGCCGACTGCACCGCGCCGCTCCCCGACGACTTCCGCTTCAGCGCGCAGCACGGCGTGTTCTTCGGCCTCGTCGAGACGCCGCTGTCGCTGTCGTGCACGATCACGGCGCAGAGCCCGACGCACAACAGCTCGACGGTGCTGTCGATCGCCACCGCGTCGTGTCCAGAGGACCACCGTACTTTCCTCCTCGAGCTGTCCTCTCCAGTGATCGCCGACGTCGTGCGCGTGGAGGGCGGGAACCGTACGCGCGAGCTGGAGGTGAGTCGTGCCACGGTGACGTTCTGCGTGGAGGACGGCGAGTACGGGCTGACGCTGCTGCAGCGCGTGCCGCACGCTCTCCCCTCTCCCTCCCTGCTCTCCGTGTATCTCTTTCACCGCGGGAATCGCTATCTTCTGAACACTCTCTTCGTCGAGTCGATCGCCTCGTTCCGCTACACGCTGCTCACCGCCTTCCCCGTGCTGCCCTCTCTCATCAACAACAACACGCGCTTCTTCTCCTCCTCATCGCCGCCGCAGGGCTGGTTCGACGTGTCCTTCGACGACTCCGCCTGGCTGGCGCGCTGGCAGTTCAGCTCCTTCACCACCAACCCGTACATGTTCGTGCGCACGTCTTTCCTGTACTCGCCCTCGCCCGACTACAACGGGGTTGAGATCACCGTCTTCTCCCACGACGGCGTCCGCGTGTACCTCAACGGCGCGTTGCTCTTCGCGCACTGTCTGGACGACAGTCCCACCACGCTGTGTTCGTCGGCGCGCTGCGAGGCGCACACCTTCACGACCACCGTGCACACACTGCGCGAGGGCCGCACCGTTCTCGCGGCGGTCTCGTACTCGCCCGTCTCGCACTCCTCCTGCTTCGACGTCTTCGCGCAGTTCCTCCCCGCATCCTCCTCGCAGTTCCCGCGGGATTACCGACTCTCCTTGTCTCCCGCCATGTCCGACACGCTCCTTCCCTTGATCGACCACGACCCCGCGACGGAAGTCTTTCTCCCGCTGCGAGCGCTCCAGGCGGTCGAGTTCGCCTTCACCTCCTTCCGCAACGAGGTGATCAACCGGTACTGTCTGTTCCCGGGCACGCTGACGGAGTACTACCCGCGGGACTGGGTGTTCTACGGAGTCGAGAACGGGACGTGGACGCGGCTGGACACGCAGCAGTACGTCTCCTGGACGCGCCGCGAGTACCAGTGTTTCCAAGTGCCCTTCCAGAACCACGCGTACCACATGTACGGACTGTCTGTGTTGGAAGTCAACGACGACGCGCTGACGAACAAGAGGGTCAGTCTGGCGGAGATCCGCTTCTACTTCGACGACACGGCGCGCAACATCCCGCCACTGTCGTATATCCCGAGCGCCTTCGATGTTTACCCTTTTCTCCCTTTTCCGCAACACCGACTGTCCTCGCCGCTCTATACCAACTTCACCATCACGCCCATGCTCCCCTTCCCGGTGGAGGTGGACTACGACACGGGCATCATCAACGGAACCTTCCCACTGTACACCGGCGACTTCAACTACACGGTCAGCGCCGTGAGCAGTCGCGGGGACGTCGCCAACACCACCGTCTCCATGCACATCGTGCGGTGTCCGGGCGTGTTCGGCGGCATCGTGCTGGAGTTCCACCCACGCTCCGGCGCGGCGCCCGTGTCGTATCGCCTGGTGAACGAGATGGGCGAGGCGGTGGACGCGCTGGAGTCGGTTCCCTCGTACGTGCTGAAGCGGCGCATCTGCGTGACGCCGGGCTACTACACGATCGTTCTCTCGAACAACGGAACCACCTCACTGGGACTGCGCGACGTGTATGTTCGCGTTCACGACGGGTCGGCGATCGTCCACCTCCACCCCACCACCGCCTCCTCGATCGCCCATCGCTTCTACGTGGGGTATCTCGTGGAGCCGTTCCTGCACTACTGGTGGTGGAGCATGGAAACGCAGACCGACCCTGAGTGGTACACGGGGAAGAAGTTCTCGTCGGACTGGTCGTACAGTTACGCGAACAGCATCCCGTCGAAGTGGCGAAACAACTACTACCTGATGACGCACTTCAACATCTCCCACATCGAGCGGTTCGTCGGCTTGCAGGTGAACATTCACTCGTTCGGGGGCTATCGTGTGTACCTCAACGGAGTGTTCCAGCGCGAGTTCTGCGTGGGCGACGACCTGACCTACAACCGCGACAAGGCGAAGTGCAAGAAGCAGAGCATCGAGTTCCTCCACCGCGAGGTGTTCCTGACGGCGTGGGGCGTGTTGCATGAGGGCGACAACCTCCTCTCCGTCCAGCTCATTCCCACGGGTCGCAACTTCGACCACGGCGTGATGGTGAACGCGATCCTGCTGCCCGCCGCGGACTCGGCGTTGATGAATGGCTTCCGCGCGGACGACGAAGACGGCGGAGAGGTCGTGTTCGACAACGACCCCTCCACGTCCCATGTTTTCCCCATCGGCGCGCGACACAGGTGGTCGTTCGGGACGGACACGGAGGGCTTCTTCACGGGGTACAAGCTGGTGGCGGACGCGGAACACTTCGCCGCGGCGCCGCTGCGCTGGACGGTATACGCGGAGATCTTCAACTTCTACGGCGTCGTGGCGCTCCACCACGGCGAGCACGTGTTCGCGGAACCGAGCGAGGTGTACGAGGTGCACCTGGCGGCTCCGACGAGCGTGTCGGTGGTGTGGCTGGAGGTGGAGGCGGTGCAGAACACCACGGCGAACCCGCGCGAGTACTACCTGGCGGACTTCACTCCCTTTATCCAGCCGCCGCGCGCCAGCTGCATGCGAGACGGCGTGTTCCCGCCCGCGCTCGACAACGACTACTCGGCGATCCCGTGTCTGCCGCACGACCTGTACGGCGGGCAGATCAAGCGACTCTGTCAGAACGGCACGCTGGGCGAGGAGGTGAACGAGTGCTGGCCGCTGAAGCCGAAGATGATCGTATACCCCGAGGACAACTACGCGCTGGTGCCGCACGTGCCGCTGACGCCCATCGTGCCTTCTATTGTGGGAGCGGAGACGGAGGTGATCACGCAGGGCAAGATTCCGCGTGGGATGGAGATCGATCCCAAAACAGGGGTGATTTCTGGAATGACGCAGAAGGCGGAGAGTAACTTTAAGCTGACGATTGTACTGCGAAACCAGAACGGAGAGGTGTCGACTGTGCTGTATTTCTACTATGAGGAGTATTACCACAATTATCGGCTCATTCAGAATTGTGTGATTGCCGGACTGATTATGGTTCTATCTCTCACCCTAATGTACCTTATTCATCGGCTTCAGCCGAGAGACGGCAAAGAGCTGCGACCAAAGATCACCGAGTTTGGAAAGTACAAGCCGACGAAGTCAACGAGAATCCAGTATCTTGGGATCCATAACTGAATTATCTGTAAAGAAACGTGATTGAGCTGTTTGTTTGAAATGGCGTGTTGGGGTGAATGCGTGTTTCCCTTGTGGATTCATTAAATGAAGAGCGTTTCCGACCTAGCCCTCCTCGACAATCTCTGCTTCGACGTCGAACTCGTGGGGATTCCGATGAGCCCTCACTCTCCTAGAACACACTGTTGTTTCTGAAGGTCGCCGAGGTGAAGGAGCTATCCAGAGCAAACAGTCACCTAAAACGAGTGACCTCGAGCGTCATTCTCTGGAAGTACTACTATGAGCGGGATTTCAAGACAACGTTCCCCGCCCCCAGCAGTCTCACACCCCAGCACATGTACTACATCCGATCCATCAGCAGCTTCAAGAACACTGATCGGGGAAAGACCCTCAACAACATCCGGTTTTAGTATTCGTTTTATTTCACATTAAGAAATCTCATACAGCGAGCGACTCGCATAGAAAACCCAATCAAGACAAAGTACACAGTGGGGATATGGACCATCGACTTCGACGTAGTACGCTCTCGCATCTCTCATATGCAGCGAATTCCGGGCTACACATTCCTTGAGGATGAGCGGGGATTGGGAATCGAGCTCGCCCTTACAAGCAATGGATGGTAGCACTTGTCTCTGGTGTTAACAACAGGTTCCGCATTCGCGACTACGACGGAAAACAAATGTGTGTTTACAGGTGCTTGGAAATGGGGGAGAATCACGCGTAGTTCGTCTGAGATCGTGGACCAGACGCTTCATACAATAGAAAGATCCGCGTTGCCAGCCCAACACGACATTCAGTTTAAGCACATCTACAAATGGTGCGAAACGACACTCCATTTCATCTATAGGGGTGAGTGGAGGATCCTCTGCGATTATGGGATCATATACATCATGAACAACACCGACATGAACCAAGCCCTGGTCCTGTCTCCCTTTGAAAGCGGATTCGTCTTCTACCCCACCGACAAGAACCCCACAAACCTGAATCACACCATCGTTTATCCATACGAGTCATTGTTGAAACACACGAAGCAGTGATAGTGCGTTTGTGAGTAGGAGGGACTCTTCAGGATGAAATGCGGCTGATGAATGGATGGGCTCCCCAACACCCCCCACATTCCACCCCACGTCTCTCCAACCCAATCCTCATTCCCTTCACCCATCCCAGCAATGATTATCCCAGTTCGTTGTTTTACCTGCGGAAAGGTATTTAAACTTCTCTATTCCTTCATCCACAGGTCGTGGGCAACAAGTGGGAAGCCTATCTCCACTATCTCGAGGATGAAAACATGGATGCTGCGTAACTCAGTGTTGAATACGATAACTCGTTTAGCACCGCGCTGGACAAACTCGGCCTGAAGCGCTACTGCTGCCGCAGAATGGTGCTCACCCACGTCGATTTGATCGAGACACTGTTGAAGTACTCCAGTACGCGCCTCTCGCTCCCCTCTCACGCCCTAGACGCCAACTGCGAGAAGTGATCGGCTCCTGTGAATTGTGTAGTTTAGACACGCCGTTTGTTAGCAACCAACAAGCCACTATGATACAGGACCAGAACGGCGACTCCGCTTCGCCACGAACTCGTTACTCGCGTAGCTGCTCGTCGACCCCTTCTGCGACCACCACCGATTCTCCTCGCTCACATCGCTCACAAACTGGTGGAACAGCGACTGCTCCGAACTAACCGTCAGTCCCACCATCACCAAACCACTTCGTTAGGCGAAGGAGCGTGTCCGTGTTGTCCTTGTCGAACTTCGCCTCCGCCACGCGCGATATCATCTGGGAGCGGTCCAAAAACGTTCTATTCGCCTCATTCCCTCCTCCATGACACACCGCAACAACAGAATCAGCAACGAGGGGTTCTTCGTCAACTGACCGTAACGCAATCCCAACTCGTAGAACGACGGACACTTGTACCGGATGTTCACTGCAGACGGCTCCGCCCAGATCTGTGTCCTACACGTGAACACCGCAATGAGGTCAAACAGGAACTGGGAACTGAACTGTTTCGGCTCCACGCACTCCACGTAGTGATTTCGGATCAGCGGGATCGCTATCCAGCCGGGAAGCTCGATCTCCGCGTTCGCGGGAATCATTCCGTCCTCGTCGCTCTCGCGGAGACAGGTCGCGTGCGGAATCGGCGTCAGCGTCCTCACTTTCAAAACCACATCTTCCTCCAAAAGACTGTCGATCGAATAGTAGTCGTAGTTGGGGTCGTGGAGCGGCGTGATGGCGTCTCCTCCCTCCTCCTCCTGTGAGTCCATGGATGTTGTCTTTGAGCGGGAAGAGGGGAGGCGGTGTTCGCGGGGATGGAGGCGAAAGTGGAAGGGGACTCCATTTCGCGTTATCTCCATAATCTGCTATCGCATGTTCAGTCTCCGCACACTATCCAAGAAGACGACGCCCGTCGCCATCAATGGTCTCCGAGCCATGCTGAATAAGAGCGTTCCCTGTGGTTTCCGTCGTGAGGGGGTTGATTGCGTAGCGATGCAGCAGGTGGCGTCCGTGGTGTACACGAAGGAGCAGCGCCCCGTTCCCGAGGACTATCGCGTTCCGGACTATATGGAGAAGATCTACACATGGTGCTACGTGAAGCCGAAGAACGTGAAGATGCTGGACCGTCAGGCGGTGGTGCAGACGATTCTGTTCGGGTATTTCCAGCCGCTGGCGAACATGGTGTGTTCGGAGCTGAAGCCGGGTCAGAAGCTGCTGCAGTGCGGTAGCACGTACGGCAAGCTGATCGCGACGGTGTCGAAGAAGCTGGGACCGGAGGGCACGTACAACTGCTGCGATATCATGCCGATCCAGGTGGCGTCGTGCAACCGCAAGATGTCGAAGTACCCGTGCCACGGCGGGTGCATCCTGGAGGACGCGGCGACGCACCACCCCGAGGAGGACAAGCAGTACGACGCTGCGTGGGCGCTGGTGTGAGTGTGTGAGGCGTAGTCTGTCGTTCCTTCTGCTGCACGAGGTGCCCGACGACACGAAGCGCAAGGTGATCGACCGTATCATGATGTCGGTGCCGGTGGGCGGGAAGGCGATCTTCATCGAGTACCACAAGCCGGCGTGGTACAGTCCGTGGAGATACATGATGCCGATCGTGTACTGGCTGCTGGAGCCGCTGGCGTTCACGGTGTGGAACCACCAGATCACGGAGCTGGGCGATCCCGAGTTGGTGAAGAAGTTCAAGTGGCGAAAGGAGCTGCGCTTCATGGGTCTGTACCAGAAGCTGGTGGGCGTGAGAGTGGAGGATTAAGTGCAAGTTTAGTTTGTGTTTGTTGGGTGATGAGTCTTCGAGCACACTCGGATCGGCTGAACGACGCCGCGTCGCGAGGGGACAAGGAGGCGATCAGGCGCGTTGTCACGGAGGCGAAAGTGCATTCTTCCTCTTCGTGCTGACCGTTGTAGTTGTTGATTCTCACACAGTCCATTGACGCCGAAGAAATGGGTATCTTCACTGTGCTGTCTGTTTTCACCGTGTAGCGCGATTCCTCGAGAACTGCATTTGCGTCGCGGTGAAGGCGATGCACGAAGAAATACTGAACTACATCGATCTGTATACATCCCTCTGTCCGAGCGATTCGAACAGGGAGAGGAAACTCCTGGTGGAATCCATCCACCTCCTCTACCTGCTCGTGTCGAACGATTTATCGACGTTCCACGCCGAAGTGAGTGAGTGACAAGAGGGTGACGGATAGCTGGAGCGCATCGCGGACAAGGACATGGAGAACCCCCTGATTCAGTTTTCGGTCCAGATCGAGGGCTACTTGACGACGGGGCGATACAACAGGATACAGGAGTGCGTACGGCAGCTGCCTCACCCCCTCTTCTCCTATCTGATGACGGGGCTGCTGGAGTCGATTCGCGAGGACATCGAGAATTGCGTCGAGGAGTCCTACTCGCAGCTGAACGTCCAGGAGTTCGGGAAGCTGGTGGGGTGGACGGGGTCTGAGGACGACATGCTGCAGTCCATCCGCGAGCGTCACAGCGCGTGGGTGGTGAGGGATGGCGTGATTGTCTTCCCGAGGAGGGAGGTGAGCGAGGAGAAGGAGAAGATGGCGACGCTGGGGGATCTGATAAGGCAGATGAACGACATTGAGATGATATGGCGTGTTTGTTTCCAGAGAATTGGTAGTTGGGAGTGGGAATGAAGCACAGAGTGAACTTCCGCAAGCTGGGACGCAAGACGTCGCATCGAACCGCAATGCTCCGGTGAGGTGTGCGTGGGGTTGTTGATGGGCAGGAACATGACGACTTCGCTGATCGAGCACGATCGGATACGCACGACTGTGCCTCGCGCGAAGGAATTGAGGAGAGTGGCGGAGCAAATGGTGACGCTGGCGAAAAGCGGTGGGGAGTGCGTCAAGGCGGTGAGGCGTAGGCGATCCGAAGGCGTATCAGCGCGCTGCGATCACGGTGCAGACGAAGGAGGCGATGGATCGGCTATTCGACGTTCTCGCGAATCGCTACAAGTGGGTTGTCGTTGATGATAATGATAAATAGAGACCGCAACGGAGGGTACACGCGCATCATGCGTTGTGGGTATCGCACTGGCGACAAAGCGCCGATGTGTTATATCGAGTACATTGACAGGTAGGGGAACGGGTATGGGATGAGGAGTAGAGAGGGAGAGTTGCGAGCGTGCAGGAAAGTGGGAGAGGAGACGAAGGCGGTGGCGAGCGACACGAAGCAGGTGGAGACGACGAGTGCGGCAGAGTCGATCGACGAGCAGATCGAGAAGATCGTGAGTGTGCCCGATCTCTCCGCGCTGGGCTCCGCCGACGTGCATCCCCAGGTGAAGCTGTCGGAGGAGGAGACCCGCAAGCTGAGTGATCAGATTGCGTTTAAGTAGTTCTTTTGGTGTGTTTCTTGCGCATCCATATTCCGTCGTGCAGAATCCAGTTCAGAAAATAGCATGTCAGGAAGGCGTTATGACAAGAAGAAGGGAAAGTGCTGTCTCGTTACGTTGTCAGCCATCCTTTTCATTCTGTCGCTCCTCCTTTTAACTGGATCGTACTTGCTCATCAGCAATAGGTATCTTCCGGAGGAGACAAAGAAGGACAACGGGTTTTATAGTAGTCTCATCGTAATTGGAGTTGTTCTTGCTGTGTATTCTCTCTTCGGGCTCTTTTCCTCTTGCGGTGGTTGCATGATTTATGTTTTTTCTCCCCTGACTACGTTGCTGACGATCGTTTTTGCTGCGGGCGTTGGTTTGTCCATCTATATGGTAGTTGCTTCTTCCGTAGTCCCATTTCGTGCCAGTAATGCGTAGAGTTCAAATACAACGTCAATTCTGAATACCGTATCGCAGGGAGTGAACTACCTTCTCGAGGGCGGAAAGGAGAAGGAGTGGATTGCGATGCAAGATATGTTTAGTTGCTGTGGATATGACGGCATGAATCGGACTGCAGTCGTGTGTGACAACAAAATGGATTGCAAGGCGATGCTTGAAGAGGATCTTTCGGGCATCTCCGTGATGTCACTGATCGTTACAATTGTTCTTTTCGTTTTCTTTGTGTTCCTTACTGTCACATCGTGCCAGCGAATGGTGTCTGATGCCCATTTCCACTACTGCTGTTTGTTTTGCACGCGTTCGACGAAGGCATTGATATCGCTCTGGTAGAGCGCAGCTGCCTCTAGAAGTGAGTTGGGCGGGAAGAGCAAACCCTCATTGAGGGGGTCCTCGGGATTGGGCTCCGCTAGGAGGAACTGGAGAGAACATGCGACCTGTGTCAAGTCAATAGATGGTGTCCAATTCTCCCTCAATATGTTCAGGCACACGTGACCCTCTTCATCTATGTTGGGGTGGAAGATCTACTTAACAGCACGCAGACAAAGAGTACAGGAGTCAGGAGACGCACCTTGTAGGGCTCTATGGGAAAGAACTCTGGAATGGTCACTTCGAATGTGTATCTACGATGTCATTCAACGATGGTGCATACTGTTGATCACGGTAAAGACCCTCAGAGGGCTCTACAATCAGTTGGAGTGAATCCAAACAAGATGGGTCTGGAATCAGTAGCTCCACTCCACAGTCATCATCATATTGGGAAATATCTACAGGGGAATGGGAATTCGCGTCGCTCACCTGACTTGATTCGTTCGTCATGAAAGGCAGTGTTGTATACGTCCGTCGCGCTGTCTACTCCCGACGAAATCAACTCGCGAATTCCGATCATGCAGGGAGAAGGGGCAGATTTGCTTTGTTCCTTCCTTTCATCATACGATGGAGAGTTCGTGCTTGACAGAAGGAGATATACAAAACGAGAATGCTATCAATGACTGCCTTCAGCTTCACTCTGACGATCCTGGTACTGAGGTAACTGAAGAGCAGTATCTGTTTGTGAAGGCAATTCAAGACGATTTCCATGGTTGTGAAGCGGTGGAACGGTCCGGTCGGTTCTTTTTGGTGTGGAATGGGTTTTCTCTGTCCGAAGAGTCGTTCAAGGAGTACGTAAAGGAGAAAATGGGAGAGCTGACTCAGTTGGCAAGGGAATACGTGTATCCCATGTCTATTGATGCTCTGCTGCTGAACTCGTTGACGCATTCCGTTGGCACCAGGATGGAAAGTAATGTGTAGGAGCAACAGGCGTTGTTAGGGAAGTATGGAGCGAATACGGTTCTGACGCGAAACAGAAACGGGGAGTATGTGATTATTGGAAATTCGTCGACAATCAAAGTCGCACAGAGTCTGCTGAGACAGTACTTGGAGAGTCTGGTTGCTTTCCACGTGTTTCTTCCTCCCGAGGTGCAGGATTTCATCCGCTCGGAGGAGGCGAAGGACCCTGCAGTGAACACACTGAAGACGCTCCGCAAGATCATCAATCTTCCGGGACACTTCTTCCCTGGTAGCAACGTCACGGAAGTCAAGGAAAAGAAGCGCGTATTCGATTTCGATTCCGTTCACGTTCAGATTAAGAACATCCGTCCCAGAGCCGACAATTCCAAATACCGACGCCATTTCGTCAGTCCCTTCAACTCCCAGTTTGAGGTCGTCATGGAGTGCAAGACGCCCTTCTCCTACCTCTCCAAGTCCGCGCAAGCCAACCGTCTGATCCTTCTGTCTCCGTCCCAGTGGAAACAGATCGAATTGGGCAAGAACGACCCCGCAGCACGATTTGCCGCGGGAGACGGACTGTACGCCTACAACGATCCGTCCGTACAATGTGGTGCGGATCCGCGTTTCCGTGCGGAGGTGGAGGGGGCGTTAGAGGGAACCCATCTTCACGTGATGACGCACAACGCCCGTTTGGAAGCCTTCTTCAGAGAGAAGGGAGAGGAAAACAGAAGAACCCACGTGATTGCGCTGAACGACGAGCTGCCAGAAAACGACCCGAATTCGGCAATCATGGCACTGTTCGTCGATTATTTCGGAACGGCGGAAAAGCTCCAGAATTGCGACTGCCTCAATCTCATCATTCCCAATCTCTTCGCGTCACTGCCGCTCCGTCTCCAGAAGACCTATTTCTCTCTGGCTGTGTGCGCTCTCCTCGACGCGTCGCGCAAGCTGGCGGCGTCGACTCGCTTCGTTTCCGTGCACTTCCTCGCGATGAACGAGGAACAGTTCCAGATGCTCGTTCAGTTGTTCGACGCGTGGACCACCGCGACGCAGGCGGTGAGGCAGAGAAGGAGAGTTGATGCATAGACGAGTGCGAGCACTGAGGATCGTTCGGTGCTGGTCGTCGGCAGTAAGTCTGTGTTCAGCGAGCTCAACGCGCGAGTGAACGAAGTCTTCTGTGACCTCCCATCCGTGCGTCATGTTCTTCTCTCTCACGCCTAGTTCGTGTCGTTGTGGAAACGCCTCTGTGTCCGCGACTCCTCTCCTTCTTCTCTGCCCATCTCCATCATGTCGTGGAACATTCTAGCACAACAGTTCTCCAAAAAGACGCACTGGACGCACGTGGAACCGCGCTTCCTCAGGGCAGGGTACCGCCGTCCACAAATCCTCAGCGAGATCGAGGCGCGTCACCCGACCCTTCTCTGCCTCCAAGAGTGTGACGATTATCTGAGCTTCTGGAAGAAGGAGCTGGCGGCGCGTGGATATGAGACGGTGTACCAGCAGCGAAACGGGACGAAGCCGGACGGCTGTTGTGTGGCGTTCGACGCGCGGTTTCGTTGTGTGGAGTGTTACTCGCTGTTCTACGATGATTTGGTGAAATTGGGACCGATCGACCCGAATCGAATTGGGACACAGTCAAACGAAATGAACACGGTGTTTGAAGCGAACGAGGCGTTGCGGAAGCGCGGAGAAGCGTGGGATAAGAAGGAGAAGGAGGAGGAACAGAAGAAGAATCGAAGTCTGAATCTGAAGTCGTTTGAAACCCACAACATTGCTCTTCTTCTGGTGTTGGAGGATTCGGTGAGTGAGTGAGTGTTGTGTGGAGTGAGGTGTAGCGAGGACTCAATTCATGGTGGCCACCACACACCTCTTTTGGGACCCCAACTATTCGCAGATCAAGGTCACGCAGTCCATGTACCTTCTCAAAGCGATCCAGATTCTTCGCACTTGCCACACGCCAACCCTTCCTGTTTTCATCACAATGGACTCCAACACGCAGCCCTACACCTACGGTTACAACTACTTCGTGCATTGGAACCGGTTCGTGCCGCTTCGGAGCGCGTACGCGCACTACTACTGTAACGAAGAACCACTGTTCACCAACTACACGTACGACTTCATAGGCTGTTTGGATTACATCTTCTTTAATGGAGGGGAGGAACACCGTTTTGAAATGACGGGCGTGATGGAGCTGCCGACGGAGAAGATGATGATGGGAGTGGCGTCTCTGCCTTCGGCGAAGTATCCTTCGGACCATCTTCCGATCGCCATGGAGGGAGTGATCCACTCGCAGAAGAGGGAAAAGGAGGAGAAGGAAGAGCCATTCGCGAAGGCCAGGGCTCTCATGACGCAGCCCTTCTTCCAGTATGTGTATTGTGAACGTGAATCGAATTAGCGTGTGTTTGTTGAAGAAGTGAGGCTGACACGCATTTCCAAACAAACCACTCTTCAACTACGCTGCAGCTTCTTTGCCGCACTATCCAAGGCCTTCTTCACGTCAATAGGCTGGTTTCGAGCACACTGAATGACCAATTCCTAATCGTCAGAATCCAACTCCACGCCCACTTTCGTAACCATCGGAACGATTCCCTCCATCTTCCACCGCTCGTCCTTCGATAGCGCGTGAATCTGCCTCACCGTCTCGTGCATCGTCACGCTCTTCATCGTCATTTCCTTGTACAGCTGCATTGCGCGAACGCACTGCGGCTGCAAGAACGGGTGCTGCAGCAGACCGTTGGGCCCATCGATTGGGGGTCGACGCAACGGATCACGCTGAAGGCAAAGATGAAGAACATCGAGGAGCCATGGATTGCTACTGCATGAGAATAAGGAAAGAAGAAAAACGAAATGGATGGAAAAGGAATCGCGAACGAATCCTGCGTAATCGCAATTAGCTTCTGTTGGAGCGGCAAGTCCTCCCACGGCGATTTCTTGTATACGAGCTGGTACAGAATGCACCCCAAGGACCACACATCGGAAGAGGGCCGAATCTAATGTGAAGACAGGAGATGAAACCTACGCGAACACACTTGTTACCCTTTCCGTCTCCCACGTCGATCAACGCTTCGGGACATATGTAGTTAATGGTCCCCATCTGCGATTCTCGCACCACACTCGTCGCCTCCTCGCCAATCGATTGCGCGATGCCGAAGTCAATCAGTTTGAGCACGCCCTTCACGAAGAGGAAGTTCGCTGGCTTGAGATCGCTGTGGATGATGTTGTGCTTGTGAATCGCGTTCACGGCCGTCAGCATCTGCTGCCAAGTGAGGCGAATGAAGTTGAAATCGAGAGACTCGTTCCGATTCTGAATCTCGTTCAGGTACGTTTTCAGGTCTGATTCTCCGCATTCCATTAACTACGATAAAGGCCATGTGCAAAACCAGTACGATATACAGCATCTTCTCTGATGCAACCAATTCGTAGTCCACCAGGTGTATGATTCCCGGAGAACCGCGCAGGGACTCCAACAACTTCACTTCGTTCACGTAATCGTTGTACTGATAATCCCTGATGCCATCCAGGCTGACGCACTTCAAAGCCAAAATCTCGTTTTCCTCATTCAGCACGCGATAGACAACGCAGCTGCCTCCCTTTCCAATCTGCTTCAGCTTGATGAACTCCTTCCCGTTCACGGTAATCCGTTCCTGGAGATTCCTCGGACTTGAACTCGTTGTCGGGGGCGGCATTTGGACGCTCACTTCTCCCGAAAGCGAGGACTTGGAAGACAAGGAAGACGAACGTCGAGACTCGTTTAGAGAGGACAACCGACCCGGTGTGATAGGCGTAGGAGAGTCTGAGGAACGCCTATCTCCAAATGAAGAGCGTTTGGGTTCTTGGGGAAGACTCATCGCAGAACGCTTTCTTGACTGCACCAGTTTGTCGCTGCGTATCGACTGGATCGGATTGTAGTTGGCCTCCAGATTCTCCCGATAGTCCCCTTCTATCGTGGATCGTGCGACACGACGCGGTCCTCCTGAATCGTAAGAGAGCGATGGGTCAAAGACTACCCGAATTCAACAACAGCGGTCTCCGCAACAGGGAGCGATTTCCCTCCTTGTTCGGCGTCTCCATTCGATTCAAAGCAAGATAGGGAAACGACCAAGGATCCCTCGACCCCAAGGTTTTTCTGGTCACGACAGTTCAGAAGGAAACCCTCCATTTCAAGATGTGGAGTGCTCTGCTCTTCTTCATTCTCGTCACAGTGAGTGTTGCTGTGTGTGAGGAAGAAAAGGGAAGCAACAATTCGAGTAACGCCACACCGGAGAAGGAACTGAGTGCATTCGAAAAGAACTACATTGTAATTTCCAAGTGAATGATCCAATTGTAGAAATATGATGCCAAGACCGAATTCGATTCCTCGCTTATGGCTGCGTCTCTCTTTTGGTTCCCGAAATCAAATAGTGTTGTCGGTTCTCTCTGTTGCGTTGATTCCTAGTTTGCAAAGTACATCGAAAAGCTCTCCTCTGTGGGATTTGAAACGCTTGTTTTCGTCGTTTCAGAAAACGCCACATCTGCGAAGTCGTGCTCGATTCGCTATTATTTGGCTGAAAACGACTCCCTCGTTGACTATGTGGATATATCCTGCAGTACTCCGTTCCTTGTTTCTTAACGGTGACGAGGATCTGATCTCCTTCCTTTCCTCGAAGAATTCTCTGGAACTGAAGGTGATGTCTCTCCTTTCCCTTCAGGAATAGAAGCACACGAACAGCAAACTGGTCAAGAAGATCGAAAGCACCATTCTGTCTCTTTCGGTTCCATTCCACTTCCTGATCCTCTCTCTCGGCGACTGCAATTGCGACGATTCCTACCGACTCGCCTCCGCACTCCGTTCTTTCCAGAAGCGAGGTATAGGTCTCAAACTACGCTTTAGAGGTAGTGTTTCCGCTGTCTGTTTCCTTCGTGTCGCCATCTCAATCCGCGTCTGCCAAGGCGATTCTTTCTGTAATCGACGTCTGCTCGCATTCACAATAGGACGCTTCGGAGGCTCTCTCCAGCGGAGACGCGTCTGCCATGTGTCTGAAGCAGGAGCACAATTCCCCGTTCAATTGGAGCGGCGTTGCCACAATTCTCTATTTTGCTTCCTTCTATGACGCGCGTTACACAGTTCGTTTTCCGTATGATACCTGTCGTTCCTTTCGAATCTTGTCATCACTAGTTTTCCCCCTTGTCTCTCCGTATGGCACGTATTACAGCATTCCTATTGAATGTGATTCTCACTGTGTTCCATTATCCGAAGACTCTCTGTTCAATCCTGAATTGCAGTCCGTGCTCAGCAGTCTCGTGGCGTCAGACGACTTTAAGGAATATCCTCTCATTCATCTGCGTAGTACTTCTTCACTCCACCTTCAAATGGACGCAATCACTGAAGAGTACCTTCGCGAAGAAGTTGGCTCGATTTTCCGAATTGCAGGATGACAGATGCATCATGCTAACATGGGTCGACGCATCGTGACTCCATTCCACAATCATGACAATTAGTGGGATTCCGCTTTCCCGAAATGGCTGTCTCCTTCCCACCTCCACTCCATCTCTTCAAGTTCTTCTCTCGTACATGGAGCAGGCGGTTTCAACGATGGTGGAGTCGCAACGAATCCAAGTGACGCAGCTTGTCGTTTCAATTGTGTTCCATATCCTTTTGACTGATTGAATGAAACGCCTTGACCGCCAGCGATGAGAGAAGTGTTGCTGCCGCCAGAGGAGTTGGAAGTAAAGGAGTTGGGGAACGAGATTCGGAATCGCGAATTGCGAATCGAGCGTCCCGTGCGAAGCATCGATGATCTGTCCCAGATCGTGAGAGAGAATGAAGAGGATGAGGAATAGGGCATCGGGGGAGTGTATTCCGTGTATCTCGTCTGTCCAGGAATTGGCGTGGAAACGGTGTTGGCGAAGGAGATCCAGCTGCGGTCGTGGTCGCTGGAGGACGCGATGGAGGCGATGTGCCAGCGATTGGAGCTGAGCGAAGACTGTTGGACGAACACGGAGAACTCCCTCTTCGTGTTCCGCACCGCCGATTACGTGTTACCTGTCGAATTGTCCTTCTCTGTTGCTTGAACAAACAACTCCTTTATTGCTTCAGCTCATGATCAGGAAGGTGGGGGAGGTTCGCGAACGCCTCCTCGTCCGTCTCCACCA
>ERZ1106948.324-NODE-324-length-23833-cov-33.806123_pt1 | contig 23833 bp, 43 predicted proteins | sample MGYA00403673_ERZ1106948 | MGnify/ENA primary metagenome ERZ1106948 (study PRJEB35170, sample SAMEA104062409) | human gut metagenome | biome: human gut; feature: human-associated habitat; material: faeces | place: Denmark | collected 2012-05-07 ...
GTCAAACAGGCGAAGGGTCGAAGTGTAGCAACTCCCACGTGAACGATAAGAAGTCCAAGCGCAGTACCAACACGTGCGACTCGTCCTGTTTCACCACGAGATCGATGACCTTCTCGTCGGTGATGGTGGGTTCTCTCCCATGCATGAAGGCGCGCATAATGTCGTTGATGTCGGCGTCAATCTCAAAGTACGAAATCTTCTTCAGTATATTCAACAGTAATCCCACGTAGCAGTACTACAAGTCAAGGGAATCACGACACACGCACGATCTCGCTCTCAAACGGGGCGGAACTCTGAATCGGGTCGATCTGACCCCGGACCACGGCACAGCTCTCTCGCACCTGCGCCTCTGCTCTTTCGCTCAGGCGAAGAGGCACGAAGGGGACATCGCTGGCGGTAGCAAACGCGGGGGGAAGCGAGCCAGACTGCTTCACAGCCACGGTCGGAGCGGAGGGCTGTGGGGGCGCCACCTTCACCGTCTTCACACGGATCTTCGACGGATTCACCTTCACTTGAGCGCCCGAAGCAGTACTCGCTGCCTGACCCGAATTGGCCTTCTTCGAGGAAACAGAAACGTTCACCTTGGATTCACGGAAGATGTCCATCCCTACCTTCTTTGGAGCCGGCACTGACGCACTCTGCGATATGGACTCGGATCGATGTCGCTTCTTTAGCACGCCCACTCTTCCCTTCACTACACTTAAGAGAGGAGAGCGAAGAGGACCTATTGGAGTCATCTCGGTACGAAGAGGAAGAACCACGGGTTCCGGAAGATGAGAGCGAATGGTTGCCTTCCACTGGTCCTTCTTGAAGGAGCGGAGGGGAATGGAGGGCGGAAGCGGGCTTTGAAATAGATTATCTACTCCTAAATTCAAATTGACACAGCGAACTTGATTTAAAGAGAGCAGTGATGTGTCCCGCGTGATCTTCAAGGAATGAGGTGTTTGACTCATCCTTCTCTTCATCCTTCACGTACGCAGGGAACAGACAGCGTGCGATCACAGAGACCCACTAGGAATCAACGGGATGGAGGAAAACCACTGTAGACTCGTCCTTTAGACAGGACTGAACAAAGGTTTGAATCATATTCTTATGTGCGTCGCAGTAGGATTGAGAGGCGATAGAAAACTGCAAGAGCAGACGAATCTACAGAGTGAAAGGAATGTGAGGACGAGCCACCTTCGTTTCGACCTTCATGAAGGGCTGATTTCGTAGAAAGTCGTCATCCCTTTGTATCTCTAGCTCCTTTGGAACAGACAGAAAAGACCACCCATCCCTGGTGAAGTCCTCTACAAACTTCAGGAATGCCTTGTCCATCCGCTTTCTTGAGCGCTTTGTTTGAAGGAAACAGGGGAATGAACAAGCTATGAACTATGCGAACAGTGGGTGCTAGGAGAAGCGTCTTCTTGAGAGCAGCAAGGACAGTGAGAGGATCCATCTTCAGTGGGAGAAGGGGTCTCATTTGCGGGAAGGGAATCGGCTTGGGGCGTTGAGGAGTTAGGTGGAGAGTTCGTTGCTTTCACTGTATTGAGAGAGGCGTTGGGAGAAGACGGTGCTGATTTCACTGTATTGAGAAAGGCGTCGGGAGAAGACTGCGCCACACCCACTGCATTGCGAGAGGCATTGAACGAAGACTGCGCCACACCCACTGCATTACGCGAAACATCCGGCTCAACCAAAACCTCCCCACTAGACGGAGAAGATTGCGCGATATCCTGCTTCGCCTCCATTTCACGTTGGAGTCTTTCACGACAGATCATGCAGCGATGGTAGCCGTTCAAATACGAGTGCTTGCGACTCACCACGCTCTGCTTCCACTCCACACCGTGCTCGCACTTCCAGTAGACGATCTTCTCGCTGTTGGGAGAGACCTCATACGGCGTGTCCTTCCCGTTCTTGGCGTAGTCCCAGTCGCGCGCCATCGAGGGGTACAGCGAGGAGAGGCTGAAGTCGTCGAAGCGCTTGTGCTGGCAGTAGGGGCAGCCCCAGTGGAAGCGCACGCGGTAGTTCACGGGACAGTCCCACACGTGCTCCGGATTCTCGCTGCACTGCCACCACACCTTCCCCGTGTAGGAGGGGAGAACTTGATCTGGGGTCAGCTCCCCGTTCTTCTCCTGGTACCACTGCTTGGCGATATCGGGATGCGTAACGGCAAGGTTATTCGTGGAGCACACCAGCATGTTGTTGCAATACGGACAGCCGCGATGGGCGTATGTGCGATCGTTTGGAGACGTGTAGTAGACGTGCTCGGGGTTCTTGCTGCACCTCCACCACACGTTCTTGCTCGACCCGTAGGTGATGTCATTCGGAGTCAAATCTCCGTTCTTCTCATAGCACCACTCCTTCGCCAGCTCCGGATATCGCGACGCCAGCGAGTTTGTGACGGAGACCTTTCTTCCCAAGCAGTAGAGGCAAACAACTACGTATGAGGCCTCTACGGCACAAATACATTTATGTGTCTGCTTATAAGAGCGAATTCTCTTGCTGATGGGCGAAGTCCATACGTGGTCCGGCCCTTTATCGCAAACCCACTTCACCACCTGCTCCGACCCCACCCACGGCTTCTCAAAGAGCGGCAAGGAGTCCGGGTGAACATGGGCGTACAATTCGGGAAAGCGCGCTCTGAAATTGCGTACTTTTGAAAAGGCGCGCGCAATCCCCTCGAGCGGAGGGGAGACCCTCGGTGCCAAAAGATGAGACAGGGATGCGAGCATTTCGGCTGTTCTTCTCCAAGCGGACTCTCTTTCTTTGCCAAGCGCACACGGAAAAGGAAGAAGGACCGACGAGCAGCAGAAAAGTGGGGGGTTGACGCCGAAGGGACTCCCTGTTTCCTTCTCATGTGGCGCAGTGGTCGAGGAAGCGAGTCGAATTCAAGGGTGTGAAGTTCGATTCCGAAAGGAGTCCTTCTATTCGATTCATAATCACTTCCCTCTCGGAGACTGTTAGGGTATTTGATCTTTACTGCTACCCACCGTACCAGGAGATAGATTGATAAGAGAATGCAACCGTAAGTGGTGATCGTCGTGGTTTGAGGATTCTAGAATGGATCTGAGTCAGCCGTACGCGTACACCGTCCGATCGCAGAACGACGACTTCTCTCGTGTGATTGCAGTGCGTTTCGCGTTCGTTGCGTAACTGCTAGAATCCGTTGACGAACTCATTCAATTCCGTGGAGGCGATCGTGGAGAGCATCAATATATCGCCCGTAAGAGCGGGTTTGCTGTTTTCCGAATAGGCGCTGCCGCCTCCCTATGCGATGAACTACGTGCAGGACGACGTGGTGGCGGACCCGATCATCGACGAATCGGAGCTGTCGGTGGAGTATCCTCCGTGCCCTTCGTTTTTCCCGAACGACCACGACGTATCGGTTTTCAAGATGATTACGGAGGGAATGGTGAGAACGATGAACCGGGAGTCGCATGTCCAGCTGTTTGGGGACATGAACGCAGCGTTCGGCTCTCCTATTGTCGAGAATAGCACGCTGGATGAAAAGGAGAAGGAAATGTGAGAGAGCGTGGTGCGGCGTAATGCGTAGCTGTAGCAACAAGTTGAAGCGCTTGGAGTACGAGCGAATGCACAACCACGCAGCGGACACTGCGGTGGAAGAGGAGACATCGGTGTTCGACCTGCGCACGTCATCAGCGTCCTCCGGCGAGCCGTTGGATGTGAAGTGCATAAACGTGCCCCCCGAGTCGTCGCCTCATCGAATAGGACTGCGTGTCGAGCCACTTCCACGACCTGCTGAACCCGAAGTCGCTGCACTCTTCTGGCGGCTTCGTGCCCTTCGCCAGCGGGAACCCTCGCGCGGCGATGCGTCGTGGACTCGGCGGATACAGCCCCGTGCTGGACAGCTCGTCGGACGAGGAGGACAGTGATGTGGTGTCGCCGTTCATGGGGCTGCTGAAGGAGCAGACGCGCGACGTGTCGACGCGGGTGTACGAGCCGTCCATCGAGCCGTCTCCGGTGAAGAACACGGTGAAGAGCCTGAACGTGGCGGCGTCGGCGCAGGTGGACAAGCTGTACGCGCGGATCAAGGAGAGCGAGCGGAAGCGCCAGCCGATGCTGCCGCACCTGCTGCACCTGCGTGAGACGCGCGACCTGTCTTCGCTGCCGCACCGGCGGCGCGTGTCCTCGGCGTCGTCCGTATCCACCGTGACGGACTACGGCGCGCACGACTCGACGCTGTCCTCCGCCTCGCCCGACCCGTGCGTGAACATGCAGACGGACTTCTACCGCGTGCTGCAGGAGGTGGTGGAGGTGTGCGGCGTGGACCGCTCGAACGAGATCCGGAAGCGCGGCGCGGACTACAACCACAAGCAGAACCAGTCGCGCGTGGCTCGGCACCTGCTGACGTGTCCGCCGGAGGCGTCGGAGACGGGGTTGTGGAAGAACGCGGAGGACCTGGTGTCGACGGTGAGCGACGCGATCTACAGCGAGGAGAGCAACTTCGGGCTGTACCACTCCATGCTGTCGATGCGCGTGTCGTACAACCCGAGGCAGCGCTCCTTCTCCTTCGAGACGCTGAGCACGCTGGAGCCGCAGGAGGAGTCGCGGGAGGCGGAGTCGCAGGAGTCGCAGGAACGGCTGGAGGTGTCGTCACAGGCGGCGTCCGTCCAGGAGGGTCCGCAGACGCACCCGCGCAACGCGCGCTCGCTAAGCGACCTGCAGGGCAACAGTCTGAAGCGGACGATCCCGCTCGTGTCTCCGGGTCCGTCGCTGCCGATCTCGCCCGCCAGCGACCAGGCGGAGACGCCCGCGGCAAGCCGGACGCCGATCGTCATCAAGCCGCCGCGACTGCGCGCGAAGAAGCTGGGCGCTGGGCACGACGTTACGATTCCGAAGGAGTGGAACGACTCGATCATCCACGCGACGCTGAGCGACGACCTGATGAAGAAGAAGTCGATTCGGAGTTACTACGAGGGGCAGTCGAGCGAGAGTCTGCGGCTGCAGGCGGTGGGGTCGGAGGTGGTGTCGGATGCGAAGAATGAGATGGTGTCAGATGCGAAGAATGAGATGGTGTCGGACGCGAAGCCTGAGGCGTTATCTGAGACAGTGTCTGAGGTGGGGTCAGAAGCGGTGTCTGAGAGGAGATCGGAAGTGAAGTCGCGTGAAGGGAGTTTCTCTGTGGAGACGCCGATACTGGTCAAGATGAACATGGACGAGGTGAGACTGGAGTCGAAGCCGGACGCGAGGGCGGAGGTGAGGTGTGAGGTGCGACCGGAGGCGAGCGAGGTGAAACCGATTGCGATGGGAGTGAGGCCTGCGACGTCGAGTGGTGTGAAGCCGGCAGTCGCAGAGAGTGCGAGACCTGCTTCCTCCAGCAGTGCCAAGTCCGCGCCGTCGACTAGCGCCAAGTCATCAACTAGTGCAAAGCCATCGCCGTCAAGCAGTGTGAAACTGCCACCGCCAAGCACCACCAAGCCAGTACCAAGCACCACCAAGCCAGTACCCACCACCACAAAACCATCATCCCCCAACGACGCCAACACGCCCGCGCCGAGAAAGCGTAGCTTCGTCGTCGGAAGACCGCCGGCGCGAGCGCGATCAGGAAGCCCGAAATCCGTGACGCAGTCTCCAATACTGGAGGGAGAGAGGAGAACGACCATGTTCATCCGCGACCTCTCGCGAGAATCGACGATTGACCAGCAGATGCTGCCCATCGAGTGCTCCTCCTCTTCGGACGATTCCATGGAGCAGGTGTCGAGCATCCCCTACCTCGACGTGGACGACAACTTGATGCCGATTCAGGAGGAGACGCACGAGGTGGTGTCGCACTCCATGGCCGGTGCCGCGCCGAATATGCTCTCCGCGAGCAGCGCACTCACCCGTTCCCAGCGCAGTTTATATCGTTCTTCCGAGACGCAGAACAGCACGGGCGATCGAAAGAGAAGCGGGCCGGGCGGGAGCGAAAGCGACCAGACGCGCGTGTCGCTGCTGATTGGGGACAATTTGGAGCCGGAAGAGAGAAGCCGACGGAGAGACAGCGAGGATGACGACGTGTTGTCTGACTTTTCGGATCTCTTTGACGGCGTGTTGGACGACATTGACCGGTCGAATGAAAAGCAGTGCCGTGTTTGTTGATGAGACTCGTCTTCGCCTTGTCAATCGTTCACAAAATGAGTGTCGAATCGACCCACGAGAGCTACTTAACGCCGCAATACACGGCGATGGTAGAGTTGCTGGAGAAAGTGTACGCCGAAGAGATCAAGATTAAGGGGCGGATCAAGCTGCTGAGTGAACAAATCGCGCGCGACCGTGTGATATGCATCACGGGTGACGGAATGCGGAACGAAGAGAGGAGTCTGAATGGGAACTCGCGACGGCAGCACGTGATCGTTTGGGGTCTGCCTCTATTCCTAGTCCGAAAGGGGACCTTCGCAGGGAGCGACGACGGAGGGCGATGGAGGAAAGACAGACACGCTGAAGCGGGACTACTTGTCGCTTCAGCGGGCGTCACGACAGCTCCTCCAACAGCTCGAGGAAATGCGTCAACGGAGGGATGAGTACGTGGATACGGTAACGCAGCTGGAGAGGGGTCTAGAAAAGCTGGAGTTGATGGTTATCATGACGTGCGAGCACATGGAGACGGCGCGCTCGCGCTCGGTAGGAATGGAGAGGGAGGAGTAACAACCGCAGCGATCGAATTCGTTCGCGTCGACGATGCCCGTGACGAAAAAGGAGAGGGAAAAGGCGGAGAGTCTTCGGACGGAGTGAATAATGGATTTCTCAAGCGCCCCGTTTGTTTCAACAACACGAGCGAAAAGGAATGAAATGAATCGAGCGATTCAAGGAGGAGTTGGGAAGAAAACAAACAAATGACGGTTCGTTGGTGATCAAGGAAACACGCGACCACCGAACGGAATCACTTGCTGCGAAGGAATCGGCAAATCAGGGTGTTCGTGGAATAGAAATGAGCAAGTACGGATCATTGGAATACTGGAATGAGCGGTATGCCAAGTAAGTTGCTGGAGAGGCGACGTGTTACGGAATAGGGAGGATCAGGGTTTCGAGTGGTACAATTCGTACGAATCAATAAAGGAGACGATTTGCAAGTATCTGAAGAAAGATGGATCGGTTTTGAATATCGGTTGTGGCGATTCAAGTAGGGGAGAGCGTTTCCGTGATTCCTGTTAGATCTGTCGGAAGACATGTACCGTGACGGTTTCACTGACATCACGAGTTGCGACTATAGTCCGATTGTGATTGAGAAGATGAAGGAGAAGTGTTTCGAGAAGAAGGGAATGAAATGTGGTGTTTCGCAGTTCGATTTACGCCTAGGGGACGTGATGGATATCCACCACATGACGTATGGCGATGCTTCGTTCGACGGTGTGGTGGACAAGGGCACATTGGACGCCGTCATTTGCGGTGACGATACGACATGTTTCCCTGAGAAAGTGGTTTCTGAGGTGTATCGCGTGCTGAAGAACGGCGGGAAGTACATCCTGATCACCTTCGGTATGCCGGAGAATCGGATGAGTTATTTCGAGAATCCGAGTGAGAAGTGGAGAGTAACGCACATCGCCCTTCGTAGGGGATGGGGAGTGGAGTGATGCGTAGCGAAGAGGGTGGTGTCGACGCAGTCCGCGCAGGCAGGCATTGAGTATTGCCATCATATTTACGTGTGTGAGAAGGAGGGGAATTAGTTGTGTCTTTTTCGGTGTTTGTTGTGAAAGGAGTTGCTCTTTGTCTTCGCGTGTTACTAACGGATGTGATGTGAGAGAGAATAGGGATGCAGTTGAGGGTGTTCTTCCCTAAGTACATGTTGAAGATATGAGAAACGCGCGATTAACGCGTGACAAACGCACGTCGAAATGAACATGCTGAAAGCACTCTGAAACTCCCAACCAACAAACACATACAGCATATTGTACATTTCATTGAAAGGGACGACGAAAAGAGCTCCACGATTTCAACGAGCGCAAGAAACGACTTGGCGAAGAGAATCCCGCCGGCACTGAGCTTACACAAATCTTTTGCAGACAAATAAGCGAGAGAGACGCGCGCGACGGACATCGCGGTGATGTGCTCAAACGCGTTCCCTCCCACGTAAAGGACTTTCACTCCGCCGGCACTACGATGAAAGGAACGACAGACCCGTACTTGCACGCCCGACAAATCAGACTGTACTGCGACGGGTGGACGGTGAGTCCGCAGACCCTTTTCGACGAGCGGAGGAACTCGGCGACGGCGCTGTCCACCGCCTCGGGGTTCTTGCAGCTCACGTTCACGTAGCCCTCCTCCGGCCTCCACATTTCCTTCTAGAGGTGAGGGGAGCAGCGGAGAGGAACGTCGTAGGAAACGTCCATGTCTCGGCAGAACACGACGCGCTTCGACTGGAAGAGGCGCGTCACGTTGCTCTGCGTGTAGTCCGCCCAGTCGCACGGCAGGGACACGACGACGACGTCCACGCTGCCGATCTTCAGGAGCGCCTACAGGGAATGGCGGGAGAGGAGAGGCTACGTCGATGTCCAGCGGATAGAGGCCCATCTTGCAGGACTGGCGAAGGAGCGGGATGCCGTTCTTGAGGACGAAGGGGAACTTGAGCTGGTCCAGCTACGATGAAAGGCACGGAGAAGACGTACGGCGGTCTGCGTTGGGGCACTTCCCGCTTTGGCGCGAGTCCCGGTGGAGTAGAGTGTCGCCGACCCCGTTTTGACGACGATGCCGAAGAGCATTCCGTCGAGAACGCAGCAATGAGCGGGAACGAGGTTGCAGCTCCGTCTACGCATGACACGACGATCGGTAGCGTACAGCGGGTCGATGTCGGAGGGTTTCTCCTGCAGGTCCTTGTAGTCGTGGTCCACGGACGAAATCGGGGCGACATCGACAAGACTGCCGGGAGTGCACACGATTACACGGACGTCGGCGCCCGCAATGTCTCCAGCGCTCATGTACACGATATCGCCGACAACGAGGTCGGACGAGTGGATTCGCACGTACTTCTTGTCCCGAATCACGACGGCGGTGTGCCTCATCTTGTCGACAACGTCGGCCCACCACGTCTCCTTCGACACGAAGGAGGCGGTGAACAGCGAGGCGTTTTCGGGAAGACCGGGGAAATCGTCCATGACGGTCGACCGCTCCTTTCGTTTAGCGGTGCTCGAGGCGGAGCTGAGGCCGGAGCGAAGATTCACGCACATGTATCCCGCGAGTTTGTAGAGTGGAACGAGGTGTTGAGAGTAGTCTAGCCGGCTGTATACGTCCTTCGGAAAGCGCTTCTCTTCATCCTCGGTGAATTCGATGCCATCGAGGAACATCTTCCACTTTTCTGAGCAGTCGTTTGCAACAGAGAGAAGACAGCCCTCTAGAATCTTCTTGGCCGAGATCATTTTGACTCGAGTGGAAATGGCACAGATCGTTTGGTAGATAGATCTCTATTCTTCGTGAAGGGGGCAATGAGGGAATGGATGGCAATACAGAGAGAAACGGAGTGTGAATCGTGGGGAGCCTGTGTATGCGTGGGAGAGCATGTGGAGCTGTTGTGAAGGAGAAACAAGCGAGGAATGGACATCCTCCAAGTCGCGTCTGTTTGTTGGTGATCAAGAGACCACTTCACGTGCATTTCTACGATTCCACTTCCATGGAGTAGAATCATTTTGTCCCTGTAGATTATTGCGTGATAACAACAATGTCGGGTTCTGCATATAATGGAATTGACGTCCTTATGGAGGCCGAAAAGGAGGCTAGTGCCATTATTCAGGAAGCACGCCAGAGTAAGTGTTTGGGTCTTCTAACGCACGTGTTCTTACAGCATTTTAGTGAGACAGTCTGCCATGTCTGAGGCAAGAGAAAAGGCGAAGGAGGAGGTTGACACATATCGCGCTCAAATGGAAGCTCAGTTCCAGGAGAAGGAGAAGAATGTAGATTGAATGGAGGCGGAGGGTGACGGAATAGGCTGTTGGCGCTGGATCTGCAAAGGAAGTGGAGGAGCTGACGAAGGAGACGGACCGTCAGATTGAAATGCTTCAGTAGATGATGTGGAGAGCGGATAATGAGTAGGAATGACTACAAGGAGAATTCTGAGAAGATGTTGAATTTAGTTGTTGATGCTGTTCTCAACGTGAATCCCCAGATTCCCGAGAAGATGAAGAAGAGTGCATAAGTGTATGACCTTTAGTGGTTTGTTGCACAGAGGCTTTGTTGTTGTGTGAATTGGCTTTGAGTCCCTCCGTCCTTTGCTGCACAAATCGAGGTGGTGGAGAGGAATAGGCAGATGGAGCTAGGAGGCTAAGCGGAGTGCACAAATCAAACGAGGAGGTTGAGCGGAGTGTTCTGCGAGAGGGGTAGAGGGATGGAAGGAGCGAGCTTCTTTAAATGGAAGAATGACAGAAAAGAGTAGTTTCCTAGGGAATTTCCCTGTAACTGGATATATTTGAAATGGCTGATCCATCAGCGTACAATGAGATAACAAAGATCAATCCTCAGTTGGCAGGAGCGATTTACCAATACGTACGCGGCTGTGGTGGCGCGTGAGCGTGTAGAATACAATCAGCAATTCGAAGCCGGTGGCCGAGGTGGACGTGGGGTTGTTGGGAATTCGTGATGCGTAGCCTATGCTGTTGCAGCAGAATGCGTTCCAGGAGCAGATTAGTCGAACCGTCTACATTGGGAATCTGAATCCCAAGGTCTGGGCGTTCGGGAGGTGTGAGGTGTAGATTGTTGAGGAGCAGTTGATCAGCGTATTTGGGACGTGCGGCGTCATTAACCTAGCGAAAGTGGCGTGTGAGGGAATGGGATTGAAGCCTGATGCTGGTACTCGCTTTGGCTTTATCGAGTTCCAGAACCGTGCTGGCGCTGAGGCGGCCGTGAAGTTGAATGGTATTTTGCTGGGTGGTCGTCCGATTCGTGTGGGTCCGTCGAACGGTCCGATTATCCAGCCGACGGCGTACGGTCCGGGCGCGGAGACGATGCGCAATAAGCCGCCACTGTACAAGGTGTCTGCTGTAGGGGTTGGTGAGGAGGCTGAGGTGTAGGGTGGTTTTGTGGTGTTGGACCAGAGTGCGGAGGACGCGATCAACAAGCGCATTGACAATCGAGTAGGGATGCGTGGTGGGGTTGATTGTAGTTGAACGATGTGTTGAGTCGTTTGAATAAGAAGGTGTTGGGAGGGAGTGGTGCGAGTTCTGGAAGTGTGCGTGCTGTTGAGAGTGGTGCGCGTTCTGGAAATGAGAGAGAGGAGAAGAGGGAGGAGAGACGTGATAAGACGAAGGAGGAGAGGAAAGAGGAGAGGAAGGAGGAGAGAAGAGATGAAAGAAGGGATGAAAGAAGAGACGACAGAAGAGATGACAGACGCGATGACAGACGAGATGACAGACGCGATGACAGACGAGACGACAGACGCGATGAAAGAAGAGACGACAGACGTGACAGACACGACGACAGACATCGCCACCACTCCCATCATCACAGAGACCGCAGCCGCAGCTACAGCCGCAGCCGAGGCCACTCGCACCGTTCTCGTCGTTAAGTATTCCCTCGTTTGTTCCATACAATTACATGCCGTCCTTCTTTCAATCCCTAAAGGATACAAAGAGGAGATACACGCAACGTCTACGTGTTGCCACAGGTACGAGTCGCAGCTAACGATGAGGAGTAGGCCACACGGTAATCCCTCCTGATCAGGATTTTCAGGATTTATATAACAAATACGAGCATTTGGGCAAGCAGTTGACAGCGCTTCTGGGTCACTGCACTCGTTTGATAAACTCGATCGAAAAGTCGTGTTCAAGTCGCTACAAAGTATCGCAGGAGTTCATCAAAGCTGCGGAGCCGGACTCCCTGTTTGAAAGTGATGCGACAACGCAATACGGGGATTACTTGCGCGATTTGAACTCCTTTTACCAGAAACAAGACGAAGTATCGCAGAAGGTGGTGCTCGTCGTTTTGAAGGAAAGAGTAATGCAGCAGGTTTCGGCCTTCCTTCGTGACGGAACAGCGGGCATGGAATCCCTCTGCAAGCAGCGCAACGATATTCGGCTCGATTTTGACTCCCATCTTCAGAAGTCGGGTGTCTACGAGAGGAAGGGGGATATGGACATGGCGATGCGGTTCCACTCGAAGGCGATGCACGACGACGCGATGCTCGCGACGTTTACGAACTATCTTACAAATCGGTTGAACGAGTTTGTCACTCTGGGAACCAAGCTGCTCCTAGCGAGTAGCATAGCAATGGTGACTTGCGAGCTGTACCTGGTCAAGCAGCAGTACGACATGTTGTGTTCGGTGGGGACCAACCTGAATGACGAGGACGTGTTTTCCCTTATGTCCGAGTTGGGCGTGTTGGAAAGAAGGGCGAGTGCTGGAGAGGCGATCGAGAAGGACTACAAGGTGTCTGCGTTCGAGCTGCAGCCGCATCCTGCGACGGAGTATCCGGTGTACGTTCCCTACGACGAGTTCGTGAAGAGCGGCGCCCAGGAGAAGGAGCGCTTCGACGCATGGGATGATGTGGACATCCCTGTGCAGCCAGTCCCTCCAGGGAAGAAGCGAGTCCTTCCGGTACACGAAGACCCTTCAGCGCATCCCGAGACAGCGGACTCGCTGGACTTTATGGACATGGACACGCCAGAGGGTGGCGATTTGCTGACCTTGTCTCCCGATCCAGTGCCGCGCAAAGCGACTGCACTTCCGTACAGCGGCACGGAAGGAGACCTGTTTTTCAGCAAGGACGATGGCATCAAGGGTGTCCAGACGGATGATAGTGAGTGAAATGAATGTGAAGGCGGATGATAGTGGGTGAAATGAACGGGAAGATGGGCTTCGTTCCGCGCAACTCCGTCAAGCCACTCCCCGTGTTGTGTGTTTGTTGGAATCGAAGCGATCGGGTTTTGGCGTTCTATCCAAAACGAGAACAGCGCAGAAACTCGTCCTATCCATTGTGAGCAAAGCAAATGGCGGATGTCAGTAGGATTTTTGCGCTCGGAGCGCAGAAGCAGGCGCAGGAAATGACGTGGCGCGACTTTGAAGGCGACTTTAGCGAGACAACGTTCATGGACCAAGTAACCATGCCGGCGATGTTGAAGGGTATGCCGCTTTTGCGTTTCGTTGCCTAATCGAGTAGAGCCTTCGCCGGACTGGGACGGAAAGATCGACGTGAGGCGACTGCGTAACGTGCTGGATACGGCCAAATCCCAGATCGTGGGCGTTCGGAAGACGGTGGATACCATGATTGAAGAGCAGGCGGAAAAGTGCAAGCAGGCGGGTACGGGGTTGTTGTGCGTTGCTGACGGGGAGAGAAGACGCTGCAGACGGACGGCGAGCAGCACTTGGGGAAATTGGACGCGCTTATGGAGAACTACGAGCGAATAAATGAAAAGTGGGAGTGCGGAGTGAAGCTGAGGGGTAGATACACAACGGTTTCTTCGTCATCCGTGGCGGTGGGGCAGACGTTGAAGGCGCTGAACGCGCAGGTGAGCGTTGGGGGGCGTTGTGAGGCGCAGAGAGAGCGCGTGGTGAAGGCGCAGCGTTTGCTGAGGAACTTCCTGGCGTTCCAGCAGGACGAGAACACGATGCAGGAGTTGCTGCTGTCGAACGACCAGCTGCTGCAGGGGAGCGCGGCGCTGCAGGAGGTGGTGCTGCTGTGCGAGGGCCTGGACAGAGAGGAGTACGGCACGGTGATCGACCGCGTGAACCACCGCGTGCAGACGGTGGTGGACAAGTTGGTGGAGTCGCTGCAGGAGTCGACGATGAACAACGACGTAGTGGCGGCGCGCGGGGCTGAGGGGTAGTTGCAGCAGTTGGCGCTGATCACGTCGTGCCTGTCGACGTTCCAGAAGGGCATGGGCGTGTACCAGACGTACACGCACATCGCGCTGAAGAAGATGAAGAGCGAGCTGGACAAGGTCAACCTGGCGGTGGAGGTGGGCGTGCTGGCGCGGCGTGAGGGGTAGAGGATGTTCGACGACGTGCTGGTGTACGTGCTGCAGTACGCGGAGTGCATGACGAAGCTGTTCCTGCAGGAGGTGAACACGGTGTACGAGATCTTCGACAAGGACGTGGTGTGCCAGGTGATCGTGGCGCTCATCGACCGCGTGTTCAACGACCAGACGCTGGGCGTGCAGTACCTGCTGCAGACGGTGAACGGGTGTCCGTCGCTGTCGAAGGAGGACAAGTTCGAGTTGCTGGCGCAGATCCGCGAGGCGAGCACGAAGTTCTACAACACGGTGATTTCCGCGATCCGGACGAAGGAGAAGAACGAGATCGGCCACGCGGAACGCATCACGCGCGAGGAGCCGACGCTGCAGGAGTCGCTGAACAACGCGTTTGCGCAGAACATGGTGGCGACGAGGGCGTGGGGTGAGGCGTAGGACGCGTACTTCCACGACGAGCTGAACACGCTGGAGATCGCGTTCAAGGACATCATGGCGAACAACATGGGCATTCCCATCAACCCGTCGTCGTCCAAGTGGGGACTGGCGGACGGAGTGAGGCGTAGGAGCGACATCAAGACGGCGCTGAAGCGCATGTGTCCGGACGGCGGGTCGATGGAGGCGATCAAGCAGCTGGTGACGACGTCGCTGTCGCCGATCACGATCATCGAGTTCTTCAACACGGCGTCGCGCACGCTGGATATCCTTTGCGTTGGCGCGTGTGGTCCTTCACGGCAGATCGTCTGCACCGCATGAAGAGTCAGGACGGGATGGTGTCGAGCGTGACGGGGGTGGTGTTCCGCGTGATCACGGAGTACATCGGGGTAGCGTGAGGGCGAGGGAGTGAGGCGTAGCTGGTGCTGGACGCGGTGATGATCGCCAACGGCAGAGACTACCCCACGACGCTGCTGCCGGGCATGACGGTGAACGCGCCGGACCTGGCGATTCTGGACACGGTGAGGGGAGTGGAGGCGCGTGAGCGGTAGATCCAGACGCTGAACGGCGTGGTGCACTGCGTGCAGCAGAACTACCTCACGCGCATTCGTTCGATCGGTGAGGAAGCGAGCGCGGCGTGAGGGGTAGTGGAGCCGGGGTCGGAGGACGAGCAGATTTGCGAGATCGAGGTGAAGAAGATGTACATCGCGATCGAGCGTCGCGTGTCGCAGATGCTGCAGGAGGTGCTGCGCCAGGTGGAGCTGTACCTGACGTCGCTGTTCGACGGCTACGCGCGCGACAACACGTACCAGCCGCCGGCGAACGTGGGCATCACGCGCGCGAGCGGTGAGGGTCGTTATGGGGAAATGAGGCGTAGACGTGTGTTATAGCGTGACGGGGTGGCTGAAGCGTCACCTGGAGTACATCGACAGTTCGCTGGACGGCGGCAACCGCGAGCAGTACATATCCTTGTTGCGCGTGGAGCGGGGCCTTAACGGCAGGCGGAGGCGGTGTTGATGCTGTTCCAGAAGTGCTTCTACGAGTCGTTGATGAAGATCAAGAAGATTAGCAACATGGGCATCTTGCTGTTGGAGCTGGACATTTCGTGCTACGAGGAGGTGGCGGTTAGTGTGCGGCGTGAGGAGTAGACGTTGTTGCAGCTGAACATGGAGTCCGCCACCGTCTTCGTGCGTGTGATGAAGAAGCTGCTGCATCTGGTGTCCATTCCGCAGAACCTGTTGAAAGGGCACGTGCAGGACGCGGACGTGTTGTCGCTGGATCGCAAGGTGGTCGTTCAGATGATAAAGTTGAGGAGTGATTATTACAAGAGCGAGGAGGTGAGGGAGTTGTGTCAGCAGGTGATGAGTAATGAGTGATGTGTTTGTTGTGTTTGTGTTTGTTTCATTTGTGATGTGTTTCACGTGTGAAGGAGAAGAGTCAAAGGGGTGAGTTCCTGTGAAGGAGGAGTCATTGATGGAGAAAGAATCACTGTGAAGGAAGAGCATCACTTCAAAGAGCGACACTCAAGAGAAACGACAATCACAAACAAACACCCCCACCCCTCACACTTCCTCTTCAAATAATCGCTGTAAGGAGGATGAATCGGCTTCTGAACAGGAGGATGATACACGAACTCCTCGTCCGCATTGAGATGCAACGGATACGACTTGTCGCTGTCGTACCCACACAAATCGCCACACGCCAAGAAGGGCACGATCTGTCCCTCCAGGGGAGTCGTGAATTGCTCCTTCGAGTAGACTCCGGAGAGACAGAGCGCGAACTGATTCACGTCGAACCCCTCCGGGACGTGGAAGCCCCGGCACACGACAAACGCCTCCATGGAGGAATTCCGACTGCTCTTCGGTTTGCAGCACGCCACTTCCCTGAAGAAGACGCGCAGTTGCGCGTAGAGAAGTGTGACGTCTCTTCCACGGAATATCTTCGCGATGAACGTTCCTTCGTCACCAAGAACGCGCGCCGTGATGCTGAGCGCGGAAAGGAGAAGCTGGCTCTGCACGTAGACGTCCATGTCGTGGAGGCCCGTCACATCCGGCGCTCCGTCACAAACCACGAGTTGCGCCTTCTTTCCGTCGAAGTGGTGAATAATCTCGTCGGCAGTCGTTTTTGATGTGATATCGCCCTGGATTTGAATAACGCCATCGATGGGAGCCATTTCCTGCAGATCGACAGCAACAATCTTGGTTTCCTCGTTACTGTTCTCCTCATTTCGTTTTAGCTGTCTGCTCAGCACCTGGCTCCAGCTACCGGGAGCGGCGCAGAGATCAACCGCTCTGTGGACATCTGCAACGTGAGCAGGACGGATAGCATGTACTCTTAAAGATATCGTATTCCTCGTCAATTTGAAGCAGTTTGAAGGCCGATCGGGCTCTGAAGCCCACTTCCTTCGCTTTGCGGTAGTAGATGTCCTGCGTCGTGAACGGTAAGGAGAAAGGATACGCGTTTGTCCTTGGAGTAGCGACCCATAAGAAGAATGTGGCTTTGTGAAGGGATTGAAAGTGAATAATGAACGTGAAGGGAGTGAGAGTGAGGAATGAACGTGAAGAGAATGAGCACTGCGTTTGAAAGAAAGGAACAGCAACGATAGAGTACAGATTCACAAAACGAGACGGAAATGCAATTGCCCACCCAAGGAGTAAGGCGCAGCACTTCACAGATCAAAGAACACTTCCCTCCCACCAGAGACGAGCACAAAACGGCAACTACACAAACGACCGAACCCTCTCCACCAAAACGGTCGCATTCACTTCAATATTGTGATTGAGATGCGGCGTCCATCCCTTCGGCATGTCCTCTTCACCCCGCGACACGATGGTCGTATTCCAGAAGGCGATGTGGTTCAGCCCGCAATTCACAGCAAAGTTGTGGTAGTGCGACACGTACAGCAGCGGATTGAATAGCTCGATCACGACAGAGTCCGGCATCATGAACAGGATGTTCGTGAGCTGCGCACCGTGAATCGTGACGAGGATGTCCGAATCGGCGAGGACGGCGAACTGGTAGTAGAAATCGACGTGGTTGAAGGAAACGAAGACGACTCTGGCGGGAAGCGTCGCGAGTCGATCCACCACGCTCTCTTCGTTCACCACGAACCGATTCTTGCAGCAGCGCGAGATCCACGTGATTTGCTTCTGCGCGCTGGTCGTGGCACGAGCGCCGTACTTGCGATAGAAGAGCGAGCGCAGCCACTGCGCCTCCTCGACGCTGTAGATGTACGAGAAGAGGTGCAGGTCCTGCAGGATGAGCTGTCACTGAGAGGAACGCAAATGGACTACGCATCGCTTGAAGGACACGCGCGTGTGCAGGTTCAGTAAGTGCCGTCTGGTAAGGATTTCGGGTCGTTCGCTGCGCGGGAGCGTGTTGAGGACGGTGACGAGGTACTCGTGGCACCAGCCCTGCAGCGCCTGCCACTCCTGCCAAAAGGAGAGGTAGAGGTAGTTCATCTACGGCGTGAGAGAAGCGAGTGGGAGCTACGGAGGATCCCTCCTCCCGAATCACGCGAGCGAGGAGATTCACGCCCGCAACGCAGTGCGCGATGTTGTCGTGGCCGATAAAGGGAACGAAGACCACGCGATCGTACTGAATCGGTGTGGCGGGAAGCGTATCGTTTTCGAGCACAATCCTCGCATTCTGCCACTTCTTCGCGTAGGCACCGATTGACTTGTGGAATCGGTAGTAGTACAACGTGTCATTCCGCGGATCCAGCTGCACATCCTCCGCATAGAGGTAATCCCTGTTCGGGACGGAGAGCAACGCGTTCAACGAAACGGGTTCTGAACTCGATTTCAGCAGTTTCACACGCTCCCTAGGGTTAACGAGAGAATCAGAGCCCACTTGTAGCCGGACGCGAGAGACGACCAAAACCGCTCACCACCCTTCTGTGCCCCATACACGTAGACCGAATATGCGTGCTTGAACACATCGCCGAAGGATGCGTTCACGCTCCACACGCAAGACGTGGACACACGACGAAGACAGTAGTATTCCTGTCCTGAACGGAGTCCGAGTTGCGTTGCGACAGTTTCAGAGGAATGAAGCAGTTTTCGAGTGGAAAGACATGAAATTGTTCTCTCTAAGTGGAATGAAATGGAGACGAAGTGAAAGGGAAAGAGGAGAAGAGAGAGGGAGAAGAAGAGAAGAAGGCGGGGTCTAAGCGTTATTGTTGTGTGGAAAGTGAAACAAGGGAAGCATATAGGGGAGATAGAAGAAGAGTAAGAGGATTGAAGAAATGTGATGACAGTGAAAGGAAAGGGAGAGCGCGTTGTAGAGGGGTTAGTGAAGTCTATGAGCAAGAATTTGGAGTGGAGTGATTGATGGAGGAGTTTGTGTGAATGGGGCTTTGAAAGGGTTGGAGGGTGAGGAAAGACAGCGAGAGATTAGGCTAATCTAGCAAAGAGGAAAGAGAATGAACTATTGTGCTTGTTATGGATGGAATCACTGTACGTGCGGGAATAAACGGCATCAGAAAAGGCTTCATGACAGTGATGGTTGCAAGGAGAGTAGGGATGGGAAGGGATGCATTGCGTGTGCCGTGAAGATTTGGTGTTCTTTGGAGTATGGGTTATTGTTGTTTGTAAGGTGTGGAAATGAAGTTAAAGCGGACATACGGAGGATGGAATCGATTTTGTGAAGATACGTTGAGAGCTCGAAGCGCTTGGTGTAGTTTTCACACTTCCCTATGTTCGTGAAGAAGAAGTACAATGGGAGGCTGGTGGCGAAGAAACAAACAGGATGTTTACTCAGCGTAGTTACCATAACGTATCTGATGCTCGTGCGTCTCGAATACCTCACGGTTGGTTGGTCGGCGCTCGCGAAGCAACTCCCTTCTTTGTCAAGGATGAAGATATCCTTGCCCTCTACGCCGCCGCGGATCTTCGTCTCCGGCTTCAGGATGTACCGGATTGCGCGCTGCTGATCCTCCAACGTGCGCAGCGATATCACGTACGGGTGAAGCGGTTCCCCTCATGCATTGGAGCTGCATATTTGAGGATGGGCCTCGTCATGCGAACTTGATGGTCTTTCTCAGTTACGATTGTAATGAGGTATCATTCTCTATGATTAGAGTCCTATTATGCATGCCTGGAAACGATTCTCATCGTTTTGGTATTCATTACTGCCATAGCCTAGCTGTCTCCACATATCGGAGAACAGCGTGGCTAGGTAATCGACCATTTCAGTTGTCCAGGCCCTGCCGCGTTCGCCTCTTCTTCTGTTAGGGTTACCATTGTTCACCATACTAGCTCTTCGTACAAGAAATGTATGAAACGGAGTTGTTTGTTCTTAACAAAGGTCATTTGCTGTCACGATTCTTTCTTCTTTTAGTTGAGACTACTTCTGACAATGATGTGTGTTACTAGTGTTGGTATTAGCAAGCACGCGAGTTAGCAAAGAGTATTCATGGTATTCACAATTAGGGAGCGAATTTGTGTAACAGAATGGGGGATATTTTGTGCATGGAGAAGAAGAGTTCAGTAATGATCATTGGAAAGCGGTTAAGTGAGGTGCAGAACGGTTGCACTGAGAGGTCAGGAGAATGTATGCTGAGCGCGAGGTTGTTTGGAACGTGAATTGTTGTTATGCGTTATGAGGTTGCTTCGCGACTAGATGACGTGCTGGTATGCACATTAGAGTATAATGCTTAGGATTGACTATGCGTAAGGGCGTGAGATGAAGCGTTTGAGAAGAGAAGCATTGGTTGCTTTGTAGAGGGTTGGAATGTATGGAGAGATTGGACTGTGAGAAGGAGATGCATACGCGGTCTGCGAGAAGGTCGTGAGGAGGGTATTTGCATGGAAGGAGTGAAGAGGCTGCTGCTGTGAATTGGAAGTGATTGTAAAGGAAGAGCAGGGTGCGCGAGTTGAAGAATGCGCGTTTAAGAATTGAGAATCGTTCTGCTTTGATGATGCAGTTATGGAGGAGTTATGCTTTCGATGCTTTGAAGAATGGCTTTGGAAAGGTGCGCGACGATGGAATGGATACCATATGATCGAATTATTCCGGGTTTTGAAGGAGTGCAGGATCGGCGAATCCCCAGCTTGGTCTGGGGATGTAGTAGACTGTTGTAAGCCGTCTCCAGAGTTGATAAGGGTCTTCGTTGTACTTCCTTGACTCACTCCACCAGAACTTTGGAGGTGTTGTGGTGGAGATGAGAATCTTGCGCAGTCCTGTGATGCAGACGGAGCCACCCTTGGTTTCGACTCGAGTTTCGTATTTGTCTGCGAGTCTGAGGAATACGTTGAACGGCAGTACGGATCCTCCAAACTCATCAAACCATATAGTACTTTCCCCCGTGTAACCATCGAAATATACTTTCGAGGGCCCTTGCACGGGGTACTTGTATCCGGATCGTTGATAATCTGGATCTTGCGCGCAGGCGTGGGACTTGCCTGCTCCGGACTTGCCGATGTAGACGAGGACAGTTGGCATTTGTCTCTCCTCTTGCCGCTGTCTTCGTTGGTCCACGAGTCCCTTGACTGCCAGTATTCCTTTAATGTATCTAATGCAAGTTCCAGGGTGTCCTTCGATAATATCTAAGATATTATCGCCTACTTGCAATCGTTGAAACACGTCATCAAGGTCTGAACGGTGACCTTGGTTGGACATAGTCCCCGCTTCCTTCCATGTTGCTCCATCCTTCTTCACGTAGTCGACAGCCTCTTGCGGAGTACCTCTTGCTGGTTGGATGTTGGCAGTTGCGTCCTTCAGGATCTTCTTGATCGTGTTCATCGTTTTCTGGCTGTAGAACTCGATGTACAGATGATAATGGATACGCCCAGTTGTTGGCGCATGCTCCATGCTCATGCATACGTATCTGGCCACATCACAGTCGACCAGGTCTTGTATGTTGAGTGCTTCCATGGCCGAAGTGTTGAATGAAGTCACGAAGACCTTGCGGTACTTGCCTGAAGAGTTGTATACCATCCTTCTCTTTTCCTTGTTCAAGTTAAAACTTTGAATCCCAATTGGGAAGTACTGTCTATATTTGTCACAAACGAAACTCCCTAGCCCTATTGTTTTTTGCAACACACAAGTATTAGAAACAAACGTTACACTGTTTCATCCCACGGGATGAAAGCGTTACTATCTCGTCGAATAGTTGATCCTGAAGGAATTCCATACTTTGACTCTCAGGGAGTTGCAACGTAATAGTCCGAGAGTTGCCGATTTGGTGGAATGCTCTTGGATGAGTGAACGTGGAAATACCACCATTGATTACCACGCCAGAAGAGAAATACCCATTCTTTCTCCAATTGGGTTACAAATGAATCGATTTTGTGCATGGGTTCGATAAGGATGTAATTGAAGGCAGGGAGCATGAGGAGTGGAAGTGGGATACGGAAGTGGCTTGTTTGGGGTGTCACAAATGTGCGTGCTGTCCGCGAGGTTGTTTAGAGGATGAATTGTTGTTACTAGTGAATGAGGCTATTTCGCGATGTCACAGCGTACTATTATTTGTAGTAGGCTGTATTGATTAGGATTGGGCATATGCAAGGGTGTGGTATGATGGTTTCGAGAAGAGAAGAGTTGTTTGGTTAGCGGAGGTTCTCACTGTTTGGAAGAATGGAGTTGCGAAAGAGAACTGTAATCAGGATCCGAGAGGAGGTTGTGTGTAGTTGGAGTTGGGCTAGAAGGAGAGGAGAGGCTGCTGTGATGTACTGAATGTGATTAGAGAGGAAGGACAGTAGCTATTGATGAAGAGGTGGTTGTAATTGAGGGCGAGTGTTGGATGTGCGTGTGAGAGACAGAGAAGGATGTGTGCTGGAACCAGATAAATGGGGTGGTATGGCGCGAGTTATGATGGCGATGTTACGAGGACTGGTTGTGGAGATCGTTTTTGCCTCGAGGGTAGTGAGTGTATATGTGGTGTCGTGCTGCTGTTGGTACAGTGAGTGGAGGTACAGTGGAGGAGCTACAGTGGAAGGCGCTACCGCTTCCGAGAGACGTTGAGAGATTGATCGATGTTGCCGTGCCCTTCTGGCGAGGATTGGATGCTATTCGTGTGCGAGCAGTACGGTCAGTGAAGGGCTGTTACGGGCTGGTGCTATCCGGTGGAGAGATTAGGGGTTGGAGGCGATGCTGGGCAGAACGACGGCGATGTTCCTGTGCCACCAGAGCAGTATGAGTTACGGGCGCGTGGAAGGAGAATGGTGTGATGTGCTACTGCTTGTGCCCTACGGAGAAGGACGAGTTCAACACGAAGTGTGCGGCGCTGCGCTCGGGACGCGAGGTGACTATGGCGTGCGGCGACGGGATGAAGGTGAGCGGCGAATGTACGGGCAACCAGTGCCCCGCGGAGGAGCAGAGTGCGGTGATGTGGGCGGTGACGGACAGCATGGAGATGGCGCGGTGCTGACGGCGTGTGGGGTGAGGCGACGGGCGAGTGTTGGTGTGGCGCGACGACGATCGACGAGGTGGAGTACCCGGTGTCTGCTGCGGGCACGGTGTTCCATCTGGAGTGCCCCGCGGGGTACACGGGCTCGTTCGAGCGCCGGTGCAACGGCAACGGCGAGTGGGAGGAGATCGAGAACAACTGCGTGCGCATCACGTGTCCGGAGGAGTCGTTCGAGGGCGTGATGTGGCGTGCGACGGAGGGTGGCGCGACGGCGGTGCACTCGTGCGGGGTGGTTTGAGGCGCGTGTGCAGAGAGAACGGCGAGTGGTCGTCCGTGGTGTCGGGCGAGGGCTGCTACTGCCAGCCGACGATGGTGGAGGCATGTTCGACGATGTATGCGTGCACTATTCGGTGCACGTGCTCGCTGGGCGGTTCGTGGACGGACCTGGTGAACGAGTGCCAGCGCATCGCGTGCCCCGGCGAGACGATGGAGGGCGAGTGCTCGTGCCCGGCGGAGGTGGTGTACCACAGCGACGGCAACATGTATTTGATGGAGGAGGTGGTGGCTGGCGAGGTGGTGAGCGCGAACATGACGGGTTACGTGTGGCGGTCGTGGAGTACTACACGGCAGGCGATCGGCTAGTGCAATCATGTGCAATCATGTGCAATCATGTGCAAGCGCATTCAGTGTCCGGAGGAGCAGCTGAACGGTTACACGTGGCGGGCGACGAACAGTTGGACGGAGGTGCGTCTGCCGTGCAGCGAGTCCATGACGGGTTACGTGTCGCGCAGGTGTGGAGCGACGGGCGTGTGGGGCGAGCCTGAGGACAGTTGCCGCACGCAGATGTGCGATCCGGTAACGATCAACCGCATGAGCAACGGGTGCATGAACCTGAAGTTCGAGCCGGAGGCGGCACCGTACGTGCGCGTGAACGTGGTGCCGTCGAGCAGCCCGGACCTGTCGATGGTGTTCCGCGGTCGGATGGTGCGTATCTGCGGTTTGGAGGTGAATATGGCGTATTCGATGTTCGTGGAGTACTGCACGGACGAGTCGGCGACGGAGTGCTCGAACAGCTGCAAGATGGAGAACGTGTACTACCAGCAGAGTTGCGAGGTGATGGTGTAGTGGAGTACGAGGCGTCGGAGGACTCTGCGGTGTTGTCGTTCTCGGCGAAGTTCCC
>ERZ1106948.327-NODE-327-length-23752-cov-34.637043_pt1 | contig 23752 bp, 14 predicted proteins | sample MGYA00403673_ERZ1106948 | MGnify/ENA primary metagenome ERZ1106948 (study PRJEB35170, sample SAMEA104062409) | human gut metagenome | biome: human gut; feature: human-associated habitat; material: faeces | place: Denmark | collected 2012-05-07 ...
GAAAAGGGATGAAAGGGGAAGAGAAATGTGAGTGTCGTGAGTTGTCGAGTTGGTGAGCGAAATCGCGTGTTTGGGTTGCGTGTAATCCATTTCATATAAGCGTGGCTTCGTGACGGTTAACGATTCTTCATTGTTCATTTCACAAGTGCTCTCCCTCTAGCTCTATTGCTTGTGCACGATTCGTAGATTCGTAAGTGCTTGGATCCCTGGTGTAATCGACAGTCTTCATCGTCTTGTTCCTGCTTTGCACCCGATTCAGCAGAATGGACAAAAAGAATGCTGTGTTCACTTTCGATAACATTAGTTCCGACGTATTCGCTTTTGGATGGAGATAACGCCAAGGAGGAGTTCGCAGACTGTATTAGCGAAACGAGTGATAGTTGCAAGAGTATCCTGCCCGCAGAATCAATACCCGAAGTGTCCTCAGTGAAACAGCCGGCATTCTTCCGGACGAGGTGCTTTTCGACTCCGTTGTATCCCTCACGGTGCTACGCGATACCGGACAAGTCTTGCATGCTAGACTGCCCGGCAGTGGTGAGACTGGGTGACGGGATTCACGAGCGACTGTTCCAGAAGGATGCTACGAAAGCGATTCAGTTTATCGGCGTAAATGCCGTGTCGTTTGAAGAAGGGAATCCCAGTGTTGATCTGAAACCCTTGCCTGAGGAAGTGGGATTCCGCCTGTGGCGTAAAGACTAGGAATGCGAAACCATTTTCAACAAAAAGGAAAGAGAAGCGTTCCCCATTATTGAGGACGAAGAAACGCGTTTTAACGACAACTTATTAGATGAAATTGATGGCATGGTGCTATCGACACTACAATTTCATGAGTAGGAGGAGGATGTCGACATCATTCCAGTAAGTCGTCTCCGACAGTACATCCATGGAAACATGTCAAAGGTAATTCCCATGCCGCATGAATCGGACGCATATTCATTGATGGCCGATTTCACACCCTGCGACTTGGAAACTCCCCAGAACAAGAGCTTGCCACAGTACTTCACATTCGACGAGTGCTCTGAGATCGACGAAGACTCGTGCGAGATTGCGGAGGAATCGCCCTTTGCTTTCAGCTCCAAAGGAGCGTTTATTTCGTCTCCGCACCTGGAAGCGATTCCATCCGTACGCGACAGTCTCGGAGAAGAGGAGAGCCATTCCTTCCGCCGTTTATCGCTTCAAGAACTGGTGCGCCCTATCCGCACGCCTCATCTGTAGAGAATGATGTCGAAGCAGCGCAGCGAGTCCTTCAAAGCGGAAGAGGTTTCCTCTCCGATTCTCGTTCACTCCTAGCTACGATCCCCGCGGTTATCCGTGTGTCCGACGCCCATCTCGATTGCGCAGACACCTCGCTGCCGCACTGGCGCTATCGGCGCGGCGAGCGTCATCCAGAACGAGGTTTCCTTCTTCCTTCCTCCGAGCCAGAACGACGATCCGAAGGAAGTGGGGAAGCCCCACGCTTTTGACTTCGACTCGCCAGTGATTCGGCGGCTTTCGCTGAGTAAGCAGGTGGATGCAATTCGCAATTTCTGCAAGTCGAGAACGAAGTCGTTGAGTGCGTTCCAAATCCAGTTGCAGAAGGTGCTGAACACGGAGTCCATGATCATGGACCTGTACTCGATTATTGTGAAGAGCTATGATATCAACGGGGAGATCGACAACCTGCAGTACGATATCCGCACCAGCATCGGTCACTTGTCTGATTTGGAAGCAGAGTATTGTGTCCGCGTTTGTGCTGGGAAATGTGCCTTCACTCATAGAAAACGGGCTATCAGAAGACGGAAGCCAAATTGGAGAATTGCACGAAGGACACTGTCTCATCCTTAAGAGTTACTCTATTCACTGAGAATGATGAATAGAGTTTTCTGGAAGCGTACGACTTCGTTATCGTCAAGATGGAGCCGGATGATCTGGAACTGAGAGTGGTGTTTGACAACAACTGTTCGTTCGATTTCCACATTTGGACCAAGAACTTCATATCCATTCGTTCTTCGTGGGAGCTCCACAGCAACTCTTCACGCGTCCTCGAGGATATCGTCCTGCATTCTGGATTGAATTCGTTGTTGCGAAAGGAACTGCATTATCACGAGTTGTATGATTACTATCACGCCGTTTCCTCTCGTGATGTGGTTGATGTGTAGGTGTGGCTGGCGTGCCTCCGGATTCAGAAGGAGTATCGCTCCAGAATCAACGCATAGCTTGTGGCAGAATTCGACCTGTTTTGTTTCACACACTACGGCGGTTTTCCCCTCCGTTTCGGGCATCATTCAACTCAAATCATATCGGAAGGGATAGCGAGTCGTTTTTCGCATCGTTTCGAAATATGGAAGAATCAAAACACATACAGTAGGATCTGATTGCCGGTTGCTTGAGCCGCTGTAGAATTACAAAGCTCACGGACGACGTGCTGGAATTTACCCTTTTCGGAGTGGACACGAGCATTGCAAATGCGCTGCGACGAATCATGATTGCGGAAGTTGCTCGTGCTCGTTCTTTCTCACACACAGGTTCCTTCCGTGGCGATTCGCACGGTGACGGTGAAAGAGAATACGTCGGTTCTCTGCGATGACTATATTGCGCACAGACTGGGTCTCATTCCGATTCGCCGTGTGAGCGACGATCCTTCCACCGGAATCGTGGACTACTTCACATGTTCGGGTCCTAGCTGCGATCGGTGCACTGTAAAGCTGGATATAAATGTGGCGTGTACGGCTGTGTCTTCTCTGTGACCGTAGGCGAGGGGAACAAACCGATCGATGTGACGAGCAAGGACCTCATTTCCAGAAATCCCAACTACGCGCCTGCGCACATCACGGGCTCCAGTGAAGAGGCGCTCGAAGGAGAGGGCATCCGTATCGTGGCGCTGGCTCCGGGTCAGGCGCTGCGCGTGGAGTGTGAGGCTATTCTCGTATGGACGGAATAAGTGGATTACGAACAGGGCGTGGGAAAGGTGCACGCGAAGTGGTGTCCTGTGGGCACGGTGGCCATGAAGTACGTGCCCATCGTCACGCTAAATAAAGAACTGCTCGATGCTCACGACATGGAGTACAAGCAGCGATTCGTCGACAGCTGTCCGCGGAACGTGTTCTCCATCGACCCGGACACGCAGCGCGTTCTCGTGAAGGACGCGCATTCGTGCATGTTCTGCGGTGATTGCGAGCAGTTCAACACGAGCTACGCGGACAAGGTGGTGACCATCTCGCAAGTGCCGCGCAAGTTTGAGTTCGTCGTGGAATCGACGGGCTCCGTGCGCCCCTTGGAGATTCTGAAGGAGGCGATTCGCGTGCTGGAGATGAAGATGACCGAGATTAGCAGTTGTATGAATGAGATCCTTTTAAACCCTGATCATTGATGTGCCCTGTTTCCAACAAACACAACAGTCACTTCTGGAGTTTATCATCTCAAACCACTGCGTCAGCGCGTCCGACAGCACTTCCGGCAGCTCCTCCACCGACTGCACCACCAGGTAGTACGGGAACGGGTAGTTGTCGAGATACCGCGCCAGCTTGCTGCCGCCTAAATAGACCCGCGTCTTCAGAATCGAGCTGCCCGCGTCCTCTACGTCTCACTCCCATTCCTCTCCCCCACTCGGATTGTCGATGATCAGCAACACCACCAGAATGTTGTTCTCCTCCGCGTCGCGCAGCAGCTTCGCGATCACCTCGCGGTTGCTCGCAATCCGACCGTCGCTGATCACGAACGCGATCTGCACAGCGCGCTTCGCGGCTCCACTCAGCCGCAAGCGCGACTGCATCAGGATCGCCATCAGCGACTCGAGACAGCTGCGGTAATCCGTCTGGTCCTGCGTGAACGAGAAGTGCGTCAGCACCGACGCGCCCGACTCGTTCGTGAACGGCGTGCCCAGCGGGTGGATGTACTTGACGTCTTCGCCGAAGGACATGACACCGATTTGACCCACCTCCAACTACACATAAACTCGCCGTCACACACCCACCTGCGACAGCGCGCTCCCGATCAGCGCCAGCGTCTTGAACGTCACGTTGTCCGCGTTGCTCTCGCGCATGCTCTTCGAATCGTCGATCACCAACATGATCTGGTACTCGCGCTGCGACGGCTTGCTGCGACGCAGCCAGATCTTGTCCTTGCGGTAGTTGCTTGCTATGAACGGAATCACTTTACGCATGTTGATGCGCTTGCCCGTCTTGAAGTCGCCCGACAGCTTGCTCGCCTTCGTCGGCTCCATCAGCAGACGCAGCTGCTCCGTCAAACGGCTCGACAGCTCCGCTGTTTCCGACACGCACCGGTCCCACACAGCGGCGGCTTGCGTCCTCACGGCAGGGTCCGTCGTCGCCGACACCTTCAGGGAGTTCACGTTGCGGTTCAGGTAACTGTCCTCGTCGACGAACGGGAGACGCACCTCCTGCGCGTCGTCAATCATCTGTATGTCGTCACGCGTGAAGACGCCCTGCATCGCGCCCTTCTCCTCCTTCTCGTTCGACGCGCCCTGCTTTGTCACCTTCTCCAACAGCTCGCTCGTGAACGCCGCCTCCTCCGCCTCGCGTCGCGTCGCGTCGTCCACGTCCTGCTCAGTCTCCTCCGGGAAGTCCTTCTCGTAGCTCACCTCCTCCTTCTCCTCCTCCTTCTCTTCCTCCTCTCCTTCTTCCTCTTCGTTCTCCACTCGCTCCAACGGCTCGTTCTGCGGCTTGAACTGCACGTCCTCCGCGGACGGCGCCAACACGTCTTGTCCTTGCTCTCCCTGCTTCACCTCCGCGCCCAGCGGCTTCGGCTCCTCCTCCAGCTCCTCTCGCGGCTGGTTCTCCTCCTCTTCCTTCTGCGGGACCATCTGCATTCGCTCGTACTTCTTCTCCCACTGGCGAATCGCCTTCTCGGGGTTCTTGTACGGGTTCATTTCGTCCTCCTCCTTCTCCTCCTTCTCCTCTTCCTTCTTCTCTTCTTCTCCAGCCCCCTCCTTCATCTGTCCTTCTTCCTGCTCCTGCTCCTTCTCTTCTTCCTCCTGCTCCATCTCTTCTTCCTCGTTTCGAGCTGCCGAATCCTTCTTCTCCGTCTCCTCGTCCAGCACGTTGTCCTGACCCGTCTCGTCCGCCACGCCGTTCGTCGCCATCGTGTTCTCCTTCTTCTCCAACGTCTCCTGCTCCTCTTCCTTCTCTTCCTCCTTCTCCTCCTCCGGGTTGTTGTTCGGGTCATTCACGTCCAACTTCTCTTCCTCTTCTTCCTCCTCCTCGTCGCCAGCGCCAGCAAGCTCCATGTCCTCAGCGTCCTCATTCTCCTCGTTCTCCTGCTCCTCTTCCTGTTCCTCCTGTTCCTCCTCGCTCTCCATGTCACCCGGATTCTCTTCTTCTCCTTCTTCTTCCTGCTCCTCCTCTTCACTGCCCTCAATTTCCATGTCCTCCGGGAACTCCTCCTCCTCTTCCTCCTCCTGGTTCATGAAGTGGTTGTCCTCGTACTCCTGCTCGTTCAGGTCGTTGATTTGATCCTCCTTCTCTTCCTCTTCCTCCTGCTGCTCCTGCTCCTGCATCTCCTCCTTCTCTTCTTCCTCTTTCTTCTCTCCCTCTTCTTCCTTCGTCGTCATCTCATCCGTGTTCTTCTTGTTCTGCTGCTTCTCGTCCTGCTCGATCTTCTCGTTCTCCTCCGGCTTCTCCTCCTCCTCGCTCTCGTCCCACAGCTTCTCGTCCACCACCTCCTGGTCGTCGTTCAGCTCGCCCATCTCGCGCTCCATCTCCTCCTCCTCGCTCTCCTCGCTCTCCTTCTCCTCTTCCTCGTCGCTCTCCAGGTCCTCCATCTCGCCCTCAAAGTCGCTCTCCACGTCCATTCCCGTATCATCCGCCTTCTTCTCTTCCTCCTTCTCCTCCTTCTTCTCTCCCTTCAGACCGTCCAACTGGTCCTTTCCGTCCAGCTGGTCCGTCACGTCGTTTTCTCCTTCGCCCTCGCCCATACCCGTGCCGTCCTGCATCTCCTGGTCCTCCTTCTCCTTCTGCTCTCTCTCCTTCTTCGGCGTGCAGAAGCCCTTCTTCAGCAGCTCCTTGAACAGCTTCAGACACACGTACTGCAGCTTGCAGAAGCCCTTGTTCAGCATCACGCCACGCACCAGCAAATCGAAGGCGGACAGCAGGAGCACACGCAGCAGCGACACGAGCTCTCTCAAGAACACAGTGGCTCTTGGCACCATGTTGGGATGACTCAACAGAACATCGAGCAGTGCGTCCACCGCCTCGTGCACCGTGCCCAGCGCAAGTGCGTCCCAGGACGACAGCAACGCGTCGTGCATCTGCTGGTAGGTGAGCGCGCCCTCCACCGTCTGCTTCTGTTTCCTGTGCAGGTTCTTCATCACCTCCTCCAGCACTGACAGCACACGACTCTTCGCTTCCGTCCACGCTTCGCTGTCCTCGCTGCTCGCCTGCTGCGTCTGACCCAGCTCCAGCAGGAGCGCGTCGCAACGCTCCGACACCGTGACGCATCGCGAGACCACAGACACCAGGTTCTGCTGCATGCGACTCTTCAGCGCCTCCTCCTTCAGCGCCTCCACAACCTCCTTCAGATGCTGCAGCTGCGACCGAATCTTCTCGCCGTACATCAGACACATCACGCGACACGCCTTCGACTCGTCCACAGCCATCAGCTCGTCGCAGAGCGCCTGGAGACGCTTCTGGCTCTCCGCACACGCCTCCACCCACGCCTCGCCGCTGTCGATCTCGCCGCGCATGCGCTGGTCGAAGAACAGCATCTCGTTCACCATCTCCAGACACGACCGCGCCAACACCTCCAACTCCGCCGCTACCTTCTCGCAGGACACGCACACCTCCGTCTTCTCGCTCTCCATACACGCCAAATACCGGTACTGCTCGAACACCTGGTTCATTCCCTTCCCGAGCGACAACACGGCCTCTCTCTCCTGCAGCACGTTCAGCATCATCGACTCCACGTACCCCAAACACTTGTTCTTCGTCGTCGCGTCCAGCTCCTCGTTCGTTTCCTGCTTCATCTGCAGACGCATCGACACCAGCAGCAGGTAGTTCTTGTAGAAGTACGTATCCGCCTTGCCCCACAGCGTCTGGAACGCCTTGAGGTTGCCGCCCACGCTCTTCTCGCCTCGCGCCACCTCCTTCACCAGACTCGCCACCGAGCGCATCTCCGGCACGCTCAGCCGCATCAGCTCGTTGTTGTCCTTCTGGCTCTCCGGAATCACCGCCGCCAGGTGCGACACGCCCTGCGACTCCAGGTGGTTCAGCAGCTCCTTGAACAACAGCTTCTTCCGGTTCTGGTCCGTTCCCTTGCGCAGCTCCGCCGCCGTCGTGATCACCTCCACCGCCATCTCGTCCAGCGCCGCGCCCGGCTGCTCGCCCATCACGTTCTGGAAGCACGCCGCCGCGCTCTTCGCGTGTTTCCACACGGCAACGGCCTCCACCTCCTTCGGCTTCGTGACCGAAAACAGCGCGATTTTGGGCATCTCCTCGGGCTCCTTCTCCTCCTTCTTCTCCTCCACCTCGCCCGAAATCACCTGATCGAGCACGACGCTCACCTTCAGGTTGTTGGCGTCGCGGTACTTGTAGATTAGCTTGAAGAGCTTGTGGTGGATCATGTTCACCGTCTCGCGCAGCGAGTAGAAGCTCTGGTCGTCCCACTTGCCCAGCTTCACCTGGTCCTTCAGCTCCTTCGCGATGGGGTCCTTGATGTCCTGGATGTACTGCAGCACGGCGGGCAGGTACACCGAGTACATGCGCGATATGTGGTACAGCACGTTCATGTGCAGCTCCAGCAGCGGCTGGCTCGTCTCCTCCTCCTGCAGCTGCAGCTTCAGGAAGCGAGACAGCAACAGCAGCAGCTGCAGCCGCGACGGGAACTCCAGCAGCTGGCTGCCGCGCAGGTACGAGTCCAGCACCTCGATCAGCGCGTTCGTGTCCGTCTTCATCTTCTCCGAGAGCACCGACGCGACGCTCTTGCACGTCTCCTTGGCGATCTTCTCCTTCTTCGCCACCACACTCTTCCTTGACAGCACCACCCACAAATCGTGCGGTCGCACACACAGCTTGGCAGCCAGCATCTCCAGCGCTTCAGGCAGAACACTCGCCTCCGCCTCCACTTCCTGCGGCAGCAACAGCGAATACAGCTCGCAGAACCGCTCGCGACTCTTCTTCGCGATCTTCTCCTCCTCGTCGTCCAGGAAGCTGTTCCAGCTCTCCAGCTCCAGCTTGCGCCAGCGCACGATGAGTCCGCTGAGCTGCTGGTTGTAGTCCTTCAGCGACACGGCGCTCGCCGCGCTGACGTTCCACTCGTTCACCTTCTTCATCAGCACCGTCACGCCCGACAGCACCACGTTCAGCGGCGTGGTGATGGGCAGCTGGAGAAGGTGGTCAATCAGGCGGAGGATGTACTGCAGCACGAGCTGCGTCGGGTACAGCAACAGGATCTCGAAGACGCGCTTGCGCAGCGGCAGCAGCACCGTCACGCAGTGCTCCGCCTCGCTCACGTTGCTGTTGTTGTGGAACGAGTACACGCGACGCGGGTAGAGGAGCGACGCCACGTCGCGACCCTGCGTCACTTCCTTCGCCAGCTGCAGCTGCAGCATGCGCAGCAGCGCGTTCGCCTGCTCGTAGTCCGTCAGCACCAGCGCCTGCACCTGCTTCTCGAAGGCGACGGTGATCGCGCTGTTCAGCAACACCAGCTCCTCGCGCACGGGCGTCACATGGTCCTCCTTGCTGTCGTGCGACGTCACGAAGTAGCGCATCACCTCGTACACGAACTCCACGTCCTGCGACGCGATCCTCCACGCGCCCAGCGACGCCTCGCCGCCGTAAATCGCGCTCTCCATCTCCTTCACCTCCTCGCTCACCTCCTCGCCCTGCATCTGCGCCTGCGCCTGCACCTCCTCATCGAACAGCAGCTGGTAGTCCGGGAACTGCGCCTTGTACGCGGCTTCGATCGCGTCCTCCGAGCTGCTGATGTTCTCGATGTCCACGTGCCGCGTGCGGTACTCCACCGCCTTCGCCTCCTCCGCCAGACGCTGCCGCTCCTCCTCCAGCTGCTCCATGAAGAGGCTGGTGAAGCCGCGGATGAACGACGACACGGAGTTGTCCTGCTTTCTGCCCTTCAGCACGGTGAGCGAGCGCAGCAGCAGCTGCAGGAGGAGAGACTTGAAGAGAAGGCCCTTGTGCTTCGTCTCCTCCTCCAGCGTCCCGTTCATGACGCGCGTCATCGTCTCGTGGATCGTCGTCTCCTCCTCCGTCACCACCTTGAACGGGTACTGCGCGAAATAGCCCAGATTCTGGTACATGGCACTGTCGTTGCCGAAGTACCGATTCTCGCCCTGCAGCACGTCGCAGAGCGTCAGGAGCAGACGCAGACCGTGCTGAATGGCCGACACGGCACAGCACACGGGGTTGACCACGTCGCGATACTCGCCGTAGGAGTGGAAGAGAGACTGCTTGAAGCTGTTGTTGCTGCTCTGGAAGGTGATCTCCTCCTTCTTCAGCGCCTCCATGTCGCCGCTCGTTCTGCCCTCGTCGCTGCCTGCCTTGATCACGAACGCGCTCTCCTTCATCTTCTCCCACAGCGCGCTCACAAGACCCATGACCTCGCCCACCTCGCTCGCCAGCAGCGAGTGCTCCATGTGACCCAGCGCTCGCGTCACCAGACCGCGCAGACGCTCCAAGCTGAGGATCGTCGAGCCGTACGAGTACAGCACGCAGTACAGCTGCTCGAACGAGCTGGAGCAGGCGCGCTTGAAGTCGCCGTCCTGCAGCAGCTCCATCGCCGCGCAGTTCCTCTGCACCACGGCGGAATACAGCGCGTGCATCTCCTCCATCACAGAGTCCTCACACTTCGTCACATCGCCGTTCAGCTGCATGGTGACAAACGCCAGCACGAAGAGGTTGTCCAGCAGGTTGGCGTTCATCAGCTCCAGCGTGTGCTTCTCGATGTAGTCCTTCATCAGCGGGTCGATCACGCTGCTCGGCAGCAGCAGGTTGAATAGCACGAAGCCCATCATCACCCACCCCACGCTCACGGACAGCGCCACGCCGGGGAGGGTCGAAGCATGTGTCAGGAGCCGCAACAGGCCCGGCAGCGCGGAGAGCAGAAGCGACTCGTAACGCATGGTGGAGGCGTCTTTGGACTGACGCAGCAGATCGCTCAGCGAAGCCTCGATCGCTTGAATGCGCGCCTCCGTGAACTCCGAAGCGTCTTCTCTCAGCTCGTTAAACTGAGGACTGGCGAAGCGCAACAGTTGCACCACCACGCCCAGCAGCGTCTGCAGCTCGTTGCGTATAGCATGCTCCTGCGCCACCGGCAGGTCGTTCTCGTCCTTCAGCAGCTGGTTCATCAGCACCTTGAACATCGACAGGCACTCGATTCGGTCGCGCGTGCTGTGGCCCTTCTGCGCGACGCTCAGCAGCGGCGCAATGGTTCCGAGAATCATCGTCGCCGTGTGGGGCGTGACGAGAAGGGCGGAGCCTTCCGTCTGCTCGCGCGTCTCCTCCACGCGCAGCGCCGACGGCTCGTCCTGGAAGATGTGATACCCGTACACGGCGTCGGACCAGTAGCCTTCCAGGTAGAAGCGCAGGTACTCGAACTGGTTGGCGGGGATCAGTTTGGCTGCGACCACCACCTGCTCCGACGGCAGCGAGGTGTCGGACAGCCACTGCAGCTGCCGCAAGGAGAGGAGCTGCAGCGGAGATGCCAGCGAAGAATAGAGCGCCTCGTTCTGGACCGAGAGATGCTTCAGCACCTCCTGCGAGAAGACGGAGCGAAGCACGGCAGTCTGTTGGCGCAGCGAGCGGTTCATGATCACGATCTTGTGCAGCAGCTCGCCCAGCACGGAGTACGCTGCGTCGCTCACCTGCACCACGCTGGTCTTGGAGGCCTCGTCCAGCTCGATCGACCCGTTGAAGGTCGTGTCCAGCACCTGCACGAACCCGCGCACACGCTCCTGGCAGGCGCGAAGCGTTTGGGTGACCACTTCCACGATCTTGCTGAGTTCTTCCTTTTGTTCCTTCTTCTCAGATTCCTTCTCTTCCTCGTTCTTCTCTTCCTCGCTTCTTTCAGATTCCTTCTCCTCTCCACGCCTCTCACTCTTCTCCGACTTCTCTTCACTTCTTTCACTCTTCTCACTCTTCTGCCCCAGCCACACCAGGGTGCCCATCGCGTCCACCACCACTCTCTTCTCCTCCTCCGTCAGGAACACGTGCAGACACTCCTCGTGGAACAGGGACGCCGCGTCCACCACGTGGTCGAACACGAACCGGTCCTTCGTCCACTGACGCACCAGCTCCAGGAAGGAGGTGAACGCAGCGCTGTTCTGCTGGATCAGCGGACGGCCCACCACGCTCCACAGCTTGTTGTCGATCGTGATGTTGCTCCGCACCTGCAGCACGCGCAGCAGCGACGCCACGCGCACATGGTACTCCTCCTCCGTCGCGGAACGCGTCGCGTGACAGTCGTGGTACTCCGCCAGCGCCTTCTCGAAGAGCAGGATGAACGCCACCAGCTGCATGTTGTACACCTGGCTGGTCTGCGAGGACAGCACGGCGGAATACGTCGTGGACTCCAGCAGCACGAGGAGCGACTGCACCGACTGGCACCACGACAGCACGAACGCGCTCGTCACGCCGCTCGCCACCATCTCCTTCGCGAGACCGCACAGCGCCACCACGAACGGGAACGCCTCGACGACCGTCCGGTTGAGGATCTGCGACTCGTGGAGGATGTTCTGGTGAACCAGAATCGACAGCTCCAGCACCGACTTGGCCGCCAGCTGGTTGGCGGAGAGGTCCTGCGTCTTGCTTGCCTCCACGAACGCCTCCACCTTGGCTTCGAGAGACGCCAGCAGCGGCAGCACGTGGCTGAAGCGGTTCATGGCCTCGATCGCCTCGTCCAGTCGCTGTAACACCTCCCGCGCCTCCGAGCGGTTCGTCAGCAAGCCCTCCGTCACGACCATCTTGTGCAGACGCACCACCACGGCGTCCCGCGCGCTCGCGAACAGCGGCAACTCCTCCAGCAGCTCGGTCGTCGAGCAGAGCACGGAGGCGTCGAAGTTGTTGCTGAAGAGGGGAATGTGGCTCGCCTGCTCTCGCGGAGTCGCCATGAACTCCCGAACCGCCTTCTGCGCCGCCTGGTACTGCGCGAACACCTCGCTGTTGAAGATCACCTGAAGGAAGCGATCCACGATGCGGAGAATGGACGTGGCGAGCGGCGCTGTGGCGGAGTTCTGCAGTGACGGCGCGAGCACCACGCGCATCGCCTCCAAACTCGTTCCGGAGTGCATGCACAGAAGCGTCATCGACACGACGGTGCTGGCGAACTGCGAGGGAGAGGCCGCGAAGCGCTGCAGGAGGAACAAGCACTTCTTCATCCCGTCCTTCTGCACGGCGCCGCAGTCCTCCACAAGTGTACACCACTCACGCAGCGCCTCCTCGCTGACCGAGGGCTGAGACGCCACGGCGATGAGGTAGTTGAGAAGCGTCGTCTCGCGCATGCACCCAATCTCGTTGCCGCTGGCGCTCAGTGCGTCCACAGGAAGCAGTCCCGACTTCAGGAAACAGTCCGTCCTCACGTGATGACGCTCGCAGAACGAGCGAACGCGGGCGTACACGGACAGCGCCTTCTCGAACGTCTCGCTCTCCAGATAAGTCTTCACCGCCGGGTTGGCGTACACGGTTTCCGCAGCCACGCACACGCTCTCGCGCACGGAGTGACCGCCCTCCAACTGGTCCGCCACCACGCGCGCGAAGCGCGTCAGATAGCGGGGGTTCAGCTTCAGCAGCGTGGTGAGCAGCACCTCGCGCAAGTCGTGGTCCACCTGAAGAACCAGCAGGACGAGGTTGAGGTCGTTGATGCGGAACTGGTTCACGAGGTCGAACTCGTCGCTCAGCACGACCTCGCGGTCCACGTCGGGCGTCACGAACAGCTCCACGCAGCGGTTGCGCATGGCGCGCGAGATCTCGCCGAACACGGGGTTCATCACGAAGAAGATCCGGAAGTTGTTATGGGGGCGGATCACGCGCTCCTTGCCGTCCACCAGCCCACACTCGTTCATCAGCAGGAAGCCGTTGTTCTCGAGCAGACTGTTCAGTCGGTCCAGCACGGAGGCGTTGCAGAAGTTGGCGTTGTCGAACACCACCCAGTACCCGCGCACGATGGCTTCGATCAGAGACCCGTCGATCCACTCGAACGCCACGTGGTTCGACGCACGCTGGATCGCTTCGATGGCGGTCAGGATCTCACGTGACTGCGCGATGCTCGAGCCCGTGCAGCTGCCCTCAATGAAACTGAAGTCCTGCTCACAGCGCCGCAGCACTTCGCCCATCTCGATGCCGCACTCCGCCTCGTTGCCCTGCACCAGCAGCGCCACCTGCTGCTGCAGATAGTTGATGAGCGAGTACACGCGCGCTCCCACGTCCTCCCCGCTCGATGCCGTGACGCTTGGAGCACTCTCGCGCGCACGCTTCCGCTGTGTGGCGTCACCAATGGACTCTGCGGCACTCTCCGTCGATCCATGCGCCTCGCCCACACTGTTCATTCGCAGACGCTTCGAGGAGAAGTCGCCAGCGGTGGACGCGTCGCAGCTCGCCACCAACACGTCCCACAGCAGCGCCTGCAGCACGCCGATCAGCTCCGTCAGCAGACGCGAGTAGTGCCGCGACACCTCGATCTGCTCGAAGCAGCCCAGAATCTCCGTGGCATCCGTCGTCGTGTTCATGCTGTACTCGTACAGACGCACGTTCAGCAGACTCGCCAGCGCGTGCAGCGCCGCGCTCTTGCCCGAGCCGCTCTCGCCCACGAGCAGGCACGGCAGCTTGTTCTGTGTGGCGAAGAGCAGCGATTCCAGGTACTGCAGCGAGCCGCGGTACAGCGGGTGGTCGCAGGACGACGCCGTCATGTTGTAGCGATGCCCCACGGCGTGCCCGATCTGGATGGTGTGGCTGCTGACGGCGACGCGCGGGTAGCGGCAGGGGACGAAGGAGGTATCGAACACTTGCTGGTAGAGCGTGAGCACCTGCTGCTGCACCGTGGGGTTGCGCACGCGCTGCAGGAAGAGCATGTTGACGAACACGGAGGGGTCGAGCTCGTTCACGCTCTGGTTCGCCAGCATCAGGTCGCACCAGCGGAAGATGTCGCGCAGGTTGAACTCGAAGCTGTTCACGTTCTTCATGTACCCGTGGTTCATCAGCGCGTCCAGTCGCACCACAAAGTCCACCATCTTCTCCAGCACGCCGTTCACGCGCTCCCAGTCCACGCCCGTGCAGTTCTCACAGCCCTCACCGTAGTACTGCGTCAACTTCTTCCGCATCAACTGCTTGCTGATCATCGTCATGTCGTCCTCCTTCAGCGTCTCCACGTACACGCGCGCGAAGCGGTTGATGAACGACCGCGGAAGGCCCTTGCGCCCGCCGCCCTCCTCCAGCGGATTCTGGCACGCGAAGATCTGGAAGGACGGCGGGCACTGGAACTCCTTGTCGATCTCGGGGATGTACACGGTGGCGCGGTGGTCCAGACAGCTGTTCAGACCCTCCAGCACCTGCTGCGAGGCGAGATTCAGCTCGTCCAGCAGAATCCACGCGCCGCTCTTGATCCCGCTCAGCAGCACGCCGTCGCTCCAGCGGAACTGCACTGCGTTGCCCTTCTCGTCGTGCGTCTGCTCGCCCGCGGGCACGGGCAGGTCGGAGCCCAACAGATCTGCCATGTCCGTCTGCTCGGAGAGGTTGATGCGCACGATGGGCTGTCCGATCACCTGCGCGATCGCCATGATGAGAGACGTCTTGCCCACGCCCGGCGAGCCCTCCAGGAGAATGGGCTTGTGCAGCTGCAGTGCGCGCAGCACGCGCTTGAGGTTGGAGCACGTCGTGGGCGCGTCGAAGTGGTAGTCGTCCAGCGAGGAGAGCGCGTCGCGCACGGGGAGGAAGTACGGCGTGACGCCGAAGTGCGAGGCGTCGGCGACGATGGTGCTGGCGGAGGCGAAGTACTGCTGCAGCGAGCCGTGCTGCTCCTCGTCCATCAGCGCGAACAGCTTGTCGTAGCACCGCTTCTTGTACTCCGCACTGACCGCCGAGTTCATGTTCGTGCCGATGCCCAGACCGTCCAGCAGGATCATGTGGATGGCTTCCGTGAACGCCACGGCGGGCGCCAGACCGAGGTGGCACACGCCGATCTTCATGAAGTCGATGATCGAGAGAATGTCGCGACACGTCGCCTCCGTGCGGTTCTGCTTGTCCGTCGTGTTCTGGTTCAGCAGCTGGTTGAAGAAGTCCACGAAGGCGAGAATTGTCTCGATGAACGGGTGCAGCACCTCCACCATGTGGCTGTGCGTCTCCGCGCTCACCTCCGCGAACTGCGCCGTGGCGCGCTCGTGCATGCGGATGCGGTCCGACATGATCTGCTTCAGGTCGTCCAGCCCGTTCAGCGACGACACCCAGATCTCCGTGAAGCGGTTGCGCAGCGCCGCGCTCAGCTCCTTCTTGCCGAAGTCGCCGCCGGGGTTCATCGTCGCGAGAATGCGGAAGCTGGGCGCGGCGGTGATCACCTCGATGCAGTCGCCGCCCTTCTCGGGCACGGTGATCTGCCGCTCGCTCTCCAGAATGCTGTTCATGCGCTCCAGCACGGCGTCCTCCGCGAGGGAGATCTCGTCCAGAAGGAAGATGTCGCCGCGCTTCATCGTGGTCAGCAGCGGACCGTCCTGCCACACGAAGATCTGTTGGTACTGTCCGAAGAGACGGCGCAGCGACTCGTACGCCGTCTGCTGCTCCGCGGTCAATTCCGCGTGACTGGACAGAATGCGCTGCAGCCAGGTCATCACGAAGGAGGGCGACTCCTGCAGGATCCACTCCTGGTACTGCGCGAGCGAAGGGTTCTCAACACTCATCGTCTCAGAAGGCTGCAGCCACTCGGCGATCAGCGAGACGAACTCGCAGCAACTCTGCTGGAACGCCGCCGCATCCGCCTCGTGGGAGCGGGACGGGCGCTGTCCGCCCAGAATGTCGCTCGTCTCCGTGTGCGCGTGGCAGTTCAGAATCACCAGCTTCTGCTTCAGCGCCTCCGCCACCAGCTGCACCGCCGTGGTCTTGCCGCAGCCCGTGCCGCCCACCAGCAGCACCGGCTCGTTGTAGTGCAGACACAGACCAATCAGCTTGAACATCTTCTGCAGCGTGCCCGTGATGGCGATCGTCTTCAGTCCGGACGGGATCGCGCGGTCGCTCTGCTCGTACTCCTCTCGGATCTGCCGCTGCAGCGACTGCAGCGTCGCCAGGTTCCACAGCTGCGCCGCCTTCTGCGCCTGGCGGTGCGCGACGTCGCCCACGGGGTCCATCATCGCGTCCACGATGCTGTCCTGCAGGTAGAACGCGCTCAGGTCGATCTTCACCTTGCACACCTCCTCCAGCACCTCCTTCACCTTCGCGCGCTCGTCGTCGCGGCGCAGGCGCTCCGCCAGCAGCAGATACCCGTGGTACGCCAGCTCCTCCTTCGACTTCGGACAGCGGTTGCCCCAGCGCAGCAGGTCGCGCGGCGTGATGAAGCCGTCCTTCCCGGCAAACACGTTGCTGTTCTGGCGCTCCGCCTGCAGACGCTCCATCACCTGGATCATCTGCTTCGCGAAGCCCTCGTACACGCAGCAGCGCTTCACGATGATCTCCTTCAGCTCCTTCCCCGGCAGGTCCTCCACGTGCATCTCCAGGAAGCGGTTGCGGAACGCGCGCGAGAGCACCTTGCGACCGCCGTACTTCCCGGGCGGGTTCTGCGTGGCGAAGAGCATGAAGTTGGGGTGTGGACGCACCACCGTGTTGGTCTCGGGGATGAAGAGCTCGCGGTTGTCGTCCAGCAGGCGGTTCAGCGCCTCCAGCACCTCGGAGGGCGCCAGGTTCAGCTCGTCCAGAATCACCCAGTAGCCCTTGCGCAGCGCCTCCACCAGCAGGCCCTCGTGGAAGACGAGCTGCCCGCTCGGCGAGGACACGTAGATGCCCGTGTAGTCCTGCAGGTCCGTGTACTCGTGGTTGTTGATGCGCACGCACTTGTGCCCCGTCAGCGCCGCCAGGTACGTGATCATCGACGTCTTGCCCGACGACGTGGGGCCCTGCAGCAGCACGGGACACGTCTTCATCAGCACGGCGCGACACAGGTCGTCCAGACGCGTCTGCACGGAGGCGGTGAGGATGAAGCGCAGCGGCTGGCCGTCCACGGACTTGGACAGGTCCACGGGCGGCAGCTCGCCCTTCTGCAGCCAGTACCGATTCACCTGCACGTAGTCGTCGTGCGTGCTGCGCCCGCCGGGATTGCGCAGCGTATAGTCGGCGTCCACCTTCTGGTTGTCGAAGACGGCGGCGAGGATCAGCTTCTTCATCACCGCCTGCGACTGCACGTTCAGCATCGTCAGGAACGACATGCACAGGCCCTCGTAGAGCGCCTTCGTCCCCGACAGCTTCATGCTCTCCGCGTTGTTCACGAAGTCCAGCGCGCGGCACAGCGTGCGCAGCGAGTAGTGCGGCGCCTTGTTCCCGCCGTCCACCAGACTCGTCTTCGCGCACTCGCGCGCCCTCAGGTAGAAGTCCACGATCTTCGCCGCGATGCGCTCGTCGTTCAGCACCGAGTCCCGCAGCGCGCTCCGCACGATCAGCTCCAGGTCCGACCGGTCCGTCAGCTCGTTCACGTAGAACTCGCTGAAGCGGTTGCGCACCGCGGCGGCCAGCGCCTTCTTGCCCACGTCCGTCGCGGGGTTCATCGCGGCGAAGATGCGGAAGTTCGGATGACGCTTGATGGGCGTCACGTCGCCGCGCTCGCTCAGCACCAGACTGCTCGTCGTGCTCTCCAGCAGCCCGCTGAGGCGCTGCAGCACCTCGCCTGGCGCCAGGTTCAGCTCGTCCAGCAGCACCCACTTGCCCTGCTCGATCGCCGTCACCAGCGGCCCGGGCACGAAGGAGAAGGCGAAGCTGCTCTCCACCTGCAGCACCTTCTTCTCGAACGCCGCCACGTTCGCCGCGTACTCGCGCAGCACCGACAGCCACTTCTCGTACTTCTCCACGCCCCTCCCCTGCGCGCCCGCCTTCTCCTTCGCCTTCTCGATCTTGCTGCTGGCGAAGGCGCAGAAGCTTTTCAGCTGCGACGCCAGCGCCGTGTACTTGCCGCCGTCCAGCGCCTGCTTCAGCGAGGGCTTGAAGTCCGCGTGCTTGCTGTCCATGAAGAGGTGGTTGAACAGCTCGCAGCAGCGATTGAACAGCGGGATCGCCAGCTGCCGCAGGTCCACCGGCTTGAACCCGCCGATCAGGTCGCTGCACTGCGTCTGCTCGTTCATGTTCAGCACCACCAGCTGCTGCCCGATGCACTCCGCGATGTACTGAATCACCGTCGTCTTGCCGCAGCCCGTCTCGCCCACCAGCAGCATCGGCTCCTGGTGCGTGATGCACGCCGCGATCTGCTGCATCAGGCGCAGGCTCTGCTTCGTCTGGTAGAAGCGGCGGTTCTTCTGCCGGTTCGGCGCCAGCGGCAGCTCCACGCGCCCGATGTGAAGCGACGCGCCCTCCACACTGAAGGACGGCGCGTTCTGCACGTAGCTGTCCACCGCCGCCACGGAGAGGTTCCAGACGATGGCGAGCACGTGCGCCACCGTGCGCGCGCCGCGACCCGCGGGCAGGCACCCCGCGAAGACGTCGAGCGCCTCGTCGAGAATGATCTTGCGCGTCTGCTCCGACAGACTCTGGTTGGTGATGCCCGTGATCACGGGGTTGGACGCGAGACGCTCGCACCACTTCAGCACGTCACGACACGTCACGGGTTTGCCATTCCTACATGTCACGTTGATAACACAACCCCACCTCAACAGCTCCGCCTTCATCTCGTGGATCTCCTCGCGCGTCACGCACCCGCCCTGGAGCTCGCCCTGCAGCAGCGCCAGCACGCTCTCCGTGTGCTCCTCGCTCAGCTCGTGGCGCGAGGGCACGTTCAGCACGCGGAAGCTCATCACCACGCGCTCTCGGATCATCGGCTGCAGCGCCGGGAACATGATCTCGACCATCTGCGCCAGGTCCTCCTCGTCCATGCTCTGCACGTCCACGCTCAGCCAGTGGTTGCACAGGAAGCTGTTCATCGGACTGCTGTTCGACGTGCAGCGCTGGCAGCTCGTGCCGAACAGCCGGAAGTTCTTGTGCACCTTCAGCGTCACGCCGCGACTCGGGATGGACAGCTCGCCCTTCTCGATGATCGGTAGCAGACACGACACGATGTCGAACGGGATCTTGTCCACGTCCTCGATGATCACCCACTTTCCCGCGGTGATCGCCTGCGTCAGCGTTCCCGGCTGGAACACGAACTCGCCCGGCTTGTCCGTGCACACGTAGTTGCCGATCAGCGCCTTCGAGTCCATCTGGTCGTCGAGGAACAGTTGGATGAAGTCGTCGTTGTGCGTCAGCTGGGCGAGGTACTGGAAGAGACGCGTCTTGCCGCAGCCCGAGTCGCCCTGCAGAAGGATCGGCTTCTTCGACTGCATGTGCAGACAGAAATGGCTCAGGTTCCTCTCCGCCGTCGCCGTCACGATGAACGGGGAATACGTCGCCGTGACGGATGTGGATTTGGGTTTGCACGGAATGATGTAGCCGCACACCTCAACGTAGCTCTCGGAAGCGGTACCGCTCGATTCCACGTCCATGGCGGACGATTCCACACTCTCAACGCTCCTCTGCAGAAACAAGCGCCGCTGTTCCGCGACCCTATTTGCGAATCGCTCCTCCTCTCTCTTCACCTCGATCACCAGATTCGCGTCCTTTGAATCCAAATCGACACCGACCCTCTTTTCCATGTCGTGTCGATCCTTCTCCGATTTGTTGAGCAGCGCGCAAATGATTTGAACGGCGTAGTAGCGAATGGCAGCCTTCTCGCAGGACACGAACTGGAAGAGAGACTTCCAGTTCCACACCATTCGAATTTCGTCGACGACGAAGGGAAGAAGCCGGTAGAGAGTGGTCCACGGCTTCAGGGACGTCGGCGACAGCCACAGTTCAAACGGATTTGCAATAGATGTCAAAAATAAAAGAATGGGTTGGCGAAGAGACGGAACGACGGGGAGAAGCAGCGTAAAGGACTCCAGAATGTGCTGAATTTGCTTCTCTTCGATCTCGTCCTTCTTTCGGATCGTCTCGAGATACTCGTTCACGATCTGAACCAAATTCGATGGAGATTGGGACAAGCTGTCCAAACACTCACTAAAACGCGTAACACGGAGGGTCCGCAGCTCCTACCTCGGAATGAACAGTTTGCTCGCGATAGCGTCCATCTATTCTTCTCAAAACTGACAAAAAACTAAGAGTGAAACGCCCGGGAGAGAGCGGGTTCAAACAAAGAGGGACACGCACAAGATAGAACGTAGACAACCAAAAACGTCTTACAACCCTCCGCCGTAGATCTGCCTCATTTGCTGCAGCACCCCTTCAGAAAACGGATTGCCCTCAAATGCGATGGAACGAATGTTACAGGTTGTGTTCGCGTGCACGAGGACGTCCAAGAGAGCCTGGGCAAAATGATCGTCCAACTGGTTGTAGGACAGATCCAGCTTCTCCAGAGTCGAGATGCGCTTGTCGAGGAGCACCTGGATGAACGGGATCACGCTCCTCTCCGTCAGTAGGTTGTCTACAGCTCATGAAGATTGTGAATTCAAACGAGAAATGTCGATCGTCGTCAGGCTCGGGAACTCGTTCTGCTTCAGGAAGAAGATAAACTGCTGCATGTGCTCGTCAGTGAACCCGCAATCTACACATCAGTCGCCAATCGCGATTCCGACCTGGGAAGCTTATGTCATCGATCGTGTCCAGGCTGTAGAGCTCCGGCGAAGCAATCATCTGCTGCAGCACGGCGGTGATCGCGTCCTCCGCAGATTCTACGTGTGACGAGGGAGCGAAACTCCGACCAGCCTCCACGACAGACGTTCCGTCGTGGTAGTTCTCCGTGGAGTTGTCATGGTATGACTGCTGAACGTCATGGTACGACTGTTGAGTGTCGTGATAGGTTTGTGCATTGTCATGATACGACGATTCACTCTCATGGAATGACTGAACACTCTCATGATATGACTGTGCAGGCACGACGGCGGGCACGCTCGCGGGCAGCGGAGGCGCCGACGCGCTCTCCATCTTCCCCTTCAACTGCTCGATCTCCTGCTGGTACTGCTGCGCCTCCTCCTCCAGCTGGATCACCGACTTCTTCAGCTTCTCGATCATCTCGTCCTTCTTCTTCAGCTTCTCAGCCATCTCGTCCTTCTTCTTCGCGTCGCCGCTCGTCTCCTGCTTCGCCAGACGGCTCTTCTCCGTGACCGCCGCGTCGCGCTCCTGCTGGATCTTCCGCACCAGCGACTGCAGGCTCTGCTTCTCCTGCGTCAGCGCCTGCACCGTCACCGTCATCTCCTTCACCTTCTTCTCCGCCGTGTCGCAACGCTCCACCATGCTCCCCACGCTGCGCTCGTAGTTGCGGTTCCGCTGCGTCAGCTCGATCACCTTCCGGCCCAGCTCGTCGTTCTTGCTCTTCCACTCGCGCACGTCCGCGCTCAGCCCGCTCGACCCCTCCGCGAGCAGACGATCGCGATCATTCGTCACCTCCACCAGCTGGGAGGACAGCTCCCTCACTTTGTCTTCGGCGCTCGTCGCGCGCTTCTTCCAGTCGTTCAGCTCGGATGAAGAACCGCGGCTCGGAGAATTCACTCTGCTCTTCAGTGAACTGTTCTCCTTCGTCAGCATTTCCAACGAACTCGTGAGGTCGCCGATCTGACGACGAAGCGAAACCACCAGCTTCGCATTCACGTCGATCATCGAGGCTTGGCTGGGCGTCGACGCCACCTCGTCCGACTCCTGCTGCGCCAGCGCCTGACGCAGCTCCGCCATCTCCTTCATCATATCGCCCATGTCGTTGCGATTCTGCTCCAGCTCCTTCGCCGAGGCCTGGTAAAGCATGTGGATCTTGTTCAGCTCCCCCTTCATCGTCTCGTTGTCGTTGCGCAGCGCGTCCGCCTCGATGCAAGCGCTGGCGCACTTCTCGCGCGCCGCGTCGTAGCTGTCCACCATCTCGTTGTATTTCTCGATCGTCTCTCGCAGCGTCTGCCGCGTTTCCGCCAGGGAGTCCTTCAGTTTCTGGGAGCCGTCCGCCGGGACGTAGCACTCGTCGTACTCCCGGATCTCCTCCTTCAGCGAAGAGTTCTCGTTGCGCAACGAGGAGATATCGCGCACCATCTTGGACAAATCGTCCTGCAGCGCGATTTTCTCCTGCTGCTGCTTCTTCCGCTCCTCCTCGCTCTTTTGCCTCAGCGCCTCCATATCCTTCTGCAAGGCGGACACCTTCTCCTTCAAAAAGGCGTTGTCCTTCTGAATTGACTGCACGTAGATATCAGCAAGGGAAATCTTCTTCTTTGCTGCTGACATACCTCTTCCTTACGATAATAAACGCAAAACCGTTACTCGCCAAAAACGGCTCCAATTCCGGAATTCGATGTCCCTCCAACAAACAAGCCAGCACACTATTCATAGGTTACATTCCTCACGGATTTGTCTGAAAGGGAAACGGCTCGGTTTGCGGAACACAGACGATTGTACATCTTCCGCACGTCCTTCTCGCTCCTCTCCTGTGTCGTGCACAATGCGAACGAAAAGAACGCTACACCTCACGCCTCCCATCATCCCCCACACTTGAGCTTGGGACCCAGCGCTTTCCACTTCGCCTTTTCCATGCACACGGAAGACAGATACGCGCTCTTCGCGTTCCTCTTTGTGATCACGTCGAAGTAGGGGTTGGTCCCGTACAGCGCGTAGTGCGCCACGATGCCCAACGACCACACGTCGCTCCCCAGCGTGTGCTTCTGGTCTCCCGAGTACACGCTCGGTTGTGTGTAGTCTACTCGTCAATCGCGAGCACGACACCCACACTCCGTTCCGCAGCGGCATTTGTCCTTTCCACTGAATCCAAAATCTGACCGTGACGACAACCCAGCACGACTACCACACAGCTTGAAGACGATCTCGCTCTCCCGCTCGATGCTGCGATAGAACGCGTCCTCGATTCCCCTGTAGACGAATGGCTCCTTGAACACCAGAATATTCTCCGGCTTGATGTCGCGATGGATGATCCCGTGCACGTCGTACAGGTACAGCATCGCGTCCAGCATCTGCGTGACCAGACGAAGCACCTGCATCTCCGACAGAACCCCGTGGGAATGAACGTAATGGAAGAGCTACGCGTCAAAAAGCAACCCAGAATCGACAGAGCCGTCCGTGGCACACTCCAGCTCCAGCACATCGTACAGTGATGTGGACTGATACGTGTAGAGCTCAATAATGTTAGGGTGCACCGTGCTGCGCAGAATATCGCGCTCCACGATAAACGCGTTCGACTCCATCACCACCATGTTGAACTTGTTAATCACCTTCAGCGCGACGATTTTGCCCATCCTATTTTCCTGCGCCCTGTAAATCTTGGATGTTTTGCCACTACGCTTCACGAAACGACGCGACGCTCACGATCCCAGCTCGCCCAGCAACGTGTACTGCTTCGCGAGCTGTCTTCGACCGTACCGATCGATGGATCTGTAGATGGCGTCCACCACTTCATCCACGCCCATGGAAACCAGCTCCGCGAGAAGGAACGCAGAGACACCCACCAGCGCGTACTTCCCCGTGTCTCGCATCCGCGTGTTGAAAGCCGATAGGAAGAACAAACACGAATGAAAACAGCACTACTGACTGCAACTAATCGTGCTGGGTATAGTTTTCGGGGAACAGACCGACCTCGCCGTTCAGTCGTCCCTCCCACCATCCGCTCGGGT
>ERZ1106948.328-NODE-328-length-23739-cov-30.073678_pt1 | contig 23739 bp, 27 predicted proteins | sample MGYA00403673_ERZ1106948 | MGnify/ENA primary metagenome ERZ1106948 (study PRJEB35170, sample SAMEA104062409) | human gut metagenome | biome: human gut; feature: human-associated habitat; material: faeces | place: Denmark | collected 2012-05-07 ...
TGTGATGTGAGTGATTGAATAGACTTGCCTGAATTGACTTCCATTCAAATGGGTTGGAATGCATTGATGTTCAAGGATGATGCTTCAACCACGCTGATCATGCGAAGTGATGAAATGAATGTGAATTGACTGACTAGACTTACCCAAACTCACCACACTCAGAGGTGGTAGTAACGCACTCCGTCTTCCTCGTCACATCACTCTTGAGAGTGATTCTTATCCATTTGAAATGACGTTTAGACATGCCCCGTCTCAACAATGTGTATCTTCCAAGTGCATTTCGCTACACGAATGACGTCACAATAAGAGGAAGTACTCACTTCATCCCTCTCTCACGAATAGACATCGGAGATCTTCAAGAATACTTCAACTGATCACCGAGAAGCACGTGACTCCTCTCTTTGTGCCACACACTTCCATCCACCTCAGAGCTCATTCAGCGGCATTTGAGAGATCGTTATCGCTGTGCGAACACGGAAGTTATGACGATTCGCAACTGAAATGATGGAAATCCAATCAGAATCGTGGATCCTCCTAGTAGTTGCCATTCCATCCAAATCGCTCGAAATTCACACCGATTATTTCCCACCTCATATCCCCGTTGAAATGAGAACCACGACTGAATCACTTGATTTTCCACGGCACATCTTCAAATCACTACCCAAACTGCATACACTACCAATCACAACCCTCCAGCTTCAATAATTCACCATTTCACTTTCATTCCCCCAACTCCCGATAATCACCAAAACCAATCAGTCACATCCCCTTCCCCTCTCCGAAATCCCAAGCAACTTCAAAACACAACACTCCCAACCAAATCAACCCCCAACCCTCCAAAGCACACCACCAACTCCCTTAACTCTCCGTCCCTAATTCCCCTCCACTCACCAACCACCACCCTCCAACCGCATTACCTCCTCCCTCCTCCACCAACTCAAATCCCCATTCCCCAACGCTTCCCACCTCCCTCTTCCACCCCATCCCCTCAAAACCACCAACTCCGAATAACCGCGGATTCCCCCGCCTAACACTAGTCCCCTTTGCCATTCATTTTTATCTTTATAGTGTACTCACTCCTACAAATCCTTTCTCACACCTAGACTGTCTCTTTAAAGGATGGCTCTCAAGAAGGGTGATGGTCTGATCGTGACGATTGCTTTCATCACGTTCTTTCTGGATTTCATGAACCTGGCTATCCTCACCCCCGTGCTTCCCTATCTCATCGTGGAGCTGAATTCGACCAGCATGGAGCAGGGTATTCTCTACAGTGCGTACTCCGCCACCCAGCTAATCAGTTTCTCCTCATTCCCACTCTAAACCACAGGCGGTCTGTTCATGGGCATTGGTAGCGATCGTTATGGAAGAAAGCCCTTTATCCTTCTTTCCCTCGTCGGTTCCTGCCTCGGTTCCCATTCTCTCATTCGGTAACGATTAGGTTCCCTCTGCCAGGGTTGGTCCAAGACCATGTGGTCACTGATCATTTGGCGTAGTTTCACCGGCCTCTTTGCAGGGTCTCTTATCCTTGTGCAGGCGTAATCCCTCCCCATCACCTCTAATCGTAGTGTGATTGCTGATGTCGTTCCCGTGGAGGAGCGAAACACCTATCTCTCGAGATTGGACGGTGTGGGTCAGGCTGCCTTCATTATCGGACCTGCCCTTGGCGGTATGCTCTTTCAGGTGAACAACCACCTTCCCCTGTAACCACTCAACCTAATCCTAAAGAATAGATTCGTGGCTGGAGGTGTTTCTGGAGTGGCTCTCATCTTCGCGTTGTTCTTCCTGAAGGAGTCGAACCCTGAAGTGTTGGCGAGACGAAGAGGCGAGAAGAAGGAGGAAGAGAAGAAGCCCAAGGAGGAGAAGAAGCCCAAGGCGAAGGTGCACTTCACGCTCACGATGGTTCTCTGCTTCATCTTCGAGTTCTGCGTCCGTTGGGACGTGAACATCTTCAACTCGCGCTACGGCATCTACCTGAACGAGAAGTTCGGCACGCCCTCCAGCGCCTTCTCGTCCTCTCTCACTCCACCCCTCACACCTAGAACCCTCCTCGTGTGCGGCAGTGTGTGGAACCTCTTCGAGCAGCTCATTCTCTATCCCTTCATCGTCTCCAAGCTGGGCGTGCCCATTCCCTGGATCTCCTTCATCGGCATGCTGATCAACGCCTGTGGTTTCTTCTTCATGGCGTCGGACAACCAGTACGTAGCGATCGGAGCCGCCTTCTTGTTCTGGATCGGTTACTGCTTCGGCTCGCCCACCTCTGCCTCCATTCTGAGTGTAGGTTCATCGCGACAGAGTGATGACTAGACGACGAGCGCGCCTGAGGTGCAGGGTCAGGTGCTGGCGTACAACAACGCGGTGTACCAGACAGCGTTGATCGTGTCGCCGCTGGTGGCGGGAGCGATCTACACGTGGAACCATGAGTGGGTGTTCTACTCGTCGGCGATCCTCGTGGTGCTGGGCGGTCTGACGATGGCGTACATGTGCACGTGGAAGAACGTGAAGACGATTGGAAAGAAGATGGAAGTGAGCAAGGAATTGCCGAAGGAGAATGCGGTGGAGGTGAAGGTGGAGGGAGGTGAGCAGAAGGAAGTGCAGGGGGGAGAAGTTGAGCCGAAGGAAGAGAAGGCTGAAGGAAGTGAGCCGAAGGAAGAAAAGGCGGAATCAGCCGAGAAGGAGAAGGAAACTTCGGATTCCACTGACAAGAAGGAAGTGGCGGTCTCGATGTAGTTCTAGCTTTTATCCTCCTGTTCTGTTTAGTTTACTAGCTACTGTGTTGTAAACAAGAAGTGTTGTTCTTTGTTTCACATTTCATCTCGATCGTCTTCGCATTCCAACCCATTGAATACGCTTCTGAGAAGTAAAACAAAAGAGCATCATAACAAAGCAATTTCACACGGAAACGAAAAAGGCGGCAAAAGAGAGTGGCAAATCCGCGCTCTTCCCAGAAAGAAATCAATTCAACCTTGGATTGACTGCGTTCAATTTGACTTCTCAGGATAATGCATAGTTGAGCCTTCTTTTCGTGAAACGATTGGTACGAGTGTATTAGTGAAATGGAAGCGAATTTGAGCCAGAAACGAGTATTCAGTGGGCGCGGAAGATGGTCTGTGCGAATGGATAGCGAGTTGCTCGACTCCATCCAGCATTACCATTATTCTTGGGAGGCCGTGGCAGATCGACTTGGGTTTAGTGTTAGCGTATTGCGTCTCATCCGACCGTGACGCGTAGGACTGTAAGCAACGATACGACTTCCTCCTCCACCCCGAATTGTATGAAGACGTGTCCCAGACGGAGACCCAGAGAAAGAAGAGTCCAAAACCGGAGAAACCAAGTCGGAAGTTGGGTGTGGGATTCACGCGTAGGAAAGGAGAAGGAGGAAAAGAGAAAGCATCGTATTCTATTGTTCGTTCCTATCTGATATTCAGGTTCCGTTTCCAAAACTTCGACTGTTCCGCATCCCGTTACTGTCATGGCGCCCTTTCACCCTCCCGAGTATGCCACGTGGGATCAGAAGCAACAGGAGATGTGGGACAAGATTCCGTTTGATGCCAATTCATACTACCTGCATTATCTCCCACCGGGCGTTTCTCCACATAGTGGTGAGTGGAGCAAAGAAGAGCATGCTCTGCTGCTTGCAATGGTCAATGTGTGGTTGATTATGTGAGTTGATTGTGTAGGCATATCCCCCTCATGAGAAGTGGGGACTGTTTTCGCTCCACTTCTTGGGAAGAACGGGAGAGGAGGTGCGCGTTGCATTGTTGAATGAGGTGTAGTGCGAGGCTCATTACAAAGAGTGGCAGATGAAGGAGGAGAAGCGGAAGGAGAGTGTTGAAGAGAAGGAGAGTGTGCCAGTTGTGGAGTCGGGTGTTGCTACTGAGAGTCCTCGTGTGGATGAGGGTGTGTCGGTTGAAGAGAAGCCTATTGTGGTTGCTTCGGTGGAGGGTGCTTCCGTTGAAGAGGAGAAGGGGGTGTCTGTTGAAGAAGTGAAGAGTGCTTCCGTTGAAGAGAGTGCTTCCGTTGAAGAAGTGAAGTATTTGTCGATTGAAGAAGAGACCGTTTCAGTTGAAGAGAAGGTAGTTGAAGAGACGCTTCCAGTGGTAGTTCCTGAAGTGGAATTGAAGGAAACCCCTGAAAGGACTGAGAAGGAGGCAGAGACCCTGGAAGCGACAGTAATGGAAGTGGAAGAGAAACCCGAAGTGGCTGTGATTGAGGAGCCAGTGAATCCAACACCTGAAGTGGAACTGAAAGCAACACCCGCAATTGAATTGAAGGAGACACCCACAACAGAACTGAAGGAGACACCTGCATTGGAAGAGAGACAATCACCTGAAGTGGAAGTGATCGCTCAACCAACTGAAGTACCTCAAGTGGAAGTGATTGCAACGGAATCACCCGCGCCTGAACTCAAGAGAACACCTTCCATTGAACTCAACTTCTCACCGTCCCCTCAACTCAACCCAACCGCTCCCCCTCTCCCAGTCACGCAAACCACGCAAACCACGCAAACCACGCAACCCGAACAAACGAATCAAACTGACCTCCCCCTCACTCAAATGCTGGAAATGGAAAAGCGCCTCATGCAAAACGAGGAAACGAAACTCCTCGCATCCCTCCTCCCCGACGACGATGATACCGACGAGAGCTGGAGCGACGAGCAGTCCAAGGAAGCGACAAAAACCTCCAAACCGAAGGAGGTCTACAAGCCGATGATTCTTGGAGTGTATGTGGATGAGAAGGAATCGGCTCCTACACCCCCTCGTGCCTCCAAGAAGAGAATCGTGGTCGAGAACGAGAGCCCGTTCTGCTCACCGTCGAAGCAGGTGTCGATTGCCGCGGCGCAAGTCACTCCGGTTCGTCCCTCTCGCGTGGAGAAGAAGACGCAAGAAGTGAGCCCGACCAAGGTGGTGAACGAGTGTTTTGTCGTGGGCAACTACTTGCCTGAAACCCCTGCGGAGAGTTCCTTCTTGCAGCTGTTGGCAGAGAAGAGCGTCTCGTACCCCGTGGCGGTGCGGAGATTGCTGAAGGAGCAGGAGGGCGAGAGACAGCGCTTCCAGGTTCTGATGCAGCGTCAGACCAGCCTCTTCCAGCAGACGTACTTCGCAGAGCGTGCCAAGTGGAACGCCGTATCTTCTCCTGCTCCGCACTGACGCATAGAGAGAAATGGTGGCAAAACAGAGAGAGTACCGCGATCGTTACGTATTCGACGGGGATGAGAGTCATGGGTAGAAGAGACTGTGCCGCACGCTCCAGCTGCAGTACAACAGCATGATCAGCACGGAGCTCGCTCGTCTCGAGCACTACGGCATCGAGGTGCAAAAGGAGGACGTATACAACCTGCGGTTCCCAGCAATTCGGTTCTCTGCGGGCTTGTTCTGGCGTGTTTGTTAAAAGAAAAGGAGCGGATGTGAGAATCGAACTCACGTCCACCGGTAAGAATCCATTATGATTGAAGAAGGACGGTTGCTCTTCCGTTGAGCTATTTCCGCTCCGAAGACGCTTCTACCCCCCGTCAATTGAGGGAGGATTCGATTCGCACTAACACCACAAAAACACTCACCCCATGACACTCGTTTCTTCCAAATCGTGACAGAGCTCTATTTGATGAGCAATCACCCAGAGAGGACAGCAGACCCCCGAATCGTCACGTCACACAGAAAGGACGTGGTTTCAAAAGAGCAGAGAGACAATCCAATCACAGACCACACAGACTCACTTTCCCTTTTGAATCCATCCATCGATTCCCAGGACGCGGAAATGGAAAGGGGCTTGCGATTGCTCGACATGGTGTATCGGAAACACGTTCGTTGTCGCATCGTTTCTTCACTGTAGGATCCGCGTCATACGGAGGGGAAAATCATATACGCAGAAGAAGACGAGAACAACCAAATCAAGTACATCGTTCTATTCCGCGGAGAGGAGAACTGCGTGTACTACTTCAAGGACGAACTGAGTCTCTGCAGCAATGCCATGGACACTGTCTTCTACAACAGTATTTCCTGCTCCTTCGCGTGACCGTGTAGATCTGTTCCAACAGCACCCGCTTCAGCAGAAGGAACTGTCCCGTGACGAAATCCAGTCGATCATAGACGTATCCACTGTTTGCATTTTGAAGAGTAGGGCGGTCTCGATGATCAGGGGAGTCGACGCACCCTGTGGTACGACATTCTGTTTTACAAGCGCGCGTGGCTCCACACCAAGTCAAACAGCACAAATGCTCCAGTCTTGCAACTCTTGCGATATCCCGTCCCTGAAGAGATCCGGTGCTTCCTCTGGTCCGAGTTTTTGGGGGTACGCGAGAGCTACGAGGTGGGCTACTACTCCATCATCCGCAGCAAGCAGTACAGCATTCCCTCCGCATCTCTCTCCGTGATCGAAGCGGACCTGCGCCGCATGGACATCACTCCATCGGAGTACCGCCAGATGCTTCGTCTTCTCGTATCTGATCCCACACCCAATCATCCCTAGACCTCCATCTACTTGCACGATTCGAAGCTGGGCTACGTCCAGGGAATGCACTTCCTCGCCTATGCGTTGCTGCACCTCTTCACGGAGGAGGAAGCATTCTTCGTGTTTCTGCGCGTACGCCCTCTCGTTCCCTCCAACTCTAGGTGGTGGACTTCCTTCCCTCCAACTACTACGACTACAATCTGGAGGGAGTGAACACCGACCTGCTGGTGGTGGCGGCACTTCTCAACGAGTACGACTCCTTCCTGTACTCTAGCATGGAGGAGAAGACGGGCAGCATGATCTTCTTCCTCACGCCCGTGTACAAGTGGCTGGTGGACCTCTTCTCCAACCCCTTCGACCTGGCCTTCACGCGCCAGCTGCTCGACCTTCTCTTCTGCATGGGCAACTGGGCGCTGGTGCTGGCGGCGCTCTCGCTGATCATCCAGTCGCGCAAGGAGTTCATCGCGTGCGGCACCATGGAGGACGTGTCGAACGTGTTCGCGCGAATCCCCGAGCAGCTGCGAGGAGACGCGGTGTACGAGGCGATCCAGCGCGTGTACGAGATGTGTCTGATGGGGAACATGTGAGAGTGGAGCCGTGCGCTGACGCGTAGTAATGAGATTGAGTTGCTGCGCAGCGGGCTGAGGCAGGACAATCGGAGCGGACGGTGTTCGAGAGAGGAGACGCCGGCGATCGAGGAGCAGAACGGCGTCGTGGGGGACTTGGCGAAGGTGGACAGCCAGCAGAAGAACGCGCAGAGCAACCTGTGCCTGTCGCTGCAGATGTCGATGCACATGCAGCACCTAAGCTCCTCCTTCAGGCGAGTGAGCGGGTTCGAGAAGAGCGAGAGCGACGACGCGTCTAGTCATCGCTACTCCATTCGTGACAGTCTCGACGTGGTGCCTTCGGACCACTTCCCCAGCTTCACGGACTTCTCCGAGAGCTGCGAGGAGGAGGCGGACGAGAACCCGTGGAGGGAGTCCACGTTCGACGAGGAGACGTGCAAGCGGGAGGTGGGGAGCTGTGTGGCGGAGAGCAGCGTCGATCACGGGATGGTGCAGCGCTGTCCGTCAGAAAGGAAGGAGGAGCCGCTGATAAAGAGTCCGAATAAGGGCGGATTGCAACTGTCGATGAAGTGGCTCCAGTCGGATATGCTGTTTCGGAGAGTACTTCTGCTGTATGACGATATTCGAGACAGGAGGACGTATAACATAACGAATGGAGAAGAGGAGCATGTCGTGAGGAATGGGGGTGTAATGTGATGTGTAGGGGGATGGCGACTTTTTGCAAGATAGTCGCATCGATATTGATCCGAGTTATCTCTCTTCGTACCGCTCTCAAGTGATGAGTGTGTAGTGTGTGAAATGTGTACCGCGTGAAGTATTGCGTGAAGGAAATCTGCACTGCGTAAAGGAAATCTGTATGCTACGGTGTGTTTGTTGAAAAGCAAGAGGCAATGGAATGACACCAAAATGATTCCCCTCCCCTCCGTTCCCTCACCCACACGGAAAGAAGCCCGAACACAAGAAGAAGGACCCCTCAGAGACCGAAACAAGTTGGTCTGCAATAAGGGTGGGACAGGACCCAAAAACATTCAAATCTTCAAGAACACCCTTGCTAGTGACAAACAGGAGGTCCGAGCATGTCAGAATTGAGGCCCATAAAATGCGTCATAGTTGGGTATGTTTGCGTTGCCAAAGGGTGAAATAGTAGTGATGGTGCTGTCGGGAAGACTTGTATGTTGATTTCCTACTGCACGGATGAATTTCCAGAAGAATACGTTCCCACTGGTGAGCTTTGGAGCTGCGTTGGCGTGATCAATAGTGTTCGACAACTATCAGATGGACCTTCAGATTGGCGACGCGACCCAAAAGTTTGAGTTGTGGGACACAGCGGGTAATTGTGTTTTGCGCTGAATGATGGCTAGGGCAGGAGGAATACGAGCAGCTTCGGCCGTTATCGTATCCTGACACGGACATCTTTATTATTTGCTATTCTACAGTAGAGTAGTGCATTTTGTGTGATTATTACGCGTAGACGTTCTTCATTTGAGAATGTTGACAAAGTGGGCGCTCCGTTGTGCGTTGCATCACCTTCTAGTGGTATACAGAACTGACTAATTATTGGAAAGACAAGAGTCGACCCGTCCCTGTAATGCTCGTGGGTAACAAAACGGATTTGATCACAAATCCCGTGATGCTGAGAAGGCTAGCCGAAAAGAGGGAGAAAGTTGTAACACTAAGAGAGGTCGAATTACCGTTCCCCTCTCACTCGTAGTCGGAGGAAGTTGCGAAGCGGATCAGTGCACTGGCCTCGATGCAGTGTAGTGCGAAAACGCAGGATAATCTGAAGAAGGTGTTTGATACTGCTGTAAACGTAGGAAAGGGTTGTGTGGGTGAGTTGCAGTGTGTTTTGGAGTACCGCGCTGGCAAGGATTCGGGGTGCACCATTGCTTAGATGTGTTCGTTTATTGTTTGCGAATATGGCGAGTTTTGTCATGCTACTGTTATTTTATGATGTGTTTGTTGGTTGTAGTGTCGAATGCACAGCTCAATCATCAGTCGCAACTACCGGATAACACTTCCACAGTATTCACGGGAACTGCCGGATAACACTCCCATAGTATTAACGAGAACTGCTGGATGACACTCGCAAAAATCAAACACAAACACCCACACAAAAGCGAGCACATTACAAACTCAACTCATGACTATGAAAATGCCTGGACAGCTCATACTTGGTGGCATAGCAGCGCGTGCATCCCGGATAAGTGCACTTGAACGGCTTCAAATTGCGATGATTGCGATTCTCGTGCAGAATGCAGTCCGAATGGCGAACAAACGCCTTCCCACATCTACAGTCAAAATCAACGGCCACCCTTACTGCTTGCACGTATACGGCTTGTGATTCGTGTGCTTGTTCTGCTGGTGGAGACAGAGCCCGTGCTTGGTGGCGAACACCTTCGAGCAGCCCTCGTACTCGCAGCGGAACAGGCGCTGGCTCGTGGAGTGCATGCGCCGGTGCTTGTACAGTCCCGACGCCGTGATGAACGACGCGTTGCAGTTCGGGTAGTCGCAGCGGTACAGCTTCCCGTTCTCCACGTGCTCCACCTGGTGCTTGCGCAGCTCCTGCTTCGACGCGAACTCCTTACGACACGTGGCCACGGGACACACGTACGGCGTGACGTCCGAGGGCGTCGGCTCGACCATGCGCTTGTTCTGCTGCATCACCGCAGGCACGGGCGACAGCGTGAAGCCGACGTTGGCGACGTCGTTCACAGGCATCACCGAGTAGTTGTCTTGGTGCGGCAGCGAGTTGTAGTTCACTGGCGGCAGTCCCGGCACTTGCATGGGCACGCCGCGCATCTCGGGGTACTGCAGCGGCTGGGTGATGTACGAGCCTCCGGACGGCTGCGTCAGCGGCAGGTTCGCACCGTACATCGGAAGCGTGGAGGGGTCGCCGTACAGCTCCTGCATGGGAGGTTGCGCGGACTCGATGGGGAACTGCTCCTGCTGAAAGCCGATGAGGTAGGAGCGCACCAAGTCCATCAGCTCCGATGACTTCGCGAGATCGCGTCCCTAGAGGTCATCATATGCGTGGATGGAGACGGTGCAGAGGAGAAGTCCGAGACAGAAGTTGGAGACGTTGCGCTGGACGGCCGACTTGTACAGGTAGGACTGCTTGTCTGGGGATGAGGGAAGCGCAACGGAACGACCTCTGGTTTTGATGATGCCCGGGATCTCCGGCATTTGTTGCTGCACGCACAGCTCGTTTCGTTGGTTCAGGTACCGCTGCTTGTCCTTCTCGGACAGCTCGATGTACTTCTTCTTCTCCTCGTCCGATATTTCCTTCCACTTGGAAGACACCTACGGTGAACTCGCGCAGCCGCAGCCCACAAGCTGGATGATCTCCGTCGAACTCCGGGAAGAGTTCTCCGCCTTCAGCTTTCCGAACATGTCGCGCGAATAGAAGTTGTAGGCGGTGCGGGGACGCTTCAGGGAGTCGGTTATCACCGCGCAATTCCGCCTCTCGCCCGCGCTCTGTACGTCACAGGATTTGAATAAAGGTACTCGCTGGAACATCGCGTCATACCCCAGGCCCATTTGCTGGTCCTGTGTCGGGAAAAGGGAGTAGGCGGACCCTCCGACGATGCTGATGGGATCCAGCATTGAGGGATCCTCGTTATCCATCCCCTGTCTCGAGTGGTCCTCCATATCCATCGTCGGCCTCGAGTGATCCTCCATGCTCATCATCATCTCTACGATAAACCAAGTTCACAGGAGAAACCGTATTGTGGGTTGGCCTGGTTTGAAGGATCTACGTCGGGGATGTGCGGCATCGTCTGCAACTGTTGGATTTGCATCGAGATGGAATCGGGTATGATAATGTTGCCGTGAGAAAGGGAAGAGGAAGGGTCACTTGGGTTTGAAATCGCTGCGGCTGCGTTTCCCTCCTCTAGGCATGGGAATGCAACGCAATTCGAATACGCATAGTTTCATTTGCATCACGCAACGAGACGGTGCTGTCTACGGGCAGGCCGCTCTGCTGCATTTCGACGGATTCTATCGATGCTACACGGAAGGAAGCCCGCTTCCAAAGGGACTATCATCGCGACAAGACTGAACCGAAATAGCCCTCAAATGCGGAATGGTCCAAGAAGGCGCGAAATCGAATTGTGTTTCGCTGGAGAGCGGGTCTCGAATGCACTCGCGATCCTCTCCCAATTGCGATGTAGAGGGCGGGGGAAGGAGACGGGGCGGACGAGGAGGGTCCAAGGTGGAAGGGCTTGATAGTCATGCACTTCGGAACGCGCAGTGACCAAACAACCCAAACACAAATACCGCATCCTCGTAGTGAAGAATGGATAACCAGAACAAGACTCACAAGAGCTACATGCCTCAGATCATCATTCTGAGCATTTGCTTCTTTGGCATTTTCTTCGCCTTCAACACCTCTCAGGTTTGGCTTCCTTTTGGATTTTTCTCACTCCCTAGGCTCTTCAGACGACCGTCAACAAGAGACAGGGCTATATCAATCTTGGCTGCCTGTATGGCGTGTTCTCCATCTTCTCCATCTTCGGTCCCAAGGTGGTTTCTCTCGCGGGACCGAAGTAGCCGATTTTTCCGCGAATGACGCGTAGATGGTCGATGATTATCGGAGGTGTCACGTATGCCTGCGCCGTTGCTTCCAATCTTCGTCCCGAGCCTCTGATCCAGGTGATCGCGAATCTTGCCGTCGGTGTGGGCGCGGCGATGCTTTGGAATGCCCAGGGTGTCTACCTTGGCCGTTGCGCGCTGTGGGACTCGCGTACCTCCTCCAAGAGTGCGATTGGTCGTTCGTGCTGACCGCTAGGTTTCGCCGAGACGACATCTTCCTTTAACGGTGTGTTCTTCGCGATCTTCCAGTTCAGCGGCTTCGCCGGCACGCTCATCAGCGGTATCATCAAGCACTTCACGAACAACAACACGGTGCTCTTCATCATCCTCACCGTCGTCGGCGTCGTGTCCGTCTTCTCCCTGGGTTTCCTTCCTAACGTGGAGTCCTACGCTGTCCCCGGACAGGTGGAGAAGGACGACTCCGTGTCCTTCAACGAGACCTTCCGCCTTCTCTGCTCCTCGGTGAAGCTGCTGATGATCCTGCCTCTGATCATCTACAACGGTATGAGTCTCGCCTTCATCTTCGGCGATATCCCCACCGGCATCTCCAACCGTTGCTTCGGCGGCTCGTGGAACCTCTACACCACCGCCATCTTCTACTTGGCGAACGCGTTCTGTAGGCGTTGTGTGTGGCTGTCATGCCCTAGTCTCGTACCTCTTCGGCAAGTGCGTGGAGAAGAAGTGGATGTCGCGCACCGTGATGTGCCTGATCGCCTTCTTCTGCCAGGTCGCCGCCTTCTGCTTCATCATTTTCTACCACATTCCCGACAACACCAAGAACCCCGCCGATCTGCCTCTGGCGCTGACGATGGTGGTGGTGATCGCCGCGGGTGACTCCGTGTGGGAGTCGCAGCCTCCTGCCATTCTGCAGTCCTTCTACGGCAAGGACAGCGAGCGCAACGCCGCCATGGCGAACTACAAGATGTGGCAGTCGCTCGGTTGGTGCGCGCAGTTCGCGTTCGGTGTGTTCTTCAGCAAGGCGAGTGACATCACGCTGAAGTCCATCATCCTGCTCAGTTTGCTCGTACTGGGCTACATCTTCCTCGTCATCCTCGACAAGAAGGTGGCGAAGCTGGACATGAAGAAGGGAGAGAGTGCCGCGTTGTTGGCTGGCTACGTCGACCCTACTGCTGTTTCGCGTGTTTGTTGAAGAAACAGTCCATTCGTCGCTAGATAGATCGGGTGTCTTTATGAGTCCGCTTTGCACCAAAGACAATTCAGAGTGGGAGAACCGGATGCCGCTGTCTCCGTGGATGAAGAAGCCGTCGGGAGAGATGCCTCTTGAGGACTGGCTGTGGGTGAGGGAGACCCTCACCGAAGAACGCTCTGCCAGGGGGCGAGGTTCCTCTGAAGGGGGTGTGTTGACCGCTTTCGTTGAGAGAGTGTTGTCTGTGCTCGTTGAGAGGGCGTCGTCTGGTTCTTCGGGGTGTTGTATAGTTTCGGGGTGTTCTTGTGTGGTTTCGGGGTGTTCTTGCGAGGTTTCAGGGTGTTCTTGCGAGGTTTCAGGGTGTTCTTGAATGGTTTCAGGAAGGTCGATGGGAAGGATGTCCTGCTCTTTCGAGTCCGTGCTGTTTGCTTCTTCAGAATCATCTTCTTTTGATACAGCACCACCTTCTTCCTTCAACACATCACCACCTTCTTCCTTCAACACACCCTCCTCCTGACCACTCAACTCCTCCTGACCACTCACCTCCTCACTACTCTCCACCTCACTATACTCACTCTCCTGCTTCTCGCTCCCCTCCTCAATCTCCGATATCCGATCAAACTCCGTACCAATTCCCTTCTCCGTCACCGCATCCTCACGAATCGTCCTGAAAATGTCCGCCATCTCGTCCGCCACCTCCTTTGAAACGCCTCTCCTCAGCTTCACAGTCACGCCCTTCACCTCGCTTTCCGCGGGAAACTGGTAATCCTCTGGCAACGAGTTCATAATCGATGTCTCGTCCTTCGGCTTCTCCGCAAGAATATCGCGCTCCGACGCGCTCTTCCCGCTTCCCTTGATCGCCGCCATCGACATGAGAGGACTCGTGTTGCGTCGCCTCACAACTTTCAGCGGCATCGTGGGCGTGCTCACGGGCGTTCGTGCAAACGGCGAACTGATTCGCTTCTTCAGCGACGTCTCCGAACTCCGCGTGCCCAGACTCAGCGTCGGCGAGTCGCTGCTGGCGTTAGCGGTTCGGTGGGAGCTGGCGCGCGTGAAGATGGATTCTCCACGCGACTTCTTGGCGACCACGCGGATTCTGGGCAACGAGGAGGGATCCACCACGCCCTTCAGACCCACGCCAGAGCAGAGAAGGCGGAGATAGAGGTTACGGTTGTTGCTGGCGAGCACGTCGATCTCGTAGTCGTTGAACAGCGTGTCGCGCTGCACCAGGAAGCTACACGTCAGCCCCTCAGCCCAGAAGAACCCTGTGTTGAGCCAGATAAACCCGATCACCGTCGTCATCGAACCCGTCACCACCAACTCCAAGCGGATGTCGCCCTACGCGGAACACTGCACACGCAACGACTACGTGGACCAACAACTCCTCCTCGCCATCCATCAGGTTCAGACGACTGTTCCCGTCCTCGCTCACGAACAGCGGGATCTCGCGCTGGAGCCGCCAGGTCTCCTTGGCGCACTCCTTCTTCGTCTCCTCCTTGTCGCCCTCCTCGCGGTGCAGGCAGTACGACACGGTCGTGTACACGGTGGACAGCACCGCCTGGTCCTCCTTCTCCTCCGACGGCGCCATGGAGTACTCCACCGCGTACACGCGCAGCGCGTAGGCGTAGCGGGAAGACGCCGTTTCGTGGATGTTCTATACGTCACAGCGAGCGTGCAGCGCCACAGGAACGATCACTCCATCGATTCGGACGCTCTTGGGGAAGGGCATTCCGTACTCCAAGCTAAAGTTGTAGTAGAACACGTAGCGGTTCTGTGATGGGCCTGCGCGTCATCCTCGCCCCTCTCCACCCACTGCTCACGCGCTGCTCCTTCACGCGTACCTCGTTCTTGTCCGTCGTCGTTCGCCGCGTCGCGAAGAACTCCAGCGCGTCCTCGGGCTTGGTGAAAATGCCCATCTTCAGCAGCAGACAGCAGATGATCATGCCCGTGCGACCCTTGCCACCCTTGCAGTGGATGGCGACCACGTTGTTGGGGTCGCGACTGAACCACTCCTGGACGAACGTCATGATGGACATGATTTGCTCTGACGTTCAGTCACCCGACATGTACTACCCAGCGAACACGCGTTGTGGTCGCGAATGGAGAAGCGCGAAAACCGGTTCCCGAACGGAGGCGTGGCCTGCTTTCCGTAGCCGTTCTCTGCGCACAGATTGACCCTATTCATTAGGAAACATTGGAGTCTCCTACACCCAATAGTTGCCTCCATACTGCCTGTTCAGGTAGCGCTCCACGTCCAGAATGTTGTTTCGCCACATCGAGTCCAACGACGAGCCCGGCCACGACATCGCGATAATGTGTCCTGCCAGTGAAACCCCACAAGATAACAAACCCGTGATCAGCGTCAGATCCATGGAGCTGCCCTCCAGCCGATTGCGGTTGCGGTTCAGTCGGTTGCGGAAGTGCTCCGAGAGGGTGTTCTTCTGGTACACGACCAACTACCGATGAGGATGGGTGTGCGTCGTCACCTTGTAGCTGCGCACCATCTTCGCGATGATGATCAGCGAGCCCCAGATGCGCGCGTTGTGCTCGGAGGCGAAGTCGAACACGAAGTACATGTAGATCATCGAGAGAATCAGGATGTCCACCAGGAAGAAGATCACGCGCGTCAATCCTCTCTCTGTGGACCAGTTCTCGCCGTAGATGGACAGCACGTCCTCCGCCACGAAGAGCGTCGTGAGGACGATGGAGAGCGGACTACCTGTGAAAGCGAGTGATGACAGACACCTCTTCAGGTAGGAGAAGATGTCGCAGAGGTACAGGAAGGAGGAGCACACATCGACGATCGAAGCCAGCCATAACACGATCACCACATCTACTGATGATGGAATTCCGGAAACAGGACAGAAATTGTTCAAGACCGAATATACCATGTTTCGATGCTTCTGCGCCAGCGCCACCTTCTTCCGGGCTTTCTCTCTGGCACGCTGCAGCTTCGCCTCCTTCGCGGTTTCAGGGTTACTCGCACTCTCAGCAGCGTCCAGCACGGCCACCGACTGACGGTCTGGCGTGACGTCGGAGCTGTGGTGAGAGAGGCTGATCTCGGAAGAGGAGTCGAGGGACTCCTGCATCTCCTCGTCCAGGTCGTCCTTGCCCGTCCGAATGCGGCTGTTGTGCTTCCTCTCCCTCTTGTCGATTTGGCCGTCCTAGCCGTGAGGGGAAGGAACGATGCGCACCTCCATCAGGGACTGGAGCATGAGCGTGCTGATTTGGTTGAGTGTGACCACCTTCGGGTAGATGATTCCCTCCTTGTTCTTCCTCTTCTCTCCCTCCGGCACTTTGATCGACAGACACGTGATGTTCTGCACATTAAGGAAACGGTTCGATACAACGTTGCCCACCATAATGCTGATGGCGTCGCGAATCTTCGTCTTCCGATCGATCTCGATGACGCGCTCTCCGTTCAGCGCCGACGCAGAAACATCGCCCGTATTGTTCGTCTGCGATATGTAGTTCAGAACGTGTTTCTGGGTAATCAGCTCATAGTTGTCCGCTGTCTGCAGCAAGTACTGGTTCATTCTACGCATGAGGAGCAGGAGAAGCGAGCACGGTTTGTTCGCCAACTCCTTGATGAAATCGCTGATGCTCCTGCTCCCGTCGTACAGCGGAATGTTCTCTGTAATCGCCCTCGACACCGTTGAGTTGAGTCTACGTCAAAGAGGGACGCTCCAAACTACAAGTTCCTCAGTCTTCCCTCGCTGTTTGAAGAACTCTATCTCTCAACTCCAGAACGCAATCGTACAGTGCTGTATGCAGTCCCTTTCATGGAGAGTGACTTGAGGAAGAGTTGGATGGAGTCGTTCAGTATATCAATCTCGCGGAACGGAATGGACGCGGTGGGCAGGGAGAAAGTGATCGCTCTCATGGAGGTTGACTAATGGATGAGCACAGAACCCCGATTTCACTCTGTTTAGCAGCGTAGCGCGATTCAGACTCCGCAGCTCGATTCCACCCTTGTCCATTCTTCCCCAGAATCGAAATGGCTGCTTGGAGAAAACGGGAATTCCAGCGATCCTGGGGATTTCGGTTTGGTTTTGCGCCCTCGCAAATCCGTGTATGCCTTGAAGATGAGATTGCATGTGAGAAGGGGATTCCATCCAACAGAGAGTTCTACGAGACATGATCCACTCTCATCCAATCTTCTCACCGACCACGCATTTCACTGGGGTCACGGTGCTTCATTGAACGCATGCATGTCATGGTGATCCACACAATTCCATTGTCTCTTCCATTCCCAATGAGCTTCTTTAAGACAGGAACGTGGTACCTTCTGCGAAACATGGGATTTGTGTCGGCGTCCATGTTTGCGGGTGATGTGGTCTGTCAGAAGATTCTGAAGCCAAACGAGCCATGGTTGCTTCTGCTAGACGGTGTTTAGAGTAGGAACAAGAAACAGTCGATCAATCTCGGAATTACCGGCTTCTTCGTAACGGGACCCATGAATCACGGGGTGTTTTTGCTACTCGAGAAGCTGTTTGCCGGAACATCCGTGAAGGTAGAGTTGTGCTTCTGGTTCTCATTTGAAGGCTATCGTGTATAAGATGATCGGCAGTTGTGTGCTGGCAGCTCCGCAAATGAGTATTACGTTTTCGTCGGTCGTGCTTCTGAACGGAGGCACTTGGGAGGACATGAAGAAGAAGGTCAAGCAGGATATACCGGAAACGTGGGTGGCTGGCAACGTTTTCTGGGTGCCGATCAATTTCATCCAGTACAAGTTCACTCCGTTGTATTACCGAGCCACGGTTGGCGGCGTTTGTGGAGGTGACATTCAGCGAGAATGCGTAATGTATAGCCTTTTGGAACATTTATCTGGCAAAGCAGTCCGCCAAGCCCATCAAAGAATAGTGCGTCCTTTAGTTCGTGCGTGCTTGTGAAAAACAGAATATGTTTGTAGAAAACAAAGTGCGTAGATTGGGGTGAGGAAATGGTATGGATACACAAACCCACTAAGGATAGACGGATGAACTAGAACGCGGATAAAGAAGGAAGCAACAGGCTTGACAAATCACAAAGATTACAGAACTCCTTTGGTTTGCTCATTGAAGAGTAGTTATCGGAAAAAGCACGAACAATACTGAATAGTCGCATGAACAGAGCATCATCATCGATGGGAACCTACGAATGACGGCAGAGGAGAAGGCGTACCTCGCTAGGCGGAATCTCCATGCAGGAGAAGATGATATCTGGGTAGAAAAAACTAATTTCCGAAAGCAAGCCGCTTGAAACGATGCAGAGATCACAATAGGTGTTATCCAGGACAAACGAATAGTCGTCCTTCGGAAGGACCGAAAAGTGGCAAAAACAAGAATAATGGGATAGCAGAGCCGTCACTTCATTACAAATGGAGCGAATCGAGTCAATGTGCGCAGAAGCAATAATAACAATCGAAAACACAGAAACGCCTCTAGACGATATACCAAAAACCATACTGAAACAATCCTGTTGTTTCGGGTGTATATCAGCTCTTCGAGGAGGAACCGGAGATTTACCGGCACAGTCATACTGACTGTTCGTTTCTGTCGTATTCGTTGGAGGGGAAAACACGGATTGACCTCGTGTTGCGAAGAATGAAGGGTCTTTCGTACCCATTGAATTCTTTAATAACCCATCATTGTAATCACTATGCCTTATCACCAGAGTGGAGATCTACGGTAAAGCAGACTCATCTTGATTAGGCTCGAGCAAGGCCAGGCTATACGGAGATAGAGCAACGAGACTACCGTCGCTCATCTGTTGCAAAAGATTGGAGTGGTGAAAGGATTTAATAATGGCATTCAATGCTCCACGCCGGTTTGCAGAGGGTCATGTGCCAATTGTCATACGTATCTTTCGCACTTTTGCCACCGGATGCGTTGCTTTGCCCGTATCCACTGCATTTGTGTGGGTAACGGCCAGTTTTACTCCATCATCACCGGAAAGATACGGTTTCATCCGGATGCTCTCCTCATCCGGCCGACCGTCTCGCGGCGATTTCAAATCGTAATCCACAACGCGGCCCATTGATCATTGCGCCACGGATTCGCATAGGATGCATATCATGAACACAAGGCATTCCGGCAGTGCGCACAGAAAGCAGTCGACGCCGACAAGACGCTCGCGATGCGCGGAGTTCGTTGCACGGTATCAAACTATTCTTCTTTGTCGTTTCAAACTCGATGGATCAGGATATCGACGGTACCCCTGTTGATACGTGCTACTAATTCGATAGTATTCTACGAATTGGCACAGTTGCTTGATCTCCAGCTGGACAGGAAAACGCTGATCACCCTGTACAACCTTGTCGATAGTGGAGTGAATCCCGACTCTCTCGTTGCGATTCTCCAGGAGTTGAAGTCAAAGCCGTAGGGTGCGTGCTTCGACCATCGCTGCGTTTTTTCTATGTATGTACTGTATTGCCGTTGCTGTTCGTTTCTTTGTTGCTGTGATACTCGACTCCTTTTCTCTTTGCTCCTCCTCTTCACATGCAGCTCATTTGTATTGCACCGACGCAACTAGAACGGGCGTCCAGTTTTCCTTTCATTCATTGATTGTACGTGCTTTTTCCTGTCATGTCAAACAACATGTTTTCCTCCGTACTACGATCTGCAATGAATATGAGCGATTCTGACAGCGATGATGATTCTCTGTTTGACGCTACCGATTTGAATGATAACGACTTGTCCGGAATCGGTTTAGCGGATGACGGCAATGTGAATCTGGAAGGAGGTAAGATGACGCATTTCCCTGTAAGTGGAATAGACGAGCATTCTGACTCCATTATCAAGGAAGACAATAATGACTTCAATGATGCAAATCAAGAAACGGGCGGAAGTGAAAGGAGCTTCCAAGATATACTACAGGAAGAAGAAGAAGGCGTTGTAACCGAAGAACAGACTCAAGACTATCCGGAGAATCATGTGGATGCAACGGATGCAACGGAAACACAGCAGGAGTCCCAAACGGAAGTAGCGGAACACTCCCAGAGGGAAATGGAAACAGAGGCGTACACGCAACAGATCGTGAGACTGAATGAGATCATCAGTCGCAACGAGGAGGAGAAACAGTCTCTTGAGAATCGAGTTCGTGAGCTGGACGAGGAGTTGGGCGAGTTGAAGAAGTCGATACACGACCCCAACAACTATTACCAGCAGGAGCTGAGTAAGTCGATTGACGAGAGAATCGCCCTGGAGGACATGAATCAGCAAATGCATGAAGAACTGACGTTGCTGAAAGCAACTGTTTCAGAGAAGATCGCTAGTCTGCTTCTGATTGTGCTGTTGATGATTAGGCTTGTCGGAGTGCGAATCGTTGATTGAGAGTCTTCGTAACGAAATGGAGGAGTTGAGGGAGGAGAAGGAGAAGACTGCGATGGAGTTGGAGGAGTTGAAGACGACATTCACGGAGCAGAAGAACTTGCTGGAGGAGAAGGAGACGGCGTATTCAACACTCGCGCAGCAGAATGAGGAGCTGTCGGCTGCACTTGCAGAGTGTAAGAAGGAGAAAGAGGCAGTGGAGGCCCAGTTGAATGAAGCAAAGTCGGACTTTGAGAAGGAGAAGGATGAAGCGAGTGTTCTGAGAAGCGAGTTGGAGACTTTGCGAGCGGAGAAGGAGGGAGGGGATGATTTGATGAAGAGAGAGAAGGAGATTCAGTTCTTGAATGAGGAGATTACGGGTTTGCAAGAGGAGAAGGAGGAGTTGAGGGTGTCTTTTGAGGAAGAGAAGGAGAAGATGAAGGCGTCGTGTGAGGAGGAGAAGGAAGAACTCAGGCAGTCTCTGGAGAAGGAGAAGGAGGGGTTGACGGCGTGTTTTGAGCTGGAAAAGGAGGCGTTGATGATGGGTTTTGTGGAGGAGAAGGAGGATTTGATTCAGTCTTTTGAAAGAGAAAAGGAAGAACTCAAACAGTCTCTTGAAAAGGAAAAGAAGGAAAAGAAAGACTTGAAACTGTCTGTTGAGAAGGAGAAGGAGGATTTGAAGCAATCTCTTGAAAGAGAAAGAGAAGAACTAAAGCAATCTCTCGAGAAGGAGAAGGAAGACATCAAACAATCCCTGGAAACAGAAAGAGAAAACCTCAAACAACCCACCGAACCAGAGAACGAACCCTCTCCTTCCTGGGAACAGGAGAAGCAATCCCTCCTCCAGGAAATCAGCGAACTGAAGGCGCAGACTGCCCAACTCCAACCCACCACTCTCCTCCCCGAAGACGACGGGTCGCTCGACGACCAGACGCTCTCCGTCACGCCCTCTCTCGCGGGCGACGACGCGTCCTCCATCATCACCTTCACCACCATGTCCGTGAACCCCTACGCGCAAGAGGCGATTCAGAAGCAGAACGAAACGCTGATGATCACCGTCCAGCAGCTGAGGGCGCACGAGGCGGTCCACCAGAAGACGATCACGCAGCTGAAGTCGACGCTGGACGCGCTGACGGTGGAGCTGCACAAGCGCGACCTGACGATCGGCAACCTGACGGAGGCGAGCACGAAGCAGAACGAGACGATCGAGTCGCTGCGCGACACCATCAAGGAGAACAACGACTGCCTCGCGCAGCAGACGCAGGCGAACGAGGCGTACCAGGTCGTGATGAGCAACATGCAGGAGAAGCTGAAGAAGAAGGAGGCGGAGGTGGAGGCGGTGAAGACGGAGCAGGAGGCGGAGCGCCAGACGCAAGAAGTTGCCGTCAGGACCCTTCAACAGCGTGTGAGCTCGCTGGAGGAGGAGAAGAAGGAGCGCGAGGCGGCGCTGGGCCAGGCGCAGGCACAGCTGGTCGAGAAGGAAGCGGCGTTGCAGGCACTTCGGTCACAAGAGCGCGACGACGACATGGCGTCTGTGTTCTCGTACCATTCTGCTGAGGGCGAGGAGGACAGGCGAGTGGAGACGCCGCGCAACGAGGAGGTCGTATCGTTCGGTCCGCTGAACGGACAGGACGCCATCGAGCTGAAGCTGGACGTGGAGGAGAACAAGGAGGGAATCACCGTGCTGCGCGACACGCTCCTGGAGTACCAGAACGCGATCCTGACGTACCAGAATAGCATCCTGCAGGAGCGCGACAAGAACGGCGCGCTGTTCACACAGCTGAACGACAAGACGAACGAGGTGGTGGCGCTGGAGAGCAAGCTGTCGCTGCTGCAAATCGAGGCGGAGAAGGAGAAGAAGGAGAAGAAGGACGCGCTGACGCAGCTGGAGGCGACGACGAAGGAGAAGGAGGAGAAGGAGCGCGCGCTCTCCAAGGAGGAGGAGGAGAAGGGCGAGTTACAGGAAACAATTCGGACCCTGACGGAGAAGGTGAGCGTGCTGGAGGCGTCGGTGAAGGCGAACGTGACCACGGCGGACGAGACGAAGGTGGCTCTTACGGCGAGCCAGCAGCAGCTCCAGAGCAAGACAGAGGAGTTCGACTTGAAGAAGACGGAGCTGGAGCGCCAACGGGTGGTGTGTGAGTCGCTGAGCAAGAAGTGCTCGGAGCTGGAGAAGCAGGTGGAGGCGAAGAACCAGAGCTACCACGGGCTCGTGGAGAAGTACAACGCGCTGGCGATCCAAGCGAAGACGATGGTGCAGGAGACGAAGCAGCGCCTGACGGAGGCTTATCAGAAGCAGGTGGACAGCGTGTCGGGCGAGCTGAAGAAGAAGGACGAGCAACTGAGCGATCTGAAGCGGAAGTACCACGACGCGATGGCGGTGGTGGAGTCGTTCCACAGCTCGCGTGGCGCTGCTCGCGTCGAGGAGGCGGGTGACGCGCAAGCGACGGAGGGCTACAAGAACGACATCCTTCGACTGAAGAAGGAGCTGGACGAGAAGACGAAGGCGCTGGAGGGTACGTGCTGTACATGTGTGTGATGTGTAGAGGGAAAGATGCTGGTGCACAAACTGAAGAAGAGAGTGGCGAAGGAGGAGGCGCTGAACAGGGGGCTGAACGAGTATTTGAACGCGAAGGAGGTGGAGCTGAAATCGCTTTACGACAGGAACAAGCAGTGAAGTGAACGCTTTTTGGATCTTTGTACTGAACTCTGTTTGTTGCCGAATCCGCTGCTGTTTCGGTCTCTAGTGAAAGTGCAATTGTTGGTCGTCATAAATTGTTTAGAAATGGTTTCCATTTGCGATTCACTGATGATCCATAGCCCAAAGGTGATAACGTCCCTCATGCACTTGGATTCTCGCAGAACGGTATTGAGAAGGGTTCTGCTGCGGCTCAGATGATGAGCGCCTCTAGCAAGAGCGGCTGCGGTGGCCGTATGGTGGCCTCTCTCCAGAGTCAGGGAGCGAGAAAGTGAGCTTCCGTTCATTCGCAGTGATCTGCGGTGTTGCTGTTTGTTCCATCTAGTAATGCGGTGAAACGAGTTGATGGTGTTGTCATAACGTGCAAGTATACCGGGTTCCAACGAAACAGGCAAACAGAAAAGCAAGCACATATCACACATCAACACACACGATGAAGAACCCATGAATAGAAATTCATAATGGACGTCTACACGTGAGTCCCACAACTAACAGCCACATTCCAGAGCACCTTTGTTGTGTGGATCACAGAGTCGAGGTAGTCCGTCTTCTCAGGCAGCGGAGTCAGCTACACACTCAGTCTTTTATGCAAGGGCTACACCAACGAGGGCTGCCGTTTCACTGTTGTGAATGAGGGAGTTGTACGTTCTGTTACTCTACGTCCATCAACACACGCGCATTCCGCATACGGCTAGCACAATCTTGTCGGACACATACACATACCCCAAATAGGCTACTCCTGCTCCTGTTAGAAAGGAGAGCGTTTTGTGCACGAACACGGACATAGAGTTGGAAAGAGGACGACAAACAAGGGATTTGATTGTGCGTATTCGCTTTTGTATTCTTGCTCGCGGACATGAAGCGGATGAGTGTATTTCTACCGTGTAGTCGTAATCGCGAAAGGCATCGTCCTTGCGATCTCTCATTGTCGCTGTTGATTATCATGTCCCTGCACGTGCAGTCATTTCCCCTCGTTTCTCCACTACTATTGAACGAACACTC
>ERZ1106948.331-NODE-331-length-23664-cov-32.143928_pt1 | contig 23664 bp, 43 predicted proteins | sample MGYA00403673_ERZ1106948 | MGnify/ENA primary metagenome ERZ1106948 (study PRJEB35170, sample SAMEA104062409) | human gut metagenome | biome: human gut; feature: human-associated habitat; material: faeces | place: Denmark | collected 2012-05-07 ...
TCCCTTTCGGCGTGTACAACTTCGATTCGATGACGTCGTTCTCGATCAACAAAGGAGTGATCGAGGTGGACGAGTCGCTGCTGGTGGAGGTGGACAGCGAGGGCACTGTCGTGGCGGACCTGAAGCAGAAGAAGCTGCTACGAGTGGATGACAGGAACCTGAGCAAGGTGAGACACAACGAGGTGGTGAATCTCAACGAGGATGGCGAGCGATGGGAGGGCGATGTGTTGGACGAGACGCCATTCGGCTGGGGCGTGCTGTACGACAAGAACAACAACATGGTGTACGAGGGCTTCCGCACGGACGAGTGGAACGTGTGCTTCGGTCGCAAGTACTACGCGGACATCGGCGTGATTGAGTACGAGGGCGAGCTGTGCGAGAGCATGCGCTGGGGCCACGGCACGCAGTACGACCGCCACGGCGCGGTGGTGTTCGAGGGCGAGTGGATGAACGACGGTCACACGCTGACCCGGCAGGCAGTGATCACGCGAGAGACGAGTGAGGACGACGTGTGGCACAACGGCGTCGAAGAGCTGACGATCGGCGACTCCGTGTGGCTGTTAGCGTACGTACTGTCCTTCAGAGTGTTTCCGCAGTTGCGCGTGCTGAGCATCGGGAACGAGAGCTTGTGTGGTGTGGTGAGATTGCGTCTGGTGGGAATGAAGCACCTGGAGAAGGTGGCGATCGGAGACAGGAGTTTCACGAACGCGGATTACAATCAAAGGACGATGCTGCCCTGCGAGTTCGTGTTGAAGAACTGTCCCGTGTTGAAGGAGCTGAGCATTGGCAACACTTCCTTCGTTTTCTACTCCGTGTGCGTCATCGAGAACGTGCCGCGGCTGGAGAGCATTCAAATCGGCACCATGGATAATCAATACAATTTGGGCAGCTTCCACCAAGCGTCGTTGGAGTTGAGGAGTTGCGTTCCCCCACACCTGTCACGGAATAGACCTGCCGTCGCTCAAAACGCTCTCTGTCGCCAGACGGTGCTTCTACCACTGCAGACGCGTCGTGTTTGAGGGTCGCCGCCACGCGCTCGAATGACGAATAGACCTGCCCGAACTCCTCTCCATTCAAGCCGCTGTCGACGCGTTCAACTTCAACGGCGCTGACGGCTCTGAGCTTGTGATGAAGAGTGAGTGCATAACACACGCGTGACGATCAGACTTGCCGAAACTCACAACCCTCGCTTTCTCGGGTGCTACTGGAGGAAGCCATTCCCTGTTCTCTGCACGTCGCGTGGTTTTACAGAGTGAGTGATTCGCTTCGTTCTCACTCCAGACATGCCCAGTCTGACCCGAGTGACTCCTCCGCGCGACTCCTTCAAATACACGGAGGATTGGGACATTTCGAGTGGGCGTGTGATTCCTCTTTCACTGACAGACGTGGGCAAGCTGGAGAAGTACAAAGTGATTCTGCACAATCCACACGCGCATGTGCGCAACAAGAACGACTGGGTGTTGCTGGCTTCGACGATCACCGAGCTGAGGGTGGACAACTCGTGTTGCAACGACCCCGACTTCACGACGCTGGACCTGAGTCGGTTCGACCAGTTGAAGAGCATCGACACGGGGCGTTACTCCTTCAAGAACGTGGAGGTTGTGAGCATTATCGGACTCCCCAACCTGGAGTCGGTGCTGGTGGGTGAGCACTCATTCACGAAGAAGAAGTTCGGCACGAAGTGCGACCCAAACCGCCGCTTCTATCTGATGAACTGCCCGAAGATGAAGGACCTGACGATCCACAAGTACTGCTTTAGCGACTACAGTGTGTGTGAAATCAACCACCTGCCGTCTCTGGACGTGATCTCTATGGGAGGCATCAGCGAAAGTGATATTGACAGTTTCAGCTTCTATGCCACACCCTCGCTGGTCTTGAGGAGTTTCGTTTCGTGGGAAAAATCACTCACAGATTTGCCACTGCTGAAAGCATTGATCTTCGGGTCCTTCTGTTTCTTCGCCTGCAACCGCGTTGTGTTTGAGAGTACTCTCGTGCCCCGAAGTCTCACTTAGATTTGCCGCTGTTGACTTACCTGTATGTGAACTACAACTCCTTCTGCTTCTGCGGACTGGATTCGGAGCTGATTATCCGAAGTGCCTCTTGTTCTGGCGTTTGATTGGATAGACTTGCCCTCTCTCCGTACCATTGACGGATATCACGGCAAATACGATGACAGTGACACCTTCCGTTATCCGCGTCGTGTTGTGATGGACAGTGACGCTCCTCTTCATCTCTCACCGCTAGATGTGCCTTCTCTGGAGACGATGAACCTTCCTGAAACCGCCTTCTCCATGGACGAGAACCACACGCCCTCCGTTCTCTATTCCCTTGTTTCCAACAAACACTCGTCACATGTTTGGAACAGGCTGCACCGCCACTTGCATCAAGCCCTGTCCGCCATTCGCCGTGGAGGGCACAACTACCACCATCGTGCCTGGACCCATGCGAATCACTGGGAGAATCGTGGGCGGCTCGTTCATCCTCCACGGGAATTGGACTCCCATGGACTCCGGGAAATCGGCAGGGTCTACCGCGTGAGCGAAGAGAGAGAGGAGAACCGTTCAGAGGAGGGATCGCCATGATGATGCACGGAGCAGGGTACAGGAGCGCCATTCCGCTGTTCATCTGGTTGTTGGCTTGGTTTGTGTTTCCTCCGTTTAGCACCTTCCCCACTCCCATATACTTTGAAGACGCAGCGGATGCTGCCTGATTGTCATTGGCAGGAGGAGAAAAGTGGGACGCATTCGTCGCCTGGGATGAGTCGCGGCGTTCTACGGTGGAAGGCGTGTCGTCTGGGCGTGAAGAGGGAAACAGACGTCCTACGAAGCAGATATCCTTTGGCGACGAATCGTAGCTTGTCCGCCGAAACGATCACATCCTTCCCGTTGTTCTTCGGCGAGGTGATGATCACTTGGACGAAGCTCTGCACCTGCACAACGATGCCAGAAACGACGTCTGACTGCGCGTTACTCCAAAACGAATACACAAACGTCGTATATCAGGGTTACGAGGTCATTCACTTCGATTGGGACGATTTGGTTTTGTTTCACTACACATCACACTGCCAATGCACATGACACCTTTCTTTTCTAGAATCTTGACGACGTTGCAGTTTACGTCGATCACTTTATCTGTGCCTTCTATTTTTATCCGAACGCTATCGAGTCGCAGTTGTACGACAACGCCTCGCCTCCATTCGTTCTATAGTCACACAGGAGCGGAAAGAGCCAACATCGACCAGTACCTGAATGATGTCCTCCTTACTCATGACTTGCCTCCACCGTTTGTCAAACGATGTGTACACATGGCGAGGCTGCGAGTTCATGCACGAAAAGAATGGGCAACAAACAGCTCCCGAGAAAGGATAGTCCACATAGCACATTGATAACATATACACTAAAGAATACAGCATTTCTTCTTGTCCCCGCTCTCTTCCGAGCCCTCATTCGCGGCACCTTCTTCGTCTTCACTCTCCGAAATTGGACTGAACAGGGTTCGGAAGTCTGCGTTCTCCACGTCCTGTCGAACGTAAAACAAGATGTACGCGTCCGGATTCATAACCTAATCTTCATCGTCGCTCCGAAACCCGACCTGACTAACAGAAACTTGCATAATCTTGGCGTCGTTGATGACGTACCAGTTGCCCTCGCTGCCCTGAATCATACTGACGTAGTGTCCGGAATCAATCTGACCGCTGTGATTCACCACAGCGAACAGGTCGTATTTCGTGCACGCCGCTCGCTCTTCATGAATAGGCTATTCTTCACCACCACACACCACTTCCTACACTCTTCGCGCTTTCCGCCTCAAACTCCCTCCACTTCAATTCCACTTGGTTCTCCTTCTTCTCTTCCTCCTCCTTCTCGCTCCGCTTCCCTCCAAGCAGTTCCCAGTACCTCAAATCCGCTGACCGAATTCGGGGCTTTTCCCGCCCCATGTAGTCACTCAGATCGAAGTCCCTGATCGGGTATTCGACGTTGGACTGGAGTTTGATGAAACCGCGTGGCGTGAACTGGAAGCGTTTGAGGTGAATGATGAGGATGGGAGGAGGCCTCCAGATGCACAACGTGAGATAGTGGTTGGTCGTGGCGCCGCACTGTGGAGGGTGAGTATTGTGTTGGGGGTGAGTGGCAATTCACATTCACATGACAAGGCATGACAATTCAACACAAGACGTGACATCACAACACAACACACCACATCATATCACATGACATCACTCAACACCACCTACACTCTCGCATCGCAACTTCTGCTCCCCCTGCAACACCTCCGTTTGCACGAACCGCTGCAAACACTCCTGCAGCAGAATGCTCTGCTTTCCCGCCAAACTCACATTATCCACGCTGTTATGCGTGATCATATAGTCGTACAGAATCTGGTGGTAATGGTGCATTATGAACGTCGGGTCCCAGTCGATCGCAATCTTCCGACTCACCGTCAGACAGTTCAGCGGCACGTCGTCAGGCTGAATCACACAGCCCGTACAGCCCTGAAGCCAGTGACACGTCAGACACGACAGCCCCGCGCGATCCACCAGCTTTAGCGTGAACCCGTACGTCTGCGAGATGTGCGTCTGGATCTCTTCCTCCTTCACACAGCCCCACAGCGTTCCGTTGTCGTACGACCGCGTTGCCTTCTTCTTCACGTAACGTCCGTACTCGTTCTCCTCGTCACTCGACGAACTGTCACACGACGCACACTCCGACAACGAGCCCACGTTCTGCGGGTACAGCAGCTCCGAATCCATGTAAGAGGAACACACAGGGTGGTTGATGTGAATGGAGGTGCAGCGCGTGATGCGAGACGGCGGCGCTGACACACGTGAGAGGAGTGACCGATTCGAGTTCAGCGTATTCACCGCGGTTTGCTAGGTGTCATGATCATCATGGACCACTGCACAGTTATCGGGTTGCTGATGGTCTTCTTGAAGTGCTTGTAAATGTAGTTGTACAACTGACGACCCGTCACGAACTCGGGAACGATCTCGATCGCCTGCGGCACGCCCACCATGATGGGCGACAAATACCCCAAGAAGAAGTCCTGATTCTACCCCTCACGCCACGCACACACACCTCACAACACCCAGATAACGCTGAACCAGGTACATGTTACGTGGCTTGGTTCTGCGACGACACAGCACCTCCAGAGGGACCTGGACCTCCTTCTCGGACGGGTACAGACGCACGGAGTAGCGCTGACTGTGGTGCGGCGAGACGCCGAGGAAGACGCCGTACTCGAACTTGGTGGGCTGTTTGGAGCTATGGGTCACGACAGCGAGACAAGCACACATCTCCACGAACACGAAGTCTCCCTGCTGCAACATGTACTTGTCGCCGTCGATTAAATCGGTCACCAACACCTGCCTCTTCTGCCCGTCGCTGCACTCCACGGCGAAGCAGAAGTCCGTGTACACCTCCTTCACCACGCCCGTCACCGGCAAGCCGTTCTTGCCCTTCACGTTCAGCTTCACGGACTGACCCGTCTGGATCATTTCGGGCGTGTGGAGCTTGTACTGGTTGAACGCGCGCGCGCCGAGGAAGTGACCCTCCGGCGGCAGAACAAACACGGTAAAGTCGGAGTACGAGCACCCGTTCAAACGAAACGAGGCATCGAACACCTCAACCACGTTACAGTCCTCCACATGCCCCAGCTGGATGCGATTCCTGCTCAGGTCGATCGATGAATCGAGCGCGTTCAACGCCTCCTTGATGGTGGACAGCGAGGAGTCGGCGGGCACGCGGATCGAACACTGGATGGGCAGTCGTCCGTCGGAGAAGCTGAGAACGATGGACAGCGCTCTACGCGTAACACGGAGCCAGCGAGCCGACTTCATCTCGGTGCGAGGGAGCGGGAGTTGGAGTACGGTGAACGGGTCGTACTTGGAGGAGATGTGTGTGCAGCCGGCGCACTGCGTGCAGGACTGGAACTGTCCGCAGAACAGCGCCGTGATGATGCTCTTCTCGCGCGACGTGTACGCCAACCAGTAGCGTCTCGCCAGCTCCACGTCGCTGCAGTTGGCGTCGCTGATCTCGATCGCCGGCTTCTTCTTGCAGAGGTTCAAGTCCTCGCTCAGACCCTACGAGGAATCACACACCACCAACACCAACGTCGAGAATCACACTCAACAACTCCTGTGAGTCGTGCTGCGTGTAGCCCTGAAACTGCGGGCGCGAGCACCACAGCGTGTTGAGGAATCGCCGCGGCGCCAGCACGTGCAGCGAAGTGTCCCACACGTTCTTCACAAGCGACCCGAAGGCGATGGCGAGCTCCCCGTTGGCTCCCTCGTCGTTGTCGCAGTTGACATCCCTCAAGTACTCGTCGCTCACGAAGTAGTCGCGGAGAAGTGTCGTGTGACACAGGCACTGCAGCGCCGCGTTCATGTAACACGTGTTTCCGAGATTCTCCAAGCCAACGAGACCCTCGTTGCTCTTCTTCTTCCTCCTTCCCTTCTCATCCAGTGAGAACTTGCCGTCGTCTTGCATTTCCTCAATCATGATGAACGGCTCCTCGCACAGCTCCAGCTCCTCCAGCGTCCTCTTCTCCTCCTTCAGCAACAGCGCGTCCATTCCGTCGTCGCTCAACACCCACAACCGACAGCGCCTCGGGTCCTTCTTCGTGATCTGACAGATGCGCTTCTTCACACGCTCCACCGTCTGCACCTTCGCGCACAGCAGGCGGTCGCACTCCTCGCCCGGCATTGCGTCTTTCTTGCACACGCAGATGTGGAGGAACAGAGGGTACAACTCCAGCTCCAGCTTCTGGTTCAGCGACCGTACCACGCGTCGCGAGATCACCGGACCGCCGCCGTACCACGAGTACAACAACTCCCACAACGGCTCGCACACGATCACGTACTCCTTCTTCTCCGTCAGATCGGCGCGCAACCGATTGCCGTCCTCCTCCATCAACTTGGAGTTGTCGATGCGTCCCGGACGCTTCGAGTGGAGCATGCCCGCCTCCTCCGTGCTCTGGATGTACTGGATCCACTTCGACCACCACGTCTTGGCGATGATGAAATACAACTGGTTGGCCGTGATGAACGACGCGTCGAACTCCACGTACAGGCGCTTGTACTCCTTCAGCTCGTCCTCGCGACTGGCGGACTGCAGACACTCTCGCCGCAGCTGGTGGGTGAGGAACGAATAGTGGTTGGGGTGCTGAATGATCCAGTCAACCAGGTCCAGCGAGGAAATGGTGCGCTGGTGCAGCGGTTTGGAGGAGTCCACGTCGCTGAAGATGGAGTCCACCAACGACACAATGTTCTACACGTCACACGCAACGCTCACACTAACGGAGTGGTGACTCTGGTCGTCCTGGCTGAGGCGACGTTTCGTGTGAATGTGTTCGTCGTCGGGGTCGTCGTTGGTGCAGTCGAAGCTGTTGTCCACGTCGAACAGGTCCACGCCGGAGGAGAACAACTTCACCAGGTCCGCGTGGCTGAACTGATCCACTGCCTGCTGGTTGTACCGAAACACGTGCAGCGCGCCGCGGATGCGCTGGTCGATGGGGTCGTGGCAGAGCAGGCACATGGCGGAGATCACCGTGTACACGGAGATGCGCTCCTGGTTCTCGGAGCACTCGATGAACACACTATGGGTCAGGTGGAGGGAACACGCGCACCTCTGCACCAACTGCTGCGGGAAGAACTTCGACATCTCGGAGTACCACTGCGCCTTGGTGATGTAGCCCGTGTTGCTGCTGCGAATCAGCGTCCCGTAGATCTCCATCAGCACCGACAGCGAGATGTCGCGGATGTGGTTGTAGATGATGGTCTTCTTCGTCGTGTAGAACACGCGGGAGTAGCGTTGGTTGCCGTTGCTCTCGTCGTCGGCCAGGCGCTGATGGAGAACGCACGCCTCCTCGATGAGCTTGCAGAAGTACTGCATCCACGACACGATGGGACACGTCGGGTTCTTGCTGCAGAACTTGTCGAAGCGCTCCCACGAGATGATCTCCTCCGTCGAGGAGCTCGCCTCCAGTGCCTCCAGCATGCGCTTCCCGGTCCACTCGACCGAACTATCGGTGTCGAGATTCACTAAATTGAAGAACAGCAGAAGTGACTCGACGGTCACTTCCGTGTCCTTCCCTAGCCGCTGAATGATCATATATGTGAGTTGCAACCGTTCTTCGAAGTTGCCGTTGAAAATGACGTAGGCCATGTAGAAAAACGCGTCCTCCTTGATATTCTCCTTGCTATCCGGATTCATGCAATCAAAGAGCGCTGTCAATAGCATATTCGGTATGTTGGCGAACCGCTTCTCCACATCCTCTAAGAACGCGGATCGTGGGATGGTTCGCGACTCCTCATCGCACAGCACACAGTACCACGATTCGATGTACGCTCTCTGGGTAGGGGACAGCTTGGTAATCACCTCCTTCTTCTGAACTGCCTTTCCTTGACTATTACCCATCCTGCGAAGTTCGATTTCGATCTACAGTTAGGATAGGCGAGTATGGGATGAGAACGATGCTCCTATCCCCTTTTACATACGAAATGAAGAGCCCGAGGGAAAACGGGGAAGACGCGAAAGTCGCAACTGTACAGATTTCCTTTCAACAAACAAGGAGTCTTAACCATTGTCTATAGTAACACTTAATGAACCAGTTCCATCACAGACGAACCATTTACGGTGCGGAAAACAGAACCCTACGCATCACTCGCCCCACGCACGCCCACTTGAAGCTTATCCATAACAAAAGACACCTTCTCCTCGTTACCCACGTGCTTCATCAGCAACTTCTGAATCACCTCCTCATCACGAATCTCGCCCTCCTTCTGCTCGTTCTCCACAAACACCACCTCGTCCGGCAGCGTCAGCAGATTGTCTCCCTCGATGGGTCGGTACACCTTCTGGTTCAGCACCATCTCCTTCGCCAGATGCAGTCCCGACTCGTCGCACTCCACGCCAGCGAAACACCGCGACACGCCCAGACGGGACAGGATCGCGTTGCTGTCACAGAACAGCCGGTTCGACTCGACCAGCGGGTTGACGAGCCCGTGCGGCAGTCCGAAGATCAGGCGCACGGCGGGCGAGCAGGTCACGGCGCACGGGACGATGCACTTCGTCATGGGTCCCTTGATGGGCGACGTGGACGAGGGCAGCGCCACGGTGCCGCGCTCCGCGTCGATGTACATGTCCATGGCGTGCGCCACCTCCTACGGAGTGAGAGAACGAGGGTGACACTACCTTGACGATGGTGCTGATGGGAGCATCGCCGCCGACGAGGACGGTGAGCGCGCGGGAGTGGACGTCTTCACCGATGGCGGTGAACGTGGTCGGCATGCCGCGAGCCACGATCAAACCGAGAGGATGCGGGGTTTGGGGGTGACGCAGAGGCATGCGGTGCTACGTGTAAGCATGCAAGCAAAGCAATACAAGAAGATTCTTCATTGCCAGCGCCGTGGCGGGATCATTCGTCACACTGCGAATGCGCGTCTCCAGGAGACGACCCGACGCCACGGCCGCGTCTTCCACGTAGAGATTCGGGACTTTGGAGAGGTACTCCTTCACGTCGTCACACACCTCGTCGAAATCCTTGGTGCACACAGGAACATCGCATTCCAGCTTGTACGATCTCTTGCAGAACGCGTTTCCCGCTTCGTCACGGACACACTTCAAGTGACTCATCAACAGCGAGCGATCGGGATTGCGGTAGGCGTTTCCCCAAACCGTGAACCACTCGCTCGCCAGGGACCAATTCAATTCGTAGTTCTTCCCCTCCTTCTCGCGCGGGAACTCCTACACCGCTCAAACCACACCATCGCCGCCTACAACGAGATTCGCATCGTTGAACGGCTCGAATTGGAAAAGATCCTTCGTTCTCATGTTACTCACATGATCGTACTTGTCGAAAGTGGGAACACTCTCAACATTGATCATACGAGTAAAGGCACGACGAACTAAGCGTATAGGCGATACCTTCGCCAGAAAACTCATCCGAATACGCTTCAAGAATGAATTGTGAAGAGAAAGGGAAATGGTTGAGTATTTAGGTCCATTTTGAGTTAGGGTAGGGTATTGGGACCTGGGTTCCATTTCCTTAGTTCTTTCGCTTTCTACGATTCTTCGTTGTTCTTTGGCTTTGTATGGGTGTGTTGGTGTGTGCTGTGCGAAGTGTTATGGGATCGCGTGTATTCGTTGCTCATTTCACGTGAATGTGATTCATAATACTCCTGTTGCTATTTACAAATCGCTGCTGCAATTGGGAGGAATTCAGGACGATTCGCGTGCCACTCTTCTTCTTTCTATTTCAATCGAATTGAAACATAGCACTCAATCTGGAATCACAATTCAATGAGAAACACGAAGAATGACCCATTCCTCAACAACCCACGCTCATTCGATTTGCACGCAAAGTACTCTCCCACACCTCACACATATCCGTCCCATCACTATCATTCTCGCCCTCACTCTCCCTTTGGATTGGAAACGGTTTGCATGAAGCTTCATCCAAAGAGCGTTTGCGTTGGATGGTTCCTCTTCTGTTTCGTCGCCACGGTCGATGTGACGATACGAGACTTTGTTCCAACGGCAGGACACCACGTATGATTTGAGAAGTGTGAATTCCAGTATAGTCGGATTGGCTGTGCTCGTCTTGCGGAGATCTCTACCAGCACCCCGATTTCGAAAATACTACGCTTGGTCGTGACTACTACGTCGTGCAGCCTCGATTGGATTCGTCGGGAAAGCCGTTGTACTGCGAGAACGGGATTGTTCACAATACGCGTTGCGGATCCAAAGAAACTGTCACCAGTCGCGAGTCCTTCCACTACTGGTTGCAGTGTTGCGCTGGATGTCATGAATAGGTTCAACACGGTGGACGGAGTGAACAGGGAGTGCACACAATCCATTGATTTGTTCGCCTCTGGATCCTGGGAACTGTCCACGCAGCATATTCTGTCGGTGGTCAACAACTGCTCATCTCTCTTCCCCCTGAGCCCGTTTGAAGAAGAGCGTGGAGAAAAGGAGTGGTGGACCGCAGAGATCAGCGACAGCCTTCTGATTCGAGGAAACGATCAGTTCACCATCACGTTCGCATCGCGCTCCGCTCTCACCGCATAGCACCAACGGCGACGTGTACATGTTTGTGAACGGGGAGAAGATCGCGGAGATATCGGGCACGATGGAGGAGACGGTCACGGAAACCGTTCTCCTCTCCCACAAACCCTTCGACCTCGGCATCGTGTACGTTCAGTGATTCCGGCTCATCCGCCGTAGCTACCCCCTCAAGATCTTCATCGCCAGTCGCCGCGCCGTCCCGATCCAGCTCACCATCACGTCCAACTGCGAGGAGCTGTGCTCCAACGCCTCCTTCCAAGAAGCCTTTCGGGTCAGCGACGCCGTCCCCAACAACGGTCAGCTGACGTTCTCTGTGCGTGTGGTGCGTCATGGTTAGGCGAGAAGGAGACGGCTGGAAGTACCAGTTCATTCCGAAGCGGCTGAACTCGCTGCTGTTGCGTCGACGGTGCCGTATGACCTGTAGATTTGACTGCCGTTGTTACACGGAGGCGTCCTGGGTGCTCCACTTTTCGTTCCGCTATATGTCGGGTGCGCGCTGTGTTGCGTTGTCATGGATAGTGCCGACGCCCTTCCGCATCATCCTCATGGAGTATGGTCCCAATTACTCCTACTAGTGGGACATATTGTCGCGACTGACCTAATAGCACGGAGGGTCGGTACATCGAGTTCCGCATCACGCGCGAGCCGTTCCCCGTGATCCGCACGTTCTACCACAACGAGAACGAAGTGGTGGAGTACGAGCAGTACAAGCCACTTACCAGCATGAACACCTCCGTTCTCCGGAAGGATCTCTACTACAGGTGCGTGTCGTGCGAACCCGTCATATCGTTAGATACAACGTGCACCTTCATCGTCTTCAACTGCTGTCGTATCAACACGACGTTCTCACGGAGGTGTTGGCGCTGCACAATTTCGACATCGCCTCTCTCATCCACTCACGCTAGTACTGCCTCTTCTCTCCCCTCTCCTCTAGCTTCGCCGTCAATCTCGACTTCTTCTCACTCTCCACCACCGCCTTCTCCAACCCGCAGATTCACATCTCCGCCTTCAGCTTCTATCTCCCCGCCTTCTCGCCACAGCACTCCGTCGTCGACCTCCCAACGGAGAGCGCCACAGCAGGTAGGGCGCGCAATGCCGCAATCGTTCTCACGGGAGTGTAGGCATCGTGTATACGGCGAAGCTCCGTCTCTACGACGACTGCAACAACCCGCTGCCACTCGACGTGCTGACGCTCCCGACGCTCACGCTGTCATGGTGCGATGCGGACGACCGAGCGAACTGTACCACGCGTCCCATGCAGCCGGAGCTGGAGGAGGGCTCCAACGTCATTCTTCTCCACACCATCCAAACGCAGGTGCGCAATGAGTCATCCGCGTTCACCGCTAGACCGGCAACTACGTGCTGCGTGTCGACATCGACCAGGAGGACGCTTCGTCCATTCACGTTAACGTCGGTCAGGAGGACGCGTCGTTCATGCCTGTCGACACTGACCAGAAGGACGCTTCGTCCATTCACATCTTCTCCTCTGCCTTCTGGGTGGTGTCCTCCTCCATGTAGTCCCTTCCCTTCACTGTCACTGTAGATGCATGGAACGCAGCCACGTCGATGTGAGTCTCGTTATGCCGCGCTCCAACGAAACGCTCTTCCTCACAACCAACACACCGTTCCTCATCAACCTCTTCCTGTACGACCACTACGGGAACACGCGTACAGTGTGGGGTGATGTCATGATGTGCAGTGATGGTTCGGGAAGAGTCCTCGTTGCTCATTCAGTGTGTGGAGAGGACCACGCACGTGATGTTCACCAAAACTATCGATCTGTCGGACAGAAACGTGTTGGTGGAGAACGAGGACTTCTTCACGGTCACTCACCTCATCGAACACGTTGGCGACTACGACGTGCTTCTCCTTATCGATTCGCTGCCGGTGAGTGGCATGACCTTCTGTTGACGTCTCAGTTCCCGCTCCCATACACAATCCACGTCGCATCGTCGTCGATCTCGCTGCGTTACTCCTCCTTCACGGGTTCCCTTCTCTCCCCACGACTCTTCGTCGACACCGCGTACTCGCTTCACATCATCCTCCGCGATCTCTACAACAACCCCATTCGCTCCCGTACCCTTCTTCTCGCCTCTCAACCCATAGCCATCACGCGTGTGCAGGCGTGGATGAACGATGTGTCGCTGGAGGCGTTTCAGTACACGATCGATTCAAACACCGTGTTGTGTCAGTGGGTCTTTCGCTCCTCCGTTACCCGTAGCGTGGAGAGCGACACGGATGGTCTGTCGTTCCTTCACATCCAAGTAGATGGCGTTACTGTGTTTACAAAGCACCTCTTCTTCCACAGACACGCCACCTGGGACGACCAGCTCTGTTGTGCTTCTCCTCTTTCCTTCACCGTTAGTTGAGTTGATTCCTTCTCGCTTCGCCTCCACCTCCGCTCTGACGCTTCTCCTTCCCGCCTCCAGCGTGTTGTTCGTCGACTCCTTCGCTCACGCCGTCGAGCCCACAGGACGTTCTGGCGTCGTCATGGCGTCGCTCACGCTCAACACGACGACGGAACATGTGATCGAGGTGGAGCGCGAGGACGGTGTCCTTCTCTTCAACAAGACGATTCGTTCGACTGCGCGGCTGGGGTGAGGAATAGACAGTGTGTGCGAGGACGACGCCGTGGTCGTGGAGAGAGTGGCGCTGACGCCGACAGGTCCTCGTTCGTTCGTCTCTTCACCCCTAGACAGCGGCTTCTCCTTCCGTCTCCGCGTGGTGAACACCAACGCCTTCTTCTGCTCGGAAGGGCAAGTTCACCTCGTCGTCTTCTTCCAATCCACGGCCTTCTCCTCCTTCTGCACACCGTTCTTCGAGGAGGAGGAGAAGGAGGGCGTGCTGTTCAACTACCAGTGTTCCGTGTCCCTCACCAGTGGCGAGTGCTTCTCTCTCCCCTCTCTCAGGCATAGCTACGACGTTACAGTGGCGACGCAGGACGCTTCGCTCTTCCGCAAGCAGTTCATTGTCAACACGCACGTCGCGATGCGGGGTACTCCTTCGCTCTCGTCTTCAGCGTAGACACAACGCCCTTCTCCGGAACCGGCTTGTCCGGCGGCTTCTTCTTCACGCCTCACTCCTTCCGAGTGGCCTCGACCGATGCGCCCGTCGTCACTTTCTTCTATTACGACGACAACTCCACGTTCACGGGAGCGTAGTAGAGGGCGTGGGTTCTTAGCAGTAGGAGCGTTACCTACATGTTCTACGACACGTATTGGGTCGTTTCGTACACGATTGTCCCCATTGTGAAGGAACGGGCGTACACGGGAGAGTTGGTCCTGACCCTGTCCATAAAGATTGCGGACGCAGTGTACACATATGCCCCCATATCCTTCCTCGAGAATCCGGATTACTGTTCTGTGATCACGCTCAACAGAAACACCCTCTCCTTCGTCGATAGTGAAATACCCCCGATTTCCGTCATCCCTAGACCGACTGTTCTTGGAACTCTCTCTCGCGATGGACTACGCGGATGACGTGACGTCGGTGCAGCAGGAGTGTCTGCGAGACCACAGCGATCGCATTCGCGAGGACTTGGTGCTGGAGGTGTGTGTTGAAGCAGTGATTGATCGTAGGTGTTTGAGGCGGAGTCGCAACAATCGCTCACTGTGCACCCGCGCGTGTTCTACACGTCGTCCGACCGCTATTTCTTGTTGGTGAGCGGTCTGGCGGTGGGCGAGTACTCGGTGAGTGTTGTGTTCCGCGACGAGGTGGTGAGCACCGTGCTGGCAACGATTGAGAGAGAGATTGAGGGCGTGGAAGTGAAGGCAGATTCCTACTGCATGGGTGCGCGATCGCTGAATGGGTGAGGCATAGACGAATTGGCAGAAATCGAGGTGATTATTGACGAGTCGAGTTCGGTGGTGTCGGCTCTGAACACGGACTTCCGTGCGATGATCATCAATGAGGATACGGAGTTGGAATACACGACACGCAGTGTGGGCAACCACCACTTCCTTCAGTTCACTCCCACCTCCTGCAGCGCCAACAGTTCGCTCCATTTCATTCCCTCACACATAGACACATATGTGAGTGTGTGCACGAATCAGGGCTGTTCCAACGCCTCCTTCCTCGTGTACCAGCCACACTACATGAATCCGTGAGTCTCGCCTCTCGCTCTCATCTGAAGGTCCATCGTGCCTCTTGTCCTCAACGACACGTACCACACCAACGGGCTGTTCAACCCGCGCATACAGCAGCAGTACTCCTTCTACCTCGCCTTCGATCGCTGCGCGCACGTCAACGACACGTCGTGTGAGTGTTTCTCTTCCGACTCACCTCCAGTTTCGCTCACACTCCACTACCGAGCTGAAACGGAATTCACCTTCACTCAAGTCTCGGCTCGTGTGCGATGTGACTCATTAGGATTCACTGGCGATTCGACAGCTCGCTCCCGCCGTGTTCCAGGTCGATCTTCCTGTTCTCTGCGAAACCGAGGCGTTCTGCATCCGCTCCGCCTCCTACACGCTCGACATCGACGTGAACAACCAGACCTTCTCCTACCACAGCGTCGTTCAGTGTCTGGCGGAAAGCGACGTGGACTCCTGGTCGCTGCGATACGAGCGAAACGTGGTGGGTTACTCGATGTTGGTGGAGTTGACCCTCTACGACAAGATGAAGCGAGAGTGTCAGAAGTCGCACGATCGCCTGACTGTGAGGGCAGAGGAGCGGGGTGAGGTGTAGTTTGAAGTGTCGCTGCCCGACGAGATTGGAACGAGGACGGTTTCGTTTTTCAGACACGAGAAGAAGGGCAACGTGTTCCTGTAGGTGTTCAGTGGTCCTTGCTGTGAGCCGCTCTCACCACGCGTAGGAGTTACGTCGCCGTCAGCGTGAGTGGCGACTGGTTCTTCCAGAACGCTGTGCTGAACTTCACAGTGCCCGTCGTGTCGCGCATCGTATCGCGCGATCTGTCGTATCTCACAGGTGCGCGCGAGGAGGAGGCGTGAGGCGTAGTGGAGAACGAGCAGGGCGAGGAGTTCGAGATGAGAAACCAGACGATCCAGGTGGACGCGGGCGAGCGGCTGACCTTCGTCGCCCACCTGCACGACGAGTTCGGGAATCGGGTAGGAGCGGCGTGGAGGGTTGAGGGTTCAGGTGGAGAGCGAGATCGCGGCGGTGAACGCCTTCGTGGTCATCATGTCGTACGCGTTTGAGGAGCCGGTGCGCGTGCGGAGGCGTTGTGAGAATTAGATGATCTACGACAATATCACACTCGTCGTCGCGGACGACGAACTCGTTGGGTACTCCACGCCCTTCTCCGCCGGGCTGTTCTACGCGTACCTCTCCGTCAAAGAGAAGATGATCGACGTGTTCGACAGCGCGGAGCACGGGTTCGTCGATCTGAAGCGATTCGTGCTTCTGGACGTGGACAGCAGCTCCTTCAAACACTCGATGGACAGCGACTACAACCTGGAGTGCGAGGGCGGAATGTACTGCATGGCCACGGGACGAGTGAGCGTGGAGCGAATGTGTCACTCACAGTGCATCACCGACTGGAGCGAGTGTCCGTCTGCCTGTCCCGAGGCGGCGCCCCTCAAGTGTCCCGACGGAAGCTGCACGGACGATATCAAGAAGTGTGCGTGTCCTGCGCAACTCCCGTTCAACTGTACGTGTTCAGTGATTCATGGTGTGAGCCACTCTCACCCTGTTGTAGGTTACGCAGCATGGGGCGTGAACGCCACCTTCTACCAAGAACCACTGTGCGTGCAGACGGAGTCAGAGTGTTCGCAGTTCATGCGCTGCTCCGCCAGCGCTCCGTACCAGTGCGCTGACTTCACATGTCAGTCCTCGCTGGCGCTCTGCAGCAGCGTGATCGTGTGTCCGCCGAGTTCGCCATCGCTGTCGCCACTCACTCCATAGCCCACGTGAAGGTCCGCAACCACTGCGTGGTCGACGTCGACGCGTATCTGCGGAAGCAGGCGGACGCGCCGACCTATTTTGGGACCAGTATGCTGTTATGTCCCGATTACCTTCATCACAGCTTCAATACAGAGTACTGTCCCTCCACCCTCACCTGCTCCGACGGCTTCGTTCTCTGCGACGACAACACCTGTCGTCGCTCCTCGCTGGACTGTCCCGTCACGCGCGTGTGTCCGCGGTTCACCTGCCCCTTCGGGTCGTGCGTGGAGTCGTACGAGCACTGCGCCACCAACGTGGTGTGCAAAAAGGGGTATAGGTTGTGCAGCGACCGGATTTGCTATCCCCGCGGGGAGAAGTGTCCCAGTGTGATTGACGAGCTTCACGACGAGGCGTTGAGGGAGGGAAAGAAGGTGTGCAAGGGTGGCGAGGTGGTCGGAAGAGAAGAGCTGTGTCCCAATATTGTATGTCCCCTTTTGAGTCGAGTGCCCCAATAACGGTCGTGTAGGTGATATGTCCCCATACCCAGTACAAGTGTCCCGATAGCACATGTCGTTCGTCCCCTTCGCTCTGTCCCTATTCCGTGCGTTGTCCCTCCAACACCGTACTTCTATCCATTTCCCTCCACTCTAGTTCACCTGTCCCAACGGTGGCTGCGTGTCGCACCTTTCTCTCTGCTCTCTCCTGCCCGTGTGCCCCGTGACGCTGCCCGTGCTCTGTCCCGGCTACATTTGCAGCGCGTCCACAGCTGACTGTCCAACGCTCGTCAAGTGTCCCGCGCACGCGCCGTTCCGCTGTCCGTCGGGCGAGTGTGCTGAGCACGGCACGTTCTGCGCGCCGACGACGCGCTGTCCGAGTAGCAAGCGGTTCTTGTGTGGCGACGGCAGTTGTTCGAGCAACGCAGAGCTGTGTCCCGTGGTGCGTTGTGAGAGAGGCGAGATCATGTGCGGTGACGGCACGTGTGTGGAGCGCGAGGCGTTGTGTCCCCATCGCGTGATATCTCAGGAGATGGTGGTGCGCTGCAGCGACGGCTCGTGTCGAAGCACGGAGGGCTTTGAGGAGAAGCGATTGGCGCTGTTCGGCAACGCTTCCAGCTACGACCGGTGTGTGACAAGAAAGCTGGAGGCGCGAATCGTACGCCACAATCGAACAGTTTATGAGTAGTCGTATATGCCCCCGTGTCAGTGCGCCGACACCTCCTTCTTCTACTGCGGCGACACCTGCTCTCTCGACTGTCCGCTGTGGGAGTACTACTACGGTCTGTGCTACGACGAGTACTACGCGATGTTGAAGCAGGCGTGTGAGGAGGAGTACGAGTACTACCCGTGTCCTGTGGCGCTGATCACTTCCAGCGAACACCACACCTCTTTCTTCATGTGTCCATCCACCAAGCCGTGGTTGTGTGGCGACGGCACGTGTGCGATCGTGAGTAGCGACTGCAAGACGCACTCCGAGTGTCTGTACAACCAGGTGCAGTGCGAAGACGGCACGTGCGCCGCGTCGTACGACCAGTGCGGCACAGTGGTGACGTGTCCGAAGAGCAGACCGTTCTTGTGTCGGGACAACACGTGCAAGGAGAATGGATTGGACTGCGTGGATCTTGAGAAGTGTCCTAGTGAAACGCCGTTCCGCTGTCCGGATATGAGTTGTGTGGCGAATCGTTATGACTGTCCGTTGGGGATGAAGTGTAAGTTGTGAGTTGTCATGTGAATTGCGTTGTGATGTCATGTGAATGTTGTAATGTCATGTGAATGTGATGTGATGAGGTGTGAATTGCGTTGTCATTGTCATGAGTCGCGACTGGAAATCCCTTGCAATCCCTTCAACACACACTCACACCCCCTAGGCAGCGCCGACACGCCCATTCTCTGCGAAGACAACAACTGCTACCCCAACTCAGACTCGCCCTGCGAAGACATCACCTCCTCATGCTCAGGCACCCGTGTGCGCTGCAGTGACGGCAGTTGTCGCGTTAGCAGCTCCGTCTGCCCCGAGCAAACCTGTCCACTCCACCTTCCCGTTCGCTGCGAAGACGGCAAGTGCGTCAGCGACGAGTCGGAGTGTGCTCCGTCGTGCGAGAACAGTTATCTGTGCCGAAAGCCCTCGCGTCTCGGCGAGTTGTACCCCGAGTACGAGATCAAGTGTTGTGACAACCTGAGTCACGAGGAGTGTTGTCTGTACCCGCAGAACGCCGACGCGTGCTCAGAGCAGGAAGAACGATGCCAGGACGGCGTGTGTCGAACGAAGGGACAGTGCGTGAATGGGGTCAATTGTCCGAAAGAGTACCCCTATCGCTGCGTGAACGAGGAATGTGTGCGCGACCCCTCGCAGTGCATGGCGAACCCCGTGTGTCGAGACGGCTGGGTGGATTGTGGCAACGGCCTGTGTGCGCCGTCGTACGGCGACTGCAAACTCTTCCTCACACGACGGAACATCTGCGAGGGCGACAAGCCCGTGATGTGTGCAGACGGCACGTGCGCGTCCACGCTTGGTATGGTGAGTCGCCGCAGCGTCGCTTGAGTTGTAGTGCAGCACGATCAACCCGTGTCCGTCGAGCACGCCGTATCGTTGCGACGACAATCGTTGTGTGGGTTCGCTACTGCAGTGCTCAGCTCGCAACACGTGTCCCACCGAGTTGATGCAGCGTTGCCGCTATGGTCGGAACAGCGGGCTGTGCATGGAGCAGGTGAACGAGAACCAGTGCGAGAACGAGGCCATCTGCCCGCTTACCAAGCCCGTGTTGTATGTGTGGTGTGGAGGCGTTACGCGCAGGTGTCCCGACGGCGTGTGTGTGGAGCACTTCTTGTTGTGCGCGACGCGAAAGAACATCTGCACACAGGGTAGCGGCGAGCGCGCGGATTACCCGTAGAGAAGCCCGTGCGCTGCTGGAACAACCAGTGCGTGGCGACAGAGAGCGAATGTCCCAACACGGACGGGTGCCCAAAAGATGCCCCATTTCGGTGCCCTGATGGCACGTGTGTGGAGGCAGGTGTGTGGATGGCGTTTCATTGGTAGACGGTGGGAGATTGTGCGACGTTCGACTGCACGGGAGAGACGCCGATTCGGTGTCCCAACGGATACTGCGCATCGGAAATCAATGCGTGCCACACGGAGTACATGTGCCCTTATTCCGCGCCCATTCTCTGCGACGACGGGACGTGTGCCGGACGGAACATCAACACGGGTCGTTCCATGTGCACGTTGTCAATTCCCTTTTCCGTCAATCCTAGTGTATCTCCGTACTGTCCCCAAACCGCGCCGTACATGTGCAGCGACTCGTCCTGCGTCACGCACCCCTTCTACTGTCCCATGGCGTCTCCGTGTCCCGCCAACTACCACAAGTGTGATGACGGAACGTGCAGCATGGATGTATGTCGAAACGTCACGGAGACAGCTTGTCCTGTGAGTCGTCCTCTGCGCTGCGACGACGGGTTGTGCGTTAGCTCCGTGTTGCAGTGTCTGGAGAAGGAGGGCTGCTCCAGCAACAACGAATGTAACGCCCCGGTGGCAGAATAAGGTATAGACTTGTGCTTCGACGGCACGTGTGTGTCGTCCTACCTGCAATGTCCTCACGTCGACTGCGCCGCCTTCGCGCGTTCACTCAATCTCACCTCCACACTCCATCAGTGCTGGAATGGCGAGTGTCTGAACACCGACGTGTGTCCGCCGCTGCCCTCGTGTCCGTCTCGATGGCCAGTGCGCTGCGCAGACGGTAGCTGCAAGGCATCTGCGACGGAGTGCTCGACCACGAGCGTGCGGAGTGAGAGACGAGAGAGGGTGTGAGGAGTAGACTGTCCCGCGGGAACGGAACTGTGCTGGGACGGCGAGTGTCGGAGCAAGTGTGACGACATGAACGGTTGTCATCTGAACGAAGGCGAATGTGATGACGGAACGTGCATTCCACTGCTGCCCTCCGATTTCGAGGGCGTTACGTTGTTTACGGAGCGCTGTCCCAATTCCTGTGTCGCGGGAGGTTTGGGTCGGATGTGTCCCATTTACTGTAGAATGCGTGAAGAGTCCGGTGAAAACCTTGCGGCACCCCCTCTCCATCTCGCTGTCGCCCTTCTACGACCACACCATACCCCTCATTTTCGACGACGTGCAGGTTATTCTGGTCGTGCACGTCCCGTCGGGTGTGTTGTCGTCCTCCAGTCACAACATCCTCGATTTCTACCCCGTCTCGCGCTCCTATCTCGATGAAACGGTCGCTCGCTTCCACGCGGGGTTCTCGACGCCGCAGCTGTTCATCTCGACGGCGTTCAAGCTGTCGCTGCACCGGCAATTCGACCGGAGCATCACGACGGTGTTGCCGTCGTTTGAGCGGACCTTCCACGTGCCGCTGGTGGTGGAGTTCAGGAACATTCCCGCGTCGTTGGAGGCGAGTCGGTGGTGTGTCGGACAGCTCACGACAACCGGGTGGACGTGTGTGTCGTCCCTGCAGCAGCAAGGAGCGGACGAGTGAGTGTGGTGGGTGCGCGTGACGAACAGATTTGCCGCCACGATCGGTTCGACGGGCGTGTTCGCGGTGTTCTATCGGATTCCGGTTCCGGAGAAGAAGCAGATGAGTCAGGAGACGAAGAACACGGTGTGTGGCGAGTGCGTGGCGTGAGATGTAGATCGGCGCGGTGTTCGTTCTCCTCGGAGCGTACACGCTGATTCTCATCCCCCTGTTCTTGGTGCTCGCGTATCTGCTGAAGTACCGGGCGAGGCTGCTGAGAGCGAGGGACCTGCTGGAGGTGGACAGTTCGCTGAAGAAGAACAGCGAGGAGGTTCGGTTCAACCCGCTGTTCACGCGGTCTTATATCGAGTTTATCGACGGCGACGAGAAGAAGGGACTGAAGGAGCAGGAGGTGATCATGAAGCAGAAGGAGGAGATTGACTTCTTGGAGGAGGAGATTCGAGAAGCGAGAGTGGGAGCGGATGAGTGGTCTGACGTGTAGAACTGTCTCGAGATTCTTAGGCTACAGAACGAATAGATGGAGTTGTTTCCTAACAAACACAACAATCATCGAAACCACCAAAGTCAAAGTCGCCACCTGTGTCGTCAAAACCACCAAAATCAACACTACCACCACCAGAGTCGCCAAAGCTGAAACCACCATCACCTGAGCCATCAAATCCATCCCAATAGCCACTACCAGAGCTGCCAAAACCGCCACCAGAATGACCGTTCTTGTCCTTGTTTCTGCCCTCGAAGTACATCACGTTGATAAGGAACGTCGCAGCGATCAGCAGAATGCGCTCGTGCAGCGTGGAGTTGGGCGGGAACAGAATCGTGAAGGTGTCCGCGCTGGTGAACTAGCCGTCACCCCAGTCGCCTTCTCCTACCAGCTGACGCGCCCACGAGTCCCATCTTCTCTTGATGTGACCCTCCGTGCCCGTGCGATCATTCACCACATTGTACACGATCCTTCACGTTACGCCAGCCAACCGACCGTACTCATCGCAGGGACTGCAGGGACCGAAGCAGAACTTGCCCGGCTGCAGACAGCTGCCATCGATGTGCATGCACTCCTGACCGTCCTGGTCGGTGATGGTGAACACGTTGTTGCAGCAGTCGAAGATGTTCTTCACCAGACCGCAGCTCTGCTCGTTGGCGTCCAGAATGTGCATCTCGGGCGTGTTCAGGCAGAAGACTACGACTCAATCCCAGTGATCAGGACTACATTGGCAGGTGAACGGACGATGCATCTTGACCAGCAGAGAGCCGTCCGGACCGCAGAGGTTCATGTCGAAGGTGCGGTTGGTGCCGCAGGCCTGGCGCTCGCAGCAGTCGCTCTCCTCGAAGGCCTACGCGTGAGGAGGGAGGGGAGGACGCACGTTGAAGAAGGGCATTTGGTTCTCGTCAATCTCGCCGTCATCGTTGGTGAGGAAAATGGCGTACTTTCTGGAGGCGTTGTACTCGGTGAAGACCTCCCAGAGGTTGATGTTCTCCACAATGCGCACACCGTTAACTAGGAAGTGAGTGGATATAAGAACAGCGCACAGCTCATCAAGTACTCCAGATTGTTCACCTGGGGAGGAGGCATCATGGGCTGTCCAGGCATAGGCATGGGCTGTCCAGGCATCATGGGTTGTCCGGGCATGGGAACAGGCTGTCCGGGCATCACGGGCTGTCCAGGCATAGGCATGGGCTGCGACTGCATTACGGGGACCGCAGTAGGGATAGCGGCTGGAACGGCGTCTGCAGACACGGGCTTGGACTGCTCGGGCGCAGAAGCGACCGGCTGAACTGGAATGGCGGTGGGCTGCTGCGAATTGAGCAGGGGCGCGTTCATTCCGTTATTCTGACCACCCACGTTGAAATTCATGCTGATGGATTCGGAATCGCAGAAAGAGTGGAACAAACTCGGACGCAAGCACAATGATTTCGTGCGTCCAATCAGAGTGAAAGGGGTACTTAGCTAAAAGAAGCGAAATGACATGCTGTTGGAGAGAGCAGGGGAGCAGAGAGAGAGAGCGTTGGATGGAAGAGGCCATGGTTGCTGCGATGCATGTCCTTTTGGAGAAGATGCATTGGCATTTGGATGGGGGAGGTGATTACTGTTTTTTGGAATCGATTTGGAGAAGGAGATGTGTTTGATGTGCTACAGGCTATTCTTCAGGAGTGGATTTGATTGGACACCTGCTTTGGAATAGAGGTACTATCTGGGGAGGAATCGTCGATCTGGAGAAGAAGTTGTCCTATTGTTCTCATGGTGTTTGATAGACGAGAGAAATCGATTTGCAAATCGTATGGGTG
>ERZ1106948.334-NODE-334-length-23581-cov-63.010967_pt1 | contig 23581 bp, 32 predicted proteins | sample MGYA00403673_ERZ1106948 | MGnify/ENA primary metagenome ERZ1106948 (study PRJEB35170, sample SAMEA104062409) | human gut metagenome | biome: human gut; feature: human-associated habitat; material: faeces | place: Denmark | collected 2012-05-07 ...
AACCCGTCTCTCCCTCTACGATGATCACCTGGTTCTTGTCAACCGCCTCTTCCAGAGTGTCGAGAAACTCGTAAACAGGAAGCTTCTTCCTCTCCTTCAGAATACTGTAATATCTCTTGGAAAAGGGAACGCCAGTCAAAGGATTGCTATCCGATTTGAAAATGAGATCCGTTGCCTTCGTGTAGCCACCGCTTATCATTCCGGATACACAGACGAGATGGAAGAGTGGTTGTTTGTCTCCTTTCACTGCGTTCGGGTTTTGCGAGTTCGTCCATCTTCAACAATGAATGCACATTTGGATAGTAGACACTCGTGGAAGTGCACTGGAATGAGGAATCGCTGTGACGAGAGAATGGACGTGAAGATCAACAATACAGACCGAATGAGCAGCAATTCACTCCCTCTCACCGATTCAGTTCCAACCAGCACATCACACAATTCTCAAGACTATGCAAAGAGTGCTCCTTTTACTCGGAATCTGCTTCATTTGCGTAAACGGATTGACCCTGACACTCAAATCCGGAAAGGAGGAGTGCATTTGGGAGGAGGGCAAGATTGGAGATCAGTTGTACGCATCGTATGAGGTGACGAAGGGAGAAGCGAAGGGACTGGTTGTGACTGTGCGCTCTGTCGTCCCCCGTGAGTTTGTAGATCAAGGACGCGAGCGGCAAACAAGTGTATTCCGCAAATGACAAGAGCGAGGACGACTTCAGTTTCATGTTCGACAAGCCTCTCCGCCTGACCATGTGCTTCTCCAGCTCGAAGTCGGACGAGACCGGCATTTCCTTCCGGTACCAGATCGGGAACGACGTAAAGCCGATCGACAAGGCTCCGAGAACGGAGTACGTGACGTCGAGTGGGGTCTGTGCGTGGCGCTAATGTGTAGCGGATGTGGACAATCTGGCGGACAAGCTGCAGCTGATCGCGACGGAGATCTTCGCGATGCAGGACGAGCAGCGCTACACGAGAGAGAAGCAGCACAACTACAAGGCGGGTTTGTTTTCTATCCATTCCTCACCCGTAGACTTGACGAAGCTGAAGAACAAGGTGATTCTGTCGTCCGTGTTCGAGACGGTGGTGATGCTGCTGTGCTGCCTGCTGCAGTTCGTGCAGTACCGCAACATGATAAAGCTGTAGTGTGTGTAGTAATGAGTGTGATAGCTGTGTTTGTTAGAGTTGGGTTAGGTCTTCCATAGCTCAGTTGGTTAGAGCGTGCGGCTGTTAACCGCAAGGTCGACGGTTCAACCCCGTCTGGGAGAGTTCTTTTCTTTTCGCCCCATCTTTCTTTTTCGCCTCGGATGGAAGTGGAGCCCGCGCCGTCGCAGTTGGTGAGCTCTCCCACGCTGGAATCCTTCGAGGATTACATGGCTGTGTACGCGCGCTTCGTTCCCGAGCGTCTGAGGGTGGAGAAGCGTTTGAGCGAGATCAAGGAGTACGGGAAGCAGAAGCGGGTGAAGAAGGAGATGCCTCGCTATCCCGAACGAGTGCCGTTTGGGGATTTGTTTTATGCAATAGACACACTGGGATTTCATGATGGCGGAAATGAAGTGGCTAGCCACGGACTTTATGGAGGAGCGGAAACGGTTTAGCAAGAAGCGGAAAGAGCTGAATCGAGCGGTATTGTCGATATCGAAGATGAAGGAGCAGGCGAAGGAGAAGAAGCGCCTGGTTTGCGAGTGGATTGGGGAGTGAGGGACTAGGAGCTGGTGAAGGAGCAGAAGACGGTGGCGAAACAGATCAGCACACACATATCCATGTACTGGACGAAGATCGACAAGATCGTCGTTTTCAAACACAAGGGGTTCGCTTTTCTCGCTTTTATTATCTGTAGTCAACTGTACGAGAGGCGGAGCGAACTCATGGACCGCCACCTGCAGTTCATGCTGAAGCAGACGGAGGATTACACGAGTCGCCTCTCCAAGCGCATCAACTCGAGCACAACGAACTGTAGCGCTCCTCCTCCACCCTCACGCATAGCCACCGAGCGCGTGGAGCCACCCTTCCTGTTGAATCCCGCCTACACGCTCCGCCCGTACCAGGAGAAGGGTTTGGAGTGGCTGGTGTCGCTGTACGAGCAGGGCCTCAGCGGGATCCTGGCGGACGAGATGGGTCTGGGCAAGACGCTGCAGACCATCTCGCTGCTGGCGTACCTGGCGGCGAACAAGGGCATCTGGGGCCCCCACCTCATCGTGGTGCCCACCAGCACCATGCTCAACTGGGAGTGCGAGTTCAAGCGGTTCTGTCCCTCGATGAAGGTGCTGACCTACTACGGCTCGGCGAAGGAGCGACAGGTGGGGGCGTGGGGGGTGTGTGATGGGTAGGAGAAGCGAAAGGGGTGGGGGAGCCCCAACTCCTTCCAAGTGTGCATCACGTCATATCAGCTGGTGATCAAGGACGTGTCGGTGTTCCGCCGCAAGAAGTGGGTGTACATGGTGCTGGACGAGGCGCACAACATCAAGAACTTCCAGTCGGAGCGCTGGCAGATCCTCCTGCACTTCAACACGAAGCGACGACTGCTGCTGACGGGTACGCCGCTACAGAACTCGCTGATGGAGCTGTGGTCGCTGATGCACTTCCTGATGCCCGCGCTGTTCCGGAGCCGCGGCGAGTTCGCCTTCTGGTTCTCGAACCCGCTGAACCAGATGGTGGAGGGCGAGCGCAGCATCAACGCGAAGCTGGTGCACCGCCTGCACGAGGTGATGCGCCCCTTTATTCTGCGCCGGCTGAAGAACGAGGTGGAGAAGGAGGTGAGCGATGGGGTGTTACGTGAGGCGCAGATGCCGAAGAAGTTCTTCCACATCATCAGCTGTCCGCTGAGCAAGCGTCAGCGATATCTCTACGAGGACTACATCGGTCGACGCAACACGCGCGAGCAGCTGAGCAGCGGCAGCTTCCTGTCGATGATGGGCGTGCTGATGCAGCTGCGCAAGGTGTGCAACCACCCCGATCTCTTCGAGACGCGCCCCATCCGCACGCCCTTCGTGTGCGAGGCGATCGTGCTGGCGGTGCCGAAGTGCGTGTGTGACGCGAGAGGCGAGGGCGTGAGGGGGCATGTGCTGAATCGCGGCGTGTGGGACAGTTCGCTGTGCGACGAGGCGTTGGAGGCGTGTGACTGGAGGCGGTCATTGCGCGTGTTCCCCGACGCGTGCCGAGACGTGTTCCTCGTGCGTCGTGACCTGGTGCTGAAGCGCGAGGCGCGGTCGCTGATGGATGTGGCTTCAGCGAATTGCTCTCACCAATAGATCACGAACCTCCGCTCCCTGCTGCCACCCGCTGGTGCCTTCCTCGCCCAGGTGCGACGCCAGCAGCGCTCCTTCGCGCCACACGCGCTGCTCATCCAGGAGATCGAGGACGCCGTGTTCAACTACAAGTGCGTCTCCGCCACGCGTTCTCTCTCCTCCTCGCCCTCACTTCTAGACGGCTGCTCTGTCGTCACACAGCGCGTGATCCAGACGCTTCAGCGCGAGGCCATTGAGGACCTTCTGCTGCGCCAGCAGGAGCGAGCCGTGACGCAAGCGCGACGCAACGCCTGCTTCACCGCCCCTCAAATTGGCTGCGACGGACAAGCCGGTCTCCAGTGCTTCCGCCGCCCCACAGAGGACGTGGAGGCAAACATGCGCGACTGGACGCAGTTCACCCGCGCACTGTCGCGTCTGGTGCCGAGCTTCGCGTCGTTCTGCGCGAGTCACCAGTGGATGGTAGACCACTTCACGGTGCTGACGGCGCGAGCGAAGCCCATGCACCCTATCGCGCTCTCCACCGGTCCCACACCCATCCCCGCCGCGCTCGCGAAGGCACAGCACGCGTATTCCTCCATGTCCGTCTGATCTCTCCCTCTCACACGTAGAAGCGCTATCCACCAGTGGAGTCAGCTCCACACCGTGCAGTTCCCGGAGAAGCGCCTCCTCCAGTACGACTGCGGCAAGCTCCAGGTGCTCAGTGCGTCCCCTTCTCCGCTCTGACGTGTAGGCGAGCTGCTGCCGCGCCTCCGCCGCGAGGGCCACCGCTGCCTGCTGTTCACGCAGATGTCTCGGATGCTGGACATCTTCGAGACCTTCCTCAACATGCACCACTTCTCCTACCTACGCATGGACGGCTCCACGTCGCTGCCGCAGCGTCAGAAGATGATGGAGAAGTTCAACAACGACAGTCAGGTGTTCATCTTCATCCTCTCCACGCGCAGCGGCGGGCTCGGCATCAACCTCGTGGGCGCCGACACGGTGATCTTCTACGACTCCGACTGGAACCCCGCGATGGACGCGCAGGCGCAGGACCGCGCGCACCGCATCGGGCAGACACGCGACGTGCACATCTACCGCCTGGTGAGCGAGAGCACGGTGGAGGAGAACATCCTGAAGAAGGCGAACCAGAAGCGACACCTCTCGCAGCTCTCGCTGGAGGAGGGGCGTTTCACCACACAGTCGTTCATCAAGGAGATGACGATCGCGGACATCATCGGCGCGCAGCCCGAGGAGAACCAGGCGGGTGGGGGCGTGTGGCGGATTTGAGGCATAGAGCGCATCAGTCTGACGGAGCTGTCGAAGCTGTCCGAGGGCGAGATCCAGAAGACGATGAGTGCCGTGGAGGACGCGACGGACGCGCAGGCAGCGGTGCAGGCGGCGGCGGAGACGCAGCGAGAGGCGCAGCTGGACCAGGAGGAGGAGGCAAGCGAAGCGCCCGTGGAGGAGAAGAACGGATTTGAGAAGTCGATTGAGCGTGCGGCGAGCGAGACGAAGACGGAGCTGAAGGCGTGGGCGGGGAAGAACTCGGAGAACCTGAAGAAGCTGGAGAAGGCGCTGCCGGGCATCCAGCAGCGGTCGATCCGGTTCAAGGAGGTGTGCGAGCCGATCGCGGAGGTGACTCCCGAGGCGCTGAAGGCGGAGTTGGAGGGTTTGGAGGAGGAGGAGCGGGAATGGGAGGAGGAGCAGACGCAGGCGATGAAGGAGGCGGAGGAGGAGATCCAGATGAAGGACAACGACCCGACGCTGCTGGAGACGACGGGCGTGGGGACGGTGGAGGAGATGAGGAGGATGTATCTGAGTTACCGGAAGGACATCGCGTCGAGGATACGGAGAGCGGAGATGACGGGAAAGGTTGTTTAGGGGGTGTTTGTTTGAAGGAAGTGTGGAGTCAGATTTGCGTTGAATCTGTGTGAAACTTGCTACGATGAGCATATCCAGTAACTGGAAGTCGAGGGACAATGCAAACCTGCAAGAGTGCTTCACTATGCTCCATAGCGATAGCGTGAAGTATTGGGAAGAGAGGTGTGTGTAAACGGTAGTACAAATAAGAAAGATATGGTTCTATACAAGAATCAATGCGCAGACGCTTGTGAGTTCAATAGTGAGTGTGCTCGGTCTCGAATTGAGTGTAGTTGCATTTGAAGGAGGTTGTATTTTGAGTTCGCTAAAGTGGATCGTGTCTGCGCGCATCTGTGAAGTGTACGTGAATGAGCTTGGGAAGTCAACACCGACGTATATCGAAACGGTACGAGGATCGATGTTGAACGAGAAGGTGCACGTGGATGGTGCGGATGTGTCGCTGTTTTCTGGGGACTGCAGTTTGAAGCAAGTGATTCGCTGCTCTGGCGTCCGTATCCGTTGTCTGTCGATCAAGGAGAAGACGCATCTGTCGGTGCGGAGCGTAGTGTGCTTTGGAACCCTCTTGTCCATCAAGCTTCCCGAAGTGGAGAAATCGATGCAGGAGCGGTACCCGGAGCGAATTATCGTTCCCAAACCAATCAAGTGGCTCTTGGGATGTGTGGTCATGTGTAGACCGGAAGATTCGCTGAGTAGTTCGCTGCAGACGGCTTTTGCGCAGCAGGTGCTGTTCGAGGGAAAGATGAACAGCCTGGAGGAGCGACTGGGCTTGAAGATGGAGCGGCTAATCACGACGCTCACCGTGTCGTTCAAGACGCAGAATGAAGAGATGCAGAAGCGCATGAATGTGAGTGTTTGGCTCTCCTCTCAGATTGCAGATGATGGAGGACATCGTTGTAACATTAGTGGACAAGGTGAAATCGTTGGAGGACGAGATCGAGGCGCTGAAGAAGGCTGGCGAATCATAGTTGAAATGGGTTTGTTGGAAGAAGCACGATACTTGAGTGATTCCAAAACGTCGCTAGGAACGAGATCGATCACATCAGGTTGGCAATCGTGAATGGACGCTCCCGCCTTCAACTACGAATAAGGGGAATGGAATTATCAAACCAGAATGGAGGCAATATCGTACTGCTCGCAGGTGAGCGCGTAGTCCAGGGCGGACAATCCCTCATTATCCTTCAACGAGACATCCGCTCCCTGCTCCACGAGTTTGTCGACGATAGTGGAGCTTCCACGATCGCAGGCCCAGTGGAGAAGACTATGTGTGATGATGCGAGTGAACGAGCACGTTCGTCCCTCCCCGTCCTTCTGGTTCACCTCCTCTGGATGGGTTTGGATGAAGTGGAGAACCTTGTCCTCGTTCTTCTCTCCCATGTAGTAGAAGACGTCATCTCCCTCCTTCCAGTCCTCCTCGCTTCTACGCGTCATGCCACGCACAAGCGAATACCCAACGGACATTGTGCTCACTTTCAATCCAAACCCGCTATCAGAAGAGGCGACATTGCCTTCCGTAGTGGCGATTTGTTCGATTTCGTCCGCTTTCTTCCACAGAGGAACCAGTTTTGTGACAAAGTCGACGTACTTCGCTTCGGCATCTCTAGCAATCACAAGCAAGGACCGATCGTACTCTTTGGATAGCCCCTTGTACGAAGACCACGATTTCCACTTTGCAGAGCCAACCATATCAAAAGAGGGGCACGGTGTATTCACATCGCCCACTGTGGCCTGTTTGTAGAGTCCGTAGAGCGCAAGTTTCTATGGTGAATAGGATGGACAGCCGTTACCGCTGCGTCGCTCAGTCTGCATCTTCCGGAGCTGATAAAGGCGACGGCCATTTCGTATTCGCTCATTCCGTCTTCAAATATGCATTCTGCGTCATTCCTGTCATCCTCCACTAATCATGAGAAAGGGACGTCAAGCACACCTGAAGGCTTTCGGTGCTTGTCAAGGATGGCTTTCGCCACCAAGAGAAGCAGAAGGAGTGTGGCAATCCAAGAGCCAATCATTCTCTGAACAAACACGGCACACGTACCCCGTTATTGCTCTGCAGTCAAACCCTTGTCCGCCTCTACGGGAAGGTTCCACCTTCTCAGCGTCGAGTCGTCGATTTGCTTGTACCAGGACGGCTGACCCTTGGGAGGCAGGCGGTAGTCGAGGAAGAGCTCCTCGTTCTCAATTTCCGAAATGCTGATGAGACCCAGACTCTACGCATCACCAGCCGCAGACAATCCCACTCGAACATACGAGTTTGCGATCACGTGGTTGTTCGCCACCTTGTACATAAACTTCTCGGGCGCGATATATCGATTTGGGATGAGGTGGGCGTACAATTGTCCCTGCTTCCTCGTGAACTCGTACGGAACCACCATCACGTTTGGTTTCAACGAGGGACGACTGGGGTCGGCCGGGTGGTTTATGAGATGACCAACAGCGACAGGGGAGTTGGGATCTACTGTGAAGATGCCGCCGCGGACCTACTGTGCTGGGTGCTGTCGATGATGAGACCGTCGTAGCTCCAGTATTTGTAGTCAGACTTCACTTTGGTGAGGGGCTGGAAGTATTGTGGCTAGGGATGAAGGCAAGTGAGAGTAGGGACATCAACGATGTGTTGGCGTAAATAGACAGTGCCGGGGAGAACGGTCTACAGGTCAGGAGGAAGAGAAAGAGGGACCAGGAAGGTGCCAGGACGAATGTGTCCCTTGAGAAACACTCCCTACGGATTACGACTCTGTACGCGTGCGGTACATTTCCGGCATTCGGAATGGACGACGGCTTCACAGACAAACCCCACTTCATGCCCTCAACCATCCTGTCCTCCATTAGGTTCACCATGCTAAATGACTGGGTCTACTCATCACATTTCAAATACAAGAATACAGAGGCAGCGAGTTCTTTGGCATCAAAAGAGCCCGAGACGGTATTCACGTTCTTGAGATACTCGTCCATCTACCGTGATACGCAAAGGAGAATAACCAACCTGCTTCTCCATATAGGTTTGGATTGTGGACTGCATCTGTCCCACGGGCATTGCAATGATTTCATCCGCCAGTTTGTCGAAGTCTTCCTTCTTCCTATAAGTTATACGACCAGAACGAGGAAACCGGTCATCCTTGTACATGTTGTCTCCCAACGCCTTCAGGAGCATTGCGGCCTTGATGAGGTCAAGTCTCTCCTTTCGTATCAAGTCATACTCCCACATCTACCTGCAGCTCAGCTCCACTCAGCTCGCTCAACTTTCTTCCCGTTCGGCTGATTTTACCAATTACGGATTTGAACATTCTGCGTTCTTCCGAAAGAATGACTGATGAGAGTGTCTTGGTTGTTATGCGTGATTTCGAATCTCACAGCATGGGAGGTGCGAATGCAAGAGTCCATTGAAGGAATTGTGGCGATCACGACACACAATCCCGAGACTACTGGAGCCGTTCTATTGTAGTGATTTCTCATCGGTCGTGTAACGGAAGGAAGCAAACCTTGGATTCTCTATGAATACCGATTATGGGCACACATGTCCCATTTCATTATTGACCGTGTATCGCGTCCCATAGTTGTTCTCCTCACGCTTTCCAAGGAAGAGAGTAGAAGTGCGATCGGACGGCACTTCACGAGAATGAGTGAAGTGAAGGATTTGAAGAGCATTGACCTTTCTGTGTGTTTCTTGGGTCGGGACTCACGGTATAGGTTATTGTTGATAATGAGCCGATTGAGATAATCCCTGGTCTATATCTGGGGTCGTGTTTTGCTTCATACAATATAGAAGCGATGAGATCGTTGAATGTGAAGTATATTATCAATTGCAGTGGTCAGGACAATGTGTACCGCAATGTAGAGCCTGGAGTTGTGAGTTACGGGATAGGAGTTTGTGTATTTGCGTGTACGTGTGAAGGATCAAGAAGATTTCAACATTTTGCCTAGCCTATATTACTCACTCGATTTTATAGCAGAGGGCATGAAGAAGGGGTCTGTGTTTGTGTTTTGGTCAGTGTGTTCGTTCCTCCTCATCTGCGTAGTAGCCGCGGTAAATCGAGGTCTGTTTCCACTGTGGCATGTTTTTTGATGGCGTGCTGCGGTATGTCGTTCGATAGTGCAGTCTCCTTGCTGTGTGCGAAGCGCCCACAAATGCGGATTAACGATTGTATTGCTCTGGCGTTGCCTTCACCTGTAGCGTTTTTGGGCCAGCTCCGTTGTTACTATGAGTGTAATTGCTCGGTTCATCTGGCAAGTCAATTGTACTTACTGAATCAGCTATCTGTCCTGCGAGACAAACTGGTTTCGCGGCCTCATCCATATAGTGCGCGCACTCGTTCATCATGACATGTAGAGATCCTTCAGCAGTACAAAGCGTGCATCCCTGCCTACTCGGAATTGTGTCTTCCCATGAAAGAAACATACCGCCTTCCGCTTCCACGCGATATCAACAAGCAGTACCGTTGTCGCTTCTGCCACAGCCCGCTGTTCCGCGTCCACAAGTCGTCTCGCTCCTCCTCTCTCACCCGTAGCATGCTCGATCATCGCCACATCGCGGTGAAGGATCTGGAGACCGTGGACGAGGAGCGCGAGGAGTCACGTCCCCGCACGATCCACTGTCAATCCATCCTCATCCACGATTCCTTCTTCGAAGCGTACCGCCTCACGGGAACCCGAAGCTTCCAGTTGTACACTCCACGGAACAAGATTCGTGGGCAGAGTCAGAGCACCTCACTGGATGGTTATTCTTCTCCGTCCTTGTGTCGTGACAGCAAGAGCGTGTCCTGTGACGACTGCTCGCAGGACAGCGTCAACCCCCGCCCCAGCGCGTCCAGACACTCCGATGCGAAACAGTCGCCTCAGTTCTCCGACTCCGACTTCTCCGTCCAGAACGCGCCCTACCGTCCCTTTTGCTGTTTGGAGTCCGTGTCGCCGGCGCCGATGAACCTCGACTCCGACTACGAGAGTCTGGACCCGTCCAACTCCTCGCATTCAGGTAGCCGTGCGGCGTGTGCGTCATCGTGTAGCCACCTCCTTCCACGGCGAGCTGTCGCGGCGACTCTCCAGTCCCGCGCACTCCACCCTCACCATCCAGCCGCCTCCGGGGTTCGACGAAGCGCGTGCGCTGCGTCTGGAGGGCAAGGAGTTCGGGCTGAGGCGGAGCGCGCGCCCTCCGTCGGGCCTTTTGAGACTGTCACCTCAGCCTTCCGACACACCGTCGTCCCAGCCTTCTGATTCGATGTCCTCTCAGCCTTCTGATTCGATGTCCTCTCAGCCTTCTGATTCATTCTCGCCGCCCTGCGCGCTGACTCTGAATCCCCGCGCGCTCGCGGACGACGACGCATTGAAAGGCGGTCACTTGATGCCTTCAACTCTTTCTCTGTCCTGTCTCCCGAGCGTGCCCATGCGCGCCTCCTCGCTCTGCGTCGAGGACTTCTCGAGTACTTTAGACTCGCTCGGCACGGACGGCTCGCTCAGCTCGCGTCCGTCTTCTGGGAAGTCGGACACCGCGCCCGTTCCCTTGTCGCGGTTCGCCAACGAGAAGCCGTATCTGATCTCGCCCACGCCGTTTTTCGACGACCAGCCTTCAAGCGTGCTGGACGAGGAGTCGTCCCAGAGCAAGGTCCCGCTGTGTCTGGCGATCGATCCGCTGAACGAGAACTACTCTCTGAACAGCGAGTCGTCGCTCGCCTCCTCGCAGATGGAGAGTCCCGTGTCGTCGAAAGAGTGCGCGCCCCCACGAGAGCACCCCAAATCGAGCTCGTCGCATCGCGTGGCGAAGCGTCCGTCGCTGCGCCAGCCCCAGCGAGAGTCGACGCCACAGCCGCCGGTTCTGTTCGACGTCTTCAACGACTTCGCTACGTCGGACCCCACGGACTCGATGGACCCGGGGCTGCCGCTCCAGCGCACGGAGCCTGGTCCGTGCGACGTGTCCGGCGAGGGACTGGTGCAGTCGGACGAGGACAGCGACGAGGGCGTGCTGGACGTGTTCACGGCGGTGAGCGAGCTGAACGATGTGGCGCTGCCGGCGGCGATGAACACGGACGTGCAGGAGATCAGCGTGCGCATCAAGAAGAAGCGGTCGATCTTCGACGACGACGAGGACGAGGACGACGACCTGGACCTGCAGATCCTGTCGGTGTGGGAGTGAGTGATGACGTGTAGTTCGCACTGCGGGAAGAAGGAGACGAGGCGTGCGGAGGGCGCGAGCAAGAGGCAGGAGAGAGAGAAGGGCGTGGGGTGTGACTACGCGTCGATGCGACACCACACCGTGCCATCGCCGATTCCGGACGACTCGTCGTCCTCGTGGGTTTGCGTGGACTCCGTGGAGAAGGCGACGCTGTCTCCACTGCCCGAAGACGCGCGCGAGAAGCCGAGTCGGTATTCGCCCATTTCCGCGAGTGAGTGCGATGTCCCTGTAACTGGAGTTTCCCAGGAGAGAAACCGTTCAGTGGTTTGCTCAAGAATTCCTCCGAAATCTGGAATGTGACGGAAAAATTAGGCGAGCCCTTATCCTTGTTTGTTCATTCTCAAACTCTGCCTACAGTGTTTTCCTGTTATAATCTACTGGGTCTGATAGTGATAGAGATGTCTATATTCGTGCGAAACGCCTGCCGCACGAATTCGTCTCCCCGATTTTGGTCATTCCATTAGTAGTAGGCATTTGTTTGCTTTAGAAAACAGGACTTTTTTATCAATTCCATAAGAAGCTTTCTTCCTCGCTTTCGCTCACTTCACACGCTCGCTTCGCTTCGTTCACTCAGTTCTTCACTTCCCGTAGTACAAAGTGCTCCAAAAGGAGCAGATTGTAGTGCGCCAAGGGAGTCTGCTCTATAACGTAAGACACAATACCCAACCACTTACGGTGATTTCTGAAGCTCTCACACACGTCGCTCTTCTCTTGATCTATCTATGCCATGAAATCGCACCAGAACACGTACTTTGGGAATCACTAACACAAACCATCATGTTCACACTCTATCCCATAAGCCACAGAGAATACATCTCACCTGCAGTAACACTATCCCCGATGAGGCTACCCTAGAATTCATTCTCTACAACTTACTTCTGAACTCTTTCATCTCATCTGCTTGTCTTCTTATAGCTCAGGCTACTCATTACCCTCGAATAACGGCTGTTACTTAACCTCTTTCTCAATTTCAACATCACACATCGAATTTGCAGGTTTTGACCCCAGAAAACCCCCTAAATGGTTTTCGACCAGTCTTCAGTGGTATAGCCACCCTATCCCTCATCATTACCGCAATTCCGGTACCATTCACAATCACATCATGTTCACTCCCAGATGTCTTATCACACAATACAAAGACTAGCCACATGCACTGGATGCTCGGATTCATAGGATTGTTTCCAACCCAAAAAAGAAAATGAATGGTGACGGGTTATGCCCTCATTTCCACTCTATTCCCGTTCTTCCTTCTCCAGTTTCCCTCATTGTCGTTTCATCCTTACCGGCTTCCCGCGGTAATGTGAACGTGATTCTGTTTTGGCACAAGAGACGCAATAGATCTATAATCAGACAGTTATAATGAGAGGAAGAAGTAAGGATCCGGATGTTCAAGAGTTGTGGGACGCATACAATGAGTCTAGGGCAGTGATTAAAGCCGAAGCTGTGAAACTATTCGAGCTCTATCACAAGTTTTGTCTGAAGCATAAGGAGTACCCTAGGAAGGATAACGACTTCTTGGGTTTGTTATTGGTGCCGGCTGTCATGTGTAGCTATGGTGTATGAACAGTTTCAATCGCTAATGGACTTTGATTTGATCTGTAACATCCAGAGAAGACTAGTCACTCGAACTGATGCGTCTTTCCTGTCTAAGGGCAGTCTGCAAGCATGGAGAGATGCAGTAGAACTGCATATTAGTATGATCTTCGACATACTGTGACGGGATAGAGCATTGTGTGGTTCCCACTCCAGTAAAGGAGAAAGACGGTGATCTTTCAGTCCCGGAGACTCCTAGTTTTGACTACATTCCTATTGCAGAAAGGGTAAGGTTTTCTTCATTCCTATCCTGTTTTAGACCGCTATTGATGATCTGCTGGCTTCTATTAGTGATACTTTAAGTGGTATATCCGATAAGGACACGTTATACAAGCGATTGTGCAGGTCAGTTCTTATGGAAAAGGGAGTGAAGCCTGATAACAGTCCTGAGAGTGCTATATGCCAAAGAGCAGCAATTGCTCTTCACCAGCTACCAGGGTGGAATGAGCGGAAGACTGCGCTCTTTCAGTGCCTTCTGTCTGGTATTAAGCTCAAACTGTGTGTCGGGATGTATAGTGTTGGATAATTGCGTAGGATCTTGATGGGTATAAGATGCTCTTCGCTGATAATAAGTACTTTGAATCTCTTCATAAGGATAGTCTATCTAGTACTTCTATGCTTGTCTGCTCATCAGTAGTGTGCAATTGGTTACGCTGTATGAATGCGTATAGAGGAGACCTCAAGTCTTTGTATGACAATCCAAAGTTTGGTGGTTACAAGCCCGTTTTTAGGGGAGATGCTATTGAAGTGCCTGATAACTGGGAATTCCATTTCTATGACGAGAAACGATGTGTCTGTTATCCTCCGTATCCACATAATCATCCTACTTTTGAGCCTTTATTGGGATGCAAGGAGGGAGATCGAGTAACTATTGTGAAGCCCATGATGAACTCTCTTATGGGGCTGAAGAGCCGCGATATGGATACCGCAGTGTCTGAAGAAGAGAATACGGATATGGAATGTGGAAAGCGGATTAGGACTGGAGATGAGCTCTCTATGGATGTCGTGCAAGATGATGACAGGGAGAGTAACTGTGTTAAACGAAAGCCAATATGTAGACAATATTCTCCGTTCCTTTGATCCTTCATACTAGGGTCCTTAGTAGTCTTGTAAATCCACGTATTGATTCAGCTGAAAGATGCTTGTTTGTTCTGTCACAACAACCAGGAGATTCTCCCCCTTCTGTTTCATCTTCAGCCCTCCTACCAGTCTCCTCACCGATAAGAGCTCAACATAGGGAGTACGCTTCATTCCCTCTGCTGACAAATCCACTTGGCGGCAGGAAGTCGTATCACTATCCAACGATAGAGAGATAGTAGGTACTTCGTAACACCACGCTTGGTCATATCTCTTTCCACGGACGATTGAGGACTCGAACGCGACAATGCAATACAAGTGAATGATCTCATTGAAGTCCATCGCAAATGCAAATGCATGTTCATTGTTGCACATCATGTCTCCAGTCAGCTCCATTAGAGGCACCTGCAAGGAACCAAACGATACACCATTGCACGTGCACCTTTTGAAACAGGCCAGCCTTTCGTAATCCGTGTTGGAGACAATACTAATACCACAGGCCTCGGCAAGAAACAGAAGTGATCCAAGAGAAGAAACAGTTCTTGCTTCACCCACACCATTTGCATGCGTAGTAGCAGGGACACCGTCCATGAGTGAGAAGGAAGACTCATCACTATCCACCTTCGCACCTGCAACAAAAGAATCAATCGTGGTGCACTTCTCGATGTCCCACAAAGTAATCTGATTGAAAAGACCATTCCCCAACCACAATGCATCCGACTGATAGTTGAACAGAGTTCTGATTTGAATCTCTTCCTCCGACGTATCACCAATAAACTTGTACACCAACTGAAGCTCGCACGGCTCGTAAACACTGATGCTCTTCTCATTCTTCTCTATCAGCGCAGCAGGGATAGCAGTCACTTCTTTCATGAACAGAGACATGCTTGAATTCTTGGAGTTGATGAAGAGGCCTTTGCACACGAAGTAGCGTCCTTCTATTGCGTAGCAGTCGTTGTCACGAAGAGGCCCAAACGTCATAATCGACCAATCCAAGTGACCCAGCCCATGCGTAGAAGTCGTCATGATGGCGGGATGACTCCTGCTTTCGATCTCGTTCAGCGCAATGTCCAGCAGCTTCTGCTTCTCTTCCACACGCGCGATGGACTGTCTTGTGTTGTACAGACGCTGTGCCACAGTAGACAAGTCGACGAGAAAGCGGACCACCGGAATGTGGCTGTAATCGTAGAGAAGAACCGGTAAGTAGCAGAAGAACAGGACGTGGCGCGGGTGAGTCTTGAGGGAGTTGAGGCTCTCGAACGAATCCAGCGCGCCGTACAATGGACTGTCGTACGGGACAAAACACTGGAGGATGGCCTTCGCGTCTCTCATCAGCGTCTCGGGGAAAAACCAGTAGAACGAGGTGCCGCACCCCGCGACCCTCATCCCACTGCGCTTCATCCCATCGAAGGCGTCTCGTATGTAGTCTTCCTTCAGGGTTTCCTTCTCGAAGAATACCCAAAGGAGCGACGCAGCGACGTTGCCGATGGTGTGCATCATGTCGATACACACGCATCGCGAAGCTGGGAAGCCGAGGTGAGTCGGGAGCGAAACGAAGCCGTTGGAGAAGGCCATGTTTGTTGGTGGCCTGCACTCCTTCTGCTCCCGGAAGACAGGAGTGAAGGAAATCGTCGACGGCGTGTACGGGGTTGTGCCGTCCGCAGCTCCTCGGATGAAGTCCTCTAGAACAAGCAACTTGTTCCAGAGTTCCCCACCGATCTCCCTCTTCGTCAGCCGCTTGATCTCAGCCGCCAATGTTGACACGGCTGCTCCACGCGGGCTCGCGCTGCCGTCATGTCCAACGAGGTAGCTGAGATGGTTGTACCACCTCAGCTCGCTGGTCATCTCCTCGCCCGCAAACGCGCCGTGGAAACCTCGCAGTAATGCTCGATGCTTGTACTGCGTGTGGTTGATACTCCGGTACAGTGATACGGCGATCGGATCGAAGCAGTCGCGGGAGATGCCACACATGCGACAAGGAGAATTCGATGCGTGGTTACCGGCGGAATCCAGCATGTCGTCAGCAGCAGGAGTGTCAGCGCGCATACCAACCACAGCAAACCGAATGTGAAGCAGTTTGTCACCATACGCCACCACAATTCCTTTGTCTCCCTCCTTTCTGGTTTCCTCCAAAACGATGCCCATGATTTGACGCACGTAGCTGTTTGCAGCAGTCTGAGCGCTCTTCCGTTTTTCACCTTCATCAGGCAAAAGCGATGCACTACACTTCTCCATCGGACAGTCAGCGGGGTAAATCGTCTTCTTGGCCTCCCTCACAACAAACTTCTTGCACTTCTTCATACTGTTAACAAAAACGCCGTGCAACTCCGCTCTGAGAGCCTTCACCATGCTGTTCTTCGTCAACAAGCCGCGTGCGTAAACACCCAGATACTTGTCGACTATATCCGTTCTTTCTTTTGTGGCGCGAACAGCGTATTCTCTGATCTTGGCGACAATTGGATCATCCACCACGGTCTCGTCGTCCGGACAGTAGAGAGACGATGGAGAATTCTCGGGTACGATGAACGAAAAGAAGAGCTCCTTCTTTGTTCCCAACATGCACGGAACACCAACCACGTTGAAGGAGAAGAAATACCACGAGTTGTGTCTCTTGCTGCTCTTCGTCATGGCAACTCCATCGCCACTGCAGGTGAAGAACAGCACTCTATCCTCGATCGACCTCGCTCCTTTAAACGCTCGTGGAATGCTGGGCATGCCACGGAATACCGAAGGAAAACCACCACGACGCGGCTTCACGTAGGGCTCGTTATCTCTCTCTGGAAAGAGTAACGCCTTCACCGGATTGATCACGCACTTGGATCGTCCCAAATACTCGACCAGAAGCGTCTCCATCTCTCTCTGCGCGCCATTCACCATTTGACACAGACCGCTGCACTCGCTGTAACTCTTTACCAGGTTCAATACACGCACACAACCACATCCAATGACCTTCAGAACACACCGCAAGTAATAGTAGTACGACTCCTTGTGCTGGGCGGGGATAACGACTGCAGAACTCAACCACTTACAATAGTAGCGGATGACCATCAACAATCGTTCGAAGAGACTCTTCATGGAAGGCTGAAGAGAGTCGACAATGCGCCCATACTCGGTTATGCGCTTCAGCAGTTTTGGACTCTTCATTGAAGACTTCTTCCACTGCTCCTTCATATCTTCATACTCGATGGAGCACCAATCACGCCGAGGACGACTAAGAAGAGCCTCCAGAAGAACGCACAACGATTCGTGATGACCGAGAAGGGTACGCTCTTTTGAGAAATCGGAGTTCTCTTCAATGGTCACTCTGGTGTTGCTGTCATACCAATCCAAACACTCGCAAGCCAATCCACCAGCCAACACGAACTGCGTCTCCGGAAGAGGATTGTATCTCTTCGTCAATTCCAAACCAATGTTCATCAGAGTGACAGCCAAATGATCAATCTCTTGGTAACTGCGAAACTTGGTATTGATTCCATCCAGAAGGTCCCAGTTGCGCGTTGCATCCATCAATACTTGAATCGAGGGGAGAAACGAAGAGGGGAAATACGGAGATGACACTTGACTCAGCACATACAGACTGTTCAGATACCCGAGAGTGTACTCCATGGAACCAACTTGACTTATCATTTTGTAATCACTCTCCAGCTTCCTCTTGCTCACCTTCAAGTCGTCTGCCGTGAGTCCCATGTATCTGTCCAGAATAACGGTATTGTAAACAACATCCGGGTCGTTCTAATCCATTATTCACTCACAAATCTCCTGCATGTGATCCTGTGGTCATAGGCACAGTGTTGACAGGAGGACGAAAGGAGAATGGATACGTGTACTGCATGGCTAGCCGTCTGTCCTGTAATGTCTTCGACAAATCAAGAAGGATTCTATCTAATCCTCAATCCTGCAACCCAGTATTACCAAGTGCTTCCTTGCTCTGTTGAGGTAATGCAGAGATAAGTGCTGCGTCAGCAGTAGTCTCAGTGCGGAGCTGGCTCTCTGAAGCCTCCGGATGCTGAGTACACATAAAACCACCAACATTTGCTGAAGCAGCTTCAATAAGACTCTTCAACACCTCTGAATTGGACTTCTTTGCGCCGTTCTTCAATAAGTCGTTCATTCGACTCGCAATTGAAAAGAAGCCCCATCTCTCAAGCACATCCGCGATATTGCTGGAGACGAGCGGGGAAGTGCGGTTGTTTTCCGCTTCCTTGAGTGCGCTGACCAAGCCACTGGGAGATGTGTACGGAAGCAAGCTCCAAACTCTTGTACGGCACAGCTCGGCGATTATTGCAGCAGGCGGCAGGTAATACACGCACGAATAGAAGGGAACCCTCGCTGTATGCAGACACCATGTCTCGCGCGCTCTGGAAAGAGCCATTTCTCTCTTACCCTCTACTCCATACTGGTAGAGAATACTCTTCAAGTTCACCTCACTCAGACAGCCACGTGTTTTGCAGCAGAGCCACACAGGAGACAGGCACCCGCTCTGCTCACACTCGGGACAGAAAAGCGATGTTGTCTTGACGTACTTGTTGCATCTCATGCACAGCCCCAGCTTTCTCAGCATGTGAAAGACACACGAGTGATTCACAATGCACTTGACAAGTCCATCATAATCCCTTTGCTTCCACTTGAACGAAGCGTCATCCTTGCAGATCGAAGAAATGTACGTGTTGATACCCTTCATCATTCTCTTTCTCTTCTCAATCGACGGAATCAACGTAGACAGCAGAGTGAATAAACCACACATCGCTTCATACTCTTCTCCACCACCTATACCATCACATGAAGGCGGTAACACGTACAATACTGGATGATGTTGTTAATGCGAGCCCATTCTTTCGCAGAATACGGCATGCTGTCTCTGTCAAACTTCTCAAAGGAGAGTAACGACTGGATATCACAATTACACTCGTTCACGTGCTCCCTTCCATCAACAAAGTGCTACACGTTAAAAGAGGAAACGGCTAATACAGTGGACGACTCGGGTAATAGATCTTCGTTGTTCAATGGAATCAGATCAGGTTCGGAAGTGTCCCCATTCTGCTCAATCTCGTCCCTCATTTTATCAAGGTAGGCCAAGAGTTCTTCTGCATTTTCCGCGTGTTCTGATCTAAACATCACTTCCATTGTTAATGGCACACAATAGAGTGAATGACGCTATCAAAGAAGGCGAACAACACAGTTCCGGGACGGATAACGCTGCATTGTAAACGTCCTCCAACATCTCCGCTGATACATTCATTCGCTTAAAGAAGTTCAAATCAGCAATTGGAACGATCATCTTGTAGAATAGCTGTGCATATTGGTTGTTAGGCACAGAACTCGCATCATTGGTATTGCCTATTTCTAATTCACATCAATCATGTCTACGTTCCAATAAGCGCTTAAAACTGTTAACGTCATACATACTCCTACAAATCACAAACTTGTTAACAACTCATGCATTATGGATTTCACCTCACTTTTCTGAGCTGGTGTACCATTGTAAACCTCATCTAGACATAACAAGTGCAGAATAAGGCAACTGTGCTGAGATTCATAGATCACGATAGCGGCTCGCTTCAGTCGCTCAGAAACAGACAGACCGGTGACAGGATTCATTATTCACGATGAAACAGTAAAGAGATACTCTTTAGTATCAACGGTTCCCCCGCAGTCACTACTTCGGAGAATAACGGTGTGTGATACGAGATATAGAATGAAATCACAGGGAGAGAGAACCGATTGACAACAATTACTCCAGTCACTCGCAGAACAGAACCAAAACTAGATAAACGGATTACACACATCACCTAAGAGGGGAGAGACGAGTATGCTGGAGATAGATGGATGACGTCAGATAAGTGCTATACCCCCATCCATGTATCTATTACAAGTGTTACTGACAGTTAGTGAAAGGAGAACAGTGTCATCTAGTGATTGACTCACCCTGCGTAATTCACTCATGAACATTAGGAAACATGAGCAACACTACTAGAATACCACAAGAGATGTACATATATGTCATTGACAGTGTGACTAGTCCCATCGAGGCAAGGAACGGAAACAACGACGATTGTAAATTGGGATACATAAGTATGATCGATTTAGCAACTACTTCATGTGTAATCAATCATCAGATGCACGACACGCAAGAAGTGAAAGAAAAAGGTTAGTAATGGGTGCAACAAAGAAGGAGGGTCACAGATACACAGAAGAGCGCTTCCATAAGGAAGAAGCAGAAATACCTACCCTTCATCCACAACCGAATGGTATATACTATGAAAACCGGTAGTAGCACTAGATTCCAATGCATACAAAGGAAATAACGCTGATTCAAGCAATCACGCATCAATTGCAGAAGAAGCAATAGTCTCATGGCAGTATAACAGTTACTTGTGTACATTATGCATACGCATCCTTCCTATAACGAAAAAACACTTGAAAGATGGAAATGGGTTAGTCTACACAACTAATCAACGATACACTAATCATTACCGATAGAAAGACATATTGAATTGTACAACAAGGACGGAACTGCACTGGAAAGCAGGGACCACATCAAATGAAGACAATCCAAGATATCACAGTAATCTTTGTCATTGTCAATATGCCCCAGTATTGAAAGAGAAATCTAATGGAGAAAACGATAAGGGATACACCTACGAGAAATCACATCATCACCAGTCAACACAGCAGCCTGTCTTACAGCAAATATGCATCTGCTATGTGGTAGAACTCAATACTGCTAGTTTGCGCACGAACATGAAGCAATCTATGTAAATCACAATTCATCATATCCCCAACGATAATATTACATACAATCCTATATAAGCAGTTATAGACCATAACAGGGATAAAGACTCGCTTATATGATTGGTATGTCATGAGTAATTGATCACAGATACTCATGCAGTATACAACTGCATACAACAGCTATCTCCTATATGGCTCACCATCTAATGATAACGGGTCCACGAGAAAAGGCCTACCGCAAGATCAATGATCACGACCACTCAGTAATCCACATATAAAGAGTACAGCACCAATCAGAAGACTTAGCCAATGTTGAGATAGCAATTCCATGCAGTAATATGTAGTAATGAACGAATGCGCATGATGCTAAAGCTGTCCACAATTCTCTCACTGTTTAACTAGCACATACCTTAACGATCACAAACTACTCGCTTCAGTTACATGATATGCATGAATGACAGTGATAGACAGCACTAGAGAATAGGGACTAAAGACATCACTTACTACAGTAACAACAATACAATCACAATGTAACACATAACGACAGTGCAATGTATCACTTACTACTATCAAAGGGAGTAATGATGCGCAATTCATCACATCACTCTTATGAGCGGAGCAATACCATCGATGAGATGGATAATCTTATAGGCATCGCATATATCGACAGAAATTGTCCATTGGATCCCGTAGTAACCGTCTAGTCAATGGAAACTGTAGTTCCCTCTCTCCTCATCGTACAGCAGAAACGCGTATGCTCGTACCGATGTTGGGTCAGAACAAGTCACAACACAGAATATTACTCTCATGAAGGGAGGGACGTCAATTCACTCGCATTACTATAGTTGACACTAAACTAGTACCATGACGTTATTGTATATGCGCTAATACGATTATTGGCATAATAGATGGACAGGGTGATGACAACAATTACGATTTGCACAGGTATAGTGCATGCAATAGAACTCTCGCATATAATACTCGGCAGTAGAAAGCATGCACAGTAACCTCCAAAGCAATAAATGAAGGGAAGCACATCACGTGACGATTACCACATAGAGGCAACGAAACGCAAAAACTATCTAAATCTAATGCTTTCTGAGTAGTACTAAATACATGCGATTCAGTTTCGGGTCACGAAACCCTGCAATTACCAAATGACAGATCCATGAAGTGAACCACTAAATGACTATCATTCATCTGTAGCCAGAGCTGTGTATATGTCATAAATGCAACTGTTACCGTAGCCGGTAGTCATGGCGTCGCGCCATCTCGACCGAAAAGACGAAAACCCACTAATGATAAGCTCATGACACAACAAACAACTTTGCAAAAAATCAGATTTGAAAACGGATTAGCCGTTGCAAAATCAAAAATCGAATACGTGATGTGTAGAATAGAAGAGATCAGGCTCCAGTTACAGGGTGTGTGCTTCATCGAACCGTTGGAGTGGATCATTCAGGAAGTGGTTGACCAGAATAAGGAAGAGTGGGTGGATGCATGGGTGTGTGAGAGCTAGAGGGGAGCTGAAGTGTTGGAATCCAGAGTGTTCGGCTGTGATTGGACAATATGGACTGAATTCGAGTCATATGTACGCGAGCGGTAGGTGCATCACGTGTAGTTGCAAGTGCGGCTATTGTCAACACTCGTTCTTCTGCATTGACAAAGAATGTATAGTGTAATGTTTGCTATCTCATGGGACTGTTTCCTAACAACCAGGGCAAAATGACACTGATTTAGCCACCGCGGAGTGTTTGCACGAGGAGAGATGTTCTGCGAAGGAGCTCTTCGTCCTCCTCGTCCTCCAGAGAATTGACCAGGTCCTCGAAGTCGATCAGGATGCTTCCGGCTCCAGTGAGAAGCACCGAGAGAACTCCCAATTGCGCCTTTTGCAACTACGCGTTACCACAGCCACGCAACTCGCATACCTGAAGGGTACAGAGACGCTTCGACTGTTTTGCCAGCTTCATGAGCTGCGTCACTCTCTGGTTTTTCACCATCATTTCAGGGAACGCCAGATTGGCGGTACGCAGTGTCGGCTGTGCCTTCATGAACATGGAAGGAACGCCCTTCCTATTCATCAACACCCCTCCCCTTCTCCTACACGGCTCCCGTGCGAAGGGCCTGGAAACGGCCGAAATTACGGGAAAATGACGAGAACGCGGCGCGAGACATCTGTTCTATCTAAGAATAGCAGTTCAAAGGAAGTGGCAAAAGTAGCCACGATTTTGGTTCTTCCATGAGAGTGGTCAACCGAGTGGAATATGACGTCCAGATTGCATGTGGCATCGACTGGGAGGTGTGGGGAGGTTTTCAGGACATGTTCAATCCCAACGCACTCACAGCGATTACTCCACCGTTTTGCTTGTTTGACCTTCTTTCACTCCCGAATGGTCATTCCAGCCAGAAAGGAGTCCATTCCAGCCCATCTGGGAAGCTGTTCTGTTCACCTCCCTTACGGAACGTGTAAGATGAAATTCCTGACAAGGATACAACGAATAGGAAGAGAGAATCGAATGAAGAGAGAGGAAGGGCTGGATGCCATTTCCGATTATTTACTCCCTGTTCAAATCGATCCAATTCCAAGGAGGCCTCCCCTCCAATTCACCCTTTTCGATTCAGTCACCAAAAACTATCTTCACAGAAGTAAGTAGTGATATTCCCGTTTCTGTTCCCGGCCAATTGCCTCTGGGCATCTTTGTTGTCGTTTTGGCAGAGTAGTTCTAATACTTGCTCTAGAGGTACATAATGTCTAAGGCTGTTGCTAAGTTCTTCCCCGTTGAAGCTCCTGCTCCCGCTAAGGTGAACCCTGCCAAGCTGCGCTCCACCATTACCCCCGGAACTGTGCTCATCATTCTTGCTGGTCGCTTTGCCGGTAAGCGTGTTGTGTTCCTGAAGCAGCTTCCTTCTGGACTTCTTC
>ERZ1106948.335-NODE-335-length-23511-cov-38.296982_pt1 | contig 23511 bp, 34 predicted proteins | sample MGYA00403673_ERZ1106948 | MGnify/ENA primary metagenome ERZ1106948 (study PRJEB35170, sample SAMEA104062409) | human gut metagenome | biome: human gut; feature: human-associated habitat; material: faeces | place: Denmark | collected 2012-05-07 ...
CCGCGATGAGCGAGGTGTTCAGCTCGCCGTTCTCGTCGTTGAGGTGCTGCACCGCTTTGGTCAGCTGCTCGTTCTCCTTCTGGAGGGTGGTGAGTTCCGTTTGGAGGGTGGTGAGTTCGTTTTGGAGTGTTTGCATGGACTGCTCCTTCTCGCTCTGGAGTCGCTGGATGGTTTCGTTTTCGCTGGCAGAAGCATTGTTGCGTTCTTCAGTGATTCTCTTCAACTCTTCTTCCAAGCTCGTCTTCTCCTCGTTTGCCTTCTTCAGCGCCTCTTCTAGTTCTGCATTCTTTTCTGTCACCTTCTTCATTTCCTCCGTCTCTTCTGACACCTTCTTCACATCCTCTCCCATCTCTTCTGCCACCTCCACTTTGCTTTCATTCGCATTCTCTCTCATCCTCTTCAACTCCTCCTCCAACTCGCCATTCCTCTCCTTCAGTCTCTCCAACTCGCCCTCCAAATCCACCCCATTCTTCTCTTCTAATGCAGACTTCAACGCGTCCCTCTCCTCGCACACTCTCTTCAACTCCTCCTCACTCTTCTCAAGCCGAACCTTCAACTCGTTCACTTCGGCCTGCTCCGACGCAGCAGATGATTCCTCCTTCTTCTCAAGCTGATCCTTCAATTCCTGAATCTATTTCATCACAACAACTCACAGAAATCACCTCAGACTCTCTATCCGCATACTGCACCTTCAGATCCTCAAAGGCGTGCTTCATCGCCGTTGCCTTCACAACAATCGTATTTGCCTTCTCCAACTTGGCCTTGTACTGCTGAATCTACGGAATCAAGAAAGAAGCGCATTCCGACCTTCTCGAGCAATGTCTTGCAATCTATCCATAACGCAACACTACTTCACGTACTGTTCTGAAGGGACTCATTCTGCTCCTTTAGACTCTCATTCGCTTCGCCCTTCTCCTTTGCTAACTGTTCGACTTGAAGACGCAGGAAACTCAACTGCACATCACTCTCCTTTCACAATTCGCTACTTCCTTCTCACATTCCTGATTCTGGGAGACCAAGCGTTTCACTTCCTCCTCTTTACTCTCCAATTCCTTCCTCAATGTCGATTCCTGCGATTCTTCATTCGCTGGAGTCGTTGCTTCAGTAGTTGTTGGTTTGGGAGTAGACGCAGTATCGTCTGATAAGTCTATTCCAATTACTCATGCAACGAATAGGCATACCCAAATCATCGTCTAGCTGGAAAGCATCACCAACCTGATCATCCTCGCCCTTTCCACTCTCCTCGTTTTCCCAAGACAGTTTCGACAAAAACATGATTCCAACCACACAATGCGGAGTCGCTCACTGTCAAACAATGAGTACTCCAGTATCCTCTTTCCGTTTGGATGTGATCGTTTAGAATCTGTCATGGCTGAAAACGGGTTCGAGCTACAAACAGCCGGAAAAGAGACCGCAGCCCGTCGTTTCTGAACATGGTGACCTTCATTGCATTGAATCTCACAGCGTAGAAGAGGGACTCAAATGGGAAATGATGGAGAAGAGAGAAGAGTAAGCCCTCTTTCATGCTTCGTTTTGTCACCTTCTAGGCGTCAATTGAATCAAATCGTTGAGTCCGACTATTTGTGAGGGGATGAGCATGCTTTACTAAGGAATAGGGAGGATGAGGACAACGACAATAGAGAGCAAGAACCTGCCTCCCCGATGGAAGTGGACCATAGTAGCATATCACGGTCAAAGGTGGAAGAGGTGTTGCCGTTGGATAGCTCATTGGGTGTTGAGGATCGCTCTGGAGACAGGGATAACATCATCGTGGATTCCATGTACAGCGGTGATATGTGCATGTAGGTGTGTGTGCTCATTCTGATGGGAAGCTACCGAAAGCCCAAAACGGTTCTCGGTTTCTCGCTCCTCCCCGATTTCATTCAGAATCAAATACGAGAACAGCAGAGACGGCAGCATTGGACTCGCTACTTCCTTGATGTTTCCCCTCCTCTCTCCATTAACAGCTAGTCTCACATGAACGATTTGTCGACGGTCACGCGCAGTTTCGCTTACGACTCGATCCGCATCGACAATCAGCGACGCCACATTGGCGTGAACTACATCGCGGACGGCCACCACCCGTTTGACAAGGCGCTGCTTGAGGAGTACGGAGATTGCATTGCCATTCCGTTGGTTTTCGCGAATCACGTGATTCCTAGCTACATCCCCCTTCCCTCGCTCTCCAGTGATTCCCACGTATTTAGCCGCGTGGAAATCCACGAACAGCTCATCAAACAGTGCATGGCGGAAGTCGATGCGAATCCGCTGAACCCTGAGTCGTGGATGAAGTACATTCAAATCTACGAGACGTTTGCCGAGGAGGCGGAAACGAGAAAGGAGAGAATCAGCATGCTTCAGATGGAAAACGAATTGCTGAACGATGCGCTGAAGAAACTTCCCAAAGACCCCAAACTGATAAACGCAAAGATCAACGTGCTCATCAACGTATTTCTTCTCGAGTGTGCTGAGGAATAGCTGAAGACTGGAGATGAATTGAACAATGAGCTCTTCACCCTCCTTCTGCAGAATCTCGACAACGGAGTAGTCACATCCATTTAGCTGAACGATAGGACTTCGTCATCACCTACCTGAAGCACATTCTGAGCCACCTCGCCTCCTACTCCGTTTTCTCATGTCCTTCTTCTCACCCGTAGTATTCCTCTTCGCTCCGCCTCTTCCAAGACATTCTGATGAAGATGAACACCTTCTACTAGTTCTCCTCCTCGCTCTCCCTCACCTCTAGCACGCTCGTGCGCTCTGGCGCCAGCGAGGTGGCGATCGCGGACTACCAGCGTCAGGAGCTCGCCGTGCTGTATTTGGTTCTTGTCGTTCTTCTCTCTCACTCGCAGTTCTGCTGCGTGGAGCGCGTGCGAGGCTCCTACCACCGCGGTCTGCAACTCCTCCAACTCCTGTTTGAATTCAACATGAACGTGTGTGCTGTGATTCCCCTCTCACTGTAGCCGCCACCACTCACCAAGTCCAAATCACTCCAGTACAAGCGTCAGGTCTTCCAGCCCTACTTCGTCTCGCAAGCCGCGTCGCTCGTCGGCCACGACCAGTACGTCAGCTGGAAGGACTGGACGGAGGCGACGCTGGTGAAGCTGGGCAAGATCGACCACGCCTCGGCGAGTTCGAGCGACTACTCCGTGAGCGAGGCGATGGACGCGTTGCTGAACGCGATCGACTCTCAGTCCAACAAACAGTTTCTTCGTACGGGTTCTCTCTTGCTGTGACTGTAGTGACGGAACAGCCGCCGCTCACGCCGTGGCCCTGTCACGTACCGACGCAGAAGGAGATCGAGGACGCGCAGACGGAGGGCGTGGCGACGCAGCTGCAGGAGACGGGCGTGTTGAACTCGGAGGACATTCAGATGGTGTACTCCACGGTGCACGGGTGAGTGTTGATGGTCATGAATCACTGAACAGATACCGCATTCCGGTGCCGAAGAAGAGCACGGAGAAGGACTACTACGCGAAGATCCTGAACTCGATCCGCGACATCGAGAGCGACGAGGTGAAGCAGGCGAGGAAACAGCGTGTGCGCGTGCAGCGCATCGACAACGACGACCTGTTTGTGAAGTGCGTGTGCGTGGGTGGTGTAACGTGCAGCTGGCTCAGAGAGGAGGACTTCGACGACATCACCGCCTCCTTCGAGGACGACGGAAACACCCGCGGTTTTGTGTATTCCGATATTCAGGACTTCTTCATCAATCTCACCGTAACGCCCCGACTCCTTCCTTAACCGTAGCCGTCCGTGTCGCAAGATCTCTTCCTTCTCCTGCTGGAGTACCTGGGCGTTTCGTTGCGCACCAAGTGGTTCCCTCTGTTCCGCCGCGTGCGCGAGATCACGATGGTGAACGACGAGGGCTGGTTCGCGCTGCTGCAACCGACTCACGGCGTGCTGCACGAGCTCTCCGAAATTCCCTCTGTTTTCGTCACTCCGGAGTTCATGAATGACGGTCGTCGCCAGCACCTGGTCGTGCTCTGTCGCCACACTCATCGGTAGGTACGCAACCTCTTCCGCTGGTACGCGCGCCACACTCCCTCGCCCTCCGTGTCCATTCTGCTGTCTCACAGCCAGGTCGAGGCGTTGCTGGCGAAGAAGGGTCGGTGTGTCGCCCTCGCGTGATGAGTAGAACTGAAGGAGAGCGCGGAGGAGGCGGCGCTGGCGGTGGCGAAGCAGTACATGCGACTGCCGGCGTTCCGCAACGACCTGCGCTTCTTCCTGAACTACATCGATGTGAACATGCAGTTCGACCGCTTCGAGGAGGCGCGGCGTGTGGTGCAGGGCACGCTGGGACTGCTGCCGCGACTGGGCGCGTCGGCGCAGCGGTGGAAGGCAAGTGTGCTGCGACGGCTGATTCAGATGCGGATGGAGGAGGCGTGCGAGCGCTGCGTGGTGGCGGTGGACGCGCGTCGAGAGACGGTGAAGTTCATCGCGGAGGAGACGGTGGCGGAGCTGACGCACACCATGTGCGATGTGCTGAACGAGCAGAAGCAGGACTTGGAGCAGCTGGACCGAAGGCTGATGTACCTGCTGACGCTGGAGGGGGACCAGTTGAAGGCGACGGAGTACGCGGAGGCGAACGGTGCGTGTGCGTGGAGTGAATGACGCGTAGAGAGTCACTGCGTGTTCTACGACCTGGCGTTCCTGCTCCTCCACCTCCAGTACTGGCTGAAGGGCGTGGAGGGCGTGTTGCAGGGTTCCTCGCTGTGCTTCCGTTGTCTCCAGCCCTCTGACACTGTGATTTACGTACGTATTCTCTGTGGGTTTCACCCTAGCCTGTGAACCACCTCGTGGAGAAGCTTCACGCCTGTCGTCTCGCCATCCTGTACCAGCACTCGCTGCTGCTCACCGCGTCCAACGCACACCTCCACGACGCGTCGCAGCCGGCGATCCAGACGCAGCGTTACTTCACGCCGCAGGTGCGCGACAGTCTTCTGGTCCCGAAGGAGGTGTTGAGAAAGGAGGTGATCAAGGCACTTCGCGACTGCCCGAATAACGCCCTGTTTATGGCACTGCTGTGCAAGTACGACAATGAGAGCATTTTCGCGGGAGTGAGCGATCGGGTTTTGTGTGATGGCTAGCCGCTGCAGCAGTACTTCAACGTGTACGTGAAGGGCATGGAGAACGCGTTCATTCTGCCCGAGAACAAGCCGTCGGAGCGGATGGGTCTGTTCTTCGTGTACCTCAACACGCTGATTCTGCTGAGGAAACAGCAGTGCGCGAGTCGGGAGGGGGAGAGCGAGTTGCCGGACACGCATTTCGTTCGCTGTGGGTTGGAATGAGGCGATGTGATGATTAGCATTGTATGACCGACTTCTGCGCATTCCGTATTTGAGCAGCAGTATTGTGTTGTGGAGGAGCTATCTGTATTACGAGTACTACTGCGGCAACTACAACAACGCGAAGCACGTGTTCTACAGCGCCATTAACAAGTGTCCGTACTCGAAGGTGCTGTGGACGGATGCGATTCGAGTGCTGCGTCCGCTGATGAAGAACGAGGAGATTGTGAACGTGATCGCGTACTGTCAGAGCAAGGACATTTTCATAAACAACAATCTGTCGCAGGAGTGCGTGTGTTTGTTGAAGGGAGTGAGGTGTTGAGGGGAAGGGTGGAGTGAAGGAGTGGAGTGAAATATGATGAGAAGTGACGAAAAGCAACACTCACAATCATCATGAGCACCCGCTTGTTCGTGAAAAACATCCCCAAGCACGTATCGGAAGATCGCTTGAAACAATTCTTCTCGCAAAAGGGCACTGTGACCGATGTGAAGATACTGAAGAGGAAGTGCGTTTCTTTTGCACAGTTCATAACCCTGTAGTGGCAACAGTCGTCAGATTGGATTCATCGGCTTCAAGAACGAGGAGGAAGCGAAAGCGGCAATGGCCTTCTTCAACAACGCCTATTTGGACACATCGAAGTTGAACGTGACCATGGCAGAGGCAGTAACCGATTTATGAGCGAGAATAATGGTTTAGAAGGGAAGTGTGCAGGCACGCCCTTGGAGTCGGTACAGCAAGGGCAGTTCTGCGTACCTTCGTCTCCACCCCGAGGAGAAGGATGCGATGAAGAAGAAGGCGTCAGAAAAGGAGGAGGAAGTGAACGAGGAAGAGGAGGACGAGGAGACGAAGAAGCAGAAGGAGATGCAGAAGAAGAAGGGTTTGCAACGAACGGGGAGGTGACGGTGTAGCTCAAGAGCTGCAAGAGTTCTTGAACGTGATGAAGAGCCACTCCACGAAGAAGACGTGGAAGAACGATGAGGTGACACAGCCGAGTGGGAGAGGTGTGGAGTGATGATGTGTAGTTGAATCGGGCTCCGACTCGAATTCCGATTCGGACTCGGATTCGGACTCAGATGTATACCAGGACATCCCGGGCGATGGAGTGCAAGCAAATCATTCCGATTCAGACTCCGATTCGGATTCCGATTCAGATGAAGAATCGATGAAGAAGGCGGCTCCTAAGGTCCCAAAGGAGTCCAAAGAGCAAGCGGCAGCCACGGCAGAATCCGACGTGGATGACATCATGGAAGAAGGTCGCCTGTTCATCCGGAACCTGCCGTACTCGTGCACGGAGGAGGAGATCCGCGACTACGCGAAGCAATTCGGGGACATCGTGGACATCTTCATCCCGCTCAACGCGGAGCGCAAGAGCAAGGGGTACTGTTTCGTGACGTACATGTTCCCCGAGCAGGCGATGAGGGCGATCGAGGTGCGTGGTGTGGTGGTGGCATGATGGTGCAGAAGATGGACAAGAGCGTGTTCCAGGGCCGCGTGCTGTCGGTGGCGATCGCGAACGTGAAGAAGGAGGAGTACAAGAAGATGGGTGCGTGTTTGACGCGGCAGTGAGGTATAGTGCATCGCGCGCACACGTTCAAGGGCGAGAAGTACCTGAACAAGCGTCTGGAGGAGGTGAACAACACGAGCTCGTGGAACAGCATGTACCTGAACAACACGACGGTGATGGAGGTGATCAGCGCCAAGCTGGGCGTGAAGAAGAGCGACATTCTGGACGTGGAGAGCGGGAACATGGCGGTGCGCGTGGCGCTGGCGGAGACGGAGGTGCTGGAGGACACGCGGAAGTGGCTGGAGAGCGAGGGGGTGAAGATCGAGGTGTTGGAGGTGGGTGTGGTGAGATGGGTTGAAGGGTAGGCAGTGGCGCGTGGCGAGAAGGTGGCACGCAGCGACAAGGTGATTCTGGTGAAGAACTTGCCGTACACGGCGGAGTCGAAGGAGCTGTTGGAGCTGTTCTCGCAGTACGGCGAGGTGGCGAAGCTGGACATGCCCGATTCGCAGTACGAGTTGGTGCGCACGAGTGAGGTGTAGTGTGATCGCGCTGGTGTTCTTCTCGGTGCCGTCGGAGGCGAAGCGCGCATTCAACCATCTCAGCTACCGCAAGTACCAGCACACGCCGCTGTACCTGGAGTACCTGCCGACGGGGCTGTGGAGTGGTGAGTGCGTGTGGGGTGGTGTTAGGAGTAGAGAAGGAAGTGAAGGTGGTTGAAGAGAAGGAAGAGAAGAAGGAAAGTGAAGAGAAGAAGGAAAGTGAAGAGGAAACAACCCGCAAGAGAGAAGAACCGAGCGAGACGCACACGGTGGGCGAGGAGGCGGAGAGCACGACGCTGTACATCAAGAACCTGAACTGGAAGACGACGGAAGAGGGCATTCGCGGACTGTTCGGCAAGGTGGAGGGACTGAAGAGTGTGACGCTCCCGAAGAAGAAGGGACCCAACGGAGAGCTACTGCCCATGGGATTCGGCTTCGTGGTGTACGAGAATCGGCAGCAGGCACTGAAGGCGCTGAATCGCTTCAACGAGAAGGCGCTGGACGGACATGTGCTCCAGTTGAAGTTCTCGGCGAGAAAGGACGTCGTGACGACCAAGAAGCGCAAGGTCACGGAGGCTGGAAACGAGGGCAACACGAAGCTGCTGATTCGCAACATTCCCTTCGAGGCGACGCGCAACGAGCTGCGGGAGCTGTTCGGTGCCTACGGACAGCTGAAATCGCTGCGCCTGCCGAAGAAGTTCGACGGCACTTCGCGCGGCTTCGTGTTCGTGGAGTACCTGTCCGCGGACGACGCGAAGACGGCGGTGAAGGCGCTGTCGAGCACCCACTTGCTGGGAAGGAAGCTGGTGGTGGAGTATGCGAGGGAGGAGAAGAGCGTGGGATCTGCGAACGAGTAGTTGTCCTTTAGATTTCTTTAGCGCGCTGTTTGTTTTCCAAACGAAGAACGGGAACAGGATTAAGGTGGTAGTGAACGAGTTGCCGAAGAGCGAGGACGAGTGGCGGAATTCCGTGCGCCCAATCAGAGAGGTCGTGTGGACTGTGGCGTTCATCCTCACACTATTCCTGACTCGTTGGTCTTGAAAGTATGTCCAGTCCCGGAAAATGGATAGCTACGTCTCCTCCTATGAAGAGACCCACTAGAGCGTCCTTGTTGGGCACGGGCGATCCCGAAGAGCCGGAGAGACTGTATGTCCCTCCGCCAGCCCCGAAGCCTGCCCCAGCGGTAAGATCATGGTTTTGAGCGGTAATAGGTAGAAGAAGCCCGCTATGGCGAAGAGCGAGAGGAACTCGCTGATCGTTTCGATCCTCTCGATTGCGATTAGTATTCCCGCCCTTATTGGTGCGTGATGTTGGCCCGCCTTGCTCGTGGTGTTGATTGGCGGTTCTCTGACCGCCAGCGCGCGCGCCATGGGTCATTATCTCTCTCTCGGCATGACAGTAGTGATGATGCTCGGTCTGAGCATCTACGTGTATGAGCACCGCAGAAAGCTGCCCGCTTCGATGGGTTGTTGGAAGAAGTGGGGTCCTTTCGTGCTGATGGTGATTGCTTCTGTGCTGGTGAACCTGGATCCGCTGAGACACTGTCTCCAGGATTGGGAGGTGTGGGAGTCTCCCGGTTCCAGCGAGTACCGTCAGAAGTGCCACATCGAGAAGTACCGTTGCTTGTCCCCCCTGGGTTGGTGGATGACGGTGGTGATGACGTACGTGGGCTTCACGCTGTTGTTGATCGCCGCCTTCTGGAACGCGAACATCATGGACAAGTGCGCGGCCATCAAGGACCAGTGGAAGGCACTTCGTGGCAAGAAGTAATTGTCGCGTTGGGATGTGCGTATCGTCGAGTAGTAGTGTGGGCAGTCAGGGTGGGAGTGCGTGAGTCATGCCACGCGCTCCGACTTGTTGGGCTCGTCTTTTTGGACACGAAGGCGAGTTGCGACTCAAGCAAGGCGATTCGTCGTTGCCATGATGCGCTAAACAGTAAACCAAAGGTGTTTAGGGCTGAACAAACGACGGAGTCGTACTCTTGGGAAGCGCTGTCCACCCGTCCGTGCTCGGTGAGAAGTGCATTGTATGTTTATGTGGGGTGTTTGTTGGAAAGGCGTTGTGATTGTTCACATAATCCTTCCTATCGTTTCGTTGTGATTACCATGGAACCGTCCTACTACTATGGTACCCAGGAGGAGAGAGAAGAAGGGTTTGGGGAGAATGGCGTGCGTGACCGATAGATGGGATTACTTGGCACTAGACAAGACGTCAACGGATTTGATTCGAGTGAGGCGAGTAATACGGGACGAAAACGATGTGGGAGTGGAGAACGAGCCGTTGTGGATGATTGAGTGCGATTCTGATTACATTCTGAGATGTGACACTTTTGCGGGGAGATGGGATGAGATTTGGGTATTGTGTTGGTCGTCTGAGTGAATAGTAGTCCGTGACGGAGTACTGTTGTTGCGGAACGATTGCAACGTATTTGGGGAACGGAAATCGGTTGAGCGAAGATGAGTTGAGAGATGTGGTGAGCTGCTGCTTGTTGGGGCTGAGATACCTTGATGGGACGGAGGGCGTTCCTGGAGTAATTCATGGAGAGGATGGATGAATCGTAGAACACGGGCCAGCAGAATCTGCTCATTTCGGAGAGCGGTTTAGTGAAGCTGGGCGACTCCGAGCTGGACGTATGGGCAGATCACTCCTATTCGAAGCGACAACGCGTATGCAGTTCTCCCATGTACATGGCGCCCGAAGTGTACGAAGGTCATGGCTGTTTGAAGAGCGCTGTGTGGTCGTTGGGAATCAGCATCATTGAGATGGCTGAAGCGAGGAATCCGTTTGCTGGGCGTAGTGAAGAAGACATGAGGAGCGGTCAGCCGCCTTGTCTTTCTTCGTCAGAGTGGTCAAGTGACTTAGTTGACTTTGTGAAGAAGTGTTTGGTGAAGGACGTGAAGGAGAGGCCCGAAGTGGAGGAGTTGCTGTTGGTGAGTGTTGTGGTGATGCGTTGAGAGTAGCACCCGTTCGTGAAGGAGGCGGTGGAGCGAATCGAGAAAGAAAAGACATCTTCGTTCATTCAACAGATCCAGCGCAAGTGTTTTCCGTTCCCGTCGAAGCGTATTGTGGACTCTCAGCACCACTACTTCAAGTTTGAGTATGAGAAGAGCCGCAGCCAGTTCCGGGTCGTGAAGGGCGTATCGAGAGTGAATGACAACTTCGTTGTTTGTCTCAGCCGAAAGGAGCTGGTGGTGGCGGACGTGGAGAAGAAGACGTTGGTGAACGTAAACCAGGTGGATTTGAAAAGAGTGAAACACAATGAAACACTTGACTTGAGTGTGAACGGAGAGCGTTGGGAAGGCGATGTGTTGAATGGCAAACCGTATGGCTGGGGCGTGTTGTACGACAAGAACAACCGGAGAGCGTACGAGGGTTTTCGGATGGGCGAGAAGAATGTGTGTTACGGCACCAGTTACTACGCAGATGTCTTAAGGGTTGAGTACGAGGGCGAGTGGTTCGGTGGAGAGCGCTGGGGACGCGGCGTTCAGTACGACCGGAATGGTGACGTTGTGTTTGAAGGGGAGTGGCTGGACAACAAGCCGCTGAGTCAAAGAGTTGGGATCACCCCGACGAGTGCTGTTCTGCACAATCGTATTGAAGAGTTGGTTGTGAGCGACGGGTGTTGCAACGGAGAGGAGTGGATTACTTTGGACCTGCGTGTGGCTCCTTCGATCAAGTCACTGACGGTGGGCAACGATTGCTTCATGGTTACGAGTGAAGTGGAGATTGTGGGATTGAAGGCGTTGGAGCGTGTGGTGATTGGGGCGAGCTGCTTCTGCAAGCAGGTGGGTTGGTGGAACAAGCACTATCGTTACTTCCATCTGAAGGATTGTCCGAAGTTGAAGGAGTTGAAGATCGGTGCCAATTCCTTCCTCTTGTATGATGAGTGTGTGATTGAGAACGTGGACGCGTTGGAGGTGATTGAGATGGGCGAGTTGAACGAGAAGAGTAGTGTTTTCGTCAAGGCTCGATCCTTGGAACTGAAGAGTGTTCGACTGTTGTGATGATGATGATCAGATTTGCTTTCTCTCAAAACACTGAAGTGTGGTGGAAGCGCATTTGGAGCCTGTTCTCGTGTTGTGTTTGAGAGTGGCTGTTGAGTCTGCGAGTGACTGAATAGACTTGTTTGCACTGACTTCCATCCAACTGGGTCAGGCCGCATTCCAGTTCAATGGAAGATCTGATTCACTGACAATGCGAAGTGCTTTCAAGACGATGTGTTGATGGAATAGACCTGCCCAGACTCACCACTCTCACAAGTGCCGGTTCTTCCTTCGTGTATCCGAATTCTGTCACTCTTGAGAGTGATTCACACGACACGTGCAATGAGGCGTAGACATGCCCAGTCTCACGAATGTGAGTCTTCCCGATGCGTTCTTCGATAGTTGGGTGTTCCACTTCTCAGGTTCGTATTGTGTGCGCGAAGCGAGGATTAGACATCGGCGCCTTGCAGGACCATCCAAACTTCCCGCTTCCCCTGCCAGGGGCGAATGCGTTGAATCTTGCCAGTCTTGTGTCGCTGGATGCCACGGTGTCGCAGATCCTTGTGGACAGTTGTGTGAGTGATCGTGATCTGACGGTGCTGGACTTGACGCGATTCTCGCAGTTGCGGCGACTGGTGATCGGCGACAACTGCTTTCAGTTCGTGAAGGAGTTGAGGCTGATCGGGTTTCAGGAGCTGGTGAGTGTGAAGATTGGGTGTCAGTGCTTTGCGACGAGCACTTACTATATGAATGGGGATTCGAGGTGTGATTTCTACTTGAAGAACTGTCCGAAGCTGCAGTATTTGACTATCGATGGCTTCTCTTTTGCCAATGCCTCTGTGTTTGAGATTGAGAACGTGGATGCGTTGGTGGAGATTGATATGGGCGACGTGGATGAAGAGAGTATCAACTTCCAAGATGCTTCGCTGCTGTTGAAGAGTGCTTGAGTGTGGGGGTCATTAGGGTTAGATTTGCCTTCTCTCCGACGCCTCGTCTTTGGCAAAGGAGCGTTCTCGCGTTGTGAGTGTGCTGTGTTTGAGAGTGATTGATCGTCGTGTGAGTGACTGAATAGACTTGCCTGAACTACGGTCCATCAAGATGGGTGACGGCTCTTTCCTTCTTGAAGATATATGTGGTCGCTCGACATTGACAATGCGAAGTTGTGACTTGATGGTGAATTGATTGACAAGACCTACCCAAACTACACACGCTTACGGCATATACTGAAAAGGATTCATACAGAGAGGATAGATTCACGTTCCATTCTCCTTATCACATCACTCTTGAAAGTGATTCCAATTGCCTGTACAGTGAGGTGTAGATATGCCTAATCTCACCGATGTGACTCTTCCAAAGAATCCATTTCGTGGTAGGAATAAAGTCATCATTAGAGGAGGTAGTGACTCCATTCCTCCTTCATGTGTAGACATTGGGGATCTTCAACGGTTCTTCCGTAGAGTATGAGTTGTTTGTGCTATACACTCACGTTGATTATCATTCAAGTACTGTGGAAGACAATCCGCGTCACTTGACAAACAGAATATCCATAGAGAATGTGAGCAACAAACAAATCCATAACAGGGAATCATATTCTGTCAGGGAGACTCGACTATCAATATGGATGTCGAGCCCTTGATGAACGTCCTGGAGCGTTTTTACCAGGAGTACTCCGCTCCTGAGACAGATTACTTCAGGGAATATGGAAAGGGAGTGTTTCCCATCCCGAAGGAGAGAGTGGAGGAGATATTATCCCCGAGACTGGAACTGTTTCGCATGAAGCTCTCTCGTCTGCGGCAGCTCTTCAACGACCCTTTTGAGGTAGTAGGAAACAAGAGAGTACAGGGTTTCATTAGAAGCCTTGAGCCGGAGCTCTCACAGTTCATTATGATAGGAACTACTAGGAAAGGCAGACGCTCATCAATCGAGCCAAGTCGCAGGCGCTGCTTTATACGAAGGAGAGAAGAATGCGCATTGGGACTAGAATCACTTAGGATAGGAAAGAAAAGGGAGGAAGTCACCCAGAAGGAGAGTAACGCTCGTTATCCATCTTCGTAGCTCGTAAATAGATTGAAATGGAAGTATGGCAAGCGCATATTCCAAAGTGAACAATCTTTTGAAGGTTGTGTCTTGTGTGTATTCCGTGCAACCAATCAGAATCAAGCACGCTTCTTCTTCAACTCCACTCTGAAGAATGAAGCAAAACCGTTCCATTACCCGAAATACATAGACAGAAGAGTCAGCAGAACACAATCCCAGAAAACCGCCTTCATTCATCCAAACACTTTCCTTCTCATTTCTTATACTCCAAGCACTACAGTAACTCCATCCTTGCTTTCCCACAAACAATCCCGCATCGATTCTCATGGAACCCCTCGTCTCCCTTCAAGCGCAAATAGATGAGGACGTGAATCAGTTGCGAGAATTGAAGAGCAAACTGAGGACATCCGTTGCAAGAGAAGAATTGGAGAAGTGTATCCAGGGTTGTTTCGCATTCATTCCCTATAACCCAAAGAGATCACTCAAAGAAGTCATTCTCAAGAGAATCCTGTCAATGGGACTCCGCTTGTGAAACGAGTCATTGAAATACTCCTGCAGAATCGTTTCCCCTTCCTCATTACAATCACTCTGTAGGATTCAGATTCTGTGGTAGATTGGGTGAACATGCCACAAATGACCCCAATCTTCTCACAGAAATGCTAACAAAGGAGGGCAGAAAGATTACTTTCATGTCAAACGAACAGTTTCGTTCAATTCGTGTTTTGTGCTCGTTTCCATGTTCACCTCTAGCTATCTGTACAAAACGGATCTCTGTTGGTAGAATCCGGCGACAATTCCTGTCTTCTTTCAGAGGATACAGGAGATGTGGAGGCACAGCTTCAGCCGTTCATTGCAAGTGTGCAGAATCGTCGTCCGTATCCAAGTGAAGCCAATCCCACCTCCAACCAAGGATCCTTGTCATCACTTCGCGTGCCTTCCAGGACATCTCCTTTTGATGCAGATCGCATTCCAGGAATGGGTCCTGGAGAGGGAGGGAGGTGATCATCCAGAGTGCTCGTAATGAGTAGTCTTCTTGGTCCGCACTCCTTTCACCCCCATGGTTACTTTGACGAGAATGGAAATCGCATAGACGGAACGTACATTCCTGACGGAGCTCGTTTTGACCCCTATGGTCCGAGTGGTGATGGTGATGTTGAGTCAGTTGTAGGTTACACAAAGCCGAGGTTACCCCCTGGATTTCCCGCGCCTAAGAAGCCTCAGACCCCTGCCGTTCCACCGTTATCACGACCCAACCCTGATCATCTCCCCATGCCGGGTTTTTATGACTTGTATTACGTTGTTTGGAGCAAACACGAGAGACAGAGGAAAACAACAAGGATACCTTGAAGCTGTCTAAACCAATCTAGATCATTACTCAGATGTTGACGGAGCGATGGGTTCCGAGCAATCAGAAGGATGAGCAGACTCACCAGCAACCTCGGGCTCTTCGGCAGGTTGTGCAGGTGACTCCTCCTTGGCATCTCCATCACACGCTGGAGGCTCAACAGTTTCCGTTGGCTCATCAGCCGTCACACTCTCATCGGGCAGAGAAGCATTAGCGGACTCCGTCACATTCTCATCGGGCAGAGAGGGCTGAGCAGGCTCTGTCACACTCTCATCGGGCAGAGAGGGCTGAGCAGGCTCCGTCACCTCCTTGTTCTCCGTCGGTGGAAGAGGAGCAGGATGCGTTGGCTCGCACGATGAAACTCCCTTCGCATCCTCCTTGCTCTCCTCAGCGACATGAACCTCCTCGTGCTTCTTCGGCAGTGGCGGCAATGGAGGCAGTGCGCGCGCATGATGGACGGGTTTGGAAGGCAGTGGTGGCGGCGCGGTTTTCACGGGCTTGTGAGCAGGTGGAGGAGGCAGTGCAGGCTTCACCGGCTTGGGCGGCGCAGTCGGCTTCGCCACGGGTTTTGCTGGAGGAGGAGGGAGAGGTTTTGAGTGCTTCGGAGGCAGTTTCGGAAGCGGTTTTGGAGGAAGTGCCTTCGGTTTGGGGTGATCCCACGCATTTGAAGGGAGCTTGGTCGGGAACCGTTCTTCCGCGGGAACGGAGGGATTCGGGTCGGAAGGTTCTCGAATGAGCTCGGGCTTGGAGGCAGCCGGGAGAGGAGGTGGAGGGGCAACCATCGTGGGCTCGTCCGTGAAGTCGGGCTTGGAGGCGGAAGGAAGAGGCGGTGGCGGAGGAGCAGTCGTGGGTTCATTCAGTTCGGGTTTCGCAGCGGATGGGAGTGGTGGCGGAGGTGCGGTGGCAGTGGGTTCGTCCGTGAAGTCGGGCTTCGCAGCGGAAGGGAGGGGCGGAGGAGGCGCGACGGACGTCGGCTCATTCAGTTCGGGTTTTGCCGCAGCAGGAAGAGGGGGAGCGGCACAAGCCGGTTCATCCAATTCGGGTTCCGTAGGAGGCAGAGGCGCGGCACTCGTCGGCTCATCCAATTCCGACTTCACCGTAACAGGAGGTGGTGGAGGAGCAGCCGTCGGCTCACTCAACTCCGACTTCACAGGAGGCAGAGGCGCGACACTCGTCGGCTCATCCAACTCTGGTTTCACTTGACTCTCATCCACCTCCGCTTTCACTTGACTCTCATCCACCTCCATCTTCGATGCAGGCGGAAGAGGCGCAACACCCATCGGCTCTGCGAATGAATCCGGACTCTCATCCACCTCCATCTTCGCAACAGGCGGAGGAGGCGCTGCCATGGAAGGAGGGAGAATGGACATGTCGAACTCCTCTTCCTCTGGCTTTGACGGTGCATCATTGGAGAGAGATGAAACGGTGACACAGAGATGAATCTGACCAACGATGGAATAGGGAGAATCAGGAGAAACGGTGGTCAAACTGAACCAGCAATCCTCACTAATTCCGAGAGTTAGCGAGTCAATAGGTAATTCTGTCTTAGCAAAGAGATCTTTCGATGATTCACTTTCGATGTAACTACGTATGATCTAGGGTCCAAAATCATGTACACAGCAATATCAATATCACACTTTGGGACGATCAACTCCAGCTCTTCATTCCAGGCTTTCCGTTACGCAAAACACTCACTCATACCCATTTCGATCGCACTTCCAGCGCTCCTCTTCGTTTCGAGCGTTTGGGAGCCAACCGTCACGGAGCAAACAAAACCGAGTGGATTCGACTGCTCCGGGATAATGAAGTCCCGTCCGTCGAGGACCTTTATACAGTAGCGAAGCGATTGCTCATCTAGCCCGTTAGGAACCAGGGAGCGCGATCTTACGTGTGTCGTCAGGATGACTTGCATGTAGAGGAATGGCGGTATCGGCGGGTTGATCCATCGAGCAGAGAGGAGAATATGAAACACGAAGTGAAAAGAGAGGCGTTTTCCGTCACGATGGGGATTCGCTCCCATTTTTGGCAAAACGCAGTCGTTCAAAAACCACTCGATCCAAAGGGACTGTCCATAGGATGTTCAGAAAGTAGGTCGACAATGCGAAGAGAAGCGTTTTTACGCTATAGGAAGAACAAGTCGTATAGTGACCAGACCGTGTACTATGATTCTGATGCCATATATCGCAATCAGTCCATTTACGGAGGGACGAATCTATATCAGCAGCAGGGGACGTATGTGCCTCCTTCTCTCGATTCGGCTCCTGTGGCTTCGGGATCGTATTGCCATTTTCCCATTCGGTTAACACGTAGAACCTATCAGCCGCCGAGTTATCCGGTGCAGGAAGAGCAGCCGTCTGTTGGATATCGCCCTCCTCTCTTTCCCGGATCCTCGGAGTTGGCCGAAGTGGCCCCCGAGCCGGTCGAAGAAGAGCCGAAGAAAGTATCTGTAAGGATGGTAGTTGCCTGCTGATTTCGCGTAGAGAAGCGTCGTGTTGAAGAAGTCCCTGACGAACATGGCGACCTCCTTGCGCAAGATCCAGGACCGAGCCAGACGCTCGGCGAGAGCAACCGCAGAGACGGAAGAGGAGCGAAGCATAAAGGCGCTGTTTTCGGAGCGAATTGTGAAAGGGCGTCCCGACCTATTTGTGGCGTCCACTCCGGTGCCTAGCACTCCCTCTTCTGAAACATCTCCGATGGGCGTTCTTCAGGAGAACGTTTCTGGCTTCGTACTTGTGTCTCCATTGATTCACACGCAGTTCAGCCAGTTTACCAAGCCCAAGGCACCCACGTCAGAAGAATCGGGTCCATGGGCGGAGCGCCAGCACGACTTCAACAAGCGATTTGGTCGCAACGACGCGCTGTGAGCGAGCACCTCCGCCGTGATCCGTAGCTACCTGCGCAACGCGCTGAGCCACTTCTGCAGCGAGACGAAGACGATGTACAGTCATTTGGCGCCGTCGTCATACGAGCGAACGCCCCCGGCGTCTCCGTAGGCGTGCGTAGGTTGTCTGACGACCAGGAAGGGCGAGGAGGTGTTGATGGCGCCGACGCCCGCCTCGAACCCGAGCACGCCGAACACGGAGGCGATTCAGCAGAGAGCGAGCCAGCAGCGCATCGAGGACCGCATTCACTCCTTCACAGACGCGCTGATGGCGGAGATCCGGAAGCACAAGGCGTGGAAGAATGCGAGCGAAGAGGTGTTGCGAAGTGGGAGCGGCGAAGACGGTTGACAAGTAGACACGCGTGATTGCGTGGAGAAGCTCATCTTGGAGGATCTTCGCGATTACACGCTGGGAGCGGTGAGGGAGGAGATGAAGAAGGAGGATACAGAGTTGGAGGCGAAGATGGCGGATTTGCAATTCCTGACGATGGCGAATCTGGACGTCTCCGAAGTGTGCCAGAAGAACGAGGAGGTGATGAACAAGGTGAAGGAGCAGTTGCAGCAGATACAGAACGTGTTCTCTCCCGCGGAAAAGGTAGTCTGTGTTGTGTGGCCGTCAGTCGCTAGTTGGAGTGCATTATCGAGTCCAACCGAACCTTGGGAGCCCTGCTGCAGAGCGGGGACAAGACAGGAAATGATGCGGGTGCTGATGATTTCCTTCCTGCGTTCATTTACATCGTCCTCAAGTCGGAGATCCCCAAGCTTCCGTCTACGGTGGAGTACATTTCCAGATTCCGTCACCCGGACGAGTTGCTTTCTGAGGGCGGCTATTGCCTGACAAACCTGAGCGGTGCTGTGTCGTTCCTCCAGAACTGCGGCGGGTGCGACTTTGACATCGATCCCGACGAATTCGAGCGCCAGTTCCATAAACAGAGTTCGGCTCCTGTAGTGGAAGAGGATGAAGAGGACTTGCTCTGTTTCTAGTGTATCATGATACTCTGTGTTTGTTTGGAGCGTTCTATTCAAAGCAGTGTGAGCTCGCAGGAGGGATGGGATATATCGAGAAGGAGAAGGGAACCAAGCAGAAAAGGGAGAGGAAGGGGGTAATCAAGGAATGCATAGAATAATATACCCGTTTCACGATTATGAAATCCTACCCCAGGATCGATTCTGTCCTTTCTTAGAAATCGGTAATACTCTCCCTATTAACCAGAATCATGCGTGCTGAAAAGAAGGAAATGACCCCCGTTATTCGTGAGTACACGATCAACCTCAACAAGGCTTGCCATAAGGTGTAAGTGTCTGTGCTGCGTGTTATGGTGCGACGTGTGTCCAATCGCCTTGACTCGAGTCCCCAAACTAATTGCGTATAGTGCTTTCAAGAGAAGAGCTCCTCGTTGCATGGACGTGATTCGCAAGTTCGCCCAGAAGGCCATGTGCACCGAAGACGTTAGAATTGACCCCACCGTCAACCAGTACGTCTGGAGCAAGGGTATTCACAACGTGCCTACCCGCATCAGAATCCAGCTTGATCGTCAGGTGAACAACGAAGACGAGGAGGAGAAGAAGGTGGGCGTTCGGCGTTGGAGTCATTCGTAGTTCTTTACCCTTGTGAAGGTTGTTGATGTGGACTCTTTCCATGGACTCCAGACCAAGGTCGTGAACGCTTAAGTGAATGGTTATGATGGAGAGAACCAATATAGCGCTGTTTGTGGCAAGAAACCCAGAACGAGAGTCACTTTGAAAAGCTCATGATACACGGGTTCTCGAGACGAATGTAGTCCGCCACGCTCATCTTGATCGACACTTCTCGCAATCCCTACATCTCACCACTCCACGATATCCACACAGCATTGAACCATATGTAGTCTCCCTGCTCCTGCACCGATGGATCCATGATCGTCTTGATGCCCTTCGTCTTCAACGCACTGCCAAAGGGAGGAACGGCTCCGATGAGGCAGCCCGTGACCTCCGTGGCCTTGTCTGCAGTGAGCGGTCCGAGTTTTCCATACACCTTGTCGAGGGGCTTCCAGTTGACGCGCTTCGCCGCACTCAGCACCAGCAGGTACTTCTCGTTCTTGCCTCCAACAATCAACGCCTTCGCCCCCGTGGTGAGAGGAGCATTGCGAATCGCGGCACTCTACGGGGATACGACGATACGACCACTACCTCCTCGCACGTGTGGCACGGACCATGCACCAGTCGCGTGTACTCAACGCCCTCTCGATCCAGCAGCGAAACGATGTTGTTGTACACCTCCTTATCTGCCGTGGTTCTACGGCGTCACAGGCCACATCGACAACGACACTTCGTTCAGATCACCAGTCTCCATCTCAAAGAAGAATGAGAAGTGGCATGTGTCATTGAATGCAGAATCACGCAACGACGAAAACCGCGTCTGTAACAAACAGGAGAAAACGAAACACCTAGTCAATGCGATCCACACGATCCTTGATAGAGTAGTACTGTACACTACACGTCAGAGGGAAGAGGAGCACGCACACCAACGGAGCGACGACGAACGCCAGAATCAGACAGAGTCCGATGGAATAGCCCACGACACCGATTTCGATACTCCCCGCCATGCGAATCGAGACAAAAAGAGAAAGAGTGAGAAAAGAGCGAAAAATGGGCCTACACGGGAATCGAACCCGTGACCTCTCGCACCCTAAGCGAGAATCATACCACTAGACCAGCAGGCCTCTACCAATCTTCTTCTCAGTGGTCTTTATAACCACTGTCACTCACAAGAACAGGAAACCAACAACAGAAATACCCAATGTCCAGCAGCCCTATCCTGTTTGAGGAAATATTCGAAGTGAAGAGCGTGAATCCGGATGGAAAGGCGTTTGACAAAGGTGCTCCGCCCTCTTCTTGCCTCACTCCTAGTCACTCGTTTTGCCGCCACTTCCGTTACGTACGGGATGGACATGCTCATAGATATTAACACAGACGTCTACCCCCTGAAGGCCAACGACCGATTCACTCTCGTGTTCGCCAGCACTCTCTACAAAGACAACAGACCGGATCCCGGCACGTACACGGACTATTCGAAGGAGGTGGGGCGCGAGTGGGAGTGGTTTATCCGTAGAAGACCCTTATGGACGACTACGAGTACTGCATGTACGGAAAGGTGTTTAAATATCAGTTTAAAGAGAATGGAAATATGTTTGGGTCTGGGGTGGTGTTGATGGCGTAGTCTTATCTACATTTCCTTTGGTGGACTGCTCCTGAGTCTGGAGGGCGAGCAAAAGCATATCGATCAGATCAAATACGGCGATCGTGTGTACTGTCTTATTAGAAGAATCCAATAACGTCCATATGTTTATTACACATTCTTCTTTTTCTTCTTCTTGGCCTACGCGTTATGAAGATGAGCCACGCCTCACTTCCGGTTTCACCTCCATCGTGGACCACCGCTTCACCTGGGTATCGGGAATCTTTGAAAGACCGTTCTCCGCTTTGCACTTCTACGCTTCACGAATGTCTTCCATCCCCACCTTCGCCAGGAGGAGAGCAACGATTTGTCTCTTCACCACCATCAACTCCTTTCTCGCATTCAGTGTCATATTCTTCAGATTGGACAGTCCCAGCTCGGACACCACTCTCCGGTACTCCTCCTTCATGTCTCGAGCCAACTCGATGTCCTCCTTCTAATCATCACCAGCCACCTCCTCCCAAACATAGCACTGGCTTGCCAGTCCGACTCCGGGATGTTGTGTGTAGGGTAGTTTATGGTCTATGCATATGAGAACCCACAGCAAGACCGCACTCAAAGCATCATCGATGATGCTCCTCATTTGTGTCACTGGAATGCGAGGACCGTAGCATCGACGACTGTCCGGCTACAATGAACACCCAGCACTTCCCTTACGGAGCCAATCATGGCAAGCTTCTCGTTAATCGCTTTCAGCTTCGCCTGCAACTGCTTCTCTTCCTGCTGACTCTGGCCGAGCGATTTGAACAGTAGATCTTGCTGTTTCCTCCTCTTCACGCTATTCTCGTAATCATATCTACTCCGTCACTCCAAGCCTCAGCAATGACTTGTATGCAATATAGAGCTCCTCGTTCTCCGTCAGTTCTTTCCCGTGACGACGACGGCACTCCAACACCGTTTTCGTCACGTCCAGAAACACCATTTGGCAGTCCTCTAACGAATACTGCTTGGACGAAAAGTGGTCCATGATAATCGGCCACCTCAGGTCAAATCTACACGTCGACCGACACCGCAAGGAATACCGTCGGCAAAGCTCGAACAATTCGTCCGTCTGCTCCTTCGTCCAGTTATTGGGCACATCGAAAATGCAATCCTCGTACTCTTCATCTACGCCTCAATACAGTATATGAATCATCACCTGTGTATGTTATCACGTCGATAGGCACGTTGAAACGGGAAAACGGGTAATCCGGATACTCCACGTTCTTGCGGACCCAATGGCGAAGCTTGAGTTGATCGGATCTTGCAGAATTGCTGAACTCCGCGTAGAGCCATCGTTGCGCAGGTTCTTTTGAAATGACAAGCGCTACAACTCAAAGTCCCTCCACTCTCTCACTCTTCTTTTCTTGAAACAGCTCAGGCGGAGGAGGGTTGTTCTCATCCACGATATCACGCAGATAGCGAGGGAGATTGGCGTAGGGGTCCTTCTTGGGGGTTTTCTTCGGCTTCACCTCCTTTTCGGAATCCTTCTCTGTCTTCTCGACACCAAGGATATCGGCAATGTCTGCCATAACGGTTGTCGAAAAGAAAAGTGCTCATTTCTCCATCGTTTTGTTTGTCGTTGCTGCGATTTCAAACAATGAGTGATGTAATGCGATGGGCTGTACATGGATGACGAGTAGAGTGTCTCCGAAAAGAGGCAACGTGAAGAGTCCTCCGGAACGGCAAAGACCGAGGAAGTGGAGAAACGCAGCAAGGTGGAAGAGGCGAATTCAATAAAGGCGGTGATGGAGCGAGTGAATCGCTTCCTGGTTTAGATTTTGCTTGGTTCGTTAGAGCATAGGGCAATGAGAAGAAATTTGAAAGAGCGTGCAACATCTACTCGGGCATTCTTGGACAGGAGAGAGATGTCGCCGCGTTGACAGAAGAGGACAAAGTGGCGCTCTTCAGTGGGTTGCAGACCATAATTATGAGCGTGGAAATCCTCTTCTCTCCCTCCTGCAGGGAAGCGCTCACAAATCTGTTTGAACAAATCAAATCGAAGTCCTCGCTTTTCCCAGAATACACTTCTGTCGTTTTGGGGAGAGTGGGTGATCTCTAGAAATGGGTGAAGCGCTGGACCGATATACTCTTCATTGTGAAGCACATGTCATCAGACGACTCCTTTGTGATCAAGGACGTGCACAACAAGTTGGACTCGCTCATTCGCTGCTGGGATAAGATAAGGTGGCATTCTTGTTGTTATGCTTATGCATAGGGAGAGCGAGATGGATGACAAGGAGCGTCGAGTTGGATTCTGGAATTGATGTATAGGAGTGCTCATGGGCAATCTCCAGATATACGTGATTGAGATTCTGACGCAACTGTTGGCGATGGCAACACTGGAGTATCGCATTTCTCCCGTGTTCCAGTCCATGACTCTCTTCATTAAGGAGAATGACTTCATATTCGCGTGAGCATCAGTCGATGCGAGTGATCACTAGTGCGAATAAGGAGATGAGCGAAGAGGTGCTGAAGAAGTACAGAGAGAAGAAGAACAAGAAGAACGAAAAGCGGATCATCGCCCACTTCACCGAAGAGGACAGTCGGAATCGGGTGCATCCGATGCGTCTCACCAAGTCAAATCCATATCTCCTCTAGCCCGTGTTTCCCCAACAAACACAAGAATGCTTGTCCAAAGATACAAACCACACTTATTCCTCAGGAACCTCAATCTCACCATTATCGATCTGCTCCATAATGGCAGTAGGATGAGCACCGTTGACAGTGCAACCCA